>Ga0315276_10004617_pt1 | contig 12659 bp, 10 predicted proteins | sample YL17G05_0_MG_FD_204542 | JGI IMG/M metagenome (GOLD analysis project Ga0315276, IMG submission 204542) | Sediment microbial communities from Yellowstone Lake, YNP, Wyoming, USA - YL17G05_0 | ecosystem: Environmental > Aquatic > Freshwater > Lake > Sediment | place: USA: Wyoming | collected... | reverse complement strand
CCCTCATCCGCGCGCCGCCACCCCCTCCGCCCCCGCCCGGGCCGGGAATGGCGAGGTACACCATCCTGATCGGCTGGAGCCTGGCGGTGGACTGGTCCAAGGGCATGGCGCTGGTTCCCATTCCGATCCCGACGGCGATCACCACGGCGGCAACGATGGCGGCGTGCGTGCCCGCCGACACCAGCGCGGGAACGCCCGACCGCTCGGTTTGCCACGTCCGGCCGGCAAACAGCGGGGGAGCCGCCGATCCGCTCGCTGCGGTCATGCCGGCAAGCCGCAGGCGCCGGACCAGCCGGATTGCGTCGGCCCGCGGCACCAAGGTTCCGGATACGCCACCCGGCCCCAGTTCCGCGAGGACGCGCTGGACGGGGACCCCGGCGACCCGGGCGATCTCCCGTGGCGTGAACGACGGCAGGGCGGATATGCTGGCTCTCACAACCTCCGGCAATCGCAAGATCCCTGCCGGAGGCGGTTATTGCCTGCATCTTCTCTTTTCGGCCGATCTCTGCCCAAACTTGCACACCCGGGGGGCGGCTCGGCGGTCGCGGTTGCGCTGTCGGCATGACACCCGGTGACACCTGCCGAGGACGGGTGTCCGAATCCTCGAGGGGGTCACATGTTCTCGCTGTTTCGACTGCGTCGCGCGCGCGGGCCCGTCGATCTGATCGACGGCATGGCCGGGGTGCGGCTTGGGGAGCGGCTGCTCCAGGCTGGCGTTGGCGATCCCAGGGCGTTTGCCATCCTTGCCGGAAAGGCCGGTCTGACCGGACGGGCCTGCGCCGTCGTGGACGGGCCGGCCGCGGCCCGCCAACTGGAAGCGGCGGCTGCCGCCGAGGGGGTCTTCGTGGAGGTGGCCATCGCCCAGGGCGGATTCTGGCCCTACGACGCCGGCTCCTTCGACGTGGGGTTGCTCGACGGGAACGCGCTGCTTGCGGCCGGCTCGCCCGAAAGCGGCCAGCGTGTGCGGGATATGCTGCGGGCGCTTCGACTTGGCGGACGCGTACTCATCGTCTACGCCACGAGCCGGGGAATCGCCGCCCGGTTGGGGTTCCCCAGCTCGTCGGCCTCGTCGGCGGGCCGGGGCCAGGCGCTGGCCACAGCCCTCCACACGGCGGGGTTCCGTCCGGTCCGGGTCCTGGCCCAGCGCGAGGGGATGCTGTTTGTCGAAGGCTTCCGCCCCGGGTCCGGCACCGTGATATAGTTCAATGCCGTGAAAAAGCCTATTGATATCGCCCCAGCCACCGGAAAACTCGGCGTGATGTGCGTCGGCCTTGGTGCCGTCGCCACCACCTTCATCGCGGGTGTCTTCGCCGTTCGGAAAGGCCTCGCCATCCCCATCGGATCGGTGACCCAGATGGGCACCATCCGCCTCGGCAAGCGCACCGACGGCCGGGCGCCGCTGGTGAAGGACTTCGTGCCGCTGGCCGAGCTGAATGACCTCGTCTTCGGCGGATGGGACATCTTCGAAGACAACTGCTACGAGTCTGCCAAGAACGCCGGCGTGCTCGACGAGCGCCTGCTCGATCAGATCAAGCCCGAGCTCGAGGCCATCAAGCCCTGGCCGGCCGTATTCGACCGCCATTACGTGAAGCGGCTCGACGGGCCGAACGTCAAGAAGGGCAAGAACAAGAAGGACCTGGCCGAGCAGTTGCGCCAGGACATCCGCGACTTCAAGAAGGCCCACAACCTGAGCCGGCTCGTGATGATCTGGTGCGGCAGCACCGAGATCTTCATGACCGAGGCGCCGTGCCACCAGTCAATCGAAGCCTTCGAGAAGGGGCTCGAGGCCAGCGATCCGGCGATCCCGTCATCGATGATCTACACGTACGCGGCGCTGATGGAAGGCGTGCCGTATGCGAACGGCGCACCGAACCTGTCGGTGGACGTGCCGGCGATGATGGAGCTGGCGCAGAAGAACCAGTGTCCGGTCACCGGCAAGGACTTCAAGACCGGCCAGACGCTCATCAAGACCGTGATCGCGCCGGGCCTGAAGGCGCGCCTGCTCGGTGTGCAGGGCTGGTACTCGACCAACATCCTCGGCAACCGCGACGGCGAGGTGCTCGACGATCCGGAGTCGTTCAAGACGAAGGAAGAGAGCAAGAAGTCGGTGCTCGACTACATCCTGCAGCCCGACCTCTATCCCCAGCTCTACAAGGACATCTGCCACGTCGTCCGCATCAACTACTACCCCCCGCGCGGCGACAACAAGGAAGGCTGGGACAACATCGATCTGGTCGGCTGGCTCGGCTACCCGATGCAGCTGAAGATCAACTTCCTGTGCCGCGACTCGATCCTGGCCGCGCCCATCGTGCTCGACCTGGTCATCTTCCTCGACCTCGCCAAGCGCGCCGGCTGGAGCGGCATCCAGGAGTGGCTCTCGTTCTTCTTCAAGAGCCCGATGCACGCCAAAGGCCTCTATCCCGAGCACGACCTGTTCATCCAGTCGATGAAGCTGAAGAACACGCTGCGCTTCCTCAAGGGCGAGGACCTCATCACGCATCTGGGCGCCGAGTACTACGACTAGTCACGGGTCAGGATCCGGCTGAAGCCGGATCCCACGACAGCATATGTTGACGCCGTCAGTATGACACTCGTGGGTGCCGGCTTCAGCCGGCACCTCCACGACACCCCTGTGGGAGCAGTGCGATGAACGGTAACGCGATGCTCAGGCCGGCCCTGTGGGGCGCGCTGGTGATCGGCGTCCTGTCGGGCCTTCCGCTGGTGTCGGCCGGCAACTGCTGCTGTTGCGCGTGGATCGTGTCGGGCGGCATGCTGGCCGCCTACCTGCTCCAGAACGGCACGCCATCGCCCATCACCATGGGAGACGGCGCCCTGGTCGGTCTGCTGGCTGGCCTGATGGGCGCGTTCGTCAACACGGTGGTGTCCGTGCCCATGACCCTCATGATGGGCCCGGTCCAGCAGCGCCTGTTCCAGCAACTGCTCCAGTCGCAGCCGGACATGCCCGACAACGTCCGCCAGATGCTCGACAACGTGGGCGGCAGCGCCGTGAGCGTCATCGGCATCGCGGTCGGCTTCGTCGTGATGCTGATCCTCGGCGCGGTGTTCGCCAGCCTCGGCGGCCTGCTCGGCGCGTTTTTCTTCAAGAAGAAGGACGTCCCGAATCCCTAATCCCGTTTTGGCCGGATGCCGATACACTGGCATCGTGATTTCCGTCACCCACTTGTCCAAGAAGTACGGGAAGTTCGTCGCGGTCGACGACCTCTCCTTCGAGGTCGAAGAGGGCGAGGTCCTAGGGTTCCTGGGCCCCAACGGCGCAGGCAAGACCACGACGATGCGCATGATCACCGGGTTCCTGCCGCCCAGCAAGGGCCGCGTGCGCATCGGGGGGTACGACCTGTTCGAGGATCCGGTCAAGGCGAAGCAGAGCCTGGGGTACCTCCCGGAGAACCCGCCCGTCTACCCGGAGATGTCCGTCCGCCGCTACCTGCGGTTCGTGGCGGCGCTCAAGGACGTGCCGTCCGCGAAGGTGACGTCGGCCGTCGGCCTGGCCATCGAACGGGCCAGGCTTGGCGAGGTGGCCGACAAGCGTATCTCCAAATTATCCAAGGGGTTCCGGCAGCGTGTCGGTCTGGCGCAGGCCATCGTCCACGAGCCGCCCGTTCTCATTCTGGATGAACCGACGTCCAGCCTCGACCCGAAGCAGCGCTTCGAGGTCAGGGAGCTAATCGCCGAGCTCAAGGGCAAGCACACCGTCATTCTCTCGACCCACATCCTGCCCGAGGTGAGCGAGGTCGCCGACCGCGTCTTCATCATCAACCGCGGCAAGGTCATGGCGGTCGACTCGCCGGCGCGGCTCAGCGAGCGCCTCAAGGGGCGCGACGTCGTGAGGGTGGACATCGCCGGCGTCGAGGCTGCAAACGCTTCCGTGCGCGCGGCGGTCCAGACGGCGCTTCGCGGCGTCGCCGGGGCGCTGGGGGCCGATGTCGAGGCGACGGCCGGCGGTACGTTGCAGGCGCGGATTCAGAGCGACGCGGGCGTCGATCTGCGCGCCGATGTCGCGGCGCTGATTGTCGGGCGCGGGTGGAAGCTCATCGGCCTGGCGGGTGAATCGCTGTCGCTCGAGGACATTTTCCTGAAGCTCACGAACGACGAACCGAAGGAGGGCGCGTAATGCGACACGCTCTGGCCATCGCGCACCGCGAGCTCGAGTCGTATTTCATTTCGCCGATTGCCTACGCGGTACTCGCGATCTTCACCTTCGTGTCGGGCCTGTTCTTCACGAACATGCTCGTCTGGTACATGCGCCAGTCGGCGATAGCCGACTCGATGATCCAGAGGTACGGCTACTCCGACCAGCAACTCGACGTGCCGACGGTGGTTATGGCGCAGTTCTTCCAGAACGAAGCCTTCCTGCTCATGCTGGCCATCCCGCTCCTGACGATGGGGCTCATCAGCGATGAGCGGCGGAAGGGCACGCTGGAGCTCCTGATGACCTCGCCCATCGGCGGCGGCGAGATCGTGATGGGCAAGTTCATCGGCGCGATCGCGTTTCTCGCCATCATCCTGCTGCCGCTGGTGCCGATGTTCGTCTTCATGGGCCTGGGCGGGACGTGGGAGCTCGGTGTCATTGCCAGCGGCCTGCTCGGCCTGCTGCTCCTGGGCGGCGCCCAGATCGCCATCGGGCTGTTCGTATCCTCGCTCTGCGAGAACGTGCTGGTGTCCGCCATCGGGACGTACGGCCTGCTGCTCACGATGCAGTTCATCGACACCACGTCGTCGGCCCAGGACTCGTTCTGGGTGAAGCTGCTGGGTTACTTCTCGTTCTACATGCGCCAGATGAACTCCACGCGCGGCGTGGTGGCCGTGGCCGATCTCGTGTACTTCGCCTCGTTCATCACCCTGGGCCTGTTTCTGGCCCAGCGGTCGATCGAGGCCATCCGGTTCAAACGGACATGAAGAAATACGCGTTCCTGCCCGGCGCTTTCATGACCGTGGGGGCGTTGCTCTGGGCGGCGTTGACCCTGCAGTGGAGCGGGCCGGCCCTCGTGCTCGGCGCTGGCGGCCTGCTCGCGCTGGCCGTGGGCGTCGCCGCCAACCGCAGCGCCATCCGCGAGTGGTTCGCCGATCCGCGGGGGATCTTCGCGATCAACTCGATCGTATCCACGATGCTGCTGGTGGCCATCCTCGGCCTGGTGAATGCCGCGATCGGGCTTCGCGCCGTTACCTTCGACTGGACCGAGGCCGGCCGCAACACGCTGACCGACGGCACGCGAGCTATCCTGCAGAGCCTTGGCAAAGACGTGCGAGTCGTCCAGTACGGCCGTGCCCACGATCCGCTGACCGACGGCAAGCTCGCCGCTTTCGCGGCGGTCAGCGGGCGCATCCGGACGGCGTTTGTCGACATCGATGCGGCACCGCAGGCGGTGAAGAAGTACGCCGTGTCGAAGCCGGGGACGGTGGTCATCGAATCGGGCGACCGGTTCCGCAAGGTGGAGAAGGTCACCGAGCCGGCGCTCAGCACGGCGATCCTGCAGGTCACCAGCGCTACCGAGCCGTTGCTCTGCTTCGCGACCGGCGAAGGCGAGCACGGCCTGGCCGACGCGGGCGCGCAGGGACTCTCGGGCCTGGCGGCTGTCCTGACCGCGTCCAACTACAAACCCGACCGCGTCAACCTGGCGCAGGGGGAGGTTCCCGAGTTCTGCACGGCGCTGGTAGTCGCGGGCTTGCCTAACGGCATCTCGAGCGACGCGGTGAGCCGCATCTCGAACTACATCGTGCGCGGCGGCCGCGTCGCCCTGCTGCTCGACCCGCCCGTCGATCCGAAGCTGGTCGAGTTTCTGAAGCCGCTCGGCATTCAGGTCGGTCAGGGCGTCATCATCGAAACCTCCAGCGCCGGCCGCGCCGTCGGAGCGGGCCCCGACAACCCGATCGGTCTGGTCTATCACGAGCACCCCGTCACGCGGAGCTTCGAGCAGCGGACGCTGTTCGGCAAGGCCGTGCCGCTGTCAATCATTAGAACCGACGTGGGCACGCCGAAACCCCTGGTGTCGACCGGGGACACGGCCTTCGAACGCATCGATCTGCTGAGCACGTCGACCGAGTTCAAGCCTGGCCGCGACCGGCGGGGGCCGTTCGTCCTGGCCGCGGCGAATGCGGTTCCCCGCGGCTCCCGGGACTCCAAACTGCCTGAACCGCGCATCGTGGTCACGGGAGATTCGGACTTTCTCACCAACGCGCTCCTCACCCTCACGCCGAACCGTGATCTCGCCGTGCGCATCATCGCGTGGCTGGCTGGGCAGGAAGAAACACACGTCGTCAGCGTCGAGGAGCGGCAGAACCGCCGCATCACGATGACGGAATCGGGGCTGACGACCATGCGCCTGGTCAACCTGGGACTCCTGCCCCTGTTGCCCGTACTGGCCGGCCTGATCCAGCTCTTCCGCTCCCGTCACTAGCCCGGGTTCCCCGCCATCGGGCCGGCCTTGCGCAGGGAGCCGGCCCCCTGGAAATGTGGGTGCGGGTCGAACACCCCCAAAACCTGACGTAACTTGCCGTGCACGGGCGTGCATTTCCGGCCCGCAGGTCTAAGGTTCCCAAGCAGATAGACCGAGAAACAGCCCAGGAGACGAGTGACTCCTCGGACGCGCCGTCTCTGGCTGATTTGGGGAACGCACATGGAACGCAGAAATCGACGCTGGCTGGTCTATGCGGGGTTCGTCACCGTCACCGTGCTGATGACGTCGACCTCGTTCTTTGCGCAGAGCGGGCCGCAGGGGCAGGGCAACGTGCCGCTGCCGTCCGTCCAGCAGGCGGTCGCGCCGATGCCGCCCACCCGCACCGGGCTGGGACCGCAGAGCCCTGGTCTGACGCCCTTCGCGGTGAGCCAGATCGAAGAAGGCCGCCGGTCGGACGCCATGGAACAGACGATCTCGCTGAGCTTCGCGGAGCCCGTGTCGGTCCGCGAACTGCTGCTGCTGCTGGTGCGGGACACCAACATCAGCGTCGTCCCCGACTCCGATATCGACGGCACGTTTACAGGCGAGCTGAAGAGCGTCACGCTCCGGCAGGCGCTGGATCTGATTCTCCGGCCACAGGGGCTCGAGTCGACCTTCCACGAGAACGTCCTGCGCGTGATGCGCAAGCAGCTCGAGACGCGGATCTTCCACATCAACTACGTGTCGACGCGCCGGAGCGGCACGCGCGGGACGGGATCGGGCGCAAACGTCGGCACCAACAACAGCGGGGCGGGTGGCGGCGCCGGAGGCGCGGGCTTCGGCGGCGGCGCTGGGGGCGGTGTCAACGGCAACAACAACGGCGGCGTCGGCGGCACCCAGGCGTCGGTGTCGGGAACCGACTTCGGCGACGTGTTCGAGGAATTGACAGGCGGTCTGCAGACGCTCCTCTCCGAGGCCGGCCGATTCAACATGGACCGGAAGGCCGGCCTCCTGCAGGTGACCGACTTCGCGTCGAACCTGGACAAGATCGCCGTCTATGTCGAGGCGTACGAGAGCCGGGCGCTCCGCCAGGTGCTCATCGTGGCGAAGGTGATCGAAATCGAGCTGCGCGAGGACTTCTCGGCCGGCATCGACTGGGCCGTGATCCTGCGCAGCGCCGGCAACGCCGTCGCCCTCACCCAGCAGCTCGCGCCGGCGCACGGGTCGAGCGCCTTCACGATGGGGGTCAACATCAAGGACTTCAAGGGCCTGCTGGAAGCGTTCGCGACCCAGGGCAAGGTGAACGTGATGGCGAGCCCCCGCGTCATGGCGATGAACAACGAGCCGGCCGTGATGCGCGTGGGCACACAGGACGTCTTCTTCGTGACGACGTCGCAGACCGATGCCACGACGGGGCAGATTCTCCAGACGGTGGTGACGCCGCAGTCGATCACCGAGGGCGTCGTCCTGAGCGTGACGCCCCAGATCAGCGGCGACGGCATCATCCACATGAGTATCTCGCCGAGCATCACCGAGCGGACCGGGACGGCGACTTCGCGTCTGGGCGACCAGGTGCCGATCGTCAACGTCCGGGAGACGGACACGCTGGTCCGGGTCCACGAGGGCGAGACGATCGTCATCGCGGGTCTGATGGGCGACCGGACATTGGTCGACAAGTCCAAAGTGCCGGTGCTGGGCGACATCCCCATGTTGGGAGGCCTGTTCCGCCGGGAGGAACGGTCGAAGCGGAAGACGGATCTGGTCATCCTGATCACGCCTACGATCCTGACGCCCGGTGAAATCGCCGCGACCGCGGCCGTCGATCAGCAGCGGTTGTACGAGCAGCAGCGCCAGCCCGTCCGCAAGTAGGCGGCGGGCCAGTCCGCCGGTTCCAGGAAGAGGCCGATCATGTACGAAGATTTCTTCGGGTTCGTCGAAAAGCCGTTCAGCCTGACGCCAGACCCGAAGTTTCTTTATCGGAGCGAGTCCCACGCCAACGCGTTCGAGCTGCTGCAGTACTCCGTGCGGCGGCGCGAGGGGTTCGTGGTGGTCACCGGGGATATCGGGACCGGGAAGACCACGTTGTGCCGCGCGCTGCTCGAGCAGATCGACCGCCGGACGTTCACGGCCCTCGTCCTGAATCCGTTCCTGTCGGAGGACGACCTGCTGAAGCTCATCCTCCAGGACTTCGGCGTCGTCTCGCGCGACGAGATGAAGGCCGGCCGGCTCGCCGGTGTCAGCAAGCAGGAACTGATCGACACCCTCTACGACTTCCTCCTGGGCCTCCTGCCGCTTCAGGCGAGCGCCGTCCTGATCATCGACGAGGCGCAGAACCTGCCGTTGCAGGTGCTCGAGCAGCTCCGGATCCTCTCGAACCTCGAGACCGACAAGGAGAAACTGCTGCAGATCATCATGGTGGGCCAGCTCAACCTGGGCCCGCTGCTGCGGTCGCCCGAGTTGCGTCAGCTCGACCAGCGGGTGTCGATCCGCTATCAGCTGAAGCCGCTGACGCGCGACGAGATGGCCGCCTACATCACGCACCGGCTGCACGTCGCGGGCGGCTCCCACGCCGTGTCCTTCTCGCCGAAGGCCCTGCAGTACGTCCACCAGTATTCGGGGGGGATCCCGCGACTGGTGAACCTGGTGTGTGACCGCGCGCTGCTCGGGGCGTTCTCCGCCCGCTCGAGCAAGGTGACGCACGAGCTGGTCGAGCGCGCCGCCGAGACACTCGACCTGCAGCCCGTCGAACGCTCGCGGTTCGCCTGGCTGCGTCGGCGGGCACCGCTGGTGGCGGCGCCTCGTGTGAGTTCATCGTCTGTTTCGTACAGGTGAAGCCGTGAGCCGGACGCTCGACGCGCTGCGTCAACACAACGGAACTTCCGCGAGCCCCGAGAGCGTGCCGCGCCGTGCGGCGGCCGAGGAGAACGTCCTCGCCTCGCTCGGGTACCCGAGCCGCAGCGGCTCCCCGGGCGGCTTCGCGCCGGCGCTCCGCATCGTCCTGGGCACGATCCTCGTGATCGTGGCGGTGCTGGCGATCTGGCAGGTGGCGGCGATGAACGGCCTCGTGCCGGTGGGACCGTTTTCCAGTCAGCCCACGCCCGGCGCGTCGACCCTCCAGCGCGTGGTGACGGGCACGCCGCCGGTGGTGGTGCGCCCGCAGGCGACGCCTCCCGCGGCACCGGCCCCGCAGACGCCGACGGCGGCTGTTCCGCCGATGGTCGTCGCGCCCGCACCTGCGATCGCCGCACCGGTGAAGCCGGTGCCGCAGAAGACCGCGGCGGCGCTCGAGGAGAAGCCTGCGCCCGTGGCGCCGCGCCCTGCGCGGACCACGGCAGCGCCCAGCCGTCCCGTGCCGCCCCGCGTGGTGCTGCCGGCGAAGTCCGAGGCGGTCGTGCCGGCGTCTGCCGCACCGCCGCCTGCCGCCGTGGGCGCGGCGGCGGTGATGCCGCGTGGTGCGACGGTCGTGCCGCCGATCTATCGCACGCCCAGCGGCGAGGTGGACCACTTCAAGCTGGCGATCTACTACCAGCGCACCGGCGATTTCGAGAACGCGCTCGTGCAGTACCGCGCGGTGCTCGAAACCAACGAGCTCAATGCCGAGGCACACAACAATCTCGGCGTGCTCTACCAGAACAAGGGCCTCTACGAGGAGGCCATCCGCGAGTTCCAGCGGGCGACCTTCATCGATGACCACTACGACAAGGCGCACAACAACCTCGGCGTGGCGCTGCTGAAATCCGGCAAGACAGACGCCGCGGTGAGCGAGTTCCGCATCATCGTGACGCGGGATCCGAAGAACGTCGAGGCGTTGACCAATCTCGCGATCGCGCAGCGGGCCGGCGGGCAGGCGGAGCAGGCCCGCGAGACCCTGTTGCGCACGATCGGCTTCAACAACCGGTACGCGCCGGCGCACTACAACCTGGCGCTGGTCTACGAAGAAAGCGGCGACCTGCTGCGCGCCATTCAGCACTACGACCAATTCCTCGCGCTCGCCGGATCGGACAATGCCGCGCTGACGCTCGAGGTTCGATCGCGGGTGCAGACGCTGCGCGCGAAGATGCAGTAGACCTCCTCCTCCTCCTCCTCCTCCTCCTCCTCCTTGGGCCGCGGGCGGCTCGCGTGACCAGCGCGGGTCGCCCACTTTTTTTGTCGCCCGCGCGGCTGCCGCCGAGCGGGCCCGCCCCACCCCGCGATTTGTAGCGCCGATCGAGACACTCCCCGCTTATGTGGGGCGCGTGCAGGCATGTGCCGTATGCGCCAATCCCGTGCAATCGCCTGAATTGCCAGGAAAACAAGGGAAATTCATACGCGAATCCCACACGCGGGGCCACGGCACAGCCGTTGCTCTAGAGGGAGTGCGAAGCGTTACGGACGCTCGACAGAGTCCACTGAGCCACGCTGCCGGTTGATCGACGCGAACCGACAGCAGACGCCACCGGTTGATGGGAGACGGGAACGATGAACACCAAATTTGCGAACGCACGCGGGCTGTCACTGATCGAGGTCACGATCATGCTGCTCGTCCTGATGCTCCTGACCGGTGTGCTGGCGCCGTCGATCATGGACTACGTCAAGGACGCGCAGTGGGTGAAGGTGAAGGAAGACTGCGAGGCCATCGGGATCAGCGTCGTCCGCCTCACGCGCGACATCGGTCCGTGCCTCAAGCTCGACGGCACCGGCAAGTGCACGAAGTGGAACCGCGTCGACCTGCTGTACAGCGACGGCCCTGACGTGACGACGTCCGAACTTGCCGACGACGCGACGACGGCGTTCAACAGCGCCGGCAACATCGGGATGCCGCTGAACTGGTCGACCGACGACGTCCGTGGCGACTCGATGGAGCGGCAGTTCACGACCAACGATCCCAACTACCCGTCCCCGGCGGACCTCGGCACCTACACCGCTGTGGGCCCGCAGTTCGGCCTTGGCTGGAGAGGCGCGTATCTCTCGCCGCCGATCGGCCCGGACCCGTGGGGCCACCGCTACCTGGTCAACTCGGTCTTCCTGTCCGTGGCGACCGACTCGAACTGCGGCGGCTGCGAAGGCGGAAGAAGCGGCGGCTGGTCGCGGGACACCTTCTGCATCTCGAGCGGCCCGAACGGCCTCTTCCAGACGGCCTTCGGCGGCAACTCCAACCGCGGCGTCGATCGGCGGGGTGACGACTTCATCTACGTCATCGGCGGCGACACCCGCTGATGTAAGCCTCACGCCGACACGCGTCGGCCCTGGCAGCTGCCCGGGCCAGGGCAGCACGCCAGCAGGAGCACGGGCGATCGCGCCCGCGCTCCTGTTCGCATGTACGGACCGGCTGCGCCGTGCTCTGCACCCGTCCGGATCGACACGCGCACACGCACGACACCGCCCGCGTCTGCAGCCGCCTCGCCATTTGTAGTGCGTATCGAGACACTCCTCGACGCCAGGGGGCGGAGCAGACCCGTGCAGCCCCGATCACCGGCGGGAAATCCCCGGAAACACTTGGAAAATCAGCGAAATCGGCATGGAACGCACCTGTCGGCGCGGGCGGCATGCCCGTTGCTCTAGAGAGAGTGCGAAGCGTCACCGACGCTTGAGCCAACCGAAGTTTCCAACAATCGCTGAGGGGCCGAACAGGCCGGCGACGCACGCCACCAGGGTGGCAGGAGATACGCGATGAGAACCAAGTTGATGAACGCACGCGGGCTGTCGCTGATCGAAGTCACGATCATGCTACTCGTCCTGATGCTCCTGACCGGCGTGCTCGCGCCGTCGATCATGGACTACGTCAAGGACGCGCAGTGGGTGAAGGTGAAGGAAGACTGCGAGGCCATCGGGATCAGCGTCGTCCGCCTCACGCGCGACATCGGTCCGTGCCTCAAGCTCGACGGCACCGGCAAGTGCACGAAGTGGAACCGCGTCGACCTGCTGTACAGCGACGGCCCTGACGTGACGACGTCCGAACTTGCCGACGACGCGACGACGGCGTTCAACAGCGCCGGCAACATCGGGATGCCGCTGAACTGGTCGACCGACGACGTCCGTGGCGACTCGATGGAGCGGCAGTTCACGACCAACGATCCCAACTACCCGTCCCCGGCGGACCTCGGCACCTACACCGCTGTGGGCCCGCAGTTCGGCCTTGGCTGGAGAGGCGCGTATCTCTCGCCGCCGATCGGCCCGGACCCGTGGGGCCACCGCTACCTGGTCAACTCGGTCTTCCTGTCCGTGGCGACCGACTCGAACTGCGGCGGCTGCGAAGGCGGAAGAAGCGGCGGCTGGTCGCGGGAC
>Ga0315276_10004612_pt1 | contig 12664 bp, 7 predicted proteins | sample YL17G05_0_MG_FD_204542 | JGI IMG/M metagenome (GOLD analysis project Ga0315276, IMG submission 204542) | Sediment microbial communities from Yellowstone Lake, YNP, Wyoming, USA - YL17G05_0 | ecosystem: Environmental > Aquatic > Freshwater > Lake > Sediment | place: USA: Wyoming | collected... | reverse complement strand
ACACCCTCCAGGCGAGCCTCGAGGACGCTGCAGGCACGCTCCTCTACGTCAACGACACCGCCATCCCGGTCCTGACCGGTGGCGCGCCGAGCGAGGGCGTGAGCGTGCCCGTCGTCGTCGTCGAGCCGGCAGCCTCGATGGCGGCAGAGGCAAGCGTCGCACCTGTGGCGAGCGTCACACCGGAGTCCGTCTCGTCTCCGCAGGCAAGCCCCGCTCCCTGACCGGAGCAGACAGAACAACGAGCCAGCGGCCGCCCTCGCCTCGGTCAACGACTCGTCCTCCGGTCGTTCGTCCAGGACCGCCGGCCAATCGTCCGGGCCGGCGGTCCTTGTGTTCAGTGGGCTCCAGACGGATCTGTGCCGCGTCCGGGTCTAGCCGGATTGCCGCCGAGTCGACGCACTGGCGCTGTCCGATCGGCGGTGCACGATCCCTCCATACGTCGCGCCGCGATGGTGTCACGCTCTCCGCGAGACGGGCGTCGCACCGTCCTTCAGCCGACAGAGTCGGGGGGATCGGAGGGCGCGTCAGACCAGTCCCCTGCAGTTCGCCTCGGTGCCCCGCGCTCGCGCTCGGCACGGGTGCGTCGCCTCCACGAACGATCGATTCCGAAGGGCTGATCGATCAAGGCCTGGTCTTGCCGCTTCTGGCCATGCCATCCAGCGCCGCCCTCGTCTCGGCCTGCGGCCGAGACGCTCGCCGAATTGACCCGTGCTCGCCAGATCGGCCGAACGTCATTGGATCATCGCGTGGCTGAGGGCCCCCCTTAGGGACCGTCACGATATGACTGGCGCCTCGGGTAGTCGCAGGCGCGGGAGGAGCGTGTAGTTCCACTCGCCGTGGAACGTGTCCCTCTCGAGGTAGAGCGTCTGCATCTCGGCATCGCTCACCCTGACGCCCGACGGATAGTCGCTGGTGTCCAGCGCGCTCCGAACCCGCAGACCCGTCCGTGTCGTCGTCGCGCCGATGAGCTCGACGATGACCTCGTGGCTCACGAGCGGCCTGCCCCGCCAGTCCTGGCTGATGGCGCTGAACAGGCGATGCTCGACCTTGTTCCACTTGCTGGTGCCGGGCGGGAAGTGACAGACGCCGATCTGGAGGCCGGTCTCGTCGGCCAGCTTCTGCAACTCCAGCTTCCAGAGCCGGAGCCGGTAGCCGTTGCTGCCGCCGGCATCCGCGGTGACGAGTAGGCGCCTGGCGTCAGGGTGGAGGGGCTGGCCCATGGTGCGCCACCAGCGGCGGATGCTCTCGACCGCGAAGGCCGCCGTGTCATGGTCCGTCCCGACGCTCACCCAGGCCTCATTGGCGGCGAGGTCGTAGACGCCGTAGGGGCTCGCCCGGCCGAGCTCGGGGATGACGAAGTCGTGCATCAGCACCTCCTCGGGATCCCCCTTCGGACGGAGTTCCTTCCCGCCGTTGCGGAAGGGCCCGACGAGTTCCTTCTTCTTGGTGTCGACCGAGATGACGGGCTCGCCCAGGGAGAGCTGGAGCTGGACCGCCGCGTTGAGGTGCGCGAACTGCGCGTCCCGCTCAGGGTGCTCGGTCCCCTCGAGGGTCTTGCGGTTCGCCTGGAGGCTGTAGCCCATGTCATGGAGTAGCTCGCCGACGACCCGGTGGCTGACCGCGTGACCCTGCCGGCGCAGCTCCGCGGCGAGGTTGCGGAGGCTCTTGCAGGTCCAGCGCAGGGGGGACATCGGGTCGCCCCGGGTGGTGGGCTCGACGAGCCGGTCGAGTGCGTCCTGCAGCCCGGGATCGAGCTCGACTGCGCGCTTGCGGCCGCCGCCCGGCCGCCGGACGCGGCCCTGGGCCGGTCGCCGATCCGGGTCCCCCAACTCGGCGATGCCGCGCCGGATCGTGGCCGGCGAGGCACCCGTGACGCGGGCCACTGCTGCCTGGCCGCCAGGGCCGGCCACCACCGCCTCAGCGCCCAGGATCAGCCGTCGGACCCGCTCGTCGACCGCTGGCGCGAGCGCCAGGTAGCGGTCCCGGATGGCGCCTTCGTCGAGCACCGCCGAAGCATAGCCGACCGAACGGCGGATGTCACGTTATTTCGTGTCAGTCCCTTCAGTCTTCTTCGTCGGACTCGTCCCTGAACCGCCGAGGCGCTCCCCGGTAGGGGCGGGCCAGCTCGAATTCCAGTCTGTCGACCCGTTGCTGCAGGCGATAGATGTAGGCGGCCAGAGCGGAGACCAGACCGAGGGCACTGAGGGCGCCCATCGCATAGGGGGCCACTGACAGCAGTACTCCTCCGAGCGTAGTCGACCCCGTGATGGCCCCGGAGCTCGTGATCACCGTATCGGCGCTCCACTCTGCTTGGCTATTCCCCCTCCCATCGTCCATCTGGTCCACAGTCGCGCCCGAGACGGGATCGACCAGCCACCAGCCGAGCCTTGGGCGTCCGCCTAGGTCGATCGCCCGCTCGGGGACGATGACGACCAGCCCGGCGTCGAGGGCCCGCTGCATCAGCGCGCCGCTCTCCGGATCGTAGGGGGATCCCGCCGGCAGGCCGCCCGCGAGGAGGCGTGTCGGGACGCCTTGCGCGACCGCTGCCTCGAAGACGGCGCCGACGTGCAGCGGGGTCGCGGCGGGCTGCGAGGCCGAGGCAGGATCGGTCTCCATGATGGTGCGCTCGACCGCGTAGGGGATGACGCCCGCCAGCATGGCCGGAGGGACCGTCGGCGGCAAGCCGGCCAGCCCGAGGGTGCCGAAGGCCCGATGCCAGACGTCCAGGCCCAACGTGAAGCCCGTGGCCGTCGGCTCACCCACCAGGGACGTCACCGCTGGCGCATCCGGGAAGCCGAGGCTGCCCAGCGAGCCTGCCACCTCAGCCCCGAGGAGGGCGCGCGCGGCGTCGAATGCCCCCGTCACGATCGACACTCCGCTCACCTCGTCGAGGCCGAGCTCCTGGACGAGCATCTTCACGTTGGGCGTGGCGCCCGAGACGGAGAAGGCCCGCACTGCTCGAGTCGGCAGGTACTGGGCACCCGCGCCGTCGGCGAGGTCGACGAACTCCGCCGCCGGAATGGCGTAGGGGTCGACGACCCCGCTGTCCCGCATCGCCGTCCCGACGCGATCGAAGATGGGCCGCCGGGCGACCATGGGCTCTGCGCCAGGGGAGGTCACCGCTACCTCCAGCCACTCGGCGCTCGTTTCGCCCTCGACGAGACCCTCGCCGCCGCCCCCGCCGAAGGCATCCGCGATGGCACCGCCCCCGCCACCGATGGAGATGGAACGCTGGCCGACGACGACCACCGGCCCGGAGAGGAGCACCGCGTTGTAGTGGGTCCCCTCGCTCAGACCTGAACCGATGAGGTCGACCTCGCCGAGGTCCTCCGCCCGAGCGTGCGCGAACACCAAGCCGAGATAGGCCAGCTCGTCTGCGAACGCCGACGCCTCGAGGATGGGTCCCTCGGCCAGCGCCCCGCCCGCGAAGGTCTCGGCGATGACGGTGAAGGCGACACGGTGGCGCAGCTCGTCGGGCAGTGACTCGAACGTCTCCACGGGCTCTGCGGCGGCCTCCCCGGGCAGCAGTGCGCTGAAGGACGGGTCGAGGTCAAGCCACGCGGACCCGTCGTCCGCCTGCACCCAGACGTGTGCGCTCTGCTCGAGCGGCGGCATGGCGGACACACTCGAGGGCAGCTCGATGCCGGCCGCCGCGAGCGCCGCGGTGATGGTGTCGATGGAGTCCGTGGCATGCCTGGCCGCCCGCGGCCCGAGTGCCAGGCGGTCTTGTTCGAGGGCCTGGCGGAGCCCGCCGAGGTCCAGGAGCTCGGCCAGCTCCTCGGGCGAGGCGCCGCCCGACACGGACCACTCGACACCCGTGGCGACGTCCTCGTCGCTGAGGAGCGACTGCAGTGTCTGCGTACGGGCGGTCTCCGCATCCACCACGGTCCTGGCCATGAGGGTCTCGACCGCGGCATCGTCGAGTGACCCCATGACGAATCGGACCGGGACGGAGCTGGCCTTCAGGAGCTCTGCCAGGAGTAGAGCTTGGTCCGCGGAGTTCCCGGCGCGTGCCACGAGCGTGCCGTTGGCCCCCCGCAGGATGCCGCCGTACGGCTCAAAGCGGATCTGCTCCTGGACGAAGCGGAAGATGTCTTCCAGGTCGTGGCCGAGCGCGGCTGCCATCGCCGTGACCACGTCTGCAACATCGCTTGGGGAACCCGCATCCTGTGCCAGCGCGTTGCGGAACCCGGCGGCACTTGCAGCCGCCACGATCCCGGCGGCGGCAGCCAACTGGAGGAACTGGCGCCGGTCGAGCAGGATCGTGCGGTCGCTCAGCCGGACTGAGCCGTCTGACCCGGGCCGGACCGCACTGGACTGCTGTCGAACCATGACACCTCCGCCGGCGGGGGATACGACCGAGTTCCTGATCGGGGAATGATGAGGGCTGGCGGACCGGTGTCAATCCTGAAACATCAGCGTTGCGCTGCTACTTCGGCGCCCTATGATGCTGGCGATGCGGCCGATGCGTCCCCCCGCCCGGTCCGGACGGCTCCTGTCAGTCGGGATCGCCGGGGCCTTCGCATGGGCTGCCCTCGCTCTCCCGTTGGCCACCGTCGCGCAAGGCCCGGCGACTGTTCCGGCGCCGGCGGAGTGCGCCGCCGAGGTCGAACCCAACGATACGCCCGATCAGGCGTCCTCCCGCGTCGGAGAGATCTGCCTGTCAGGGACACTGCCCGAGCAGAGCCCGGCCGACCAGGACCTCATCCTCTGGGAGGTGCTGCCGGAGGACGGGCTGACCGAGTGGTCAGTCACGATGCGCGGCGTCCCGGCCACGATCACGAGCGCCCACGTGATCCCGATCACCTCGCCGCCGGGCGTGTCGCCCCTGGAAACCGGCGCCGAGGTCTTCCGGGCCGATTCGGACGCTCACCTGGGCACGCCGCCGGTGACGACGGAGACACGACTGGCGCCCGGCCGCTACATCGTGGGCATCAGCCGCGGCCTGCCCGGCTTCAGCCAGGCCCTGACTGACGACGTCAGCTACGAGATGCGCCTCGTGCGCACGGGGGAGCTGCCGCCCGCCGGAGACATCGAGCCCAACGACGACGCGACGACCGCTACGTCGGTGACTGGCCCCTTCGCTCTCAGCGGTGACCTGCAGGTCTCGAACGACCACTACCGTTGGACGATCACCCCCGAGGACGCCGCCGCGCCCCTGCGAGTGGAGGCGCAGGCTGCCATCAGTGCGCCGCTCACGCTCGAGCTCTTCACCGCGGCGGGCGAGCTGCTCACGTCAGCGCCGGCCGGTGCCGATGGCGTCGCGACGATCCACGACCTGAGCGTGGCCCCAGGCGACTACGACATCGCGCTCTCTCCGGGGTCCGGACAGGCGCAACCCTACATCCTCGTCGCGAGCGTGGTTACCGGAGCCGGCGTGGACCCCGAGCCCAACGACACCCCCGAGCGCGCCATGCCGCTCGACCCGGTCAGCCTCACCGCGGGCGGCCGGCTCACGGCTGACACGGATGTGGACCTGTACTCCCTCGAACTCGATGCCGCGATGGCCGGCAGCCGAGTTGACCTCGGCCTCTCGTGGTCTGATGGCGCGACCCGGCAACTCTGCCTTCAGACCGAAACGGGCACTAACATCGCGTGCCACAGGGAGGCCGGCGGTGCCTCGATCGTCGGCCTCTTGCTGCCACCGGCCCGCTACCTGCTGGCCGTCACCGGGACCGCGGGCTTGGAGGACCGCTATGAGCTGAGCGTGACAGCGGGCGAACCGCTGCCCCCACCGGCCGACAGCGAGCCCAACGACGACCCGACGACCGCGAGCCCGGTGCAGAGCGCCTTCGCCGCGAGCGGCGACCTGGTCGCGAGCCTTGATCATCTGCGCTGGACGATCGGACCAGCGGACGCCGAGCATCTCTGGCGGCTGGACGCGAGCACCTCGCTGGGAGGCCAGCTGACGGTCGACCTGCTCGACTCGACGGGCGCGTCCGTCGCATCCGCCTACGCCGGGCCGGAGGGTACTGCCGCCATCCACGATCTGCGCCTGTCGGCTGGTGACTACACCATCGCCCTCTCACCGGCCGCGGGTACCGCCCTGCCCTGGGTCCTGCGCAGCTCGACCGTGGGGGACGCCGATGTGGACCCGGAGCCCAACGGCAGCTGGCCTCTCGCGCTGCCCCTCGACCCGTCCACGTTGACCGCCAAGGGTCGTCTGGCCACCGACGACGACGTGGACATCTACGGGCTCGACATCGATCCCGCGCTGGCAGGCACGCTGCTGACCGTCGAGCTCGCCTGGACGGACGGCCTGGCGCACCAGGTCTGCCTCGCCTCGAAAGAGGGCACCCACCTCCAGTGCCGCGACGGACGGGAGGGCTTGATCCTCTCCGACCTGCTCCTGCCGATCGACCGCTACACGCTGGAGGTCACCGGCTACGCGAGCCTCGACGACCGCTATGAGCTCCGGGTCACGCGCGGTCCGGCGCCATCCACGGATCATGAGGCCGAGCCGAACGAGCAGCCCGGGACGGAGACGCCATGGGATCCGAGCCTCGTCATGCATGGCGGCACGGTCGGCGGCGACATCGACAGCTACCGCGTCCACATCGACGGCGAGTCCCAGCTCTGGCGGCTTGACGTGACCGGCGAGGGTCTCGGACCGCTCGCCTGGCTCCAGCCCGACGGCACCCACGTCGGCTCAGTGCGCTTCGAGGAGGACGGCAGCGGCGCCGCCCTCGACGACCTCTTCCTGGTCAAGGGCGACCACCTTCTCAGCATCCAGGCGGACGGCGACTACGAGCTGCGTCTCGTCTCGTTGGGACCCCTCGTCCCGGGCTCCGAGCGGGAGCCCAACGACGACCTCGCGCATTCGGCGCCCCTCCCGGTCGGTGGTACGCGGATCGGGCGCCTCCCGAGCGATGGCGACATGGACGTCTACCGCTTCTCGCTCGCTGCGCCGGAGCACGTCCTCCTTCACCTCCAACCGCCCCCGAACGGCGAGGTCGCGATGGAGGTCACCACTGGGGGCGAGGGTCTCGTCGGTAAGCTCTTCTCCATCGAGGTCCCAGCGAAGGGCACGGGTGAGCCCGTCGTGTACGAGGGGGCGCTTCCGGCAGGCGGCTACGAGATCCGCCTCCGCCCCGCGACCGCGAGTACCGCGGAGTACTCGCTGCGACTCGAGCGCGGCGACCCATTCGTCGTCCTTCCTCCCGAGGTTCCCCCCGCGGCGTTGGCTGCCGACCTGGCCCTGACGTCCAGCGCTTCGGAAGTCGCGGCCTACATCCTCGACGGGCAGTCCGTCGCGGCCACGCTGACGGTGGCCAACGGCGGCCCGGCGGACCTCGCCCTCACGCTCGATGCGGTCACCAGCCACCATGCCTGGACGGTCGAGCTGCCGGAGGCAGAGGTGACCGTGGCCGCCAGTTCGACGGCCGAGATCCCGCTCGTCATCCATGTACCGTCCGACGCTTGGCGCGGGATCCCGGTGCGGGTCACCCTGCGCGCTCGTGACCCGTCCGGCGCTCAAGGCACTGCCTGGGTCGAGATCACGCCCACACAAGACGCAGCCCCCGTGTCCCCTTCGCTGGCGTGGAGCGTCCCGGACGCCCTGCTGGGCGGGCTGGATGTCGCCTCGACCGCGCTGGGGGGAGTGCCGACATCAGCCTGGTATCACGACCTGAGGATCCACGACGGCCTCTCCATGGCTGGCACTGGACTCCTCGAGTCCATCGCCAACGGATCCATCACCTACGCCGTGGACCTGGCGGGGGAGGCCGCCGTCCCCGTCGCGGGAATCATCCTCGACCCGCTGGCGGGCGATGGCTCGTTCGGTGCCCGCCCGCGCGCCTTCGAACTGCTGCTCTCCAGCGACGGTGTGACCTGGACCCCGGTGCTCGCAGGTGAGCTGAGTCCGCTCACCATCGACCAGCCCTTCGTTCTCGACGCTCCGATAGCAGCCCGCTTCGCCCAGCTCCGTGTCGACTCCACGTGGGGCGGCACGGAGGGTGCGGTGAGCCTCGGCGAGTGGAAGGTGGTGGCCGCACCGGGCGCTGTCCCGTCGCCGATGCCCACCAACATCTCGGATCCGGTACGCGGTGGCCACATCGTCTGGACGGACCCACAGCCGCAGCAGTACGACATCCGGGAATCACTGACGGAGGGCGACGACTTCGCCATCCGATACCATCCACTGGAGGCTGGCCAGCAGGCCCAGTGGGTGGTGGCCTTCCGCGACGACCGCGCCGCGCAGGTGACCGAGCTCCAGTGGGTGGACCCGACGGGCTCCGATCCGCAGTCCCGGTTCACGGCCCTGGATGTGGAGGTCAGCACGGACAGCCCGCTCGGGCCGTGGCAGAGCCTGGGGACGTGGCAGCTCCAGCGGGCCGCCGACGGGGCAGTGGCACCGTTCACCTTGGCAGCACCCGCCTGGGCGCGCTTCATCCGGTTCAGCGGGGCAGGCGACCCGGAAGCGCCGAGCTACCGCGAGTTCCCCGCCACGCTGCGGGTCCTGGAGCGGCCCACGGACGCGACGTACCTCTCGATCCTGGGTGAGTGGGGCCAGTCCAGCCCACGAGGGATCTACGAGGTCCTTGTCCCGGCGGTATCGCCGGCCGCCGGGGTCGATACCGCGGATGTCGGCGACACGCCCGAGACGGGCAGCTCGCTCGCGATCGGAGCGGAGGCTGCCGGTCACGTGGCCCGCGGCAAGGACGTGGACTGGTACACGATGACGATCCCCGAGGGCCAGAACACGCTGGTCGTCCGCCTCGAGACGCCTCGCGAGGGAGACGTCCGGCTGCGCCTCCAGGATGCTGCCGGGCAGTCGGTGGACATGACAGTCGGGCAGACGCACGAGTCGGGCACCACGACATGGGCCGCCATCGTGGAGCCCGGAGCGACGTACTACCTCAGCGTCGAGCAGCCAGTGCTATCCGTCGCGTTCACGTTCGACACCAGCTCCAGCGTCGAGCCGTGGTACCCCAACATCAGGGCGGCCATCGGCGCCTTCGCCTCGGACGTGACACCGGGCGAGGAGGCCGTCCAGGTCTTCCCGTTCGAGGAAGCCGGCTTGCTCGAGGATTGGAGCGACCAGCCCTACCTCATCCGGGGCGCCATCGATGGCTGGATGACAAGGGCTGGATCGAGCGCGATGGAGGCCGCCGTCACCACGGCCTCCAACGAGCTGGCCGAGCGAGACGGCGCTCGCGCCATCCTCCTGCTCACTGACGCCATCGGGTCCTTCCAGCTGCACACGACGGCCTGGAAGCGGCTCGCGGACGTTCGCCCTGCCATCTTCCCGGTCCACATCGGAGGAGGAGATGACCCTGGGGTTACCACGGACCTCATGATCGACTGGGCCGCCGCCAACGGCGGCTTCTACCAGTACGCTACCTCACAGGCGGCCATCGAGCGCGCCTTCGACCGCATGGCCACGTGGCTCCGCCGACCAGCCTCGTATGCGCTCGGGTACGAGACGTCCTTCGTCGACTACCCGGGCGGCAACCTGTCGGTCGTCCCGGCCGAAGGGACCTCCGTGCCCATCGGCGCCGACGCGACCCTCGAGCTCGTGCTCGACACCTCCGGGAGCATGAACAAGCGCCTCGAGGGTGTGACCCGGATGGCCATGGCGCAAGCCGTGCTCACACGCCTCGTGGACGAGACTCTCCCCGAAGGGCTCCCGGTGGCTCTACGCACGTTCAAGGCGGGTCGGGGCTCGTGCGACACGGTCCTGGCCGTGCCCTCCGGTCCCCTCGAGCGCGCCGCCATGAGCCGGGTGATCGGGGACTTGCGCATCAACCGGGAGACGAGGACGCCACTCGGAGCCACGCTCCATGCCGTCGGCGACGACCTCGCGGATCGTCCCGGCCCCAAGATCGTCGTCTTCGTGACCGACGGCAAGGAGACCTGCAAGGGCGACCCGGAGGCCGAGGTCGCGCGCCTCGTGGACCTCGGAGTGGACGTAGCCCTGAACATCGTGGGCTTCGCCCTGGAGGATCCCGCCCTCAAGGCGGACATGGCCTCATGGGCTGCCACGGGCGGCGGCGTCTTCTTCGACGCTCAGGACCAGGAGACCCTCCTCGCCGGCATCGCCGCGGCGCTCCAGGCGCCCTTCCGCGTCTACGACCGGGACGACGTCCTCGTCGGGTCCGGCGTCGCCGGCGGACCCGACGTCGAGTTGCCCCCGGGCACCTATCGTGTCGAGGTGCTCAGTGAGCCACTCGCGACATACGACGAGGTCGTGGTGGCTCCCGGTGAGGGCGTGGTCATCGAGATCCCATCGGGACCGTCGTGATCTGCTGGTGATGGGGCGCTCAGTACGCCGGGTCCGCCGCACGGTCAGGGGCGACGCAGGATGTCGTGTCTACCTACGCGCCGCCAGATGACGTGCGAATCGGCCGCGCCGCCAGCACCGTACTCGAAGGTCGCACGCCCATCGGGAGCCCACGTCAGCTCGAAGACGGCCTCTGTGCCCTCCACACGCTTCACTCGCAACCCCGCACGAAGCTGACCGGAGCGGAGGTCGGCGACGAAGACGTGGGCGACTCGTCGGAAGCGAGCCCGTTCATCTGCCGACAACTGATCCCAGTCACGGTCGAACCGGGCAGTCCTCTCCCAGGTGGGCACCTAGACGAGAGAGTCCAGGAAGTCCTCGTCCGAATCGAACCGCTGCGTTCGCCCGGATGCGATGTCTTCCGAGGCCTCGCGCTCGCCGGCCTGCCAGTCGGCCTTCCAGAACCAGGCCTGCGAGGCGTCGATGACGGTCTTGGGCTCGAGCACGATGGCGCCATCCCGGACAGACACCGCCAGGTAGTCGCCCTCTTCCAGGTGGATTGCTCGCCGCACGTGGTCAGGGATGGTCAGCTGACCCTTGTGGCGCAACTTGATGAGCATGCTGACACTCGTGCGACAGTAGGATAGTCGTACTCTAGCACCACACCAGGCTGACAGCGACCGCGGCAGGATCGTGCCAGCGGTCCCGCCCGCCCACCTACTCCTCGGGCGAGTCCAGGCGGATCGGTGTCCCAGCTGGGTCAAGGCGGATGGCCGCCGAGTTGATGCAGTAGCGCTGCCCGGTGGGCTGTGGGCCGTCCGGGAAGACATGACCGAGGTGGCCACCGCAGGCCGCGCACATGACCTCCGTGCGCTCCATGAAGAGCGATCGATCGGTCTCCATCGCGACCGCCTCCGACGCCGCCGGCTCGTAGAAGCTCGGCCAACCACTGCCGGAGTCGTACTTGGTGTCCGACTCGAAGAGCTCGGCCCCGCAGCCCGCACAGCGGTACTTGCCCGGTCGGTGGTCGTCCCAATACTCGCCCGTGAAGGCACGCTCGGTGCCCTTCTCGCGCAAGATGTGGTACTGGTCAGGCGTCAGGCGCTCGCGCCACTCCTGCTCCGTCAGCTGGGTCGGTGTCTTCTGCTCGTCGTTCATGGGCCGACGGTAGGTCTTCGGCGTGACACGTGCATGACGCGGTACGGCGCGCCGGCCTGCGGGGTGCGACGATAGCGGCATGACCTTTGCCTGGATCGCCGTCGGTGGAGCCGCAGGCGCCGTCTCCCGATACGTCCTCCAGGGCTGGGTGGATGATCTGGCCGGCGGCCGTTTCCCGTGGGGCACCTTCACCATCAACATCTCCGGCTCGTTCGCACTGGGCGTGCTCTTCGCCCTTGCGGTTGACCGGGCCATCCTCTCGCCAGAGGTCCGGGTGCCCCTCATGGTCGGCTTCATCAGCGCCTACACCACCTTCTCCACCCTGATGCTGGAGTCCTGGCGGCTCGTCGAGGAGGGCGACCTCGTGTTCGCCCTCGCCAACCTGCTCGGGTCGGTCGTCGTCGGCATGATCGCCGTGGTGGCCGGCCTGGCCCTGGGGAGAGCGCTGCCGTGAAGATCGAGGGCCCCGCCCTGCTGGTGCGCATCTACATCGGTGAGTCGGATCATCACGATGGTCGCCCGCTGTACGAGGCCATCGTGCAGCTCCTGCGCCGCCGGGGCCTCGCCGGTGCCACCGTCCTGCGCGGCATCGAGGGCTTCGGACGGAACGCTCGCGTGCACACCACGCGGATCCTGCACCTCTCGGAGGACCTGCCCATCCTCATCGAGGCCGTGGACAAGGAGGACCGGATCCGGGCCGTGCTGCCTGAGCTCGACGCCATGGTCGGGGAGGGGCTCATCACGCTCGAGCGGGTCGAGGTCATCGCCTATCGATCACCGGAGAGGGAGGCAGGCTCGTGAAGCCTCAGCGCGGGTTCCTGGTCATGCTCGGTCTCTGCCTTGCACTGGTCGCCACGGTCTCGGGGCCGACCGTGGGTCAGGACGTCCTACCGACTGGCCTTCGCCCCATGGAGGATCCCCTCTTTGGTGTCTCCTCGGTCGTCCCGCAGGACTGGCAGAGCCTGGGCAGTGGCACCTATGCACGCGGCACGCCGCCGGAGGACATGGCGCTCATCGCCATCCAGTCCGCGCAGGCCGCCCCGGACGAGCTCTGGCCGGCCCTCCTGCCGCAGTTCGCGATCGACGAGGTCCCCGAGGTCACGGGGACTCTGGAGGGCGAGCGCTTCGAATGGACGCTCTACCAGTTCAACGTGACGCTGGGCGAGCTGGCTGTCTCCGTGGAGCTTGCCCTCGCCGAGGACGACGGATACACGCACCTCGTCCTGCTCCAGTCGGACCCCGCGGAGTTCGACGTCCTGCGTGAGCAGGTCTTCGTGCCTGCCG
>Ga0315276_10004611_pt1 | contig 12669 bp, 24 predicted proteins | sample YL17G05_0_MG_FD_204542 | JGI IMG/M metagenome (GOLD analysis project Ga0315276, IMG submission 204542) | Sediment microbial communities from Yellowstone Lake, YNP, Wyoming, USA - YL17G05_0 | ecosystem: Environmental > Aquatic > Freshwater > Lake > Sediment | place: USA: Wyoming | collected... | reverse complement strand
ATACCATCCAGCAGACATTCAAATAGTAGCAGCCATTGACGTTGACCGTCGCAAAGTAGGTCGTCCAGTTGGGGAAGCAATCTTTGCTTTGCCGAACTGTGCGAGGATATTTAACCCGCGTCCACCAGATGGCCCGATTGTTCAAATGGGCCATCCTTTAGATGGGGTATCTGATTTTATGCAGAACACCCAACCTGAACGTTTGGGGTTTCGTGTGTCGAATGAAGAGCCCGTTGACATTGTCAAACTATTGAAGGACAACAAGGTTGATATCGTATTAAACTACATGCCGGTCGGGTCACAACTTGCCACTGAGTTTTACGCGCAATGTGCCATTGATGCAAACTGTGCATTTATGAATTGTATGCCCGTATTCATTGCATCCAATCCAGAATGGGAACAGAAGTTCATTGATGCCGGATTGCCGTTGCTCGGCGATGACATGAAGTCACAAGTTGGCGCAAGTATTATCTCGCAGGCAATGCAAGAACTACTGTTTGATCGTGGGGCCAGTGTTGATTTCCATGCGCAAATTAACATGGGCTTCAATACTGACTTCGCTAACATGGAAGTTAAGTCTCGGCTAAAGTCGAAGAAGATTTCCAAAGAGAACGTAATTCGGTCGCAGAATGATTTACGTGGTATTCCAGTTGAGGACGGTCAGCTGTACGCCGGTCCGGCTGCATACATTCCGCGTGGCACAGATGAGAAGGTTGCGTTCTTCGACATTAGGGCTCGTGGCTTTGGCGATGCTCCAATTAAGATTGATATCCGTCTTAGCGTATGTGATTCGGAAAACTCAGCAGGTGTAGTTATTGATGGCTTGCGCTATCTTAAGACCGCACGTGAGATGGGTATTATCGGCGCATTGCGTGGTCCGTCGGCATGGACGCAGAAGACTCCGCCACAGCAAATGTATTATGCTGACTCCAAGCTGGAGTGTGAAGCATTGGCAAAGGGCGAGCTGACAGATATTACAAGACATCAGCTTACCAAGGAAGGTGCATCTGCGTATATGAACAGTCAGATGGCAAGCGGTTCGTGTGCCCACCTGGAAAGAATGAAGAAGTAATCATGCAGATCGCCTCGTTTGATATTGACGGCGTAATATTTAATGGTCATGAGGTGCCGGGGATATTTCCCGGCGCCGAAGACCTTATTATTACTGGCAGATCGTTTCAGGAATCTGTCGAAACATACGACATGCTTCGTTCCCGTGGTATTATGAACGAAGTCTACTTTAACCCGCTTGGATTTCACCAAAAAACTCGGGCTACGTCCGGCGAACACAAAGCTGCCACAATTAATAAATTGAACGCTGAAGGCGCAAACATTGTTTGTCACTATGAAGACGATCCCATTCAAGCACAGATCATTAGAGAACAAACCGAAGTATATGTGATCTTTATAGATAACCCACTGGTCGGAAAAGAAAACAGGAGACAAGATGTCAAACCAACGTAAAAAAATTGCAATTCTGTACAGCGGCGGATTAGATAGTTTGATTATGCGGCAATACGCTAAGATCACCTATCCTGATGCTGAGATCGTTTGCCTTTACTACAAGCATGGCGCAGCATCAGAAGAAAAAGAGCTGTCGACGTTGCCAGACTTTGTTCAAGTTCGCACTGTTGATTGGCTTAACGACAAATGCAAACCAGTAGCTAAGGCAGAAGACCCATTTGCTGGTGCCATCTACATTCCGGGACGCAATCTAATCTTCTCGGCGTTGGCTGCATGTCAAGAGTTAGCAGATGAAGTCTGGATGGGCACGGTCTGGGATGAAGATAATCCTAAGGGCACAGATAAAAACGAAAAATTCCGCAGTGAGACAAGCAATCTTGTGTCTTATGTGCTGTCTCCGTTCATTGATGGCGTAAAGGTGCGTTTTCCATTCGTCGAGATGGGGTGGACAAAGCGCGAGTCCGTCCAGTGGGCGTTAGTCAATGGTCTGACGCAGGCAGAAATCCTTAACTCGGTATCGTGTTGGTTCCATACAGACGGCAAGCCATGCGGTGAATGCAAGCAATGTTTCAAACGTGCGCTTGTGTTTAATCTTAACGGATTTAGCGAGGACTGCAAGGTTGATCCGCTAACCGGCAAATTTGGACTTGAGTTGATGGAGCAGTATCTAAAGACTTATCAGGCGAGCACTAAGAAACCGATGGATAACCGCGATGAGCAAAATGTAATCAATATGATTTCGCGGGCATACTTTACTTTGCCGCACGAAGCTCAAGAATTGGCATTTAAATATCTGACTGCCGACGAGTTAGCAGATGTGGGGGCAAAATGAGCGACGATATGCATATGAAGCTACGACATCTGAGTATTACTTATGGAATGCTTTGTCAGCAGGCGGTTAATGCCGTTCGTCGGGAAGATCCAGAAGAAACCGTCATAAATCTTTTGCGGAAAAAACAAAAATCAAAGGAATTAGTGCAAGAAATAGTAGCAAAGATGTCGGCAGCAAGTCCGAGTAAATAATTCGGAAAATAGCTTTACTCTGTCTTAACAAATGTGCTACAATAGAAGTTAGTGTAAAAGAAGTAAATTAACCAGTCGTAAATAGGAGCAACAAATGGCAATTGCATCGTACAACAAAAAATACCTGCGCATGAAGCCCGAAGTTAACCAGATCTTTGCAGATCTAGATGAGTATTTGAATTTCTGCCGGATGCAGTATCCGGCTGTTAAATTCGACGAGGCTGATCTGTACCGGAATGCCAGCACCACGTGGCAGAAGTTTGTCCGAACCCGCAACCGTATGAATTCGACTGCCAAGAAATGAGCGAGGCAAATGAAATCGCTTGGGACAACGGCACATATGCCAGACTTGTCCCAAGTGAAGGGACTCAGCAAAAAATAGCATCTTTGATGGATATGATTAACGTTGAAAATGCTATCAGTGCTAAGTCGCTGCATACCACTGTCGTTTATAGCAAGGTTTCGTGTGATTCCATCAAAAATATCCCTGTTTCGTTGCCTTTAAAGGCACACGGAGTCGGGTTTGAGCTATTTCCCAACGCTGATGGCGGTACGCCGTGCCTTGTGCTTAAAATCGAAAGCGAAGAGCTCAGGGATTTACATGAGGAATGTATTCGAGAGCACGGGGCGAAACATGCTTATCCGGAATTTAGTCCCCATATTACTCTAAGCTATGATTACACCGTCGGTTATCTACCAAACGAGTCTTTAGTCGTTTATTTTGATGATCTTCACTTTGATCAGTACATCGTTGAGCCATTAAATACCAACTGGTCTGCAGAAAAAGATAAATAATAGTGCGGGACACAACGGTGCCGCAACTTCAAAACATAAAACCATCACAAAGGAGGGTTATCAGTATGTCGTTTAATAAAACCAAATGCGATCCAGAACTAGGCCTTAAAGTACACGCACACCTATTGGCTGCGGGCGTCGAAACACCAATGACAGTAAATAGTCTGACTCGCACAGAAAAAATTGAAATTATCGAATCTAAGTTTCGAGATATTATGAATACGCTTGGATTAGACTTAACTGACGATAGTCTAATCGAAACACCAAAGCGCGTCGCAAAGATGTACGTCGGTGAGGTATTTTGGGGTTTGGACTATGAAGCCTTCCCGAAATGCACTACAGTCGACAATAAAATGAAATACGACGAAATGGTCATCGAGCGCAATGTCAACGTGCAAAGCAATTGCGAGCATCACTTAGTTGTGATCGACGGACTAGCAACGGTGGGCTACATTCCAAAACAAAAGGTCCTTGGGTTGTCAAAGATCAACCGTATTGTTGAGTATTTCAGCAAGCGGCCACAGATTCAGGAACGATTAACCGAACAGGTTTATTTTGCCCTACAATGCATCCTGGAGACCGACGACATCGGAGTTGTTATTCACGCGCAACACTTCTGTGTAAAATCACGTGGTGTCGAAGATGTGGGGTCATCTACGGTCACTAGCAAGCTAGGTGGATGCTTTAGGACAGACCCGGCAGTGCGCAATGAATTTATGAACCTAGTTAAACACTGTTAATAAAAAGGAACCACAAAATGTTTATGAATATAAGAAGAAGATTTCTTAAATGGCTGCGGGCATCTGACAACGAATTCGAGCCGTCAGTTATTCGTCCAGGATTTCAGTCAATCTATAACTTAATAGGTGGCGCAGCAACAAAGGCGCATCAAAAAAATTCAGCTATACCAGTAGATAACAGCCTCGATGCTAAGGGATTTTCTCTTAGGATTATGCCCGGTGAAGGCGGCATAGCAATTACAGCCTCATATTATGATAATCGTCGCGATGAACATATTAGTTCTTTGTTTATAATTCCGGATACAGAAGATCTAGCACAATCACTTGCTCACATTATCACGTTACAATCACTTAAGGATATGTCATGAAAAAAATTCTCATAACTACCGTCACCGTTAATGGAACTATCCAACAAATCGATGCACAAAATGCACCAGTTGGCGCATATACAGATTCAGTGACCTTTACTCTTAATTTTTAAGGATATCATGATTTCGAAAAGACACATCAGCTTTCATCAACTTGGCGGATACTGCAATACAATTCTTCGGCAGATGTCGCGCGACGATTGGAAGCCAGAGCTTATCGTCGGCATTACTCGCGGCGGAGCATTGCCCGCTGTTATGATTAGTCATTACCTAGGAGTCTCAATGATTACGCTGGATGTTGCATTGCGTGACGGAGCAGGTGACGCAGAGTCGAATCTGTGGGTTGCTGAAGATGCTTTGGCAGGCAAGCGCATTCTTATTGTTGATGATATTAACGATACTGGTGCTACATTTAACTGGATTGTCTCCGACTGGGAATCGTCGGCCGCACCAGGGAAAATTCGGTGGGCCGACAATGTTCGGTTCGCTGTCGTTATCGATAATGAAGCTAGCAAAGTAATCCACCCACCACAATATTTCGGTGAGCTAATTAATAAAGCCGAAAAAGATGAATGGATTGTCTTCCCGTATGAAAACTGGTGGGAAAATAATTGACTTTGTGGCAGTGGCATAGTATAATAAGGAACAATAATGAAATACATTTCAACTAAGGAATATTCACATATCGCACCGCTGGCATACCGCCAGTGGCGCGCCGATTCGCATTGCAATCAGATTCACGGGTATGCTTTGTCTTTTAAGTTTGAGTTTGAATGCGACACGTTAGATGCTCGCAATTGGTGCTTTGATTACGGCGGCTTGCGTCCACTAAAAGATTTCCTAGAAGAAAACTTTGATCATGTGACATTACTGGCACAAGATGATCCACATTATGCTGATATTAAACGACTCGGCGAACTAGGAATAGCAAAAATTACAGAAGTTGAAAAGACTGGCTGTGAAGGGCTTGCCGACTACCTATATGAATGGGTGAATACAATTTTCCTGCCATCATGTGGGACTGGAGAAGCGGCTCGTGTCTGGTGCAGTAAAGTAGAGGTCCGTGAAACTCCAAGTAATATGGCAATGCGGTGCGGCCATCGGGGAGACAATGAGTTCTAAGATTCAAAGCGACAATAGTTGACCATACTACTATTAGAGGTTGGTGCTTACCTGGTAGTAAATGGAAAAAGAAGGATTCTCATGTGAGAAAATGTATATATCGTTAAATCAATTAAAGGAATACACTGATGGCAAAAATCAAGGTCTCTGAATTATTCTATTCTTTGCAGGGAGAGGGAAAATATATGGGGGTACCGAGTATTTTTCTGCGGACGTTCGGTTGTAACTTTACATGTGGCGGCTTTGGTATGCTGAAAGGCGAAATCAGCACAGAACGTGACGATGTTGCGGCACATGCCAAAACATTTAAGATCTACAATGATCTGCCACTTGTCACAACTGGCTGTGACAGTTATGCATCGTGGGACGTTCGCTTTAAACATTTGAGTCCAATGCTGGAAACCGACTCTATTGTGGAAAGTATTATGGAAATGTTGCCACACAAAGGATGGCAGGACGAGCATCTTGTGATTACGGGCGGCGAACCTTTGCTTGGTTGGCAACGTGCGTACCCTGATCTGCTTGATCATCCTAAGATGCAGTCGTTGAAAGAGATTACGTTTGAAACCAACGGCTCACAAACACTTTCTCCAGAATTAGCAAAATATTTGGACGACTGGCGTTATGAGCATGAAGGATTCATCGATCGTCAAGTAACGTTTTCTATTAGCCCAAAGCTATCAGTAAGTGGCGAAAAGCACGAAGACGCTATCCGTCCGGAAATTGTATGTGGTTACGAAAAGGTTGGTTACACTTACCTTAAATTTGTTGTTGCTTCAGAGGAAGACGTGGACGAAGCCTTACTTGCAATGAAAGAATATCGCGATGCAGGATTTGAAGGGCCGGTTTACTTAATGCCTGTAGGCGGAGTTGAAAGTGTCTACGTATTGAATAACAAACGTGTGGCAGAACTTGCCATCAAACACGGGCTACGTTACAGTGATCGTCTGCAAGTTCTTTTGTTTAAAAATGCATGGGCAACTTAGGAGAAAAGTATGAAAACATTAAAATTTGTTCCACCAGATCATTTGCGTGAGCCATATTTTCGATGGGCATCTGACGTTGCCCACATTGTGCGGGTATGTAACGCTAAAGGCTACAACATCAGCAAAGCCGACGCTAAGGCAGCATGGGAATCTCACTCAGACGGATATGCTGCTTCTTGGTTAATTCTCGGCGACGATGATTCAATTTTTGCTGACGTCCTCAAGCAATGTGCCGTCGTAACAGGAGAAGATAATGTCGATTAAGAAATGGTTTGCTGATTTATTGCCACAGCCAGTTATGGAACCTGCCGCCGTACCTGAGCCGGTCGCTGCTCCGGAACCAGTGGTCGTTGTAGTAAAAGAAAAGAAGCCACGCAAACCACGGCAACCCAAAGTCGCAAAGAAAGAACTAACTGCTAAAGAAATAGCCACTGCTAAAGGCGAGCCATTTGTTACGGTGCTTACGGTCAGTCTAGATCTAGATAATCCATCAGATGGATCATTTGACTTAGACTGGAACGAGATTTTCGTTGCCCGATTGGTTAAGGCTGGGTACAAAGGAAAAACTGATATTGAAATCGTGGACCAATGGTTTAACTCTATTTGCCGAAATGTGTTAGCCGAATCGTGGGAGCAACACATCGCCGACCCCAGTAATCGAAATCAAGATTACCCTTGATGTTTCTTACGTGGGCGGGGAATGCCTTTTGTCGCATTCCTTATTTTTTCTATAGTTTCTGGCGATGGTGGCTTACGTTTAAGCCCAGGAATATGCTTCGCTCTATTTTTGAAACACCCAACTTTTCCTTTCAATGGAGATGGACGACCCTTCATTGTTTCGGATATTTGCCGTCTGGTTTCCTCAGATCTAATTCTACCTTTATTCCTTTTTGATATTAGGCGTTTATTTTCTTCCGTATGATCTTTTCCGTACATACCATTAAGTATTCCGGATACTCCGCCCCCATATCCATTTTCTGGTATTAAATTAGCCCACTATTTATCAAATTATGTTGCTTTTATTCTTTTATTGTGCTATATTAATAAGTAATGCACAAGAGATCCGAATAATTCGGTTAAATATTGCCTTGACAAGAATGACCTAACCTGTTATCATACATTATGGCTAAAGAACGCAAAAAATACCTCGTAGTTGACACTTTTAACTCCTATTTTCGATGTATTCATGCGTCGGCCAATGGACAAGATATAGAAGAGCGCGTAGCATTTGCGCTCCACGCAACTCTGCAGGGGATCGCAGCAGCATGGCGTGATCAGGGAGCTAACCACGTCGTTATGTGCCTCGAAGGCAAAAGCTGGCGGCGGGACGTCTATGCTCCATACAAAGTAAATCGTGATGTAAAGCGATCGAAGGCAACTGAGCGCGAACAAAAAGAATCTAAAATGTACTATGAAGCTCTGCAAGATTTGCTTGACTTCCTAGCTACTCGCTCTAATGTTACTATCCTACAGCACCCCAAACTTGAAGGCGATGACTTAATTGCTGGCTGGGTTCAGGGGCATCCCGACGACGATCATGTTATCGTCAGTACCGACACAGACTTTTACCAGTTACTTGCCGAAAACGTTACGCAATACAGTGGAGTGGCGCGCGAACTGCATACGATTAAGGGCATCTTTAATCTTAAGGGCCCAGTAATTGACAAGAAAACAAAGCTGCCGAAAACTATTCCTAATCCACAATTTATCCTGTTTGAAAAATGTATGCGCGGCGATTCTTCTGATTTCGTGTTCAGCGCGTATCCTGGCGTCCGCACTAAGGGTTCGAAAAATAAAGTTGGATTGATTGAGGCATTTGCGGATCGTGATAAGCAAGGATTTAATTGGAACAACCTCATGCTTCAGCGTTGGGTTGACCACAAAGGCGTGGAGCATAAGGTGCTGGATGACTATAATCGAAATGTCGGTCTAATAGATCTGACCGCACAACCAGCCGATATCCGCGCAATGATCGACGCTTGCGTTAAAGAGAATTCTGTTGCGAAAAATAATGCAATGGTTGGCGCACATTTCCTAAAATTCTGTGGCAAGTATAATCTAGTTAAACTAAGCGAGCAGCCCGCAACATATGCAAATATGCTCGGCGCTCCATATCCAGAAAGGGTTTTGCAAAATGAATCTAATTGATTTCCTAGCCGCTGGCGGCGGACGAATTAATGGTGGCGGCGACTTTGGCTGGAACTGTTATCCCAACGCAGCAATAGTTGATGTTTTGAATGCTGATGGAGAAGAGTGTGGCTCTTGTGTATATAGTCGGCTAACTTTTTTCGTGTATGAGGCCCAGGCACATGACTACGAAAGCAACAAAGCATTTCGCTGGATTGATCCAGCTTGGTTACTAGCATATGAATCTGAGGCATGTTGCCGAAACGTTCCTGCCGACGAAGCGTACGATGATGTAAGTTTTGCTCCAGTTAGCAGCGAATCAATTCTCCGCATCATTGAGAAAATAGCTAACAAGACCTTTACTAGCCGCTCCGACGCCCCGCTGGAAGATCCGTTCGTAAGATCTGTTGACGCGCAGGTTGAAGTTGACTATTCATTAAAGGACCGAGACTTTGGCCCTCCTCCGTCGACTGACCATTTCGACGTCTCCATTTTTGTGGAGCATATTTTTGAAGTAGACGCATCTTCACTGGAAGATGCGCTGGCTAAGTCGAAAGAATTTGTATGCCAGCTGGTCCCGCCCGCACAATGGCCCGAGGATCTTTCCTGGGTCAGTAGCCGAGTAACCCGCGAGCAAGTTGCCCGCAAATTTAACTAAGTTGACATAATGAGCCAAAATTTTAATAGCAAAAAGCTGCGAGCCAGTTATCCTAAAATATTTCGAGGATGTGAGATGTCTGTGGGCGACGGCTGGCTTGGGCTAATCGATAACGGATGTGCCCTAATTCAAGGGCACATTACTTCGGGCCGCTCACGAAGGGCACGAGCACTTCGCGCAATCCGTAACAAAAAATTATTTGGATGGGAATTAGACGCAGTGAAGCAACCACTTTGTTCGCAAGTAGTCGCCATGCAAGTTAAAGAAAAATTTGGCGGACTTAGGTTTTATGTGTCGGGCGGCGATGCTTATACTAACGGCATCATCGCAATGATGGAATTCATGAGTGAGAAAACTTGTGATAGTTGTGGTAACCCAGGGACCGTCGGCGGCAAAAGATGGTTAACGTGTAAATGTAGTTCTTGTAGAAAGGCAACTGAAAAATGAGTGAATTTATTGACAAAATGAAAGAACTTGACGCACTTGCGGAAGCCGAAGTGGTACCTGAAAGTACCGTTAGTGGCGAAGAAATTTTGCGCGAGGCGCTCGAAAAGGCCATGTTCGTTTTGGGCGAGATTGAAATCTATGGTGCGTATGGTCGCGCTGACCAATGTCGGTCTGAGGCAACCGAGGTATTGACTATCCTTCGTGCCGCAAAATTTAAATACGACGAGCAACAAAAAATTATGGATGCTTTGACTGGTGGATCAATGTATGACCAACAAAACGCCTAAGTCAATTTTGCACGGGCTGCTCGATAAATATGAGTACAGCTCAATGCTCGTGCAGCATCGTCAATATCCAGGGAAAGCAATTTTAGATTTGACGGAAGAGGAACGAAAGATTCTATCTGAACTAAAGTCAGAGGATATTGAAACCCTTAGGCCCGGCGCAAATTCTTATTTCTTGCCGGCGCACATGATTAAGAAGGTGCCAGATGATCGAAAATAGTTTTACAACTGGTTTTGGTCTAGGCGGTCTGTCGCCGGTCTGTAACATGCCGTGGTCGTCGGGCTCGGTGTACTGGGATGGATCATTGCGTAAATACAAAATTATCGATGGGAATGGCAACTCCACTGTGGTACCAACAACCCACTCAATTGTCCAACTCGATGATAGGACAAAAGCAGTCCTTGATTGGGCCGCTAAGAAAATGCAGGAAGAAGCAAAATTAAACGATCTGTGCGAGAAACACCCCGGTCTAAAAGAGACAAGGGAAAGATTCGAGATTATGCTTGCGTTAGTTAAACAGGATGAAACCAATGTCGTTATCAGCTAAAACTGTAGTCAAAAATAAATTTTGGATCGTCGAAAAAAACGGTCAGCAAGTGGCAACGATACAAACGTTTCCGTCTGGAGTTACCTACGCACAACCCAATAAGAGAGAGCACTTTGTGAGCATTAACCTACTAAAAGAAAAATATAACATCAGCTTCGACCGCCCTAAGAAATCAGCATCCTCAATTTCGCACGACGTCAATGGTTATCCGTGCGACCATATTCCTTACAATGCGCTTTTTGATCTATCCAAGAAACTTCCGGTCTATACGAAAACGAGCAAGAGCAAGAGCTTCTTTTGCGCTGGCTACTACCTCATCAAATTTAACTCATCATTTGTGCAGACGTATTGCCCAAAATTAATCACTCTGGCCCGGTATGAATTTGCTGGGCCGTTTCCTACCAAGGGCAAAGCAAAAGAGTATTCCAATCTGCTTCGGAATATGCTGAAATGCTCCAAGCCTTAGGTTACTTTACCGTCGGTCTTGCCATTGGGTACTTCGTGCCCAAATTGTGGCACAAATTCAGGAGAAAAACCCCATGTCTAAGCTAGGCTTTCACGCAACACAATTTTCGGATAAAGTTAGGATGATGAACGACGCTAACAGCAAGAATCTAACGATGACTGCTTCTGAGGCACGGAATCTTCATGCTGATATCTTTGCCCTTTTAGCTAAAATTGCAGGTTTGGCCGATGGAATTCGAGCGGCGGAGGACTCAGCAGCCCATACCAGGTTCGAGGTACAGGGCGGCAAGTTCTAATAACATACTACTTAATTCAGTTTCCCGATAAATAATATTATTAGGAAGCAGAAATGAGTAGACCCAAGCCCCAAATTGTGCTGGAACACGTCAATAAGATAACTTATATCTCTGAGCAAGTATTGGCTTCAGATGGTATTTGGGCTGTCTTTTTAGACGGTGCCCCAATTAATCTCAAAACTCACAATATCCTAGTCAACTATCCTGGCCCAAAGTATAAGAAAGTATCCTTTTCAAATCGCGGCCATGCAATAAATCTATGCAAGAAACTTAACGCACTTTTTAAGTCTAACAAGTTCTCAGTTGTTCTCCTAGTTAAGGGCGAACAAATTTATCCTTAGTCCAATGAACAAAAAGGACTTTACCAAGTTATTTCTTGAGCAGGCCGGATTTGATACATCTCCTGGATCAATTAAAGCATACACAAAAGAGTGGTGGGTTACTCCTTACAGTCCAATTGGGCTGCGCCTAACCTTATCTGGATCTAGTTTCCTAAACACAGTTTTGAAACTAGCCCATTATACGTTTGACGTTAAGGAAAATTATAAAGACAGTTTGAAATTAATGCTGCTGATGAATAAGCACTTGTCATCGCCATTTTATTTCTCGTCACGCCTAACTGCTGGACCACGCACTATTACATTTTACGGCGAAACTGACGCATCGATGATAGGACTAATGGGCGGCGACCTTGCGCTTTACTTAGAAAACTTCGCGAAATAGTCCTTGACATTTCGGTTAATCGGTGTTATACTGTATTTACAGTAAAGGAGCACCAAATGACAACCAAATCCAAAAATCTCAAAGTAATCAACACGTTACGCTACGGATGTGGCGAAATTGAGATTACAGCCAAATACATCGACATCAACTACCGTGGCAACGAAGTAGTTGAATTCGTTGACGAACTGCTCGGCAAGGGCGTGTTCGCCAAACTTCGCCCGCACGGTTCCTTCTACGTTACCACCAGTGGCTCGATTTTAAACTCCGCCGCCCACGGTTATACTTTGCGCGTCCCAATTGAAATTGCGGCGCCGTTCCTGAAAAAGCCAATTGCCAAAGCTAACAGCAAAAAAATTGCAGAATTGAAGGCCACAGCCAAAATGCAATTGTTCGCATACCACAGCACGATGGCGGAAATTAAGCGCCTGTCGCCCCCGAAAAAACCTGCAACGTTTGAAGACTACCACGAAGCCGGGCGCGATAGCGAACCAACGCCGTCGGGCGGTATGGGCGCCGATCGATAACTCCTTGATTCGTAAGGAAAAATGAATCCTTGACATTTCGGCTAGATTGCGCTATAATAGCTGTATAGTAAATAAAGAAAGCAGACAAAATGAGCAACC
>Ga0315276_10004606_pt1 | contig 12675 bp, 7 predicted proteins | sample YL17G05_0_MG_FD_204542 | JGI IMG/M metagenome (GOLD analysis project Ga0315276, IMG submission 204542) | Sediment microbial communities from Yellowstone Lake, YNP, Wyoming, USA - YL17G05_0 | ecosystem: Environmental > Aquatic > Freshwater > Lake > Sediment | place: USA: Wyoming | collected... | reverse complement strand
TCATCGGATCCCAAGGGCTGGCCCGTGATATCACCGAACGCAAGAGAGCCGACGAGTCGCTCCGGGCGAGCGAGGTCCGTCTGCGCACGGTGATCGAGAGCGTTCCGTTCGATCTCCTCCTCATCGACAGGGGCGGAAAGTACGTGATGCAGAACACCGAGAGTAAGAAGCAGTTTGGAAGCGTCATCGGGCTCAGACCCCAGGATGTCGCCACCGACGCCGCCACGCTCGCCCTCTGGCTCGACAACAACAGGCGCGCCTTCTCCGGGGAGATCGTAAGAGGGGAGGTGAGTTACAAGCACCATGGGAAGGAACGTTATCTCTACAATATCATTGCCCCCGTCAACGAATCCGGGGAGGTGCAAAGCATACTGATCGTGAATGTGGACATCACCGAGCGAATGCTCGCCGAGAAGGCGTTGAAGGAAAGCGAGGAGAAGTACCGGCTCCTCGTGGAGAACGCGGGGGCCGTGGTGAACGTGTTCGACGGAGAGGGAAGGATGTTGTTCACCAATCAGATCGGGGCGCGGTATCTCGACAGCGCGCCGGAGGATCTGGTTGGGAAGCTGCTCCACGAGATTTTCCCCAAGGATGTTGCCGACGAGTACGTGGCGCGTCACAGAAGAGTGATAGACTCCGGTACGCCCGAGCAGCACGAAGATCGCATCGACACGTCGACGGGGGTCCGGTGGTTCAGGTCGATTCTCGAGCCGGTGCGGGTCGCGGACGGACGTATCTCGAGCGTTCAGGTCGTGTCTCACGACATCACGGAGCTCGCGCAGGCGGAGCGGTCGCTCCGCGATCGCGACGCGCGTCTCCGTTTGATGATTTCCCAGGTGCCCGCCATTCTCTGGACGGTCGATCGGGATCTCCGGTTTACCTCGAGCATGGGGGCGGGTCTTCGGGCGTTGGCGCTCGCCCCCGGTCAAGTGGTGGGGAAGGACCTCTACGAGTTCTTCGGCACCGACGACCCCGATTTTCTTCCCATCGCCATGCACCGAAGATCCCTCGCGGGCGAGGCGATGACCTTCGAGTTGGTGTGGGACCATTCCGTCTGGGAAACCCACACCGAGCCCTTGCGGGACGAGTCGGGGCGGGTCATCGGCTGTCTGGCCATCGGCCTCGATATCTCGGCGCGCAAGATGGCCGAGGCGGAGCTCAAGGAATCCCGCGAAAAGCTCAGGGCCCTCGCGGTGAGATTACAGACCGTCCGCGAAGAGGAGAGCGCGAACATCGCCCGGGAGATCCACGACGAGCTCGGGCAATCGCTCATCGGTTTGAAATTCGACCTCTCGTACCTCAGACGCAGGCTCGGAGAGCCGGCGGAGCGCGCGAAGCTCGAAGAGAGAATCGCGGAAATGTACAAGGAGATCGACGCGACGATCAACAGCGTAAGAACAATAGCGACGCAGCTCAGACCGAAGATCCTCGACCACATGGGGTTGATCGGCGCGATAGAGTTCTTTACGCAGGAGTTTGACCGGCGGGCTGGTGTTCGCTGCGAAATCAACCAGTACGGCTCGGTGGGGCCCGGATCGAACCTCGATCCCGAACAGTCGACGGCGGTTTTCCGGATTTTCCAGGAGATCCTGCTCAACGTCCGCCGGCACGCCAGGGCCACACGGGTGTGGATCGATTTGCGCGGGGAAGACGGTTATTTTATTTTAGAAGTCCGGGACAACGGCAAAGGGATGCCTCGCGACCAGTTGAAAGAACTGGAGGGTCTGGGCATCCTCGGTATGCGCGAGCGGGCCTTGGTGTTTGGAGGGACCGTCTCGATCGAGAGCGAGCCCGGGCGGGGGACCCGTGTCGAAGTGAGGATCCCGTCCGTCGAGGCGCCGGAGGGTTGAAGAAACCCTTGCCACCCGACGTGTTTATCCCGGAGGGGAATGGACCATGCGGGTTTTGATCGTGGACGATCACGCGGTGGTGCGGCGGGGACTCGAACAGATCCTCGCCGATACCTACCCTGACATCGTGTGCGGAGAAGCAACCAATGCCGAGGACGCGATCCAACTCGTCGATCAGGGCGACTGGGACGTCGTGATTCTCGATGTCTCGATGCCCGGGCGGAGCGGGCTCGACGCGCTCAAAGAGATAAAAAAGATAAAGCCCGCTCTCCCCGTCCTGGTGCTGAGTATCCACCCGGAAGACCAGTACGCCACGCGGGTGTTGCGAGCGGGGGCGTCCGGATACATGACGAAGGAGACGGCGCCGGAGGAGCTCCTCAACGCGATCAACAAGGTGGTTGCGGGCGGGAAGTACGTGAGCGCGGCGCTCGCCGAGAAGCTCGCCGTCGATCTCGAGACGGACACCGGCGAGGTGCCGCCGCACAAGCGTCTGTCGGACCGCGAGTACGAGGTGCTGCTCTTCATCGCGTCGGGGCACACGATCTCCGAGATCGCGGAGAGGTTGTCGCTGAGCGTCAAGACTGTCAGCACCTACCGGTCACGGATCCTCGAGAAGACGGGTCTGAAGAGCAACGCCGCGCTCGTCCAGTACGCGATGACTTACGGGCTGGTCGATTGGCCCCCCGACAGGGGCCGGCGTTAACGAACGAGTAAAAATGGCGCACCGACAGGCGATTTGCCAACTTGTTGTCTTGAAAACGATTCCCGAAGCCGCCCGGCGGGACGCGGCTTAATGTAGGAATCGTCCTACAGCGCCCATGGTATTTGACTTACAACAAAATCAGGATTGACACCGATTGCGGAAGGCCGCCGCGTCGAGTATGATATTACCGAGATCGTTGGTAAGAGGCGGGAGGCTTCTGATTCCACACATATCAACCCCCCAACGCTGCACCAGCATTCCGCCTCTTACTTACGGTCTCAAAAAGCAACGGAATTAACGGCGCGTCTCCAACAGCTTCAGCGCGACCCACGAACGATGGAGACGCGTCGTTTTCTTTTCCCCCGCGCTCGTCCCCGGATCGCTCTCGAACTTACGTTGTCATGAACATTCGAATCGCCCAGTCCGCGGTTGATGTCGAACGGTGCGGTTCGGTTCTCCGCGAGCTCCGTCCGCACGCGGCCGGTCTTTCGTCTTGACCGAACCCGCCATCACGCGGATCGGCGTCCACCCCGGAATCACTCGCGTCGGCGTCCACCCCGCGATCATGCGCGGCGGCTTCCGCCGGGGCCGCTCCCGGCGGGGCCGCTCCCGGCGGCCCACGGCCCAGGCCCACGGCCCTGCGCTGTGTACATCGATCGCGAAACAGGCTATAATCACACGGTTTTTCCGAGGCCCACGGGCTGGGGGTTTTCGATCCCGACGGGGGTGCGTCGTGCGCGTGTCTCATCCCTACAACGCCGCGGTGGATGGTTTGCGTTTTCAAAGGAGGCGCCGATGGGAAAGTTCGGTCGCGTGTCCGTTCTGTTGCTGTTCGTGTTTCTTGCCCTTGTCTTTTGTTCGCTCGAGATGACTCCGGTGAACGCAAAGGAAAAAACTCAAGCGCCGGCGTGGATGAAATCGTCGATCGCCAAGCTCGAAACAGAGCTCGTTGCCACCCACGGCGAGACCCAGCGGGATCGCGCCGGGAGCGGGCTCCTTCAAGTGGCGGAGTTCTGGCGGAAAGAAGACGGCGACGCGGCGGCGTTCGAGTCTTTCGTGCGGAGCGGTTTCGCGGGGGACCAGGCTACGCTCGACGAGATGTTCGAGCGGCTCGAGTTTCTCCTCGAGAAGCTCGATGGTCACATGCTCGAGATCGCGCTCGCGTGCCGCCGTCAGGCGGACCTCGATGTCGGGCCGATCATGCCTTTCGACGAGATCTTTGCCGGTTGGGATCCGTCGTCCCACGTCCTGGACGACTTTTTCGAGAACAAGCTCGCCTTTATGGTCCTGCTCAACTTCCCCCTCACAACGCTCGACGAGCGGCTGGGTGAGGGAGACAAGTGGACGCGGCGGCAGTGGGCGGAGGTCCGGCTCGCGCAACGCTTCGCCAAGCGGATCCCCGCCGAGGTCAACCAGGCGGTCGCCGAGGCGAGCGCCGAGTCGGATCAATACATTTCCGAATACAACATCTGGATGCACCACCTCCTGAACGACAAGGGCGAGAGGCTCTTCCCCGCGAAGATGCGGCTCCTTTCCCACTGGAACCTCCGGGATGAGCTCAAGGCGCAGTACGTCAATGCCGAGGGCGGCCTCCCTCGCCAGAGGATGATCCAACGCGTGATGGAACGGATCGTCGATCAGACGATACCCGAAATCGTCATCGATAACCCTCATGTGGATTGGAATCCGTCGACGAACCAGGTGACCCGCGCCGCGGTGAGCGACACCGACGAGCCGGCCCCCGCGGACTTGAAGATCTCCAATGCCGCCGAGCCGGACACGCGGTACAAAATCCTTCTGGACACGTTCCTCGCGGTCAAGAAGGTCGACCCGTATTCGCCCACGGCTCCCACGCACATCGCCCGGCGCTTCGATGAAGATCGTGAGATCCCCGAAGCGCGCGTGAGGGAGATGTTTGAACAGATCCTCACGTCGCCGCTCGTACCCAAGATCGCCGCGCTCATCGAAGAACGGCTCGGCCGGCCCCTCGAGCCGTTCGACGTCTGGTACAACGGGTTCAGGCCGCGTTCGAAATACACCCCGGCCGAGCTCGACGAAATCGTGAGGAAGAAATACCCCGACGCCGCGGCATACGAGAAGGACATGCCGAACCTCCTCATGGGTCTCGGGTTCACCGAGGATCGCGCCCGCTACCTCGCGGGCAACATCGTCGTTGAACCCGCCCGGGGTTCGGGCCACGCCTGGGGGTCGGGGATGCGGGAGGCCCCCACGCGTCTTCGCACGCGCGTGGGAAAGGACGGGATGGACTACAAGGGGTTCAACATCGCCGTCCACGAGATGGGTCACAACGTGGAACAAACTCTCTCGCTCAACGACGTCGACCACACGCTTCTCCAGGGAGTGCCCAACACCGCGTTTACCGAGGCGATCGCGTTTCTTTTCCAGGCGCAGGATCTCCGCCTCCTCGGTCTCCAGTCCGCCGACGAGAAGACAGAGGCGATGAAAGCCCTCGACGAATTCTGGGGGACATACGAGATCGCCGGTGTCGCGCTCCTCGACATGGCCATCTGGCACTGGATGTACGACCATCCGAACGCGACACCCGCGGAGCTCAAGAACGCGACGATGCAGCTTGCGAGAGACGTATGGAACAAGTACTACGCTCCGGTTATCGGGAAGAAGGACGTGGTGCTTCTCGGGGTCTATTCGCACATCATCCATTCGTTCCTCTACCTCCCCGACTATCCGCTGGGGCATCTGATCGCGCTCCAGATCGAGGAACAGGTAAAAAAAGGGGGGAGTGTCGGTTCCGAGGTGGAGCGGATGGCCGTTGTGGGTAACGTCACCCCAGACGTCTGGATGAAGACGGCCACGGGGGAGGGCGTCGGCGCGGAGGCGATGGTCGCGGCGGCTGCGCGTGCGCTCGAGACGCTCGGCGCGAAGTAGAGGCCCGACGGCGGAAGGTTGTAACGCCCACGCCGTGAACGACTCGGGCCGGCCGAATCGAAGACCGGCCCGGCCGAGGAGAAGACATGGCCCAAGGGCGCGGCGAATCGGGAAGCTTCCACATGACGCCGGAGGAATTCCGCCGTCACGGCAGAGCCGTCATCGATTGGATCGCCGATTATTATTCCGAGGTTGAGCGTCTTCCGGTTCTCTCTCGCGTCTCGCCGGGCGAGGTGAGAGCGGCGCTGTCTCCGGATCCTCCGCTCCACGGAGAACCTTTCGAGCAGATCCTCGACGACGTTGGAAAATTGATACTCCCCGGCGTCACCCACTGGCAGTCGCCGAATTTCTTCGCCTTCTTTCCGGCAAACGCGTCGGGTCCCGCGATCCTCGGCGACCTCCTCTCTTCGGGGCTCGGAGTCCAGGGGATGTTGTGGACGACGAGCCCCGCGTGCACCGAACTCGAGACGCACGTCCTCGACTGGCTCGTCGACATGCTCGGTCTTCCGGAGAAGTTCCGCTCCACCGGCCCCGGCGGCGGGGTGATACAGGACACCGCCTCGAGCGCCGCGCTCTGCGCGCTTCTTGCCGGGCGCGAGCGGGCGACGCGTTTTGCCTCGAACGAGAGGGGTTGCGACGGGAGGCTCGTGGCGTACGCTTCGTCTCAAGCGCATTCCTCGATCGAGAAAGGGGTGAAGATCGCCGGGCTGGGGAAAAAGAACCTCCGCCTGATCGATACCGACCGAAATTACTCGATGCGCGCCGACGCTCTCGCCCGCGCGATCGAGAGAGACCTGCGGGAGGGTCTCGTCCCGTGTTTCGTTTGCGCCACGGTCGGGACCACTTCGTCGAACGCCATCGACCCGCTCCCCGAAATCGGCGAGATCTGCCGGAGCCACGGGGTCTGGTTCCACGTCGACGGCGCGATGTCGGGGACGGCGGCGGTATGTCCCGAGTTCCGCCACATCCACGCAGGGTTGGACTTCGCGGACAGCTATTGCTTCAACCCGCACAAGTGGATGTTCACCAACTTCGACTGCGACTGCTTTTATGTCGCCGATCGCAGCGAGCTGATCAAGACCCTGAGCATACTCCCCGAGTATCTCTTGAACGAGGCGACCAAGTCGGGCGCCGTCATCGATTACCGCGACTGGCACATCCCGCTCGGCCGGCGTTTTCGATCGCTCAAGCTATGGTTTGTGATTCGACACTACGGCGTCGAGGGTCTCCGTTATCACGTGAGGCGCCACGTCGCGCTCGCCCGCGAGTTCGCCGCCTGGGTCGCCGGCGACGACCGGTTCGAGCTCGCCGCGCCCGCACCGCTCAATCTCGTGTGTTTCCGTCATCGCGGAGGCGACGATGCAAACCAGGAGCTGATGGACCGTTTGAACAAGAGCGGGGATCTCTATCTCAGCCATACGAGACTCGATGGACGTCTTACGCTTCGTCTCTGCGTCGGACAAACCACGACGGAGGAAAAACACGTGAGGCGCGCGTGGGACCGGATCCAAGAGGAAACATCGAAGCTCGGCGGTTAGACCCGGCAACATGACCCGGACACCCCGCATACTCCTCACCGAAAAACGCGTCATTCAGATCGCCGGGATCAACGACGAAGATGAAGCCCGCATGCTCGTCGACTGCGGCGTCGATTTCCTCGGTTTTCCCCTGGGGCTCGTTCACCGCTCCGGGGACGCCGGCGAGAAAGCGGCGGCGAAGATCATCGGCGATACGCGGCCTCCCGCTTTCGGCGTTCCCATCACGTACCTCGGACTGTGCGATGAGGTGCTCTCGCTCTGTCGCCGCGTCCAGGCATACGCCGTCCAGCTCCACGGCGGGGTCGCTCTCGAAGAGATGCGTCGTCTGCGCGAAACGTCTCCGGATATCCTCATCGTAAAGACGCTCGTTGTCCGCGGTGGCGATCTTGCCCGTCTCGAGGGCGAAATCGACCGATTCACTCCCTACGTCGACGCGTTTCTCACGGATACGTTCGACGGGGCAAGCGGGAGGTGGGGCGCGACGGGGAAGACCCACGACTGGTCGATCAGCCGCGGCGTGGTCCTGCACTCCACGCGTCCCGTGATCCTCGCCGGCGGGCTCAACCCTTCCAACGTCGCGCGCGCGATACTCGAGGTCGGACCGGCCGGCGTGGATGTCCACACCGGCGTGGAGGACAACCGCGGACGGAAGGACCGCCGGCTCGTCGAGAGGTTCGTCGAAGAAGCCCGCAAGGCGTTCGATCGGGCTTGAGCGGGGGCGCGGCGGAAGGGGCTTTTCGACCCCGGCACCCCGGCGCCCGCTCCGCTCGGCTTCCCGCCGCGGGTGGCGCGGATGGGGCCCCCGCGCCGCGCTTGAGCTTGCGAGCACGGGCGGGGTAATACGCGACAGGACCCGCGGCGGGCGATCCTCGCTCGCTCCTGCGCAAGGGGTCGAAAAGCCCCTTCCGCCGCGCCAGACGGCCTCCCGACAAAGGGCCCGTAGAGGGGCCTCCTACCCGCCAAACGACCTTCCTGCGGCTTCCTGTACCATTTGACACGGCAGGCAAAACCACGTAGTCTCTCGGCTACCGCACAGGATAGACTTCACCTTTCTCCGCTGGAAAAACCGCGGGGGGGGCGTTTTATTGTCTTTAATGGAGGTCGAATCGATGCGCGACGCGGTCAAAAAGCTCTGGCCGGAGCTCGAATGGATCAAAAATCCCGAGCTTCGGGAGAGCGTGGCGAAAACCTGGGAGAAGGCTTTTGAAATGAGCCCTCTCGAACCGGCGGATCTCGAACGGATCCCCTTCACGCTCCTCGTACCCAATTGCCCCTCGACGTTTATGGAGCACAAGCGATGTGTGGTTCACATCGCCCGCCGGTCCGCCGAGGCGATGCAGGAGTATCTTGGCAAGGCCCTCAAAATCGACATGGACACGGTGATCGCGGGCGCGATTCTCGCCGACGTCGGCAAGCTCCTCGAGTACGAAAAGCAAGACGGTAAGGCGGTCCAGAGCGCGAGGGGCAAGTACCTCAGACATCCGTTCACCGGTGTGGCGCTCGCGATGGCGTGCGGGGTGCCGGATCCGGTTTGTCATATCATCGCGGCGCACGCCGATGAGGGAAACCTCGTCAAGCGGACCACCGAAGCGCTCATCGTCCATCACGCGGACTTTATGAGTTTTCTTCCGTTCAAGAATCTCTGAGCACACCACGACCGCCGATAGGGGTCGAGACACAGGGGAGGTCGAATCGGGATGGCCGAGACGATTACAGCCAAAATGGCCCAATGGGCCGCCGGCGTGAAATTCGAAGACTTGGGAGAACGGTCGATACACGAGGCTCGCCGTTTTCTTCTGGACTCCCTCGGCTGCGCGTTCGGAGGACTCCGCCAGGAGGACGCCGAGATCGCGCTCGAGGTGTTGGATGATATAGGAGGCAAGGGGAACTCGACGATACTCGGAACCGGCAAGAAGACTGACGCGGTGACGGCCGCGCTCGCCAACGCGCTCATGGTCCGCAGCATGGATTACAACGACATCTACTGGCAGCAGGACCCGTCGCACCCGTCGGACATCATCCCGGCGGCCATCGCGTGCGGCGAGAGGGAGAAGAAGAACGGCAAGGAGCTCATCGTCGGGATCATCCTCGGCTACGAGTTCGAGTGCCGTTTCTGCGAGGCGGCGTTCCCCGGTGTGCGCGAGCGCGGGTGGCACCACGCAACGCTCACCGCTTTCGTCTCGCCGATCGTCGCGGGGCGGATGCTCGGTCTTCCGTGGGAGAAGATCCAGCACGCGATCGGGATTTCGGCCTCGCGTCACGCGACCTTCGGGGCAGTGACCGCGGGCAAGCTCACCATGATGAAGAACACCGTCGACCCGATGGCCACGCAGAGCGGTGTCATGGCGGCGCTCCTTGCGGAAAAGGGGTACACGGGACCCGAGCACGTCATCGACGGCAAGGAGGGACTCGTCAAGGTCTTCGGACCCGAATGGAAGCTCAACGTTCTCACCGACGGTCTCGGCGAGTCCTGGAGGATCGAACGGTGCGGAATGAAGGCGTTCCCGACGGAAGCTTTGACGCACACGCCGATATCGGCGGTGCTCGACATCGTGATCGGCAACAACCTCGCGCCCGAACAGATCGCGAAGGTCCACATCCGCTCCCTCGCCCGGGCGGCGGACATTCTCGCCGATCCGTCGAAGTACGACCCCCGGTCGAAGGAGACCGCCGATCACAGCCTTCCGTACGTGATCGCCGCGGCGATCGTCGACCGGCAGGTGACGCCGGCTCAGTTCGAGCCGGAGAAGATCATGAATCCGAGGATCCGCGAGCAGCTCAAGAAGATCGAGGTGGTCGCCGACCCGGAGATCGAGAAGGTGTTTCCGAAGCTCCAGCGCGTGATCGTCAAGGTGAAAACGACCGACGGGCGGGAGTTCGAAAAGCAGCTCGATTTCCCGAAGGGCGATCCGCGGAATCCCTTGAGCGACCGCGAGATCGAGGAGAAGTTCGACGCGCTCGCCGCGCCGGTCCTCTCCGACGACCGGCGCCGCCGGGTAAAAGACGCCGTGTGGAAGCTCGAGGAACTCTCGTCGATCACAGAGCTCATGGATCTCTGCAAGGCGGATAAGAGATAGGTGGGTGCGGGGCTTGATGGTGTCACGCCCTCATCCTGAGCGCCGTCGAACGCGAGTGCCCTTGGCGATCACCGCGCCGGCGCTCAGAAATCGGGCTCAGACACCAACAAGCCCCGCTCGAGCTAACTGATCCAAGGAGTAGGAATGGGACAGACGATCGTTGAGAAGATTTGCCAGACGCACATGGCGGAGGGGCCGAACCGGCCGCTGCGGACGGGAGACATGCTCTCGCTCCGAGCGCGCCACGTGATGACGCACGACAACACGTCCGCCGTCATGAAGAAGTTCAAATCGATCGGCGCGACGCGCGTCCACGACCCGCGCCAGCCCGTTTTCGCCCTCGATCACGAGATCCAAAACACGACCGAGGAGAACCTCAAAAAGTACCAATCGATAGAGAAATTCGCCCGCGACCACGGGATCGACTTCTACCCCGCCGGGACGGGGATCGGTCATCAGCTGATGATCTCCGAAGGCTACGTCGTTCCGGGGTCTCTCGTCGTCGCGTCCGATTCCCACTCGAACATGTACGGCGCGCTTGGCGCCCTGGGGACGCCCGTTGTGCGGACCGACGCCGCGGCGATCTGGGCGACGGGAGAGTTCTGGTGGCAGATCCCGCCGTCGATCCAGGTCGTCTTGAGCGGGAAGCTTCGGGCGGGTGTCACGGGTAAGGACGTCATCATCACCCTCTGCGGACTTTATAATAAAGAAGAGGTCTTGAACGCCGCTCTCGAGTTCGCCGGCCCCGGTGTGGCGACGTTGAGCATGGACGCGCGGCTTGCGATCGCCAACATGACGACCGAGTGGGGTGCGCTCACCGGTTGGTTCCCCGTGGACGCCGTGACGATCCGGTATCTTCGCCAACGTTTGAGCGTGCTCGAGAAGAAAAGTGTTACGCGTCTTGCGGCGGGGGACATCGAGAAGTGGGAAAAGAACCCGCCGGCTCCCGACTCCGACGCGGTCTACGCGGCGCGGATCGAAGTCGACCTCGACGAGGTGAGCCCGCACGTGTCGGGTCCCGACACCGTCCAGGTGATGAGATCTCTCGCGGACATCGAAAAGGAAAAAATCGCGATCCAAAAAGCGTATCTTCTCTCGTGCGTCAACAGCCGTCTCGAGGATCTCGAGGCTGCGGCGCGGGTGATCAAGGGAAAGAAAGTGTCGAACGGCGTCGCGCTCTACGTCTCCGCGGCGAGCAAGGAGATCCAGCAGGCCGCCGAGGCGAGCGGGGCGTGGAAGGCCCTCGTCGAGGCGGGCGCGAAGACGCTCCCCGCGGGGTGCGGGCCGTGCATCGGTCTGGGGACGGGGCTTCTCGAACCGGGCGAGGTGGGGATCTCGGCGACCAACCGCAACTTCAAGGGAAGAATGGGGTCGCGGGACGCGAAGGCGTATCTCGCAAGCCCCGAGGTGGTCGCCGCCTCCGCCGTGGCGGGGCACATCACCGGCCCCGTGCCCTCCGACGGCCGGCGGCCCAAACGGGTATTCCACGAGATGAAGACCGCGGCCGCCGCGGCCGATGAGGTTGTAAAGATCATCGAGGGGTTCCCCGGCGAGATCGAAGGGCGCCTCGTATTCGTCCCGCAGGACAACCTCAACACCGACGGGATCTACGGCAAGGACTACACGTACCGCGAGGGAATGACCCGCGAGGACATGGCCCGCGTGGTGATGGAAAACTACGACCCCGAGTTCTCGGGCAAAGCGAAAAGCGGCGACGTTCTCGTCGGCTCCCGGAACTTCGGGACGGGTTCGAGCCGCGAACAGGCGGTCACCGCCCTTCAGGCCAAGGGGATATCCCTCGTCATAGCGGGGAGTTTTTCGCAGACGTATCTGCGAAACGCATACAACAACGGGTTCGCGTGCGTCGAGTGTCCCGATCTCGCCGCGCGGGTCCGCGAGCACTTTAAGAAAGAGATCGAAGCCGGCGCGCGGACGATCATCCCCGGGGATCTTTTGAAAATCGATTTTGCGCGGAGCACGGCGGTCTATCGCGGCGAGACGTTTCGTTTTCCCGCGCTCGGCTCCGTGCCGCAATCGCTCGTCGTCGCCGGGGGCGCGGAAAACCTCGTCCGCAGGCGGCTCGGTCTCGGTTGAGTCATCGACAAGTTCGCCCCTGCGATCGATCCGGGCAACCGGCCGGCGTGGTCGCGGGATGAATCTGATCATCGAAGGAGGAAGGTTCGAACATGAAACGTTACACCATCGTATCGATGCCGGGTGACGGCATCGGCAAAGTCGTGCTTCCGGAATCGATCCGCGTTCTCGAGGCGGTGGACTTTCAGGCGGACTACGTCCACGGCGACATCGGCTGGGACCACTGGATCAACCAGGGGAACCCGCTCCCCGACCGGACGATCGAGCTTCTGAAAGAGCACAAGCTGGGGCTCTTTGGCGCGATCACGTCCAAGCCGAAGAACAAGGCGATGGCCGAGCTCAAACCCGAGCTTCGCGACAAGGGGCACCAGTATTTCAGCCCGATCGTCAGCATGAGACAGATTTTCGACCTCGATGTCTGCGTGAGACCCTGCCGGTCGTTCCCCGGGAATCCGCTCAACTTCATCCGTCACAAGGCGGGGGGTGGTTTCGATGAGCCTGTGGTG
>Ga0315276_10004603_pt1 | contig 12679 bp, 8 predicted proteins | sample YL17G05_0_MG_FD_204542 | JGI IMG/M metagenome (GOLD analysis project Ga0315276, IMG submission 204542) | Sediment microbial communities from Yellowstone Lake, YNP, Wyoming, USA - YL17G05_0 | ecosystem: Environmental > Aquatic > Freshwater > Lake > Sediment | place: USA: Wyoming | collected... | reverse complement strand
GAACCCGTAGCCGTGGCCGGCGAGGAGGTACATGAAGAGGCCCGCCGCCGAGATGGAGCCGTACGACTCGAACTCCTGCTCGCCCAGCGGCGTGCGGCTGCGCAGGAAGTTGTAGACGAACCCGCCGTCGTTGTAGCTCACCTTGGACGCGTTGTGGGCCCACGGCATCGGGTTGACGGCGGCCCAGTTCTGGCACCGCATCGCGAACGCGGTGGCGTTCTCGAAGACGCGGTCGGGCACCGCGAACGCGGGGTTGAGGAGCATCGAGGTCTGCAGCGCGAGCATCGCGAACTGGCTGTTGCTCATGTCGACGATGCCCCCGTTGTTGGGCCACCCGCCCGTGTAGTTCCTCACGGAGACGTTGAGCTCCTCCTTCGTGAACTGGATGTCGATGACGGCGTTGGCCACCTTCGCAAGCTTGCCCGCGTCCTGGGGGTCGCCCGCGCCGAGAATGGCCATGAGCGAGATGCTCGTCTCGTAGCACAGGAACGAGCTAGCCATCCATCCGTTGGTGGCGTTGTAGTAACTGCGGATGTAGCCGAGGCCCCTCTGGACCGTCGGGTTCGTGTAATCGAAGCCCGCCGCCTCGTAGCAGAGGAGGATGAGGCCCGTCACACCGCACGAGCTCCCCCAGCTGCCGTCGGCCATCTGCCTGTCCGCGAGCCAGTCCAGGCCCTTGAGCACCGAGGCGCGGACGGCCTGCGGGGTGACCGTGGTCGCCGGCTGCACGGCATCCTCCGCGCGGGCCTCTGGGACGACGGACAGGAGAGGCGCCGCCAGGAGCACGGCGACGATCGCGATCGCAAGCGCGATTGACCTTCGTGACGGCAGTTCCTGCCTCATGCCCCTACCTCTCCTTGGGCCCGGTTCGACTCTCCCCCTTTAAACCAGATTGGAACGGTTTTTTATCGACGGGGCAAGCGCTGACGCCCCCTGACCCTCGCGGCCGTGAGGGACGCGGCTATCGCCGCAGCAGCGGCGAGCGCGAGGGCCGACAGGCCGCCTGGGAGCGGGGTCTCCTCCCGCTGCGCCACCCGCACCTCGGCCGTCAGCGTGGTCTGGCCCCCGTCGCTGTCCCTCACGACACATGTCACGCTGTAGACGCCCTTGCGGTCGTACGTGTGCTCGACTGACATTCCCGAGGTCTGGGGGAGGATGCCGTCGGATGCGTCGAAGTCCCACCAGGTCTCGACGACGGTGCCGTCGGGGTCGCTGGACTGGACCGAGAGGGCGACCTTCCCGCCGGCGCTTATCTCGAACCGATCCTTGGCCAGCGTCGCGACGGGTGGGAGGTTCACGACCGACACCGTGGTGCGGTTGACGTCGATGTTTCCGGCGGTGTCCGTCACCGTGAGCGTGACGACGAAGATGCCCAGCCGCGCGTACCTGTGGGTGGCCATTGCCCCCTGCACCGATGTGCCGTCCCCGAGGTCCCAGTCGAACCCCGCGCCCGCCGGCCACGTGGGGGAGTCGTCCGTGGAGGAGAGCGCGCCGAGCTCCACATCGGTGAGCCTGTCCGCGGTCAGGGGGCCCGCGGGCGCGATGACGGCGTGGGGAGGGTCGTCCCGGGGGGCGACCCTGACCAGGCACGTGTCCTCGTCGTCCGCCGTGCCGTCAGAGACCGTGACCCGGACCGTGTACGTCCCTGGCGAGGCGTAGACGTGCTCGACGTAGGGCCCCGAGCCCGTCGGGGCCGAGTCGCCGAACGCCCACGCGTAGCTCAGCAGCCCCTGGCCCCGGTAGACCGTGCCCGAGGCGTCCAGGTAGACCGTGGAGCCAGCGGTCGCGGACTGGTCCGGCCCCGCGTCCGCGACGAGCAGGCCGGCCTGGTGCACCACGAGCGTCCGCGAGGCGACGTTGTTGGTCTCGTCGGTCTCGTTCACGCCGTCCGCGGGGTCCACCTGCGCCGTGACGACGTAGCTGCCCTGGGCCAGGGCGCCCAGCGCCACCTCGACCTCCTGGGACTCCCCCGGCGAGAGGGCCCTGACGGCCACCTCGCCCCTCTGGGAGCCGTTGACGGACACGCGCACCGTCGTGGCGGGCGCGGACGAGGCGCCGTCGCTGCGGACCACTACGCGGGCGGTCACCTCCTCGCCCGCGGACGGCGTCTGGGGGTCGAAGGACAGCCCCGCGGCGTCGACCGCGAGGTCGATGCCCTCGACGGGCCGCGTCCCGACCTTGAGGTAGATCTCTGCGACGGCCGCCCGCGAGTCGGCCCACACCACGCGGGGCTCTCCCCTGGGCGAGAGCGCGAGCTCGGGGTCGCGCGAGTCCCCGCGCGAGTCGGTGAGCCGCACGGGGTCGCCGAGCGGGTCCCCGCCGGGCGCCATCGCGCACCAGTAGAGCTCGGACGAGGCCTGCAGCCCCTCCGACCACACGACCTGGAGGCGGTCGTTGCCGTCGACGGCGACCGTTACGTCCCTGGCTCCTCCCTGGCCCACTGGTGCCACCTGCTTGGGCCCCGCGAGGGTGCGACCGCTCGAATCCAGCTCGGCGTACATCAGCCGCTCCAGCGCGAGCGAGCCCTCGGGCCAGGCGACGTGGACGTTCCCGATGAGGTCCACGGCGATGTCGGGGTAGCCGATGCTCCCGCGCGAGGTCGCCACGAGGCGGTCGCGCACGAGCACCTCGCCCGTGCCCGACAGCTTGGTGAAGTGGATGGCCGTGTTGTACTGCAGCTCGCCCGCGGGGGCGATGGCGTTCCAGGCGACGTGGATGTCGCCGCGCGCGTCCATCGCGATGTCGCACTCCTCCTCCGTGAGCGCCTGCACGAGCTTCCGGTCCTCGACGACCTTGCGGCCGTCGGGGTCGAGCTGCATGTAGTACAGTGAGTACCGGCCCTCGCGCGCGTCGAACCAGACGACGTGCACGTGGTCGCGGCGGTCTACCCACGTGGACGCCTCGGCCGAGTCGCCCGTGGCGTTGGTGAGCCTGATGGGCCCCGCCTCCATCCTCCCGTCGAGGCCGGTGCGGGCGTAGTAGAGCTCCTGGTCGTCCTCGCCCGTCCACACGAAGACGGGCCTGCCCCGGGAGTCCACCGCGACGGTGGGGTCCATGCAGGAGGGGATGTCCGCGCCCAGCTGCGTGCGGTTGAGGATGGTGCGGCCCCCCGGGTCGAGCATCGTGAAGAAGATCGAGTACCTGGCGACCCAGTGCTCGCGCCAGGCCACCACGGTGCCGCCGTCCCCGGTCAGGGCGACGACGGGGTCGTCCGCGATCTGGGTGGCGTTGGAGAGCTTGACGTCCGGCCCCCAGGTGATGGCGGGGGGCTCCTGCTGGGCCGCGGCGGACAGCGTCGCGAGGGGCGGCAGGGCGAGGGCCAACGCGACGAGGGTCGCGATCACGCAAAGGATTCGACGTTTCGCCCCTGTGGCCTGGTGCGACATCGGCCCGAATAAGAACGTGCGGGAGATAAAAACCCTTTGCCAGATGTTCCCCATGGCACCTTTCGACGCCCTCCCGGGACGGACCGCCAGGGTCCTGCGTGTCCATCCATCTCCCGTCATGGCAGGCCCGCTCCAGCCCCCCTTTCGGGCGAGGCGTTCTTATCCTGAGTGGGATACCTTTATATCGATAGCATTGGCCAGCGCGCGCCTTCCCACCCCGCGCGCGTCAGTGGTTGAAGTGCCGCATGCCCGAGAAGACCATGCTCATCTTGTGCTCGTTTGCGGCGGCGATGACCTCGGCGTCGCGGATGGAGCCCCCGGGCTGGATGACCGCGGCCACGCCCGCCTCGGCGGCCGCGTCGATGCCGTCGCGGAAGGGGAAGAACGCGTCCGAGGCCATGCTGGAGCCCCTGACCTCCTTGCCAGCCTCCTTGGCCTTCATGACCCCTATCATGGCCGAGTCCACGCGGGACATCTGCCCCGCGCCGATGCCGATGGTCTCGTAGGCGGTGGCGTAGCAGATGCAGTTGGACTTGACGTGCTTGCACACCTTCATCGCGAACCTGAGGCCCAGGAGCTGCTCCTCGGTGGGCTGGGCGACCGAGACGACCTTGAAGTCGGGCCCGAACAACTTGAGGTTGCGGTCCTGGACGAGCATGCCCCCGACGACCTGCTTCATCGAGTAGGGCGCGTCGCGGCCGCCCGTGAGGGGCGGTATCTCGAGCGCGCGGAGGTTCTCCTTCGTCTTGAGGACCGCCAGGCAGCCCTCCTCGAAGCCGGGCGCGAGCACGACCTCCTTGAAGGTGGTCACGATGGCCTTGGCCGTCGCGACCTCGCACGGGCGGTTGAGGATGACCACGCCCCCGTAGGCGGACTTGGGGTCGGTCGAGTGCGCGCGCTCGTAGGCCTGCATCTGCGTCTGGCCGATGGCGGCCCCGCAGGGGTTGTTGTGCTTGACGATGACGGCCGCGGGCTCCTCGAACTCCTGCACGAGCTTGAGGCCCGAGTCCGAGTCGAGCAGGTTGTTGAACGACAGCTCCTTGCCCTGGAGCTGCCTGGCGTTGGCCAGGCACGGCTCCGCCACGAGGGGCTCGGTGTAGAACGCGGCCCTCTGGTGGGGGTTCTCGCCGTAGCGCAGGCTCTGGCGTCGCACGTAGCGCAGCGTGAGGAACGGCGGGAACTGGCGGGTCTCCCCCATGAGCTCGCGCTCGAGGTAGGTCGCAATCGCCGCGTCGTACTCGGCCGTGTGGGCGAAGGCCGTGGCCGCCAGCCTCTCGCGCGTCGCCAGCGTGACCGCGCCGCCGTTGCGGCGCAGCTCGTCGATCAAGCCCGGGTAGTCCTCGGGGCGCGTGAGCACCGCGACCGAGCCGTGGTTCTTGGCGGCCGCGCGGACCATCGTGGGCCCGCCGATGTCTATCTGCTCGATGCACTCGTCGACCGGGGAGCCCTTCCGGACCGTCTCCAGGAACGGGTAGAGGTTCACCGCGACCAGGTCGATGTGGCCGATGTCGAGCTCACGCAGCTGCGCCTCGTGCGCGGGCACGTCGCGCCGCGCGAGGATGCCCGCAGCGATGCGCGGGTGCAGCGTCTTGACGCGCCCGTCGAGCACCTCCGGGAACCCCGTGTACTCGGACACGTCGAGGACCCTCACGTCGGCCCTCCTGAGCGCGGCGGCCGTGCCCCCGGTGGACAGCACCTCGGCGCCCTGCTCCACGAGCGCGCGGGCCAGGTCGACGACGCCGGTCTTGTCCGACACGCTCACGAGCGCACGCCCGATGCGCAGCAGCCCATCATCCCCCATCCTGGATCCCTCCCTTCATCCGTCAGCGCCCGCGTCCTTCCTCGCGTCCATCACTCGCCATCACTGGCCATCACTGGCCATCACTCGCCATCACTCGCCATCACTCGCCATCACTCGCTCAGAACACGACCTTGCCGAGGTCGCCCGCCTCGCGGGCGAGCTTGATCTCCCTCGCGATCCTGCGCCCCGTGCTCATGGGCTCGCCGAACATGAACTCAGTGTACTGCGAGCCCGAGGGGTACAGGTTCGAGCCCGCGACGATGCGCGCAGAGATCTCGAACACGTAGAACTCGAGCTCGTCCGTGAGGACGGTCTCGATGCAAAAAGGCCCGATCATGCCCGGGTAGAACAGGTCCATCGACACGTCGACGATGCGCCGCGCCATCTCGAAGACCTCGGGCAGGAGCGACTCCCTGATGACGAGCGGCAGGTTGCCCGTCACTACGAACGTGCGCAAGATCTTGGCCATGTCCAGCTCGGCGCGGGTGAAGCCGAACCTGTAGAGCTCGTCGATGTTGGACTCGACCCTCCGGTCGATGCCCATGAGCTCGACGCGGCCCTCGCCGGCCTTGTATCCGTCCCCGGTCAGGGGCGTGTAGAACATCTGGAAGTAGTAGCGCGTGCCGATGATGAACTCCTGCAGCGTGTAGTGCTTCTTGTTCCCGACGCGCTCCTTGAACTCCTTCTCGTTGATGACTATCTGGAACCCCTTGCCGCCCTTCGCGCCCTGGTACTTCACGATGCAGGGCTTCGTGATCTCCGCGGGCGTCTTGAAGATGCGGGGCACGCGGCAGCCCGCGAGCTCGAGCCAGTGGCGCTCCTTGGTCCGGTCCGACTCCCAGTCGAGCACTCGCGGGTTTCCGAACATGGGGACCTTGAGCCTCTTCTCGACCGCCTTGGAGCCAACGTACTCCACGAGCGAGCCGTGCGGCACGAGGACGACGTTGCGGTCCAGCAGCTCCCTCTGGAAGGAGGGCTTGACGAGGTCCTTGAAGTCCCGCAGCACCAGGAACTCGTCGGGCCGCCCGAGCGGGAACGAATCGTAGACCCGCTTGGAGGCCTCCTTGACGATGCCCAGCGTGCAAAAGCCCTCCTTGCGGGCCCCGTTGAAGATCTGCAGCGCCGTGTGGGAGCAGATGGTGGCGATGGTGAGCTCGTCCTGGTCGTACTTGGCCAAGGCGGCGTTGGGACGTGTCGGGGTCACCATGACCCGAGAATGGCGGCACGCTACTTTAGGGTTTCCCAAAGGCCCCCGTGCCCCATTTTTTATCACTCGGTGGTAATCGAGGGGAAAAGAGTTAAAGCAGGCAATCCGAACAGGGTCGGGGATTGCCATGAGGGAGGTAGCGCCCGGGGTCTTCCAGGTCGCGGGCGGGGAGCTCACCTCGCCAGGCGACTGCTGCGTCTACCTAGTCGACGCGGGGCAGGACGACTGCGTCCTCGTCGACGCGGGGCTCGAGGCCGACCCCTCCACCCTCCTCCGCAACGTGGAGGCCACGGGTCACGCGGTCGGGCGCATCCGCGCGCTCGTCCTCACGCACGCGCACATCGACCACATCGGGGGCGCGCCCGCCATCGTCAAGGCCTCGGGCTGCGAGGTCGTCGCCCACGCGGGCGACGCCGGGGCCATCGAGGGGGGCGACCCCGTGCTCACGGGCGCGGGCCACTACGGCGCCGAGGCGCCCAGGGTCCACGTCGACCGGGTCATCACGGACGACGGGGCCATCCTCGAGTACGGCACGGCCCACATCGTCGTGGTCCACACCCCCGGCCACACCCCCGGCGACATCAGCCTGCGCATGAGGGCGGGGGGGAGGACGCTCATCTTCGGCAACGACGTGCACGGGCCGTTCAGCCCCGAGTGGGGCTCCGACGTCAAGGCCTGGAACCGGTCGATGAACCGGCTCATCGCGATGGAACCCGACGTCCTCCTGGAGGGCCACTACGGCGTCATCGAGCCCAAGGGGAAGGCCATCGGGTTCATACAGATGTGGCTCTCCCGCGCGCCCGAGCAGGTCCGAGGGCAGGGGTTTTAAGGCCGACCGCCAATCCGGGACGCGATGGTGGGGCTCGATACCGACATCGTGGTGGCGGTGCTCGTGGGCGCTGCCGTCGGCGGCGCCGCGGCCGCCGCGGGCGCGTACCTCGCGCTGCGGCACCGGACGGCCTCCGCGGAGCGCGCGCGGATGGCGACCGAGATCATGTACCACGTCATGACCGCCCTGGTCCTCCTGGAGGAGGCCCTCGGGGCGGTCGAGGAGGTCCTCATCGAGCGCGAAAAGGGGGGCGGGCAGAAGGCCCCCCGGGAGCTCGCCGACAGGCTCAGGCGCGAGCTCGAGGGGGCCTTCGCGGGCTACGACCCCCTGCGGCCGCACGTGGACTACCGCGTGGGGAAGCTGATGCGCCTGCCCGGGCCCGCGATGGGCATGCTCGACGAGCTCGAGCGCCACCTGAGCGAGGCTTTCGCGATGTGGGACGGAGGCCGCCTGCTGCACGCGGCCGTCAAGGGCGACGACGAGAAGGTCCAGCGGTTCGACGAGCTCGTCAAGAGGTCCTCCGAGGACATCAGGAGGTTCGCGGCAGTGCTCCGGAACGTGTGACCCCGTCGTCCGGGCCAGCGCGCCCCCGGACCCACATTCGGTCACCCCCTCTATCGCTTTAAATCCTACCACGGCCCTCTCCTCCGGCACGGGGGAGCCCGGAATTGCCGATCAGGTTCGCGCACATCGGGGACGTCCACCTGGGGGCGTTCCGCGACCCGGTGCTCCGGGAGCTGAACCTCCGGGCCTTCCTCCGGTGCCTCGACGTGGCGAGGGAGGGGGGCGCGGCCTTCTTGGTCATCGCGGGCGACCTGTTCGACACCAACCTCCCCGACATGAGTGTCGTCGAGCGGGCGGCCGCGGGCCTCCGGGCGCTCAAGGACGCCGGGGTCCCCATCTACGCCTTCTACGGCTCCCACGACCGCTCCCCGACCGAGCGCGGCATCGTCGACGTTCTCGCCTCGGCCGGCCTGTTCCAGAACGTGGGCGTCCAGGGACCCGAGGGCGATGGTGAGGGCGGGGTCCAGCCGTCCGTCTCGGTACATGCCCCGACGGGGGCCGCCCTCACGGCCGTGGGGGGCAGGCGGCTCGGCCTCGAGAGCAAGGTCCTCGAGGCGATGGACGCCGGCGCGCTCGCGCGACATGTACAGGAGGCCCCCCTCGCCGTCTTCGGCTACCACGGCGCGGTCGAGGGCATGCTCCCGCCCGAGCTGGGGATGCTCGAGGCGCTCCCGCCCTCCAAGCTGCCCAGGGGGTTCCACTACTACGCGCTCGGCCACATCCACGCCCACAGGGTCAAGCGGTTCCCGGGCGGCGCGCTCGCGGTCTACCCTGGCCCGACGTTCGGCGCGGGGTTCACGGACCTCTTCGACGAGGGCCCCAAGGGCATCGTCATCGTCGACGCGGGGCCCGACGGCAGGTGCGAGGCGCGCCACGTCCGGGTCGAGGTCGCGCCCATCGACAGGGTCGACGTCGGCGTAGACGGGATGGCCGCCGAGGCCGCGCGCGAGAAGGTCAAGGCGGCCGTGGAGGGCATGGACGTGCCGGGCCACGTCGTGCTCCTCCGGGTCCGGGGCGCCCTCTCCTCCGGCCGGCCGGCCGACCTCGAGCTGCCAGCGATGAGGCAGGCGATGCTCGACCGCGGGGCACTGGTCGTCTTCCTCAACAGGGCGGGCCTCACCGAGGTCGAGCGCGAGGGGGGCGAGGGCGCCGGGGCCGGGGCGGGCGGCGGGGCCGGGGGCGACCCGCGTGAGGTCGCGAGCAGGGTCCTGCTCGGCCACATCGAGCGGCACCAGAGCCCCCTGCCATGGCTGCGGGGCGAGGGGGGATGCGCCGTCGCGCTCGCCCTCCTGGACGTGCTCAAGCAGGAGCGCGGGGAGTCGCGCAGGGACGACCACGCCGACAAGGTCGTGCGGGAGTCGTTCTCGGTCCTCGACGTCGAGGGCAGGGCCAAGGAGGCCGCGCGCGCCGGGGACGGGGAATGGACGTCGGACGGCCAGTCCCCTGATGGGGAGGCCAGGCGGGACCAGCGCGGGGATGGCCGGACCCAGGGGCCCTCGGGGCTGGACAAGTGGCTCGGGGGTGGGGGGAAATGAGGCTGCGGAGGCTCAAGCTCACGAACATCCGCAGCTACGAGTCCGTGGAGGTGGCCTTCGACGAGGGCACGACCCTGTTCGAGGGCGACATCGGCTCGGGCAAGTCGACCATACTGCTGGGCATCGAGTTCGCGCTCTTCGGGCTGGGCGACACCGACTCGACGCAGCTGCTGCGCCATGGCGCCGATTCGGGCGAGGTCGCGCTCGACTTCGAGGCGGGCGGGAGGCACTGCCAGGCCAAGCGGGCGCTCAAGCGCACCAAGACGGGCGCCAAGGGAGGCCGGTGCGTCCTGACCGTCGATGGCCAGGAGCAGGAGCTCTCCTCGGGCGAGATGCGGGGGCGCGTGCTCGGGCTCCTCTCCTTCCGCGAGCATCCCAACCCGAAGGCCAGCTCCGTCATCTTCCGCTACGGCGTCTACACGCCGCAGGAGGAGATGCGCTCCATCATCGCGCCTGGCAAGGACGCGAGGGAGGCGCGGAAGCAGACGCTGCGCAGGGCGTTCGGCATCGAGGACTACCGCATCGCGCGGGACAACCTCACGCTCCTCGAGAGGGAGGTCAGCGGGCGCGTGGAGGTCCACAGGGAGCGCTCCTCGAGGCTCGACGAGCTCGTGGGCCAGGTCGTGCAGGCCCGCGCCGAGCTCGAGGGCGTCGAGAAGGGCAAGGCGGAGGCGACGGCGGCCCTCGAGGCCGCGCGCGCGGCGGAGGCGCTGCTCGCCAGGCGGCTCGAGGGGCTCCAGGCCCTGGAGGAGGCCCTCGGCAGGGCCAAGGAGGACGTCGCGGCCAGGCGGACCGAGGTGCAGCGCGCCAAGGGTGCCGTCGACCTCGCCTCCAAGGGGCTCAAGGACGCCAGGGCGGCCGCGTCCGAGCTCGCGAAGCTCACCGGCAGGATCGAGCAGCTCTCCTTTGCCCTCGAGGGGCTGGAACCGATGGTGGCCAGGGCCCGCGAGGTCGACAGGCTCAAGGACGCGCACATGCGGGTCCTCAGGTCCCAGGGGGCGCTCCGCGCGAGGCTCGATAGGGCCGAGGCGGCCGCGGCCAGGAAGGTCGCCCTCGAGAGGGACCTCGCGGGGTCGCCCGACCCGGCCGAGGGCATCGCGGGTGCCGAGCGCGAGGCCAAGGAGGCCGACCGCTCCGCCGCGACGCACGCGGCCGACGTCGAGGCCGCCAGGAGGGAGCTCGACGCGCTCGAGGCGGAGCTGGCCTCGCTCGATGAGCTCAAGGGGCATGCGGAGTGCCCCCGGTGCCACCAGATGCTCACGGCCGGGCACCTCGAGACGATCAAGGACGAGGACGCGAAGAAGCGCAAGGCCCTCCGCGGCCGGATGCGCGAGGGCGCCTCGAGGCAGAGGCGCGACGAGGACCGGGCCGCCGCGCTGCGCGAGGAGCTCGAGCCCCTGCGCGCGAGGGGGAGCGAGCGCTCCGCCTTGGTCGTGCGCATCAGGGGCGAGGCCGAGGAGGCGTCCAAGGTGGTCGAGGCCAGGAGGGCGCTCGAGGCGCTCGACCCCGAGGGCGTGGCCGCCGCGCTCAAGGGGGCCGAGGAGGGGTTCGACCCCAAGGCGCTCGATGGGCTGAGGCGGCTGGACAAGGAGCGCCACGGGCTCGAGCAGGTCGCCCGGAGGTGCGCCGCCGAGGCGTCCGACGTGACCGGGCTGGAGCGCGCGCTCGCGAAGGCGGCCGAGGAGATGGCGAGGGCGGAGGCGGGCCTCAAGGATGCGACCGCGGCGCTCTCTGCCGTCGAGGGACGGCACGACCCGGGGGCGCTCGCCCGCGCGAGGGCGGAGCACTCGATGTGCGTCGAGGCGCGCTCTGCGACCGCGTCGACCATCGCAGGGATGGCGACACGTATCGGGGATATCCAGCGGCACCTCGCGGAGCTCGTGGAGAGCGAACAGGAGCTCGTCGCTGTCAAGGAGGCGGGCGCATCCTACGCGCACGCCCTCGTGTTCCTCAAGGACTGCCTCGGCCCCGCGCTGGAGGACGTCGAGCGCACCGTCATGGCCGCCCTCGCGGAGGACATGGACGCCTCGGCCAGCAGGTGGTTCGACCTCCTCGTGGAGGACCCGGACCTGGAGCTTCGGGTCGACGAGGACTTCTCGCCCGCGATGCGCCAGCAGGGGTGGGACGTGGACGTCGCGGGCCTCTCGGGCGGCGAGCGCACCTCGGTGGCCTTCGCCTACCGGCTCGCCCTCAACGGCATGGTCAGGCGCATGGCCGCCCCCGGCAGCGCGAACCTCCTCATCCTCGACGAGCCGACCGACGGGTTCTCCAAGGAGCAGCTCGCGCGCATGGGCGCCGTCCTCGAGCAGCTGGAGGCGGACCAGATAGTGATGGTCTCGCACGAGAGGGAGCTCGAGTCCTTCGCGGACCGCGTCTACCGCGTGGTCAAGGTCGCCGGGAAGAGCTCCGTGCTGCCGTATTGAGCTACGTCCAGGGGGACCGGCCCGTCCAGGTCACACCATGCAACACCATCGTGGGCTGGGGGGTGGCCCGTGGTCTACCGCGACCGCAGCCGGCGGTCGAGCTCCTGCGAGACCTCGCGGTGGAAGTGCAGCAGGGCCGAGTCGGAGATCGCCCCGGCGGTGTGGATGCCATCGACCACTGGCGAGAGGAGGTCCTTCTCGAGGGCGTTGAACATGCCGACCGCCTGCGACCACGTGTCGTCGTCGCCCTCGGCCCACCCCGTGTCGGAGCAGCTCGCGCTCACCCTCGACATGTCCGCCTCGCCGACGCCGAGCGCGGAGTCGAAGTCCCGGACGTCCGCCGAGGGGTCGCGGCGCAGCTGCGCGGCCTTCGCGTCCGTGATGACGGACTCCATGAAGCTGCCGCGGTGGGCGTGCCTGGGCCGGTGGACCGGCGATGGCGCCACGGGGTTGTGGCCGAGGTCCGCGGCGATCTTGAGGGGGTCCATTGTGTAGAAGCTACGCTCTCTCCTTCTTTGATCCGAGTGCATCCGTCCCATCCCGAAAACGTATGCGGCGGGGGCACCTTAAAGGTTTTCATCGCGGCCGCGTCAGCGGCAAAAAAGGGCCGGGGCGACAACACGATAAGCCCCCGCGCCAATCCGGTCCCCGGGAGCGAGGTACCATGGCCGCGAAGATCGACGTTGGCGTCCTGCAGCGCCTCTCGGAGCTCGACGGCCCCTCGGGCTTCGAGTACGAGGTGAGGGAGTACGTGAAGGGGATGGCGGCGCGGGCCGGCGCGGACGTCTCCGTCGACCGCCTCGGCAACGTCATCGCCAGCGTCAGGGGCCCCCCGCCGCACGTGATGCTCGTCGCGCACATGGACGAGATCGGCCTGATGGTCTCCGAGGTCGACGACGATGGCTTCCTGTTCTTCACGACCATCGGCGGGTGG
>Ga0315276_10004599_pt1 | contig 12686 bp, 11 predicted proteins | sample YL17G05_0_MG_FD_204542 | JGI IMG/M metagenome (GOLD analysis project Ga0315276, IMG submission 204542) | Sediment microbial communities from Yellowstone Lake, YNP, Wyoming, USA - YL17G05_0 | ecosystem: Environmental > Aquatic > Freshwater > Lake > Sediment | place: USA: Wyoming | collected... | reverse complement strand
ACTTGCTCGGCGCTCAGGCCGAGAGCCATTTGGTTCATCAGGACGAACTCCGGCGGAAAGAGGTTGCGGTCCATCGAGCCGCCCATACCAGGACCGCCCATGCGGTGACCACCCATGCCGGGTTTGCCCCCGGGGCCGCCGCCGGGTCCGGCGAGGGCCGCCGTCGCAAAGAGCAGTACGCAGGCCAGGGTCGCGAGTCGCTTCATCGGGATTCTCCTTGTGCGGTCGCCGCCGTGGACGCCTCAGGGAGCGTCACGGACGACAACGAGAGTGAGGGGACGGAATTCGGGATTTCGAGGCCGGAGAGCGTCAGCCACTCATCCGTCGGCGCGGTCCAGGACGAAATCGACTGCGCCTGCGCGATCGCCTCTTCGATGGAGGGTTCCGCTCCACGAGGCGTCTTGACGAGCACGACCGCGGTGATGGCCGCCGCCGTGGCGAGCATCGCGACCGGAATCCACCGGGAGGGGCGCGCCGGGGGACTGACCGTCCGGCAGCGCAGCACGCGCGAGAGCGACGGAGCGCTCGCCGCGTCCTCGTCGCGCAGCGCCGCGAACCGCTCGCGGAGATCCGGGTCGTCGTTCGCGGTCATCGGTGCGCCTCTTTCGGGAGCCGTTCGCGGAGACGCGCCTTGCCGCGTTCGTAATGCTGGCGCGCGGATCCGGCCGTGATGCCGAGCACGCTGGCTGCCTCTTCGATCGTCAGATCCTGGGAGAAGACGAGGTGCAGCACTTCGCGTTGACGGCCGGACAGTTGCGTGAGCGCCACCGTCAAGGCGCGGGCCCGCTCGGACCGCAGCGCGATCGCCTCGGGGTCGGCCTCCCTTGCCGGCTCCGGCCGCAACGTGAACCACTGCGCCAGCCGCCGGGCGGAAAGCCAGCGCGCTCGCCGCTGTTCCATCGCGGTTTTTCGGATCACGCCGAACAGGAACGTCTTGAAGCTCGACCTCTGGTCGAACCGCGCCGTTCCGTCGAGCACTTTCACGTACGCCACGTGCAGGACCTCCTCGGCGAGGAACCGGTCGCGATGGCAGCAGGCCAGCGCCCAACCGAAGCATTCCGCATGAATCTCAGCGAGTGCGGCCTCCATCGTCGTCATGAGTGGGTGGATCCTGGGCGCTCGCCATATGACGGGGCCGCCCAGAACATCGCCGCGGTGCTTTCGGAGCCCGCGCGATCGCTCACGCCGTCAACGCAGGAGGATCCAGTCGGCGATCACGGCGATGACCGCGGGATCGACGTGCCCCGGAATCCCGTACTCCGCCCCTGTCGATTGTCCTTCGACCTTCATGAAGAGGTGGTTCAAGCCGGCGAAACTCCGGTAGGTCACGCGTCCTTGGGAGGTGCCGGCGCGTGTTCTGAGGAGCTCGAAGTCGGCGACTTTGCGCGCTTGGATGTCCTCGTCGCCCTGGAGCACGAGGATCGGGAGCTTCGAATCGCGGACCATCTGGGGCACGTCCAAGGCGATGACCTCCCGCCAGTAAGACGCCGGCGCTCCCATGAAGGGAGGCGTGTCCTTCTTCTTGGGGTCGCGGATCACGGCGAACGCCTCGGTCAATTCCTTGGTCTGTCCGGCGATCTCATCCGCGCTTCGCCCGGTCAGCTTCGCCCCGAATTCCATCTGGTCGATGAGCATCACGTCGATCGGCCGCACGCCGGGCGCCATCATCACGATCCCGCGCGCTCCCGGAAACGCGGCGGCCACCTTCGGGGCGACCATCGCGCCTTCCGAGTGGCCGAGGACGAAGATCCGCGCGGGGTCGATCCCGGTCGTTGCGGCAAGGAGCGCGAGCGCCACCGCGGCGTCGTCGTAGTACTCGTCCTTCAGCTGCACGTCGGCGAACTTGCTCTTGTCCTTGATCGCGAAGGTCCGTTTGTCGAAGCGCAGCGAGGCGATCCCGCGATCGCCCAGGCCTTTCGCGATGTCGGCAAAGGGCTTGTTCGGCCCGATGGTCTCGTCCTTGTCGTTGGGGCCGGAACCGGAGAGAAAAACGACGGCCGGAACCGGTGCTGTCGAATTCGGCACGCGCAAGGTCGCGGGCAGCAAGCCTGCCGACCCCTTGATCTCGATCGCCTTCTCGCGCCTTTCGGCTCCGGGACCGTTGGGGCCAGCCGCGGGCGCCGCGGCGGCCAGCTCGAATCCCAGCCGATTCAGGATCGCCCGCTGAAGTGGAACCTCGGCTCGCAGCAACGCACCGTTATCGGCCCGCACGATGAGCTCCGTTGCGACATTCGCGACGACGAGGCGATACGATCGGGTCGCAACCGGAGACCCGCCTTGGGATCCCTTGCCGTCGGCTCCACGTTTGACGGATGCGGGGATGGCCTCAAGCACCTGCGGAACGAGCGCGGTGAACGCGCGTTCCTCCAAGACGGCAAGACCGAGAAGGCTGCGGGTGAAGACATCCAGGTGCGAGGCGAAGTTGTTGTCCAGAAGGAACACAGGCACCTTGCCCGCGACGTCGGCCGTCTTCACCGGCTCCGCGGCGCCCTTCGGTGTGAAGGACAGCGCGTATCCGCTCGCCGTCGGGGCCGCTCGGAGGACGAGCTGTTGGCCGGGAGCGTCGATGTCCAGGGAATACGAAACCGGATGGCCGTCGCGCGCGAGTCTCAACTCTTGCGAAAGGACCGCGTCTCCGGCCTCCGGGATCTTCAACGAGACCTTGCCTGTGAGCACGACCCCGTCGGGCCCTTCGATGCGGCGGAACTCCTCGGTCCCCAAGGGGGCGCCGCCGACGGTCATTTCAAACGTCTCGGCCGGCGGAGCGGGGCTTTGGGCGACGGCCAGGAGCAGGAGCGACGTTGTGAGGAGCATGCCGGATCCTCGGCGCCGGTTCGATCGTCGCGGGCTGCTCCGTCGACCGGCGAAAGCGAGAGCCTCAGTATGCACACGTTCACGACGCACGGGCTACACTGCGATCTCCCGGAGGGTCGCGGGACGGAGCGGAATCTGTCGATGCGGAAAACGACGTTGATCGGGACCTGGGCTGCCCTCGCGCTGGCGTGCGGGAAAATCGGGCCGCTGCAGCCCCCCGCGCCGCGGGGCCCGTTGCCGGCGTCCGCCGTCGAAGCGCGCCAGATCGGCGATCGCGTCGAAATCGCCCTGACGGTTCCCCAAGCGCGCGGCGGCGGTTCCTCGCAAGCGGTCCAGCGGACCGAGATCCTGCGTGTCGCGTACCCTCCCGGGCGCACCCCCCCGGAGGAGCCCGACGCCATTCGCGTGCGTGGCGACGTGGTGTTGACCGTCGAGGCCGCTTACGGGAAGCCGGGAGATCGCATCGTGATCTTCGATCCATCGTTTTCTCAGCTCGTCGACGGCGGGATCGGTTGGACCCTGCGGTACGGCGTGCGCGTGCGCGACCGGCGGGGACGGCCTTCGCCGCTCGTGGTCGCGAAGGACCTGACCACGGTCAAACCGGCCGCCGCGCCGCGCGCTCTGGCCGGGCAGGCAAGCGCCGACGGCGTTCGGCTGGCGTGGGAGGCGCCCGAGGGCGCGACCGGCGCGAGCTACAACGTCTATCGCGGGCCTCTGGACGGAACGATCTCGGAGCGCCCGCTCAATGTGCAGCCGCTCAGCACGCCAGACGACCTCGACGCGACGGTGGAAGTCGGCAAGACCTACCGATACGTGGTGCGCGCGGTTGCCGCGGAGGGCCCCCCGTATCGCGAGAGCGCGTCTTCGAACGTGGCGGTGGTCAATGCGTCCGATCGCTTCGCGCCGGCGCCGCCTTTGGGGCTCGTGGCGGTGCAGGAAGGGAACGCCGTTCGCCTGTTTTGGAATCCGGGCCCTGAGAACGATCTCGAAGGCTATCGGGTCTACCGCCAATCGGGCGAAGACGGTTTCGCGCCCATCGGCAATGCGATCGTGCGGCAGCCGGCGTTCCTCGACGCCGGGGTGGCCCCGGGGACGGTCGTGCGCTACCGCGTCACCGCGATCGACCGCGCGGACGCGCCGAACGAGAGCGGCCCGTCGTCCGAGGTGGAAGTGCGCGTCGTCGCCGATCCGGGGACGACGCCGGGGGTTCGATGAGCGCCGACGTCCACTTCACGAAGATGTCCGGAGCCGGGAACGACTTCGTAGTCCTCGATGCGCGCGCCTGGGAGGCGCTTCCGGGTGACCGCGCCGCGTGGGTGCGTGCGGTGTGCCGTCGCGGATTGTCGGTCGGCGCGGATGGGGTGCTCGTCGTCTCAGCCCGTGGGCCCGGCCGCGTGCGCGTGGTGTTTTTCAACCCCGATGGTGGCGAGGCGTTTTGCGGAAACGGGAGCCGCTGCGCCGCGCGCTACGCCGCGATGCGTGACGCGGCGCCGGGGGCGATGACGCTCCTGACTTCGGTCGGTGAGGTCCAAGCCGTCGTCGACGGCCCCGTCGTGAGCCTTACACTGCCCCCCCCAACAGACCTTGGCGAGATCGTTCTCGAGAACGACGCCGCCACATTTCGCGGTCGATGGGTCGTGGCGGGGGTCCCTCACGTCGTCCTCCCCGTCGTCGGACTGTCCGCCTACGCACTTGAACGCGTCGGCCCGTCGCTACGTCGTCATGGGACGCTCGGCCCGTCGGGCGCCAACGTGAATCTCGTCGAGACCGATGCGAGCGGGCGTGTTCATGTCCGCACATGGGAGCGCGGCGTCGAGAACGAGACTCTTTCTTGCGGCACCGGTGCCGTTGCCGCGGCGTTTGCCGCGCGACTGGCGGGGGCGCCCGAGACCGTCGTCGTCGTGCCGCGCAGCGGTTCGACGCTCACGGTGATGCTTCCCGGGGATAGGGCGCGCCCCGAGTGCGCACGTCTGATCGGGGACGCGCGCTTCGTCTTCGAGGGGTCGCTCGATCCGGAAGCGACGGTGGGCACCGCGTGACACAGGTCTCGCGCGCCCGCAAGGTCTTCGATTGGGTCGCGGGCCTCTCCCTGATCGTCTTGGGAATCGTCGGGTTGTTCCTCCCGGTGCTCCAAGGCGTCCTCTTCATCCTTGCGGGACTCGCGATCCTGAGCAGCCACAGTCCCCTGGCGCTCCGCATCCTGGAAGCGCTGAAGGCCCGGCTTCGACGGGTCCGCGATCGCGTAATGAAGCGCGAGTAAGGCGGAACGGGGGGCCAGTCCCCTTTTTCGCAACAGAGCGGTATCCGGGGAGCTTTGGAAGAAGAAGGGGACTGGCCCCCCGTTCCGCCTCACTCGGCTCCGAGGCCGTCGGGCCACGCGATGGCGTACATGCGAGCCCCCGCGAGCACGCGTTTGACGTAGAGGCGCGTCTCGGGGATTGGGATCCGCTCCACGAAGCGCTCGTCGTCGTCCGGGGGGCTCGCAACGCTCCAGCGCTCGACCCGTGACGGGCCCCCGTTGTAGGCGGCAAGCGCCCTCGGGATCGAACCGAACCGGCGCTGGTACTCGCGGAGGTGCTTGCATCCCAGCGTCGCGTTTGTCGTCGGGTCGAACAGATCGGACGGCTCGAACCGCGGAAGCCCCGCCATCCGCGCCAATTCCGCGCCGACCGCCGGCATGACTTGAAGCAGCCCTCGCGCCCCGGCCGACGAGACCGCGAGCGGATTGAAAGCGCTCTCCTGCAGGGCGACCGAGGCGGCGAGGTTCGGATCGAGCCCGGCCCCGCGGGCGGCGCCGGTCAGGGCCTCGGCGAACGCGGCCGGGTAGACAAGCCGCCACAGGCCGCGGGGGATCTCCTGGACGGGCGTGCGATCGCGATCCTGCGTTGCGTCTTGCGCGAAGCCTATGGCCTCGGAGAGGGCGGCTGCGTCGCGAGCATTGTCCGCGGCTTCGAGAGCCACCGCGGGGCCGAGGGCACCGGCGCCGCGGACCGCCAGGCGATAGCAGGGGGCCGCCTCGTCCCAGAGGCCGACCGAGACGAAGGCACGGGCCGCGGCAAACCACTTCGAGGAGCCTGGAAGCGTCGACGGATTGTCTATGCGCCTCGCGCCGGCAGGCGCCGTGGGGAGGGGACGTCCTAGCCGTTTCGCCGCGAGGGCGCCGTAGTAGTGATTCCCGAACGTGTCGGCGATCGTGCCGTAGCTCGCGCGAGCCTCAGCAGAGCGGCCCGCGGCGTCGGCGATGCGCGCCCTCCAGTACGTCGCCGTGACTCTGACGCCATCGGGTGCATCGGAGCGCGCGAGGGCCCGGGCGAACGCGGCGTCCGCCTCCGCAGACCGCCCGAGGTCGTAGGCCGCCCAACCCTCGCGGAGCAGCGCCAAGGGATCGGCGCGTTCACCGGCTGCGAGGCGGTAGCGCTGGTAAGCCTGAAGCGTCTTGGCGTTCGGCGCGCCTTCGCTGGCCCGCGCGAGGTCGAGCAGGGCGCGCTCGCGCCACGGAGACGCGGCGCGCCGCGTGAGCGCATTGAGCCCGGCGCGATAGGCGGCCAGATTTCCGGAAACCGCGGCGCGGCGGGCCTCCAGATAGCGTGCGCCGTCTCCGGAACCCGCGTCCGCCTGGCGAGCGCGGGCAAGAAACGCCCCCATCTCGGCAGCGCGCCCGAGCTTGAGCAAAGCCTCCGCTTCGACCAGGGCCTCAGCAGGCGTCGCGGCCGATGGCGCGCCGGCGGGACGGACGAGACGCAGCAGATCGAGGGCGGTTTTCGCGCGGCCCTCCTCGAGCCAGTGCCGAGCGCGTTCTGCAAGCCGCGGACGCTCGGAGGACGTCAGGCGCGCGCTCGGGTCGGGGAGCATCTCCTCGATGGCCTCCCGCAGCCGGTCAACGTCGTCGGTGGCGGTCGCGCCGAGGAGAGCGCCGACGATGCGGCGACGGGCGCCTTCGCGCTCGCCGTGCCTCGCGGCGATGTGTCCGGCCTCGATCGTGGCCGTTGCGCTGTGCGCCGCGTCGAGGGCGAGCAGCGCTTGGGCCCATGCTCCGCCCGCCTCGAGCGCTTGCGCGTGTGTCCATCGCGCTTCCCCGGCCGCCGGAAAACCGGGAGACGATGCCGCGCGAGCGGCGAGGTCGGTGGCCCGATCGGTCGCGCCGCGCGCGAACCAGCCGCGCGCCCGCAAGAGCATCGCGTGCGTCGCGAGCGGGTCGTCCGGCGAGAGGTCCTTCGGGAGGACGTCGATGATCTCGCGATCCCGTCCATCGCGCGCCAAGTGCGTGGCGGCCAAGACCCGCGCGCGAGCCTCCCAGGCCGGGGCGCGGTAGCGCCGGAGCAACTCGCGGACCGATTCGAGCCCGTCGGCGGCATCGCCCTTGGCGTAGGCGCGCACGGCGGCGGAAAGCGGCGGCGGCATCGTCCGCGCGTCATTCCACCGGACCGTGCGTTTCGCGAACCAGACCGCACCGATCCCTGCTCCGGCGAGCACGAGGAGCGCGGCGGTGAGGGCGACGGTGCGACGCATGCGGTGTCCAGTTCCGGGACGGCGACGGCCGTCTAGATCAGCGAGGAGTCGCCTCCGGCGAGGACGTGCACGTATGCGTCATCGAGCAGCTTCATTCCGTCGGGCCCGAGATCCGGAAAGCGGTGAGTGAACGCATCACGGCCTCGCTGGAGCTGCTCGCCGAGACGGCGGGCCAGATCGCGTTCGCGCCTTCCGACGACGACCGCCTCTTCGTTGTAGAGGCGGATGTCGGTGGCGACCAGGCGAGCGTAACGGCGCGCCTCCTCTCGGCGCGGATCGGCGTCGGCTGTGCCCGCAGCCACCCCGCTCCAGGGCGCGATCTCGGTCGCGGTCGCGGTCGCGGCCGCGGCCGGCGCGGCGGACGGGGCCGCTTCGGGGTCGCTCACAAGCGGCGTCCTCACGGCCGTCTTTGGCGTAGGGGCTCCCGAGGCGGCGGCCGTGGCCGCCTGAGTCTTGAGGCGGCGCCAAGCCAGATCGAGCTCGAGTCGCAGCCGGGCGGCCTGGCAGAGAATCGCCAGCGCCGCGGGCGACCAGGGCTCCTCGGCGGCGCGGCGCTCGGCGATGAGGATCGCGACCGCTTTGCCTCCGACCCGAACCGGCAGGCCGACCGCTTCGACCTCGTGGGGCTGACCGAAGTCCGGAACGCTCTCGCCGGCCGCGAGCGACCGCCATCGCACGTCTTCCTCGGCAGCCAACGACGCCAACCAGCCGGAGTCGGCCGGAGCGGTTGTCTGCCGCTGGGATTGCTCCGCCTTCGCCGAATAGCCGATCGAGCTCCAGCCCTTGAAGCGCCCGTCTCGCAAGAGGAATACGGCCGCTCGTGGGGCTCCGACGACGGTGCCCTCCAGGAGGGCTCTGAAGATCTCGGATGGGGAGAGGAAGCTCGCCAGCTCGGCCATCCTGCGGTCGAGCGTCTCGAGCGTCGCAGTTTCGCGGCTCATCGTCGGTTACCTCGAGCGGGGGGTCACCCGCTAGTCGTCGGCCGTCAGAAGAAGAGGACTCTCGAGCAGCATCTGGAATTCCGCGAACCCCGGAAGAAGGCTGCGAATCTCGGGGGCGAGCTCGAGGGCTCGCGCCAGATGCAGAATCGCGCGGTCGTCCTCGCTTCCGCGCGCGAGCACCGAAGCGAGGTTCAACCGATAGGTCGCGTGGTCCGGGACCAGCTCGACCGCTTTCTCGTAAGCTGCTTGGGCTTCGACCAAGGCACCCAGTTCCTCGAGCACGTTGCCGAGGTTGTTCCAACTCAGGTCGTAAGCCGGGTTGAGTGCGAGCGCGCGGCGAAAACACTCGCCCGCTTCGACGACGCGCTGCAACTGCACGAGCGCGTTGCCGAGGTTGTTCCAAACGTCGTAATCGCCGTCGTTGTGGTCAAGGGCGGTTCGGTACGCGGCGGCCGCTTCGTCGAGGCGGCCCAGGTCGAGATACGCGTTGCCGAGGTTGTACCAGGTCTCGTAATCGCCCGGGTTGAGCGCCGCGGCACGGCGGTAGGCGTCGGCTGCCGCGACCAGATCTCCCCGCCCGGCGCAGGTGAATCCGAGGTTGTACCAGGACTGATGAACATCCGGCTGGAGGTTGACGGCCGAGCGATAGCAGCGAGCCGACTCGTCGAGGTTGCTGAGGTCGGCATAAGCGGTGCCGAGATCGAACCAAGCCTCGGCGAGCGCCGGATCGAGCGAGACCGCCTGCGTCCAAGCGGCGATCGCGCCGCTGACGTCGCCGCCCCCGAAGCGAGCAACGCCCTCCTCGAGAAAGAGGGCGGCTTCGCCGGTCACCGCAACCTTGGCGGACGACGCGGGCACCTCGGCGGCGTTTTTCATGCGGCGAGGCACACGCTGTCCTGAGCGCCGGTGCGGCGGCTCGGGGAGGGGCGTATGGTCGTCGCGGCTCAAAATTTGTTGAACCCGGGCTCAGGCCACCCCGGAGAGTGCGCTCTTGTACCATGATGAAGACGATGCGGTCAACGGAGCGCCGATGAAAAAGAGACGAACCCTCGCTTCGGAGTGGGTCCTCGAGGGAGTCGGACTTCACACCGGGGTTCCCGTGCGTTTGCGCCTTCGTCCCGCGGCGCCGAACTCCGGGATCGTATTCGTGCGCGCCGATCTCGGCGGGATCAGGATTCCGGCGCTCATCGAGAACGCCGGGCCGAGCTTCTACGCCACGGTGCTCCAAAAAAACGGCGCCACGGTGAGCACGATCGAACACCTGATGGCGGCGCTGTACGCGATGCAAGTCGACGACCTCGAAATCGAGCTCGACGCCGCCGAGGCGCCGATCTTGGACGGCTCGGCGAAGCCGTTCGTCGAGGGGATCCTCGCGGCGGGATTTCGGGAGCATGACCTCGTCCGTCAGTACCTTCACATCACGAAGCCTTTGACCGTCACGCACGAGGACAAACGAATCTCGGTGCACCCCTGCACGGAGTACCGCGTCACCTACGCGATCGACTTCGATCACCCGGCCCTGGGCTACCAGGAGCTCACGGCGTCGTTGTGGCGGGCGGATCAGTTCGCGGAAAAACTAGCGCCCGCGAGGACATTTACGTTCGAGCACGAGATTGCGGCGCTCCGGGAGCGTGGGCTCGCCCTGGGAGGATCCCTCGACAACGCGGTTGTGATCGGAAAGGCGGGAGTCTTGAACCCGCCGCTCCGCTTCGCGGACGAATTCGTGCGCCACAAGATGCTCGACCTGACGGGCGATCTCTCCCTGCTGGGGCGGCCTCTACGTGGCCACGTCGTCGCCTACCGCGCGGGTCATGACCTGCACGCCCGTCTGGCCCGCATGATCGCCGACGCCAAGGATGCCTGGTACGTGGCACCCTGGGCCGACGCCGCGGCGGAGAGCCCTGCGCCGTGACGTGGACCACCGCTTGAGCCGGGTTCGGCGCACGCTTCAGTGGAGCGCCCTGGGCGTCCTCTCCTTGGGGGGGCTTTGGGGGTTCTATCGGTCGAGCATCCGCGTCGCGGAGGCCGGCCCGAGGATCGCGGCGAGCCCGCACCTCCTCACCGTGCTGACGCTCGCGATCATCGTCCTCGCTCTGGCTTTCGTCGGCATTCTCATCAGGAATCTCGTCCGGCTCATCGTCGATCGCAAGCGAGGTGTCCTCGGCGCGCGGCTCCGGACGAAGCTCGTCTTCTTCTTCCTGGCGCTCGTCCTCCTCCCTGCGTTTCTTCTGTCATTCGGTGCGGGTGCTTTCATCAAGACGACCGTGGAGGATTTGATCAAAACCCCCGTCGAAGAGGTTTCTCGGCTGGCCAAGGAGATCGCCAAGGAGGCGGGGAGGCGTGAAGAGTCGCGTCTGCTCGATCACGCCAGGTTCTTGGCCGCGGAGCTGGCCGCCGTTCCCGCAACCGCCTCGAACGACGCCCTCCGCGTCGCCACCATCCAGTGGCGCCAGAGCGAGGGGTTCGACGTCGCGGGTTTCGTCCTCGACGAGGGCGTCAGCTTCACCGACATCGCCGACGGCTCGGGCTCGACCGGCCTGACGCGAGAGGTGGTGCGCCGTGTGGTACGCCGCGCGGGCGCGGTGGCGGCGCGAACCGGAACTCCGGTCCTCGACCAGGAGCCCGCTGGCGCGGTCGTCTTGCTCGTCGGCGCGGCCCCGGTCGACGCGAGCGCTCCGGGGCGCGGGGCCGCGGTGACCGGGGTCGTCGTCCGGCCGGACCTCAAGACCCTGCTGGAGAAGATCGACGCTGCGGATACTGCGTCCGCCAAATTCCGTGCCGAGCGGCGCGAGGTGCTGCGCCTCTACTACTCGATCCTCGCCCTCGTCGGCCTCACGATCGTCTTCGTGGCGTCGTGGATCGGGTTTTATGTTTCGCGCCGGATCACGGTGCCGCTCGAGCAGATGGCGGCAGCCTCACGAGAAATCTCCGCCGGCAATCTCGGCGTGCGCGTTCTCACCAATGTCGGCGACGAAGTCGGCCAACTGGTCGACGCGTTCAACGAGATGGCGGGGCAGCTCCAGGAGAGCCGCGAGGTGATCACCCGCAGCACGGTGGATCTGCGTCGCACCAACCAGGCTCTCGACGAGCGGCGGCGGTACATCGAGACCCTGGTGGCGCAGCTCGGGACGGCGATTGTTTCCCTCGATCGCGAGGGCCGGGTCACCACCGTAAACCCCGCCGTCCTGTCCATGATGGGACTTCTCGTCAAGCCCGGAGAGGATCTCCGGTCGGCCCTCGAGGGCGCGGGTCTCGATCCCCTCGCGCGGCTGCTCGACGATGCGACGTCGCGCGGAGGACGCGACTTGCGGCGCGGGCTGGTTCTCGATCGCGGCGCGGCGTCGATTTCTGTTTCGGTGCACGTGTCGCCGCTGCGCGGCGCGCAGGGAGACGATCTCGGAACGCTCGTGATGGTCGAGGATCTCACCGATCTTTTAGAGGCCCAGCGCCTGGCGGCCTGGCGCGAGGTGGCGCGCCGGGTCGCGCACGAGATCAAGAACCCGCTCACGCCGATCCAGCTCGCCGCGCAGCGTCTCAGGAAGAAGTGGGACGAGCGGGCTGCGGACCTCGGCGAGGTCGTGCTCGACGCGACCGCGACGATCGAGCGGGAGGTGATGGGTCTGAAATCGCTCGTCGACGAGTTCTCCCTCTACGCCCGAATGCCCGCGCCCTCCCCCGCGCGGGTGGATTTCGGCGAGATCGTCCGGTCGGTGGTGGCGCTTTACGGCGTGCACCAGGGCGTGGTCTGGGACGTCCGTGTTGACGGAAGTTTGGGGGTCGTGCGCGTCGACGCGGACCAGATGCGCCGGGCGCTCATCAACCTGATCGACAACGCGGTGGCCGCCGTCCGTGGTGTCGGGACCCTCGAAATCGTAGCGCGTCCTTGGGCTGGGCCGGGGTCGCTTTGCGTGGAAGTGGCCGACTGCGGACCGGGAATCGAGGCGGCGCAACGCGAGAAAGTGTTCACGCCCTATTTCTCGACGAAACCGCGGGGGACCGGACTCGGACTCGCCATCGTGCAGCGCATCGTCGTCGAACACCAGGGGTCGATCCGCGTCGAGGACAATGCGGGTGGCGGCGCGAGGTTCATCATCGAGATCCCCGGCGACGGGACGTCGGGCGAGGCGCGGACCGAGGCGCCCCAGCAGACCGGAGGAAGCGATGAATCGTGAATCGATCCTGGTCGTCGACGACGAACCGGGAGTCCGCTCGATGCTCGAGGCGATCCTGAAGGACGAGGGGTACGGCGTGACGGCCGTCGGCACGGGAGAGGAAGGCGTGACCGCGGCATCCGCCCGCGCGTTCGACGCGCTGCTGCTCGATGTTTGGCTTCCCGGCATCGACGGCATCGAGACGTTGTCCCGGCTGAAGGCGCGAGGCGTCGACGCGGAGGTCGTGATGATCTCCGGTCACGGCACGATC
>Ga0315276_10004598_pt1 | contig 12688 bp, 17 predicted proteins | sample YL17G05_0_MG_FD_204542 | JGI IMG/M metagenome (GOLD analysis project Ga0315276, IMG submission 204542) | Sediment microbial communities from Yellowstone Lake, YNP, Wyoming, USA - YL17G05_0 | ecosystem: Environmental > Aquatic > Freshwater > Lake > Sediment | place: USA: Wyoming | collected... | reverse complement strand
TGCATTCGAATATTGGAAGAAGGGAGATGATCTACTATGCGGTTGCTTTTCATGCAAACAACGATCAATAGACGGTCCAGGATTGGGGTGGTCAATTAGAAAATGCCCAACGTGCGGAAAACGAGAGCCAAGACAAAAATGTTGGGTAGATGGTAAAAAAATATTACATGGTTGTATTTATTGTTACATGAAGTACGTTAAAATGAAAAAGGGAGAATCGGAGGATAATGATCCCGATGACATTTTATAGACGAAAGGCTTATATAGCATGAAAGACATAATAGATAGTGATAAGGAGTAAAAATGGCAAACTGCTTAACGTGTCCAAATTATTCTGAAACCAAATTACCGGATGGTACAATAATTCATCGTTGCTCGTTGGAAAAATGCACAGAGGAAGGAAAATGAATGACAGACGAGATTACGAATCGGTGCAGCAGGTGTGGCAGGACTATGGCATGGATCAAAGGGACACTTTTATGTATTGTGTGCGATGCATCTATTATTTACGATTTAAATACTCCAAATACTCGAAAAGAGGAAACAGATTGGGTGGATCGAACTTCTGGGGTAGAACACGATGGTAACAAAAAAGAAAATTGAAATACACATTGCCAAAGAAGAACACCGATCACTCGTATCTTTTATAGAGCACCCATTAAAACAAAATGGGATAAATTACACAATAATTGTGGACATACCAATGAAGAACAGGAGATACCCGTATGTCACAGTTAACGATAGAATAATGTGCATGAGAAAAACAATAAACGCAGCGAGAGGGTGTAGCACTTGATTATTGATAAACAAATCTATTTTGATTTGGATATAAATGAAGTTGCAATGATATTACACTCATTCCTTAAAAAATTCTCACATGGAATGCGAACAATAAACTTCCACGTAGAAGAAATAACATACGATGACTCATCAGAAGATTCAGAAGTTTTCAAAACTGTAGATAAATACACATTAATCATCATAGCATCCAGAGATAAAATAACAAAAAAAGAATTAATTAAAATATTCGATGACATGATGAAGAACAGTATGATGTCAAGGAGTAAGTGTTAAATGGCAAGAAGAACAAAGGAAGATATTGCACTCATCGAAACACTAATAAAAAAAATAATGATGGAGGAAAACGAAACAAGCCCATCAAAAATAAGTGTGATATTAAAAGAGAAATACAATAAAGAAATTTCAAAACCAACACTACTTACAATTGTATCAAGATTCAAAGAAAAAACAAAATCATCCGATCTTGAATTGGAGTATGAGAATCACCCGGAGATTATAAAAATAAACGGCAGGATAGCAGCATTGGAGAAGGCATTCAAATCGGCAGAAAAATCAGAGGATGATACAAGAATGTGTAAATTAAATAATGAAATAGATTCAGCACAAGAATCTAAATTGAAGATGAAGAAAACACTACGAGAGATTGAGATCATCACTTCAAATAGCAATAAAGCACAGTATGTTGTAAAATTTGGAGAACCAACTGTTGTTAAGAACACAAAACCAATATTTCAATCCGGTGATGGTCAAGCAGAATTACCACTAAAGAAAGAGGATGATGAAGATGAGCAATAGTAAAATATTTATAGGTACGCCGAAACTTGGTCAAAGACTATGGTTTTACTTGACATGTTGGAGACCGATAAATAAATACGAATTCTCAACTCTGCAACTTCAACTTATAACGATTCTCGAAGGAATGAGAGAGAGTGATCTCGAACACTATCAAACTGAAAAATTATTAGTTGATGAATTAAAAAAGATTTTGGAATCAAAAAAAGGAATTACTCAAGAACAGGACAATAAAGAAGATAAAAGTATGTACAGTTAAAGGAGATGAAAGAATATGGTGAACATTAGTAAATTTAAGAAAGATGAACTATTACAAATGGCAGCACAACGATGTAAACATGGGCATTCATATTTAGCACACCCAAATTGTTATTTAAAGGAAAGGAACAAAGAGAAACGCATAGGATACTTTGATATTGAAAGCGGTGGACTAACGGCAAATTTCGATTATATGTTAACCTGGGTTATTAAAACCAGAGACAAAGAAGAATATCGTGAGGGTTGTATATCAGTGGTTGATATAAATAACTACACTCTCGATAAAAGGATATTAAAAGAATTGATCGAGGCATTAAAAGATTATGATGAGATAGTGACATACTACGGAACTCGATTCGATATACCATTCATACGAACTCGTGCGATGATGCATAAATTAAATTTCCTCCCATTTGGTGCATTAAAACATAAGGACTGTTATTTCATGGTGAAATTCAAAATGCGGTTACATAGGAATTCATTAGACTCCGCTTGTGCAGCACTAGGAATAAAAGGTAAGAACCACATCAAAGGAAATTATTGGATGAGAGCAAAACTAGGCGATCCGGTAGCATTAGCGTATGTATTAGATCACAATAGGAAGGACTGTCAAATATTAGAACAATTACATAAAAGATTAGAGGAGTACGTTAAGGACCAATCGAAATCAATTTAAGGGATGGACATGACGGCATCTGAAGAATATGTAAAACAAGGAATGCAAAAAGCAGGTTGGAACACCCTAAAAAGAGGATATCCGGATTTTTTATGCTACAAAGAAGAAAATGGTAAAATGATATTATGTTTTGTTGAGGTAAAAACATTTGATTCAAAATTAACACAAGATCAATTAAAAATGAAATCAATATTGGAAAAATATGGACTTGAGGTAAAAGTAATACGTGTTGATTTAAATCAATTGAAAAATATAAAATTTTATTGTGAACTATGTGGGTGCAATCTACCACCTGGAAAACATACCGGAAGGAATAGAAAATATTGTAATGATTGCGGTTCAAAAATAAAAAAAGAACAAAATAAGGAATTATCAAAAATACAAAGATCAAGACATGGTCATTCGTTCAATGAAAAAAATATAAATTATCACGATGAATCAAAACATTTAAATGATAAAATATTACACATAACTTGGGATATTGATGATGAATGTGCTATTTGTAAAATAAAAATCGAAGAAAAAAACATAGAATATGATAAAATTCATGGTGAGGTTATTTGTAGAAAATGTGGTTTAATAGTAGGTAAGGAAATAACAACATGAAAAAACATGGTTTTTTCCACATTACTATTAAGGAAAGATTTATTCTTATCCATAAAGACGAAATAACCTGCAGGTTAATATGTCTGATCTAGTAGATGAAATAATTTTAACAAGACCACGGCAATTCTTGCCGAAGCAGAAGCAAGTATTTGATCTTATTTTTAAAGAGACAATTGGGGAAAATGGAAAATGTATAAACAACTATGGTTTATACAGTGGTGCATTCGGTAGTGGAAAAACAATGCTTCTAGCCCACGTTGGAATTAAGACCGCAATCGACTACCCCAAATCGATTGGATTCGTTGGATCGTTAACATACAATCAAATTAGAGATGTTGTATTTAGGAAATTCTGCATGGAAATAGAAAAATATCAAGAAGTATTAAATGAAGCGGGAATACCAATTAAATTAGCAACATTCACAATCTCACCGGGAAAGATGAACATAGTATTTTATAACGGTTCTGAAATATGGTTCCGTTCATGCGATAACGAAAGAAATCTTGCTGGAAAGGATTTGGACTGGTTTGCATTGGATGAACCAATTGATCTACCAGAGGGTGTTATGACACAATTAATTGGTAGACTACGTGGTGAAAATATCCCGTTCCACTTCGGCTTACTCGCAACAAATCCAGGTGCGGAGAACCATTGGATTTATAAATATTTCTATATGGATAAAAAACCAGGATATTTCGCAGTAGATACAAGCACCTATGATAATATATTAATTCCAAACCAAGAGGAGTATATTAAAAGTATGGAATCACGTTATGATTCTGATTGGGTTAGGAGATATTTAAAAGGAAAATGGGGTGCTTTCTCCGGTCAAATATATAAAGTATTTAATCAAGATAAACACGTAAGACCAATCAATGTAAAAAATTTCAATAACATAGACAGATACTTCGCCGGTGTGGACTGGGGAATTCGTGATCCTTGCTGCATTCTCGTTCTTATGAGAACAAAAGATAATAATCTATTCGTTCTTGAGGAATTCTACGAGAGTGAAAAATCATCTTATGAGACTTCAAAATTAATTGCTCAACTCCATAAAAAATATAATTTTACAAAAGTATATTGTGATCCATCGGCAGCAGACCTAGTTAAACAATGCTTTGATTTGGGTGTTCCAATAGGAAGATTTGACAATGGGGAAGTACACTCATATGCAAACAATGCGGTATCTCCGGGGATAGCAAAGTTACAATCAACATTTAAAAATAATAGAATAACTATTAATACACCATGCACAAATCTTATTCGAAGTTTATTATCATACAGATACAAAGGAGACGGTGAGACACCATTAAAAGATGACGATCACGCAGCAGATTCACTTCGATATGCATTAACAGATTATGATCCGATAATAGATGATTGTGAATTTGGATGTGGATTTTGGATAAGAAAGAGGTCAACATGACAGTGATAGATCGTATTGATGAGTTCGCAACGAAATATATTCGAAAGACAAGACAGGATAAACCGGTTCCGCAGACAATAGAGGATGATTTATCATTGCCTCCAGAATACGGATCGAGATACGATGGAGAATTAACACCAGAGAAACGTAGAGAACTCGCACTACAGTCTGCATTATTTATGAAGGGAATAACAAAGAAAAATTCAGACACGTTCCGGGCGTGGAATAGTATAAAACGTGATGATGGAATTAAAGTACCGCAAGAGGATTTACTATTGGTTAGAGGATTCGAAAAGAGAACCCAAATAAAAAGAAAATTTAAAATAGGCGGTATGTGTGCAGATATTTGGGGTGACGGATACCTATTAATAAAATTCATAGAAAAGGACATCGAAGGTAAAGATAAATTAAAAAGAGAGGTGGAGTACGGATCGGAACCAATTGATGTTATTGTATTGAACCCTGAAAATATAATTGAAATGTATTATCCAGATGGCAAGGATACTCAAGTATACTACCATTATTTTAATTCTAAAAAATCAGAAGATTTTCCAATTCATCCAGATCGATTAATCCACATAAAAACAATTGATTTACCATTCAGTCCATTCGGTGTATCGAAGGTTGATATATTAAGAAACATATTAATATCATCTGCCGATATAGACATAGCAACCGGTGAAATTTTAAAATGGTTCTCACACGGAACACAAATATTAACAAAGCAAGGAATGCAACAGAAAGAGAGAAAGAAAGCATTGGAACTATTGAAACAACATCCAAATTATTTCGCATTCTCTGAAAAATACAAACTTGAGGTAACAAATCCAGCAGCGATAAATCCAACTCCTTTCTATGACCACATAACGGAAGCAATATCTGCCGCATTAATTATACCCCGTCAAGTATTACTCGGTGTGGAAATAGGTAGAGTCACTGGTGCAGAGATAGGTTTTTCAGATTATTATAGAGACATTAAAGATAATCAAGATTTGGTATACACACCGCACATTGAGAGATTATATGATCTGTTGTTTAAATCATACGGCAGAGATTTTGATAAATACGAAATCGTATGGGAAACAACGTATATCGATGAAATGGCAGAGGCAGACTTACTAGGAAAACGAGTCGCTGCTGCGGTAAATGCAAGAAGTGCACAACAACCGATTATAACATTAAAAGAGGCAAGAAGAATGATATCCGAAGGTCAAATAGATTTAGACCCCGATGTTGAACCGGAAGTAAAACCGGTTGAACAACCATTACAAAGTCCTCCTCGTAGACCATCGGAACCGGAAAGACCGGTCCCACCTGATCGATTAGTTAAGCCAGCAAAGAGAGAAAATTCAGACGATGACGAATGGCAACAGGATATGATAGATGCACTAAAAATGTTGCAAGCACAGAAAGAACGGAAACTCGGGGAAGAAGTCCTCGCAGAGCAAGAGAAGGACAAGAAAGAGGAATAGAATGGTACGAATCACAATGGATGGAGTAAACGAAGTCATAAATTTCCTATCGGAAATATCCAGTCCAAAAAAAGCAGATCAGGTTTTAAACATAGTAATATCAAAAACATTGTTATTGGCATTTAAATACGCACCAGAGGATACTGGAAAAATGGAAAGTAATATCACATGGCAAAAAACTGGAGACGAGTACGAATTAGTTTGTGATATTCCATATGCTATTTATAATGAATACGGTACTTATAGAATGCCGGCAGGGACAGAAGATAACCCGTTAAATATAACGAGTACGTCTGGTAAATCGGCGTATCGCCCATTTTTAAGACCTGCTGCATATCAAGTTTTAAACGAATTAGATACTATAATAAACAGTGTCTTTTTCGGTAGTGTAATTTCAAAAGGAGATGAATAAAAATGGAAGAAATAATGCTTTGTGGTAGACCAGGAAAATGTTGCCCGGTGTTGGCAAAAGAAGGCAGAAAATATTCAATAAGTGATAAGGGACAAAAAGTTTATTTCACGAAAGGTCAATTAAACATTCTCGTGGATGCGGTAAAACAGTGGGTGAAATAAATGGCACACAAAAAGAAATCCGTAGAGATCGCACCAAACGAACCACCCGTTGTAGTACAACCATTGACATCACAAGACGGTGAGAATTTACAAGAAATGGTTAATGTCAGTAACACATATGCGGCACTATTAAAACAACAGGCACAATATGATGCTGCAATACATATGCTGAAAATAAGGCGTGAACAGGTTGCAAATGGAACTTTAAAATTACCGGTTATGATCCAAGTAACACGAACAATATCATACGCTGAATCAGATAAAACAAAAGTTCTAAAACATTTAGATGACGAATTGAGAGGATTGGAACTTGCGAAACAGGGTGTTACTGGAACATTGGAATACAGACGAGATAATTTCGTTGAATCATTACTACGTGTTTCAAAATTATTAAATGAAAAATCAAAAGATTTTGAAGTTAAAAAAGTAACTGGAATATACCCAGGATCACAAGAACAGAAAGATTCCGAACAGAAAGCAATGGAAAATGAATTCAATAAAATGTTAAAAAAGGAAATGTAATAATATGGAAATGATCTTAAGCCAGTCGGATAAGAGAGTGGTAAAAATTGCCATGTATCTTCTACGAAAAAAATTAGGGGAATCGGCAAGTGCGGAAGCAATACACAATGATATGAAGAACTGTGGTAATCTTGGAGTACGGAAAGTTTCAAGTATAATAACAGAAGCATCTGAATTTGTAAAGTGTGATTGGCAAAAACGAATAGTCGCTGACTTGAGTGAATTCGGTCTTTGGGTATGTTATAAAGATACCGCATACCGTGATATATTCTTCTACATATTGGATGAAATATGTAAGAATGCAGATGAAATACGAAAACAAATAAAACCATATGTTAAACCACCGGAAAAGTGGCATGTTAATGTTTGGATAGATTCAAAAAATGAAACGAGAAAGGAACTAGAGGAAGGAAAAATTCTTCCCGGAACTGTATCAATTGCCGAATCTGTCCACGTACCGGGAATTCAAAAAGAACGATTACAAAAATTATTAAAGAAATAAGGTGATATAATGCCAAAACCAAGTGAGGGGGAATCGGAAGATAGGTATGTTTCAAGATGTATTCCAATTGTTATTAAGGAAGGAACCGCAAAGGATGCATCTCAAGCAGCAGCGATATGTCATTCGATGTGGGAACAACATCAAGAAGATAGTGAAAAAAAGACAGAAAAAGTGGAGGAAATGGGGGAATTGAAGGAATATACATTCGAATGTTCTCTACATGAATTCGCAGTTTATGCCACACTAAAAACAGAGAATGCAACCAGTACCGAAACGCCAAAAGAAGGATGGACAACATTTAAAGCAGTTGCGGTTATTGGTGATCGGATGATGAAGAATGTTTATGTACCATATGAATCATTGAAACAAACAATAGATTTATGGAATGGCACATATCACGATCTTAATCATATGGGTACTTCTTACCCGGATACTGTGTATCCTTTCAAACGTCAGAATATTGATTACATAGTTGGGTATCAGAACAACGCATTCGCAAATGATCAAACAAAGGAAATATCTATGAACGTGAATATTAATAAAAATTCACCCAAATATGCCTCATGGAAATCTTTTGTGGACATCAATAAAGAAGCGAATAAGATACCTAATGTAAGTATGTCAATAATGGCAAGATCGAAACGGATTAAGGCAAAGGATTTAAATTTCGATGCCTCATCATATGGATTTAAAGATGATGATATGATAGACTGTCTATATGATATATATCCGAAGGCACTCACAACCTGCATAGAAGGTGAATGCAATAGCACCAAGGGTTGTGGTCTTGCAGTAAACCATGAGTGCGATGATTGCAAATGCAAAGATGGCAAATGCAAAGTTGAAACTCCCGTTAGCGGTGCTGACGAGAAGTGTGATTCCAAAGACGCAGAAAAATTTGCGTATTTGAAAAACAGAATAAATAAACTTAAGGAGGAAAAAAACCATGAGTAACGATGAATTAGCCAAAGCAGAGGAAGAATTACTCGCTTTGACGAAAGCAAAGGCAGATAAAATGAAAGTAGAGATGGCTGAAAGTGCTCGCATTGAAGCGGAGAAGGCGATGGAGTTAAAAATCCGAGCCAAAGTCGCAGAGGAAATCAACTCAAAAACACCATCTGGTATTGTTGAATCTGGTTCATTAACAAAAAAACCGGAGAACAAACTCGGAAGTTTCCGAAATTCATTTCTGAAACGCCACAATTACAAACCCGTTGAATACGGTAGTGTAAACTGGCAAACCGGATATGAATTCAGTGATTCCGACACCGGTTGTGACAATGACGTATCTGATTGGACACCAAATGAAGTGTTCTCTGACCTGATCTGGTCTGCATTCTACTGTAAGGGATTCCTTGCCGGTAAAGTGACAGTACGTGGCGTTGACTTCACCAGAGGAAAGGGAGATACAGTCTCTATCCGTATCCGAGGAAAGAGAACCGCACAAGGTCCATTGAGTCCGTGTGAGTGTTTAAGTTGTGTTTCCAGTTCGTTCACCAAAGTTCAATTGAAACTTGATTCATACGGTGATCTCGCTGAAATTTGTGAACTCGATCTTCAACTCGCTGGAGATGTTGTGAAAGATGGCATTCTAGAAGATATGGCATCTGGTCTTGCGGAACAACTTGATGTTGAAATTTACAGTCAACTAATAACCGCAGCCGGTAGTCACATCCACATGGCAGAGTGTTGCTCTGGTCCGAGTCTCGATGATTGCTGTATGCAAGCAGTTAATATATACGATGCAATCGTTCAACTCGAAGCACAAATGAGAGAGTCTGGATACCATCCCGATTTTATCATCCTAGCACCAACTGTTGCCGCATACTTCAAATACAGGGAAGCAGTAAATTCAAAAGGACTTCAAATTTCCATGAACGGAAATGAACTTTCCAAGATCGGAACTTTGAGTGTTATTGAATTCCCCTGTGCCAACGCTTGCTCAACTGTAACGGACTACACAATCGCCGTGGTCATCGATTCAAGTCGAGCCGTTGGAGAAGGATGGGGTATGAAACCCAAGATGGAACAGGATCGCAATATCGATTGTGATTCAACCACTGTTGCCATCCACATGTACGTGGGTATCGATGAACTCGATGCCGGTGCAATTGGGTTCGTTAAAACACCATTGCGTTGCTAAAACAAAGAGGGGTAATTCCCTCTCTTTAATTCTTTAGTGGAATACATCGGTGTTCGACACCCGAGAAGAATATATGACAGAAACCAAATGGTTAATTAAAACTCCTGCGGAGTTCATATGTACAGATAATTATTATCTGATAAAGGGGAAGAAATTTGCACGAGTAACTAGGATCAATAGTATCATTGACAAACCAGAACTTCGAAATTGGTACGCAAAGACCGGTGCAGTAAAAGCAAAGGAAATTCTACATAAACGTGCAGGATTCGGTTCAACGCTACATAAATTGATTGAAGTAACCTTGAAAAATGAGGTATTGAGTAAATCGAATTACGAACCATCATTAATTGAGAGTATTGAATTATTCGAGAAATGGCAAGGAAAACATGAAGTAAAACCAGATGCATTGGAACAACATCTATGGTCTGATAAATATCAATACGCTGGAACGGCAGATTATATTGGAATGTTCGATGGTAAACTTTATATTCTTGATTGGAAAACATCGAGAGGGATTTACGATGAATATTGGATTCAGATGGCTGCATATGTAAGTGCCTTTGAGGAACAAACGGGATTGAAACTAGAAGGTGCTGGAATATTACAAATAAGAGATGGTGTTACAAATTTTCAAACGAAAACAAGAGACGAACTAATGAATATATATTTTCCAGTATTTTTAGCAGCAAAATTAATATATGAATGGAAGTATCCAAATGCAAACTGAATATCAAAAACAATGGTGGAAAAATAATCCAAAAAAAGTTAAACAATATTCAATTAATAACAGATTAAAAAATATAGATATAATGAAACAATTAAAAATAAACGGATGTTCAATTTGTGGATATAACAAATGTCATAGGGCATTGGATTTTCACCATGTTAATCGAAACGATAAAAAATTCAATGTTACTGTTACATCATTGAATTCAATTGGATTAGAAAAAATATTAATTGAAATGAACAAATGTATTTTACTTTGTTCGAACTGTCACGATGAAATAGAATGGGGGAATTTAGGATGAAACGGTATTTGATTGTACAAACAAAAGAACAAGGGGTCTATAGTAGAGGAGACAACGTATTCACTCAAATTAATATAAAAGACATATTAACAAATGCACTCTGTGATCCTAGTTCTGTTAGTATTTCAATTATAAACCCATGTGGTTCAAATCTAATAACGAGTGCTGCAATGACAAAAACGGCAGTTGGTGTTTATATGTATAATTATCAAATATCTGCAACACCGGCAAATTCACCATTTGGAATATACAGTATAAAAATTCAGACATTAAATGAAAATACTATTTTTAATTTTAATTTCGTTCTGTTCCCTTGGGACATAACTTCACGAGTGAGAGAATTATCAGGATTCTTACAACAGAATGATATATCGGATTATAAATTAGCGTTAATCGCTTGGAATGCATATATAGAAACATTAGATACAATATATGAATTACATAGTGATGAGACACCATTGTGTAATCCTGAAACAAATGAGGGATTCAATGGAACGAATGTTAAATTCAAATTAAAAGAATATCCACTTGCGGATTTTAATGGTGATGAACAAATAACAGGATTCGGAGAACTCACATGCGGTGAGGATGTTACATTTCATTACATAGATTCAATCGGTAATAATAAAATAGGTCATGTTGTTGTTCTTGATTCAAATATCGGTATCGTCACACTTAAAACAATTACCGATACACCAGTACCGAAGGACATAAGAAAGGCGATGGTATCATACTGCGTTAGATCGGAGTCCTATAATCAGAACATAATGCGTGAGGCGGTAGCATATTTAACAGCGAATAAAATTTTAATATCGTTAAATAGTTTAGATAAGGCAACACTTGCAGACTTACAAACAAATGAAGAAAAATTGAGAATAGATTCTAATCGTTTTATAAAGAGATATGAAACATTAATTGAACAAATAGGAATGCCAAACATAGGATGCGGTAAATAGAATGACATATGTTAATTTAGTTCCAAATCTTTATGCAGTATGGCATCTTAATGAATTGATTGGTGTTGATATTGCAGATTCATCCGGTAATGGTAGAAATGGGACAATAATCGGTGCAGATTATATACGGGAAGCAGGAAAATTAAATAATTGTTTAAAATTCACCACCGGTATAGCACCAGGAACATATGGAGATTGTGGAAATATAGCAAATTTTGAAAGAACAAATTCATTCAGTTTGGAATGTTGGTTTAAAGCACCAGTTGCACCATCATCAAAAATTATTATGTCAAGAGGAAAATTAAATGCTGGAATATTTCAAGGTTATAGATTATATATACTAAATGGAATATTAAGAATTGATTTAGTCAATGGTGCAGGTTTCGCATATGGAACTTATTTAAGAAGGGAAACTGTTGCTGCGACATACAATAATAATATATGGTATCATCTTATAATAACATATGATGGTAGTAGTGCCGTTTCTGGACTTAAAATGTATGTTGATGGTATTGAACCACCAACGGTAGTACCCGGCACCGGCACGTTAATAACTGGTTCAATGTTGAATGCAGGGACATTTCAAATAGGAAGTACGGATGGACCAACTCCTTGGTGGTATGGTCGTTTGGATGAAGTAGTTGTATATGATAAAAAATTATCACCAGAGGAAGTTACATTTAGATACCACGGTGGGAATGGGAGAGAAACATTCGTTTCATTACCACCAAATATACCATCAAATCCAATTCCAATAGATACCGCAATCGATCAACATAGGGATGTTAATATTTCATGGACCGGTGGACATCCGGAGGGAGATGCAACAACGTATGACATATACTATCAAACATCATCACCACCATCTTTGATCGTTAGTAATAATGTATTAACATCATACACACTACCATCTGGAAAACTCCCACTAACAAA
>Ga0315276_10004597_pt1 | contig 12688 bp, 10 predicted proteins | sample YL17G05_0_MG_FD_204542 | JGI IMG/M metagenome (GOLD analysis project Ga0315276, IMG submission 204542) | Sediment microbial communities from Yellowstone Lake, YNP, Wyoming, USA - YL17G05_0 | ecosystem: Environmental > Aquatic > Freshwater > Lake > Sediment | place: USA: Wyoming | collected... | reverse complement strand
CGGTTATATTTATCAATAATGCGGTCTTCGGAATGACCGGCGGCCAAATGGCGCCGACAACCCTGCTCGGACAAGTGACAACCACGACTCTGCAGGGTCGGGACGCCGGCAAACAGGGCTACCCATTGCAGGTGTCCGAACTGCTGGCGCTTTTGCCCGGAACTATATACATTGAACGATGCTCACTGCACAAACCGGCCCTGATTCGCAATGCCAAAAAGGCTATCAAACACGCTTTTGAACTGCAAATAAATAACGCCCCAGGCCTGTCCCTGGTCGAGCTGCTTTCGCCCTGCCCGACATATTGGCGAATGACACCGACCAAGGCAATTGAGTGGATGGAAAACGAAATGATAAAAGTCTTCCCGTTGGGACGTTTGAAAGGCTGAATGTGACGAAGAACAGCTTTTACGAAGAAGTAATTATCGCCGGCTTCGGCGGGCAAGGGATCATACTGGCCGGCAGGCTTCTGGCTCAAACCGCGATGAACGCCGGCAAAGAAGTAACCTTTATGCCCTCGTATGGTGCAGAGGTTCGCGGCGGAACCGCAAACAGTATGATTGTAATTGCTGATGAGCTTATTGCCTCGCCGCTGGTCAGCAGCCCGGACTCGCTGATCGCAATGAACAAGGCATCCCTGAATAAATTCGCACCGTGCATTAAAGCAGGCGGCCTTTTGGTAATGAACAGCTCCCTGATCGACTGCAAACCGGATGTAGACCAGTCAATCGACATATTGGCAGTTCCAGCGGACGATATTGCTGTCGAATTGGGCAGCCAAAAGAGCGCAAATATGGTTGTTCTCGGCGCTTACCTCCAAAGGAGAGGGCTGCTTAGCACTGATGATACCGCAAAATCTTTACCTGATATCCTGGCCAAGCGGTATCATAAAACATTGCACATCAACGCCGAAGCCCTGAATCGCGGCGCTGAATTCGCCAAACGCGGCGCATAATCCTCTATTGATAACTTGCGTAAACCGCCTGCAATTGTTATAATCACCTTGCAAATTTAATCGGGAACAGGAAAAAATCATGACCGAAAAATCAAATGACAAAAAATCCAAGGCTATCTGCAGCTTCTGCGGCCGAACCTCTACACAACAGCTCGACACCTTCATAGAAGGACCCAACAGCATTTTCATTTGTCCGGAATGCGTTGACCTCTGCTACAACATCATCCAGAAAAGTAAAAAACGCCGCAGCGCCTCGGTCCTGACTCTCGAGGAAATGCCCAGCCCCAGAAAAATAAAGGAATATCTCGACCAATATGTTATCGGCCAGGAGCACGCCAAAAAATATCTCTCCGTCGCGGTCCATAATCACTACAAACGGCTGTTCCACACCGACAGCAAAGACAAAGATGTAGAAATCGACAAATCAAACGTCCTGCTAATCGGGCCGACCGGTTCCGGCAAAACGCTGCTTGCCCGAACACTCGCCAACTTTTTGGAGGTGCCCTTCGCAATATGCGATGCGACCACCGTTACCGAAGCCGGTTACGTCGGAGAAGACGTCGAAAACTTCCTCCTCCGATTGCTTCAGAACGCCGATTACGACATCGAAGCAGCTCAGCGAGGTATCGTCTACGTCGATGAAATCGACAAAATCGGAAAAACTTCCCAAAACGTCTCCATCACCCGCGACGTATCAGGCGAAGGCGTTCAGCAGGCGCTGTTGAAAATGCTCGAAGGAACTATCGCCAATGTCCCCCCGCAGGGCGGAAGAAAGCATCCCGAACAATCATACATCCCGTTTGATACCACCCAGGTGCTTTTCATTTGCGGCGGAACCTTTGTAGGCATAGAAAACACTATCAAAAAACGGCTCGGCAAAAAAATGATTGGCTTCGACTCGGAACTGATCGAAAAGACCGATGAAATGACCGATTACAACAACCTAATCAACCAGGTTATACCAGAGGACATCATAGAGTTCGGAATGATTCCTGAAATGGTGGGCCGCCTGCCGGTAATTACCGCCCTGTCGAATCTCGACGAAAAAGCGCTCATTGACATACTAACCAGGCCGAAAAATGCCCTCATAAGGCAGTATCAAAAATTCTTTGAAATGGAAAACGCCGAGCTTGAATTCACCGATGGCGGCCTACACGCCCTGGCACAAAAAGCCCTCAAACGCAACACCGGCGCCCGTGCTCTTCGCGCCATTGCCGAGGAGTTGATGGTCGATTTGATGTATCAGCTGCCCGAAGAGCCGAAGCCCGCGAAATATGTAATCACCCGCGATATCGTTGAAGGCAAAGCTGAACTGTCCACTGCAAAACAAATGGTTCGACAAGCTCGCCATAATAACGCGAAAAAAGAATCAGCTTAAAGTTTTGCGTATCGACGACCGTCGAAAAACATCGACCTTAGTCTACTACTTCCACCCGTGATTCACCCGGCGCCAACAAATTATACACTAATATCGCATTGCCGTTATGCAGACGAATACATCCCTGTGAATCCGCAATACCAATTCCATTTGGATCTTTCGTCCCGTGAATTGCGAAACCCGTCCTGCCCACGGCATCTCCTTTGAGACCTTCCAGGCCTATCCACCTCGACCCCAAAGGATAATCAGGGGCCTCAGCCTCGTATGTCTTGCCGGTAACCGGGTCCGTCCACGTAGGGGCTATCATTTTGCCATCCGCCTTCACAGCCCAAAGCCCTATCGGTGTCTCCATCCCGGGCTTACCAAGGCCGACAGGAAAACTCCGAACGAAAGTGCTCTGAAGATATAAATCCATCGTGAAAGTCGAACGATATACCCTCACATGGAACGGGCCATTAATCACTTTTATCGTATCTCCTGCCTGTAGTGCCTCAGGCCGAGCCATTTTGTTAATCTCCACCAGGGCCTCGTACGGGACCTTAAAGTGCTTGCCGATTCCCGCGAGCAAATCGCCTGGCTTGACCTTGTAAGAGCCGGTGAGCTTGTCCTGTGGGAAAATCGTCCTGCTGAAAAGCCACTTCTCCGCAAGCTCGGAGAGTTGTTTTTTAATAAACGCCCGCTGCTGCTCACTCATAGGCTGCGGTAACGCATCGTTTAACCTGTCACGCGCATCTATAACTTTCGCCGGTCTCGCTTCCAGGTATGACATTGCTTCGGTAATAAGCTCCGCCACCCACGGATTATCCTCTGCTGTCGGCTTCGCAAAATTTAACAAATTCGGTTCCGCCTCGGCTTCAACCGCCGATTTAGCATCAGGTTTTATCACAGGTACGATTGTTTCGCTCTTCACCACCGCAGCATCCTTTTCAGATGAGGCCGCAACTGCCTCGTCCTGGCTGAAAAGACTGCCTCTGTAAATAAAAACAACCACCGCTGCAATAATCAGCAGCACCAAAACGAGATATACCCGCCTCCTGCTTCGGTCTTCTTTACTGCGCCAGCGAGCCATTTTCTTGTTCTCCTACCTACTTGTTAAAATAAGTTATTTCTTCATCGGTAACTAAAAAATCTACCGGAACATCCGTCGAATCTACAGGTATCGAGTCCACCACCTGCTCGGCGAAGGCAAAGCCGCATTTGGACGCGTTAAATTTCTCGTCGGCGAAAAACCGGTCATAATAAGAACCGCCGCGACCAAGCCGATTGCCCTTCCTGTCAAATCCCAGCGCAGGAGTAACCACCAAACTAATATCTTCGAACAGCATCGGCACACCTGTAACAGGACTGCGCAGCCCCGAAGCCGAGGTCGAAAAACCGGTCTCCAGTGAATTTATCTCCACCGCTATCATACGCCTCTGCTGCCACGAAATCTTCGGCACCGCAACCGCTTTGCCTAATTGCCAGGCATGAAGTATCGCCTCGGAAGTATCCACCTCGTGCGGCAGCGACAAATACATCATAATCGACGACGCATTTTGAAATTCCGGCGTCGAAATCAATTTCTGACAAGCCTGGTGGCTTTTTTCGCTTCTTTGCTCCGGCGGTATAGCAAGCACACACTTCTGCAGCTTAACGCGCAATTGCTCTTTCTCATCCATTCAATTATCCTTCTTTTCAGTACCCTTTTGGCCGGTTTTACTATCTTGTATCAAGGTTTCAAGCTTTTGTAAATAGAGCTTGATATTTTTTTCACCCCCGGCCTCTTTCGGTTCGTAATACTTCTTCCTCAAATCCGCCGGTAGATACTCCTGCGGCACGAAGCCGTCCTTAAAATTATGCGGATACTTATAGTCACTACCGAAACCGAGCTTCTTCGCGCCCGAATAATGACTGTCCTTCAAATGCTTCGGCACCGGAATCGTTTTCTGAGACTTCACGTCGCTGACCGCGCTCCAGATGGCCGAAGACGACGCATTCGATTTCGGCGCACACGCGACATATATAGCCGCCTGTGCCAGCGATAATTGCGCCTCAGGCAGACCAATAAATTCGGATATCTGCACGGCCGCCGCTGCCAAAACCGTCGCCATCGGGTCGGCATTTCCGACATCTTCCGCCGCACATACCGCTATTCGACGTGCAATAAAACGCATGTCCTCGCCACCTGCTATCATTCTCGCAAGCCAATAAACCGTGGCATCAGGGTCGCTGCCTCGCATACTCTTCTGAAATGCGCTCGCCAAATCGTAGTGCGTATCGCCCGTGCCGTCATAATCAATCGTCTTCTGTTGTATCGACTCTTTCGCGACTTCCAGATTAAATTTTATTCTTCCCTCGTGCTGACGGGCAGCTTGAGATAATACCCCCACCTCCAGCGACGTTAGCGCCCTTCTCGCATCGCCGTCGCTCATCACCGCCAGAAATTTCAGGGCATTTTCCTCCGCCTCAATATCAAATTTGCCAAGCCCCCGCTCGGCATCGGAAATAGTAGCTTTCAGCAATTGCAAAATATCTTCCTCGCCTAAAGGCTCGAAAGCAAACACCGTGCTGCGGGACAGCAATGGCGAATTAACCGAAAAAAACGGATTCTCCGTCGTAGCGCCTATGAGAATTAAAACCCCCGACTCCACATCATCCAACAAAACGTCCTGCTGAGCACGGTTGAAACGGTGAATCTCATCGATGAAAAGCACGGTCCTCGTCGCACTGGCCGCCAGCCTGTCACGGGCGGCTGCGATTACCTCGCGGATGTCCTGAACGCTCGCTGCCGGTGCGCTTAGATAATGAAACTGTGCCTTGGTATGATTGGCTATCACCATCGCCAGCGACGTCTTGCCCGTTCCGGGCGGACCATAAAATATCAGGCTGCTCAAAACATCCGCATCAAGCATTCTCTTGAGCAGTTTGTCCGGACCGAGAAATTGACTCTGGCCGAGGAATTCATCAAGGCTTCTCGGCCTCATCCGAACCGCTAACGGCGCCGCCGAGGCCATATTCGCTTTCTCAGCCCCGCTAAACAACGTATTTTTGTCCAAACCTTTTGCCATCAACGAACATTATACCCCCAATTTCGTGCTATTGCGAATGTTTCCCCCTCTTTCGTCATTCCGAGCGACCTGTCCGCCGAAGCCTCGGCGAAGGCGGAAGCGAAGCAATCTCATTTTGTAGGTCGGGGTTCACCCCGACGATTACTTTGTTTAAGTAGCCCTTGTTTCCAGCCGATATAACCATTGCGGAAAGTCCATATTTTTATTGGCGAAACAGAATTCCTTAGCACCCGACTCACATCACTTCGCTGAAATGTTAGGATATCAACCTTGATTGTTTTGTGTTTTAGATAGAAAGAATTCAAAGATACTATGGGACAACGTTGGTCAAACCAATACGCTCCATACGGCACTTGTCCTAACTGTGGCTGGACAGGAAGAGATTGGGGATTCAAGTACCATAATTTTTGCAGAACCTGTTACAATCAATGGCGAAAAAAGCAAGCGGAAGATCGCAAGAAATTCAAGCAACAAAAACTCAAGCAACCAAATTGTAATATGGAAATAGCCGATGGTTTAGTAGTCACACGAAATGTGCGAGAACGATTATTAAAACAATCTCATTTAGAAATTCCATTTACAAAAAGATTACGTTGGTCTGAATTATGTGAAGGTATAGGTATATATTCCTCACTAATAATTATATTTGTACTCATTTTCACCTATTATTTCTCAAATGAGTATGCTCTACTTCTGGTGATTTGCGCAATCACTGGGTATTTTATAGCACTTTTAGGAAACCATATACAAAAAATCGAATCCGCAAAACACGGGCAGAAGGTGAACGCTCGTTTGGAACATCTGGCACGTAGTAGACAACAAAGAATCGATGAAGCCAGTATGTTCTACGCGAGCTCTGAATGGCGTCTTGTTCGAAACCAATTTTTACAAGAACAAGGACGTATTTGCCAAGAATGTGGACAGGAAATTAAAGACGACTTCGATCTGACGGTAGACCACATTAAGCCAAGAAGCAAATTTCCTGAGCTTGCACTGGATGTTTCTAACTTGCGGGTATTATGTCGTAGTTGTAATTCGACAAAAGGCGCTACCTATGACGAATAAAGTATTACCTATGAAAAAAATAAACACGAAGTTGTTCCGATATGAAAATTCTAACATTAAATCGTTGACCTAACCAACGGTATATTTAGCCTGACGTTTCACGCCAAGTTGCCTATGCGAGAAATGTTTTTCTTTCCGTCGCCTGCTACTTGGGAGTTGTCACTTCTGCGAAATTTGCCCGCTTCTGGCGTGGCGGGATCCCGGAATGTCTTTATCTGAGACCTATTTCTTTTCTATCCCCTAAACCCTATCCTCTATCCGCTTTTCAACCAAAACCGCAGCTACCTGCACACCAAAACCGGCTAATTTCAAAATTTTTTTGTTTCTTTAATTGCAACGACTTAGCCGAAACCGTATCACCAAAACCTTATAATTTTCACGCCAAACGCGCAGATTCGCCCCTACTAAAGGAGGGAGATATTACGTGTCCGCCATAGCCTTGGCGAAGGCGGATTTCTAAACATTATGAAAAAAATCCGTCCCCTTGGGACGGCCTGTGGGGCCGTGTTAATCTGTGTAAATCCGTGTCTAATTTTCTTATTTTACGCAATACGATATACGCATCACGCAATACGGTTCAATCAATATTGAACGATTATGCAAAACGAACCCAATTTTCCAAAAAGTCAAATGTTTATAACCGTAGTTTCGACAACTAATTACAACGAAAAACAAACAATGGACACTTGGTCAAAACGAACCCAAACAAACCCAATCAAACTCGAAGCGAAGCGGAGATCCCTACGGGTGAGCTTCTCGGAATCCTCAAACCGGGGACCAAACAAAGCCAATTTCACCCGCCACGCCGTTTGGCGAGCTTATCGGCCATGAGGCAGAATCGACTGAAAATAAATCCCTTGACAATCGTCCCTCGATATTTTATCTGTAAAGCCTTTATAAGTTGAAAACAACTGTAATTCGATTGGAGAGCTATTATGGAAGTCAAAATTCAACTGAAAGAAAAGGACATTCCCAAGCAATGGTACAACCTCGCCGCCGACCTGCCCACTCCGCTGCTTCCGCCGCTGGGCCCGGATGGAAAGCCCATCGGCCCCGAAATGCTGGCGCCGGTCTTTCCGATGAACCTTATCGAGCAGGAAGTCAGCACAAAACGCTGGATCGATATACCCGATGAAATCCTCGATATACTTTACAGATGGCGGCCCGCACCATTAAGAAGGGCCGTTTATCTCGAAAGATATTTGAAAACCCCCGCCCACATCTACTACAAGGATGAGAGCGTCAGTCCCCCCGGCAGCCACAAGCCAAACACCGCCGTCCCGCAGGCCTGGTATAACAAACAATTCGGAACCAAACGATTAACTACCGAAACCGGCGCAGGGCAGTGGGGCTGCGCATTGGCCTTCGCCTGCAAGCTGATTGGCCTTGAGTGCAAAGTCTTTATGGTCAGAATCAGTTTCGACCAGAAGCCATTCAGAAAACTTATGATGCAGGTCTGGGGCGCAAATTGCGTCGCAAGCCCAAGCAATGAAACCAACGCGGGCAGAAAGATTCTCGCCGAAATGCCCAACACCCCCGGCTCACTCGGAATCGCCATCAGTGAAGCCGTCGAGCAGGCCGTCTCCGACAAAGAAGGCAAAACAAAATATTCGCTCGGCAGCGTCCTGAATCACGTTATGCTGCATCAGACAATCATCGGCCTCGAAGCCAAAAAGCAGTTGAAATCGGCCGGAGAAAAGAAAGTTGATGTTGTTATCGGCTGCGCGGGCGGCGGCAGCAATTTCGCAGGACTGTCTTTCCCCTTCGTCGCCGACAAAATCAACGGAGCCAATATCAAAATTATGCCCATCGAACCAACATCCTGTCCCACAATGACTCGCGGCCCCTTCGCATACGACTTCGGTGACACTGCCGGCACAACACCGCTTTTGGCAATGTACACCCTCGGCCATTCATTCATCCCTGAGCCTATTCACGCCGGAGGCCTGCGATACCACGGTATGGCGCCGCTCGTCTGTCAGGCTATCGTCGAAGGGCTTATGGAACCAAAGGCCTATCCTCAGACTAAATGTTATCAGGCCGCCCTTACTTGGGCCATGACCGAAGGCTATATTTGCGCACCAGAAACAAGCCATGCCATCGCTGCAACCATCGATGAGGCTATAAAGGCCAAAGAAGAAGGCAAAGAAAAAGTGATTCTGTTCAGCTATAGCGGACACGGGCTTATGGACCTCTCCGGCTACGACGCCTTTATGTCTGGAAAACTCTCTGATCACGAGTTGCCGCAAAAAGACCTCGAAAAATTCACCGCACCCTTGAAAAATCTTCCTAAGGCCGAAGCTCGAAAAACAGGAAAATGGTAATATCCGAACAGAATGACGTCTGGCAATAAATTAGGCGTCACGAAACATAGAACGGTAAGGGCCGATAAAAGAACTATTTATATTACCGCTATAGCTGAAAATTTGATTTTTTTACGGCAAAAACTCAAAAAAACTTTTTTTTATTGTTTGCCGTATTGCTGCTGATATAATTAGCAAAATTAGGCATGGTTAAAACGTGAGATAACCGTAGAAACTTTGTTATTTACAGAGTATGCTTTTAAGGAGACAAGCATTATGAAAAAGGGAATTCTGTTTGTGGTTGTAGTTTTGCTTAGCGTGACAGGCCTTGCTGTTGCGGCGGAACCAGTTGAAGACAATCTTAACGTGGAAAAGGAACCGCAGGCGACAGGTGGCCTCCACGGCAACATCGGTATCACATACGACACCAAGTACATGTTCCGCGGCTTCACCGTTTATGGCGATAAAAGTGCCATACACCCCTTCATCGACCTCGACCTTATGGGGACCGGTTTCCACATCGAGGTAATGGCGCATCGCGCCAATTCGAGCGGTTACGAAAATGGTGAAAGATGGGACTATTCTCCTTATTATCTCGGCGCTTTCGGAATCGACCAGCCATGGGAAACCCGCTATAAAGTCGGCTACAGGTACTTCAATTACCCGGACAATAGCTCCCATACCCGTAGCAGCGTGGATCTCCAGGAAGTTTATGTCGGTTTTGCCTTCCCCAAACTGTTTGGTGTAGAAGGGCTTGTTCCGGGATATGTCTTCGTTAAGGGCTGGCCGAGCAATAGCGGAACCATCGTCGGTGCGGCAAATCCCAACGGCGGAACATACTCCGGCTTCGCTCATGTCTTTATGCTCGATTATGCCTTGCCTGTCACCGGCCTGTTTAGCGAAACATCCAAGCAGGTATTCAACTTCCACGTAGAAACTGTCTATAACGATGGCATCGACCCAAGACCGGCGGGCGGTTATACCGACAGCGACTGGACTCATGTAATGATGGGTATCTCAACTGACTTCGACCTCGGTAACAACTTTACCTTTACCCCCGGCGTTTACCATCAGATTACGATGGAAGACAGCCCAACCAGAGGCATCAGTCCTGACCACAACATTACATGGGTAGGCTTAACCGCAAAATATACGTTCTAAACTGGCAAAATCTCTTTACCAAAGAAACAAAGAGGCCGGCCCATGAAACAAATGGGTCGGCCTCTTTTATTTTTCGGCAACTCACCGGCTAAACCGTCCGTCGCACAGAAAACCGCGTTAGTGCGATTAATGAGTTTTGCCTTCGCTTGAATTAAATCCTTCAATCAAAAACGCAGCTATCTGTACACAAAAAACAGCCAATTTGAAAAATTTATTACTTCTCTCCGTATAACTATTTGCAAATCTATTGCCTCCGAAAAACCCATTATTTTCGCGTCAACTACGAAGGTTCGCCCTTACTAAAGGAGGAAGGTATTACGTTATGAAAAACCAAAACACAATTCTTACTTTTAACTTTTCCATTTTTACTTTGTATTCTCTGTGCCCTCTGTGTTCTCTGTGGCTAAAATTCAATCAATCAAAACAACCAAATTATGCAAAACAAACCCAATTTTCGATATGCCAAAATGAAATTAACCCTTGTTTGACAAAGGATTACAGAAATGAACCCCGCCGGAAAAACAAAGCCAAAACAAACCCAATCAAAGCCAATTTATGGTGAGCCTGCCTGCCCTGAGCTTGCCTGTGGTGAGCAGAGTCGAACCATTTATCGTCGCCCAATTAATCTGGCCGTCTCAATCAACGCTTCCTTCGCATCACTATCCCGCACATCGGCTAACTGCGAAATAGCTTTCTCAACAAACTCCTGTGCCTTATCATGTGCATATTCCAAACTGCCGGACGACTTCAGCATCTCTACCATACCTGCCTTGTTACACAACGAATCTATCGCCAAGGCCCTTTTCTTCTCATCCATCACGCCCAATAAATGTATCACCGCCAAAGTCAGCTTGTTCTTATCGACATCACTGCCAAGCGTTTTGCCCGCTTTGGCCTCATCGCCGATTATATCGAGCAAATCATCGGTAATCTGGAACGCGATACCCAAATTCAAACCGAAATCAGATAGCTGCCTGACCTCATCCTCACCTGCCCCTGCCAACGAACCGCCAAGCAAGCAGCAACTGCTAAAAAGTGCCGCGCTTTTTTCAGTAACCATGTCGAGATATTCCGCTTCACTTAGCTGCCAATTTTCTCTTTGGGCTATCTGCCGTAACTCGCCCTCACATGTTCGACCCGAGGCAGCAGCTATTATCTTCACAACGCCAGGCTCCAAATCGGCGCACATACTGAAAACCCTGCTCAACAAAAAATCGCCCAGCAAAACCGCGGACTCGTTGCCCCACAAACTGTTCACGGTAGCCTGTCCCCGACGTCTCTGCCCTTCGTCTATAACATCATCATGCAGCAGCGTGGCATTGTGTATCATCTCCATAATTGCCGCGATATGTATATGTTTGTCTGTAACTTTACCGACGGCCATGCCGGCGAGCAAAACCAGACCCGGCCGAATCATCTTCCCGCTGCTGCTGTTTAAGTGCTCGACCAGTCGCCTGGCACCGGTTTTATCAGCGCAGCACAACATCTGCTCATTTATCAGCTTTCTTACCTGCTCCAATTCATCTTTTATAAGCCTGAAAGAGGAAACAGAAACACCACTCTGCATGTTAGCATGTGCTGGTAATTGCATATTATCTGCCTTTCGTATCCCAGCCGGAATACGACGGAAATATCGATTATTTGCTCTTCCCGTGGGCGTACTTGAAGAATTTCTTTCTCATCAGACGGGTATAGGGACCGGGCCTGCCGTCACCGACAATCCTGCCGTCAATATCAACAACACCAATGACCTCGGCAGCAGTACCGGTAAGGAAAAACTCATCGCAAACGTACAAATCAAATCTTGTCAGGTTTTTTTCAATCACCTTAAGCTTCGCTTCCGCTGCCAACCTGATAACGATACTACGAGTTATTCCTCCCAGTGCACCTGCTTCGACCGGCGGCGTATAAATCACCCCGTCTTTCACAATAAAAACATTGTCGCCCGTAGCCTCGGCAACATATCCTTCGTGGTTATACATAATCGCTTCGGGAACACTTACATCCAGCGCCTCAATCTTGGCCAGTATATTATTGAGATAATTCAGGCTCTTGACCTGCGGCGGAATCGCCAGCGGGTGATTGCGAACCGTCGTTGCGCTAATTACCTTCATCCCTTTTTCGTAAAGCTCTTCAGGATAAAGCTGAATGTTATCAGCTATGATAAATAAATTTCCACGCTCGCAGGTAAAAGGATTCAGCCCTAAAGTACCCACCCCGCGGGTAACAACAAGTCGAATATAACCATCGATAACATTGTTGGCTTCGACGGTCTTCTCAACCGCCTTGATAAGTTTGTCTCTGTCCATCGGGATATCAAGGCGAATCGCCTTGGCTGATTCGTAAAGACGCCTGATATGCGCCTCCAGCTCGAATACCCTTTTGCTGTAAACACGAATGCCTTCGAACACCCCATCGCCATAAAGAAGGCCATGGTCAAAAACGCTTATCTTGGCATCCGCCTCGTTCACAAGCCTGTCATCAAGCCAAATCTTCAACGCCATAAAATCTTCCTCTAATGAACGCCCGCTCAAACATCTCGCGGGCTTATGTCCCTGTGCTGCCTTGTCTTATTTTGCCGTCCGTCAGCGTTATTATCCGCCCTGCTTTTTGGGCTATTCTTTCGTCATGGGTTACCATTACAATCGTCTGGCCGGCCTTATTTAATTTTTCAAAGACCTTTAGGATACCATTTCCCGTGGCAGAGTCAAGATTCCCCGTCGGCTCATCAGCTAAAAGTATTCTCGGCTCATTCATCAATGCCCTGCCGATAGCCGCC
>Ga0315276_10004595_pt1 | contig 12690 bp, 13 predicted proteins | sample YL17G05_0_MG_FD_204542 | JGI IMG/M metagenome (GOLD analysis project Ga0315276, IMG submission 204542) | Sediment microbial communities from Yellowstone Lake, YNP, Wyoming, USA - YL17G05_0 | ecosystem: Environmental > Aquatic > Freshwater > Lake > Sediment | place: USA: Wyoming | collected... | reverse complement strand
TCTTGCCCTCGCCCAACCCATAATAAATCAAAGTTTTGACAATATCAGGCGTACCATCACTCTCTGGCTCTTCAGACTTCTCAATAGGTAAGACAACGCCACGCACAAGCATATTATTGTCGTGCTCGCAGCAATCCTTCTCGGATGCCACTGGGCTAGGAACGCTCTCTGTCTCGGCGCTTGTCTTAACTTCAGTAGGCTTAATCATTATCTTCCTCAGTGTTATAGTATAAGTTATTAAAATCTTTGGTAGATGTAGTGTTCCAGTAATATTCTGTATCTTTAAAGTCTTCTTTGGCGTCCCAAGTGTCGGGCGCAGCAGCCTTCTCTTGTAGGAAGTACACCAAGTGCGAGATGCTGGCCGCCTGCTTTAAGCCGAGGTATGGGCTACCGTCCAAATCACGATATTGCTCTATAGACCAAGACGACAGGTAGGTCGGCATATACCGATCATCGCCAAAATCTACCACTAACATGTCAGGGCGCTCACCGTGCTCTTCGTAGAATTCCTTAACAAAGTTCACTCCGTCCGAACCATCAACCGTTGGCAAAATATCAAGGTGGTGGCTCACTTTGTTCTTTACGTCATAACCTTCTGAATACAAAAGAGTTTCTAAGAAATCTTTACAAGAAAGAACATCCAAAGTGCGGTCGTTATATCTTAAAACAGCCATACTTGCTCCTTAGAAGGACCCACCAGAAGTGCTTCCACTCTGATATCCGGGTAAGTTAGGGGATTGTTTCTCGTTTAGAAGATTGCCGTCGAACGGGTTGATGTTGGCTGCCGTAAGATTCTTGGCAATTATGAGCTGCGGTGCATATGTAGCCTCTCTAGGCTGAGCACCACTGCCAGACGCATTACTTGGAATAATCCTCAGTGTGTGCGGAAGGGCCTGCACACAAAAGATGGGATTTGTGTAATAAACACAAGTGAGAACCGCACCTTGGTCGCCATTAACTCGAGGCTTTACACCACTAGCAAGCCATACGATATTGCCATCTTTAACAATAAAATCAGTATCTTGCTCATAAACAAAATCACCATCAGCTAAGTATTGGACACCCACAACGCTAAAATTTAAACGCTGGGTACCCGTAGCATTATACTCAAACAACTGTTCCGCCAAGACAGTAACCCCAAAGTCTGGAATAATCAGGTCGTTGTGTTTGAGGTATACCTGATCGCTCTGTCCGTGTCTGGTGTCGGAATATTGGCCCGCAACATTAAGAACTATAGAATAAACATCATAAATTCCCTGCACTTGAAGTCGTTCTTCGAGCTTAATGCTTGAAGGAACTATCTGCAGCGGTCTTGAGTCGTAGTACATGCGACCAGCATAGGCACCCTGGGTGCTGGGGTTGGGCGGTGCACCAAAAGCATGTCTATCTGGCAGTGGGGCTGACAGAACATGTATAGCCCTAAACCCCTTGGTCTGAATGAGGTTCTCAAGCCCGGCTGAGTTGAACGCCGCGACGGGAGCCTTATTGGGAATGTGCCCCAAGCCAATTAAGCCTGCTGTGGTGTTAGTGTCGTGTAATACTGGTCTGGCCATGGATTCCCCAAGAGTTGCTATCTCATTTTACTACCTTACTGAATTAGAGTCAATAGTTGGCCCTTCTCCTGTTCTACTTATAGATAATCTTCTCCCCTATTATATATGGTATGCACTTTAGGGCTATACTCATCCCTATCTCTACACAATATTAGTAGGTTACAGAAAATACCTTGACTTGTACGGGTTCCCCTGTCAGTATGGTGGGACTGGAGGGGGGCCAATGAACAGATTTCAAATTCGCAGAGCTATAGATGAGATATTCTTGCAGGAGGCAAGGCTCAGCATCTTAAGTGGTGTTACAGCCAGCTTTCGTGTAACCGTTGACATTAGCGTCAAGGCTGGGTACAATAAATGGAAGGATATTAGAGCCATTAGAACCGATCGCCCTAATCACCTATATAAAACACTTAAGAAAATCAGGTCTATACAGACTGTTCGCATCACGATTGAGCGGCAATGACAGCGACTAGCCCTAAGAAGAGCAGCAGTAATAGCCATACCCAACTTTCTAAAGACCTGCAGGTTAGGTTAGAGAGCCAAGAAAGGGCATCTCCCCTGCGCGGAGTGGGAAATGTACCTAATATTCTTAGCTTTTTTGGTATACATCCAGCAGGCTTTAGGTATGATGTCAAGAATGTTGCTATGGGTACTTATCGTCATAGCATTTCTTCTAGGACAGTCGCCCGGATGCTAACCAATGGCCATCTAGACAGCGAAATCTACATGTTCATTAATCCCAAGACGGTCGAGAAGAGAAAGACCCTATACGGCTTTAGGTCTGAGTGGGTTACTCAGCACGGCTACAGTAACTTCGTGCTCGACTTTGACAACTGCCCACACGCATCTTCCCCCGAGGAGATGGCAGCCTGGTTAAGAAAAGTGGGTTTTGTCATGCCAGGATTCATAGTCCAGACATCTCCCAGCTCATTCCACGTTGCCTACCTTTGCAAGGGTGAACTATCTAAAGAAGATGTTTGGAAATACGCCATGTTGGCTGTGGGAACAGAAAGCCCCACCAGAGAGGCGGAAGATAACTTTGAAGCGCGCTATGGCCTGGACCTTAACTACCTACGGCAAAATCACAAAGAGCACAAGGTTAGGGTACCAGGATCTATCAACACCAACCATATTGATAGCGACGGTAAGCCATTTGTTTGCAGGGCCTGGTATAACGACGATGTTCAGTTTGTAGAGGCGGGGGTAAGACCAAGTCTTGAGTATGTGGCGGTAATGGAAGCAGCCAAAGAGAAGAAAACCCTAAATCGCAAGGCTCTGGCCAAGTACAAGGAGTTCTTAGCGGGCAAACTATCCAAGAAGATGGCCAACAAGGTGGCCCTATATATGGCCTATAATTCTGGGTTCTTAGCCTCGGGTAATTGCGCAATAAGTCAAACGGCTATGGCTGTTGAGTTAAAAATGCTGCAGCCATCGGTATCGCGGCTACTCAAAAAACTCATCCAGGTTGGATTTCTAAAGCTAACTAACGGTAATTACAACTACAGGCATGTTGGTGGTAAGGTTATCTGCCGTGAGTATGGCCTTGGCGAAGAGATGGCCAGGATTGTGGGTAGTGGCATGGCAGAAGCCAAAGTACACGCAGCGGCTGCTGTGGAAAAACTGGCAGAGGAGTATGTTCCGGGTGAAAGAAACACTATGGTTATGGAAGATGTGAGAAACCTTAGGTATTTAGGAATATCCATGAGACAACAGATTGAGTTTTTACTCAAAAAGAATGACAACTACAGCCGGGCGAACCGGAAGGCTCAGGCGATCGTCAAGGACATAAAGTACGTTATCGAGAATTTTGAGACAAAGGCGAAAGACCTGGCGACTTTACGAAAATCTATTGACTTGCCACACTCTATTGATGTAGCCTTAAAAAACCTAAATCTAATTCGGCGGGAAACTGATGATAAAGTCTAAGGATGGGTTGGTCGAGGTGCTGGTCGGGTCAAGCGTCGGGGGTATTATCTTGCCGCCGCTTGCCTGGTCGATCGTTAACGTGCCCGCAAGCGCAGAGGAGGCGGAAAGCCTTTTCCAAAACCTCTACAATTCACCAACCTCGCACCACATAACCCTGGCCGTCCACCGCCACCGGAAAAAAGAGCGTGTGGCGTCTATGGGTAATCTAGCTCTTATTAAGAGCGATAGCTGGACATACCTAGATACCGTATCAATCCTGTACCAAAAACCAAGTTCTTCTAGCAATAATGGGTTCTTGCCACTGGCTGAACCCGGACACATCTTCTGTAAGGGAGATATCCCTGATACAAAATCAACAGCTTGGTTTAACGAAGATGTGGGCAACGCCACCAACCTCTGGGACCTTGGGCCTACGGATGTTTTGGATGTAGAGGGCGAGAAGGCCTACTATCAGAAATACAACAATCAACTCAACCTAATTATGATGTCCATGTGCTCACCGATGGAATATCGGAAGTTTGCCTACCTCTGTAGTGTAGACAGCAGTGACCTGACAAGGATTTACAGGTTCTGCAAGGCTCTGAATATTGGAGTCTGTCTATACGCCAGCACAGATGCAGAAGCTCGTAAAATGATTGATTCTATTAACAAGATAGGTAAATGATGTCAGAGATCTATCTGATTGAGCTTCATGCGGTGATAATTATGTTGTGTGTGGTCATGGTTTCGTGTATTTATGTACAGCAAACCACTTCTGACAAGGGTGATAAAAATGTCCAATCGTGAAGTAGTAACCGGCAAAGAAGCTAGACAAAATCTAGTATCGGCGCTTAACGAAATTGCTGATGCTGTGTCTCCTACTATGGGACCAGGAGGCATGGCATTCGGGTACGACAAGGCCGGCATTGATGGGCAGATAACCTCAACCTGGTCTAAGGACGGTCTGACGGTCCTTAGGGCTCTTCGCCCAGACCAACCAGTGGTTCAGGCCGTACTTCAATACGCCAAGCAGGCGGCATCCCACTCAGTATTAGCTTCGGGGGACGGGACCAGCTCGACGGTCGTCATGGCTGCGGCTGTGGCCAATGCTATTGCGAAGAGTAACGCCGTGTTTCCACAGGCATTTGCCAGGGAACTAGAAAGGGACGCCAATGCAGCCATTGAGGCTATTAAAAAAGAGGCCATTAAGACCGAAGAGGCTGGCCGTATTGTAGCTCTCACCTCTACTAACGGCGACAGCGAGCTGACTGACGTAGTGATGGAAGCCCTTAAGATGAGCAGTGCTTACGGCACCCTGCTTGTCGAGAAAATCCCATCATCAAAAGTACGCTACAACATTGTCCGCCAAGATGGCTACAGCCACTGCAACGGCTATATGTACGATATGACGTTTGCCCAGTCAGCAAGTCCCGAAACCTCTGCCTTCCGCCCAATCGTGTGGGAAAACCCTTTGGTGGCTCTGGTTAATGGCCTGCTTATGCAAAAAGAGCAGCTCAAAACCATCCTGGATGCCTGGAACACCAGCATCTTGGCGGGCGACCGCCGAAGCTTGGTAATTTACGCCCATGAGGTTAGTACCGAGGTTACCAACAATTTGCTTGGTCTTAACAGGCATTTAGCGGCGCAGGGTGTGGCTTGTTTCGTGGTTAAGCCTCTAATGAGTGCGGAGATTAACTCGACACTGCAGGTTATGCGTGACTATGCCTCATACTGCGGTATTGCCGAGGATAAGATTATCGACGTTGGCAACATCAAGTCGGTTGACCTATCCTATATGGGCTCTTGCGGCAAGATAACTATTGGGCTTAACAGCACGGCAATCATTGGCAGGGCTACTAACCACTGGGTAGAGGAGCGAGTTCGCCAAAACCTCTCAGTGGTTGCTGCCGCCCGGTCGCCATGGGATAAAGAACTTGCCACACTGAGGAACTCAGAGCTAGCTGAGGGGCTGGTAAAGGTCGAGGTAGGGGGTGGACACCTAGGCGAGCTACAAGAGCGTGCAGACCGGTTTGACGACGCCAGTAAGGCATGCCAGGCATACATGAAGTCGGGTGCTCTTCCTGGCGGCGGCTGTTCGTATATCCGGGCCGGTATCCTAGTCGGTGTACACCCAGCCCTAGCCGAAGCATTCCGCTCCGTGTATGACAACGTATTACAAAACTACGGCGTACAGCCAGACGACAACTTCATGCCGCTAAGAGGCAAAAGCATCTATCTCGAGAACGACAGCTGCACTATTGTGGATGCGGTTGAGGGGGCAGTGTTAGATTCTGCAGATACCGTTTGCTCTGTAATCAAAAATGGTGTAATCTTAGGCTCAAGCGTGGCTCTAATGGGCGGATATTGCTTCAGGGACCAAACAGAGGTGTAAGTGTCACTAAGAATTTACAAAAAACGCTGCTGCGGCATAACGCAGATAGCGTTCATATCAGAACACGTCCAAAAATTGGGCGAATGCACCTGCGACAGGCCTGGGGTATGGGTTGAGCAGGTTATTGACCCATCTTGCGTACACAGCACCACCACCGTCACCAGCACGCCCCTTCTGGATTCGTTTGAGACAGGATATGAGCTTACAAGGCTTCTAAACGCCGAAGAGAACAGAGAATATCAGCTAAAACAGTTACATTACGGGAGACTCAAGTGAGTCATATTATCAACAAGTTCTCCCCAAATATCCTTATCGCTGGTCTTATCCGCCTCGTAAGCGACAAGAGCCTCAGAAATAAGTACGTAAAGTTCCTAGACCACAGCTACTTCTGCCACAATATGGAGGACCAAACCTCGCTGGATATTAAGCGTCTGGTCAAGGCCATAGTCCATCTTCACGATGCCAAAAGAGATACGCAAATGAGCCTCGTCACCATGGAGGGTGAGATGAGGCAGATTATTCGCTCCGATAAGGATGCCGATAGGTTCCTGGCTCAGTGGGTTGCCTGGACGGCGGATCCAAAGATTTTAGAAATTGTAAAAGATGAGCCAGCATTCAATGTTTTTGTGGAATACCTTAAGGTTATCGCCGTAGCCAAGAACGTGTCGCCCTTCTCTGCTGACTACCAACTAGGAAACATCACCAAGGCGAGCGAGAAGCTTAACCTGATGCTGAGTACGGTTAGGCTTATTGAGGGTATGTCCTTGGCCGAATCGCTGTCGGACATGGACATTGAGGACCTAATCATAAACCGAGAGAAGCACGATGCCCGCAGGTTCTTCCGCATGGGGTGCCCACCAATCGATGAGGCTATTGGCGGGTTTGCAGAGCAGACGCTCAACCTAGTAATTGGGGTGACTGGGGGTGGTAAGTCGGCGACATCACACCACATTTTAAGAACCTGTGTCGAGACGCAAACATATTGCTACGTAAGTGTTCTTGAGGACCGTCCAGAATCCTTCATCTTTAAGTTGGTGGCAGGAATAACAGGCATTGAAATCAGCAGGCTCCGCAATGGGCCGCTAACGGATGAGCACAAGGCCGCCATTCGCAAGGCTAAGGCAGACATTAATGAGTATGTGAAGGCGGACTTTGTTTACGGGCAAGACGTAGGGGTTATCCACAGGCTCGCCAATGACTACGACAAGCAAAGAATCCTCGAGGGCAAGCCCCTGCCGCTCGTCAACATCGTGGACTACACAGGGCACGTGGCATCTAAGGCGGACGGGGACAAGGGCTTTGAGAAGATGCGTAATGCCTACGCAGAGAGAAAAGACTATGCCTTAATCAGCAAGAAGGTGTGTTTTGACTTCGCCCAGGTAAACCGTGAGGGCTCCAAAAGGCTCAATGAAGAAAAAATCCTTACTCAGAATGACTTAGCGGGAGCGTTTGACATTGCTCAGGTTTGTGATAATATCATATCGATTAACCGCAACGCCATGAACAAGACTGAAAACACTGCCGAATTTCACATTAGTAAGGCCCGCGACGGAATAACCGGAGTAACTATTTCTGTAGGTACGGAATTTCACAAAGCTCGCTTTAATATGAAGGCGTGCTCCGTCATCCAAGGCCCGCCAGAATATACCGCCAAATACAATCGCTAGGGTAAAATAGACAGATGCTCACCAAGGGGTTTTGATGAAAAAGCCAGCACAGACACTAACAAAAAACTTCACAGACAGTCAAGTAGATAAGATAGTGACCCTTCGAGAGAATGGAGCAAGCTGGACAACAATAGCGGAAAAACTCAACAAAAGCTGGGGCCTAAAGCACAGCCTTGGAGTATATTCCGGGGTTTTTCGTCGTCACTCGGATACAGTTAAAGCCCGCAAGGAGCCCCACGAGCATGACGACTTCACCAAGGAAGCCCTCGGCTCAATCGTAAAGACAAATCCGCGTAACCGTAAGAGATTTTTCATAACTGCTGTAGGTGCTGCAGCGGAACTTCACAGTAAGTCTTTTGACTCCGTCCTTAGCTACTGTGCCAAAGAGAAGGCAGAGCTTATTCTTCTGCCCATGAACGCCCACATCCGTGGTGGGGGTGGGCAACCTAACCACTATGACCCAATTCTCAAGCCGTACCTCAAGCACTTTGCTACCAGCTATGCCTTCAACAGGAATATCAAAGCAGTAGAGCTGCACTTAAACCCCCAGCAAATCCAACCTCTTACTGGCATATCCCGCATCCGTGGAAGGGACCAGGCGTTCAGCGACGGCATCCAGCACCTAATCAAGAACAACACCAAATGCTCTCTCATCGTAGCTCACTCTAAACAAAATATGGAAGTTAAGGCGACTGGGAATGACTCCACCCCCCGCATCATCCACACCACTGGCTCCATTACAACGCCAGACTACAGAGAAAATCGCATAGGAGCAATAGCCTCTGAAGACCATGTTCTTGGCGGTCTTATCCTAGAGGTTAGCGACAATGAGTTTTATATCACTCAGGTCCAATTTAACCAGCAAGACGGCACATTTGTTGACAAATATGCTACCAGATTCTACCCAGATGGCAAAACCAAACAAGAACGAGCCGAGGCATTTGTTCAGGGTGATGTGCATCCCGGCATGGAGTCCAAGACGGCACTTAGGGTCTGGAAAGAAGTGTGTGACATCGCCAAGCCTAAGCGGGTATTCCTGCACGACTGGCAAGATGGCCTGTCTATTTCACACCACACAGAAAACCGTAAAATCACAAAAGCTCTAAGGCCAGAAATATTTAAAACCATTGACTCGGAGCTTGCACACACAAGGGATGTACTAGATGCAATTGCTGACGACATGCCAAAGGATGCTGAAATCGTGCTTGTGTCGAGCAATCACCCGGAACATCTCTTAAGATACCTCGAGGAGGGTCGTTACTTCAAGGACTGCTCTGAGAATTATAAGACGGGGCACCGAATGGTTGTGGAGCTTTTAGACGGCATTGACCCTCTAAAAAAACGCCTCGATCCGGATGGTAGATTTACTTGGCTTGACCGCAACACAGACTACATCGTAGAAGGGACGCAGTGCGGCTCTCATGGCGATGTAGGACAGAACGGTGCCAGGGGCTCACTCGCTCAACACGAGAGCGTTAATAGCTCGTCTATGACTGCGCACACACATACGCCTGGCATTTACCACGGCGCCTACGTTGTTGGTCACTCATCTACCGATCGTCACGGCTATAACAATGGCCCGTCAACTTGGCTTACGGCCAGCGGTATGATATATAAGGGCGGCCACAAGCAATTGATTATTGCACTGAAAAGCAATTGGCGGTTGCGTTAACGCACAAAGAGTGGTAGTGTCTGCATATCCACACAGGAGACTGCAGAATGCCCAAAATACTGTTTATTGGAGATTTACACTATTCAGCGAAGAACGCTCATCAGACTGATGCGGTCTTTGCCGAGTTGTCCTCTCTCTTGAACACCAAGAAGCACAAAATAGACAGTATTTGTCTCTTGGGTGATGTATTTGACAAGGAAAAGACAGAATCGGGTGTCCTCAACAGAGTGAGGAGCCTGCTCGTAATGCTGACAAGCCATGCCGATGTCACGGTTCTCGTGGGCAACCATGACGGAAAAACCAACCAGCTCTACCTCACAAACGACCACATACTGGTTGCCGTCGAGGATATGGATAGAGTTACAGTAGTATCAAAACCCATTGTAATCCAAGGGGTTATGTACTGCCCATATGTTCCAGCAGGACGCTTTGTTGAGGCTCTTGAGACACTGGGTAGTGCATACCTCTCTGTACCGCTAATCGCAGCCCACCAAGAGTTTGCCAATGCCGACTTTGGGACGTTCATCAGTAAGCACGGGGACGAGTGGCCACTAACCAATCCCATGGTAGTCTCAGGTCATATTCACAATTACAGTCGTACTCAGCCCAATATCCTATATGTCGGCACACCCTATGAGGTTGGGTTTGGCGAAGCGGGCGGCAAAACCGTATCTATTATTGACTCTGCAACTCTGGAAGAGACACGGATAGCCATATCGGTACCAAGAAAAATAACAATCAATATCGATATCAAGGACATAAAGACACTAAAGGTTCCAGAGGACAACAATCTCTACCGGATAACCATTAGCGGCGACGAGGAGAAAATACTTCTCTTCAAAAAAACTAAGGGCTATCATAAGCTTAACGAGAAACACAAGCTCATCTTCAAGAAAAGCGAACATCTTCAGGTTCGCAAGAATGAGCAAAACCTTGATTTTGTTAGCTTTCTAAGAAAAAGTGTTGCTTCTGAGTCAAAAGCCATCAATAATATTCTGGAGCGTGTACTCGTTCGCATGAGCACGGAGCAAAGCAATGCGGATTAAACTCACTGATGTTCGTCAGCACAAAGATCTAACTATAGACCTCCCTCAAAAGGGGCTTGTCTACCTGGCAGGTAGCTCAGGCCGGGGTAAGACAACAATCTTTGACGCTATTGAGGATGCTCTATACGACACGGGGTCAGATATTCAGCCTTGGTCCGGCGGCTCGCCCTGTATCGAGGTGACTATTGAGGAGCTAGACCTTCATATAGTCAAAAAGCGTAACCCCGGCTCACTCACGGTATTCCATAACAACAACACCTACCTAGATACAGAGGCTCAGGCCACCATCAATCGCCTAATCGGCATGAGAGCTGACGAGTTTGTGGCTTGTTCTTACATTAGGCAGGAGGGTGCAGGCTCGCTTCTGTCTCTAACCCCGGCAGAACAACTCAGATTTATTCAGAAAATATCATGCAATGGCTTTGACCCAGACGTATTTAAGTCTATTCTCAATCAAGAGGCAAACGAACTTAATAATAAAGTCAATAACCTGGGGTCTGAACTATCTCGAGTTGAGCAGACTACTGAAAACCACAAGCATTACGTAGAAGAGACGCCTAGTGAGCCTACAAAGCCACTAAGGGCAAAGCCAAGGGATGTTGAGCGGTCAATGCTCTGCGACCACATTGATATGGCGGAAAATGAGACAGTTAGACTAAAAAGGGAGCTGTCCAGTAACACTGCAGACCTACTAAGTTCCGCTAAAGTCCAAAGAGACTACCAGCAGGCAAAGGTTGCAGAGGCGTCCTCATCCCTGAGTGATCGTCTATCCCTCGCACCAGCCGTACTCGACACTGCCGCCGCCGAGGCCCGCATCAAAGACAAAGAAGATGCCGCTACATCTGCACTCAACTACTGGGCCGCCTTTGATAGAGCAAAAAGACATGGGGCGGAGGTTAAGGAGGCGATGGGCTTCCCCGAGGGCAGCCGGGTAATGGACGAACTGAATAACTGGCAGACAGAAATATCTACAAGACTCAACACCCTCAGGGACGAAAAACAAACCCTGGACCAAGAAATAGCCAGTCTTACCAAGTCTCTAACCGCCCATGAGTGCCCCTGGTGTGCGGAGCCGCTGGCAATAGCAGCCAACAAAATCGTCAAGGGTAGCCCCAACCAAGAAAATATCAACAAAGACCTGGCAGTAAAGGCCAAAGAGGTACAGGATGTTACCTCGCAGGTGAGTGACCTTACCAAAGAGCTACACATTGCCACAAATCACATATCTGAACTAAAACAGTCGCTTGCTAACGTCTCGAAGGAAAAAAAACCAACCATTAGCGCCTCGCAGGCCCATGCGCTCCTCGATGAGGCGGCCAGAGAGAAGGGGGCTCTTGCCAAGGAAGTGTTACGCCGCCAAGAATACTCCGCCCAGCTCGCAGCCCTAAAGACAGCCGTCACAAGGGCAGAAGCTGACCTTAAATCGACCGAGGTAAGCATAGCGGCTATGGAGATGGATAAGAGGCCAAGTCGCGAGGAATTGACGCTAGCCCTCTCCTCGGCTAATGAGCAATATATCAAGCTAAGTCAAGATCTTGGCGCCATGGATGCTGCCACCGCAGAGTGGAAGCTATATGATGCGAACAACGCCAACTACCTCAAGCTAAAGAAGATATTTGACGACAGCCTGGCAATAGTCAATAAAAACAATGCCCGTAAAGCAGAGCTGGAAATTGAGGTAAGTGACACCCACGCAGAGATGGTGGCAGCCGACAGGCTAATTGAGCTAACAAACATTGCCGCCACGTCAGCCATCGAGGGTATTATCGAAGAGATAAACTCTAACTCTCAGTATTATATAGACAAGTTCTTCGATGGTGACGGAACATCTATTGTATTAACCAATACCTCTAAGACAAAGAAGGGCGAAGAGAGAGCCAAAATAGGGCTGGACATCTTCCATAAGGGACAGAGGGCAAAGAAGCTCTCAAACTTCAGCGGCGGCGAAAAAGCAAGGGTTAGGCTGGCATTTCAGCTTGGTCTGTCAAAATTATTTAATAGCCCTTTCTTGTGTCTTGACGAGAGCTTAAACGGATTGGGAGAGGACGACAAAAATATTTGCCTTGAGCTTTTGAAGGAATGTGCCGATAATAGATTGTTGGTGGTAATAGAACACGGCATCAGCGAGGCAGCATTTGACGAAGTGATTAACATCTGAGGAGAACAAGAATGAGCGAAGTGACTAACATTAATGAGTATTTCAAAACACTGGCGTCTGACATCTATGTGGAGTGGCCATATAGCCAAAAGGCGTGTGACTTTATTGAAGAAAAGTTCAAGAGTAAGTCACCGGAATTTCGCAGCAAAGTCCTTGCCGAGATTGAGAACATCTTCTTGGATGGTACTCTGACAGGCAATCGGTTCAACTAAACAACGAGGTGCTTATGAAGTTCTTTAAAAAAAGTCCAAAGATTGAGTTAACTCAAGCAAAAATTGACGCCCTTGTGGCCCGTAT
>Ga0315276_10004591_pt1 | contig 12693 bp, 11 predicted proteins | sample YL17G05_0_MG_FD_204542 | JGI IMG/M metagenome (GOLD analysis project Ga0315276, IMG submission 204542) | Sediment microbial communities from Yellowstone Lake, YNP, Wyoming, USA - YL17G05_0 | ecosystem: Environmental > Aquatic > Freshwater > Lake > Sediment | place: USA: Wyoming | collected... | reverse complement strand
TTTGGCGGTGATAATTTCCTCGCCCTCGCTGAAAAACTCACCGCCAAAGGCACTGAAGTAATATTTCTGCTCGGCCCCGCTGAAATGGAAAAATTCTCCAAAACCGCCATTAAGAATATTCAGAAAACCGCAAAATCTCTGACAAATTTATCTCTTACAGATGTGTTAAGGCTTTTATCCTGCTCTGAGCTTTTTATTGGCAATGACAGTGGAATAACACATCTATCGGCTGGGCTGGGAATTAAAACCATTGCTGTTTTTGGGCCGAGCAATCCTGTTGTTTACAAACCCATTGGCCCGAATGTAACAGTGCTTAAGACCGATTCGGCCGCCTTTTCCAGAAAGCCCCTTGCGCACCTTCAAAAGCAACTTTTTAATATCCTGACAAAGTAACGGGCGGGTTCGTAGTCCTTCGACCTCACGAGAGATAAATTCATTGTTCATCGTAAAAATTTGGCTACAGAACAGATTTGCTATAAAAACTCACTAATTTTGCCACGCTTTTGCTTTCTGCGCATTTATAATTGTGATGGTAGTTGGTGCGATTAAATATCTTCGGAGAAGTAAAATTAGCTCAGCCACAGACAATAACACGGACAACAACGGCGAGTTGATAGTAGAGGCACGCAGCAATCCGGCGGCCTTTGCACGGCTATACCGTCAGCATTACGACGCCGTTTTTCGCTACTGTGTGCATCGGCTCTTTGAAAGGCAAATCGCCGAAGACATTACCTCTGATGTGTTTCTCAAGGCCGTCGAAAATTTCAGCCGATTCGAAGGCGCCGAGCAGGATTTCCGCAACTGGCTTTATACAATTGCAACCAATGCTATCAACAGTCATTTAAGAAAAACTGTTTACCGGAACAGATTCCTAAAGCTCTTTCACAGACAAGTTGATAATTGCACAGTTGACGGCCAAAGCGCCGTCGAGCGGCCGGATGACAAATCGGCCCTTTTGAAAAAAGCGATGTTCGAGCTAAGGCCGACGTATCAAACTATCATCACACTGCGTTTTTTTGAAAACTTAAAATTAACTGAAATCGCCGAGGTTCTTGACAGCAGTCCCGGCACGGTCCGCAGTCAGTTGAAACGTGCTTTGGGCAAGCTGCGAAAGAAAATTGCCTTCGAGCAGGAGGTATAAAAATGGATAAATACGAAAAACAATTTGAAGATTTCGCCCGCGAAATCAAGTTTGACGACAGCCCCGACATTCGCCATCGCCACGAAATTGAACTGAACTTGCTGGATGCTTTTGGAAGACAACAGCCTCGGCCAACTATCTGGAGAATAATTATGAAAAGCAACATTACAAAATTAGCCGTCGCAGCGGCGATAATTTTAATCACTGCTCTCGGCATAACCATTCTGGAAAAATCCACAAAACCAGCCTACGCAATCGAGCAAACAATAGAAGCAATGAAACACATTACAACCGCACACATATTCTACACAGATTGGGATGACAAAAAAGGTGAGATGTGGTTCAAGTTAGACCCAAATACGAGTAAGGTAATCAGCTTATATGGCGGGGATGAGGATTTTGTAAATATCTCCGAGCCAAACAGGTCTTATTTTTACCGAAAAAAAGCAAATCTCGTTGAAGTTTACGACCGTCAATTGGCGCACTCAGACCTCGTATTCAGGAACATTTTGGAAAAAGCTGCCGAATGGGGCACCAGCGCCGGTGTCGGAGAGAGCGTTAAAATGTACGGATACACCGACCCTAACAGCGGCGAAAACTTTATAATGATTTCCTTAAAGTCAAAAACACAAGAGTGGGAGATTGCGGTCAATCCTGAAACGAAACTGCCTGCAAGGCTTAACGCACTGCGCTCTGATAATATGAGTGATACGTGCAAAAGCATAGATAAAATCTATTACAACGAAGCTATACCGTCAGAACTCACAAATTTTGAGATACCTCCCGGCACAAAGGTTGTAAATGGTGACCCTGACCCCAATAGCGGAATTTCTACCGCGGGAATTACCAACGAACAGGCCGCTGCCCAAATTGCCGAGGAATACTGGAATGCGGCCATAAATGGTGACTGGGAACGCGTAGCAAAACTACGACCATGGGATGGCGGCGCTGATTTTTGGAAAAAAAGTTATTCTAAAAACCCACCTATTGAACTTGTCGAGGTCGGAACACCATATCAGGAAAGAGGTTGTTCAGGATTGCTTGTCCCCTGCGTCGTCAAATTTACCAACGGGAAGGTGTTTGAAATAATTCTGGTAACGGATTTCCGTGAAATGAAAGGCCGGTCATTCTGTTTTATTCCAGCCACTTGGGGTAAAAACCGGGAAATAAAATAATCCAAAACCGACTTTGCGCAAAAGATTGGCCGCGGGTGCGACACCCGCGGCCAGGATTCTGCATACAAGCCCCCCTCTTCGGCTTGTATCTAAATGTATGTCAGCAATTTAAGAGTCCGTTTTAGAGGCCAGAGTTCTCGAATGGCCGTTTTGCTTTTGGTCATATTTTTGTTTTATGAAATTACCCGCCCGCTCGGCGGCATCTTTTGCATAATCGAGGCAGCGGTGCATCCTTGCATTGAAAGACTTTGCAAATTCGTCCGATTTAAAGGCTGAATAAGCAAAACTCTTTTCGCAATTCTGCGTTACCGCCGTCTGTTCCTGTGGGACAGGCGCCAGACAATAAATTGCGGTAGCGAAGCCTGCGAAATAGACCGCAAGCACAAGAACGAATTTCATCCTCCAGCCGAACATTGCAAAAGTCCTCCTCCCATCTGAGAGAGTGTTTTTATCTGATTCATCCTTCGCCCCGATAAAATCGGGGCTACGGAGAATGAATGTAGTTTTTCACCTTCAGCTAAATATCACCAATAAAAATATAAATAATAAAAACAGCGGCGGCAAATCGCTTATGAATTTTTATCGAGGATTTTTTTCAGCTCTTTGCAGACAATAGCAACCTCATCTTTGGCGAGATTATTATAAAACGGCAGGGCAATTGTCCTTTTAGCAACCGATTCGGTGACTGGAAAATCGCCGGGCTTAAACTTAAATTTCTCGACCATAAAGGGCTGCAAATGCACGGGAGGGAAATAATTGCTGACCTGAATACCTGCTTTTTTCATAGCTTCCAAAACGCTGTCCCGCTGTTTTGCGGTGAATTCATCGGTGAGTCTGACGACAAAAACGAACCAGTTTATATCACAGCCTTTCGGCTCTTCGGGGACTATGAGCCTGCTGTCGCCGGCAAGTATCTGCTGATACCACTTTGCTACCTGTTTGCGTCTGGATTTCATCTGCTCGATGCGTGAGAGTTGCGAGATGCCGAGAGCGCAGTTGATGTCGCTGATTCTATAGTTATATCCGAGCCTTTCGTGTGCGAGCCAGCCCGCGCCCTTGCCTCTGCCCTGATTGCGAAGCGACGCACACATATCTGCCAATTTGTCGTCATCGGTTAAAATAATACCGCCCTCACCTGTAGTCATCTGCTTATTGGGATAAAATGCGAAGGTGCTTATGTCGCCGAACGAGCCTGCCTTTTTGCCATTCAGCGCAGAGCCGAGTGCTTCGCAGCTATCTTCAATTACGGGCAATTTGTGTTTTTTTGCAATTTTAGAGATTCTATCGAAACCGGCAGGACTGCCGAAAACTTCGACGGGCAAAATCGCTTTGGTCTTTTTGGTAATCTTTGATTCTATTTTGGCGACGTCAATATTCAGGGTAACAGGGTCGATGTCGACAAAGACCGGTTTTGCACCGGCCATCATTATAGTGTTGGAAGTGGCGATGAATGTGAAAGGAGTCGTAATAACTTCATCGCCCTGAGTTATGTCGAGAGCGAGCATACATAAAAACAGTGCGCTTGTTCCGCTATTGACGGCGACGGCGTGTTTTCTGCCGACGTATTTTGCAAAGGCCTGCTCAAATTCCGGCAGTTTAGGGCCCAGCGAAAGGTTCGGGCTTCGCAGGACTTTGCAGACCGCATCAATATCCTTTTTTGTAACATCCGGCCGAGACAGATATATCCGCATAAAAACCTCCTCAAAAACAGATTAGTTATGAAGTGAAATTGTATCGTTTACGACCAATAAATCAAAAACATTTTCATATTGGCAAACACCCGTCAGTAAAAACGTTTTGAGATTCATCTCCAATGGCACAAACCAGCGGCACTTATGGGACGTAATAATAAAAAGTTGCTGTTTATTGGCAGGCAAAGGGGATTTAACGGCTGTGTCGCTAAACACACCCGCCCTGAAGGCCGAATAAAGCTACGGTGCGCAGTATAAACACCAACAAGAAGGGTTTAAAAAATGGCAAAAGGAAAAAATGTACTGACGACAGGCGATGTTGCCAGGATTTGTAACGTAGCACCACGAACCGTTTCAAAATGGTTCGACAGCGGGCAGTTGAAGGGCTATCGCATACCCGGCAGTAAAGACAGAAGAATTCCTCTGCCTGAGCTGGTTCGCTTTATGAAGATGCACAATATGCCGGTAACGTCACTTGCAGTCGGCAAAACAAGAGTATTGATAATAGACAGCAACGCTGAGACGGCTTCAGTAATGGCAAACAATCTCAAGTCAAAAGCCGATTACGAGGTGCAAACCGTTAACAGCACATTCGAGGCGGGCGTAATTGCGCAGAAGTTCACGCCGCACGTGCTTCTGGTAAATCTTTTGTCTGACGGAATAGCGGTTATGGACATCTGTAAAAACATCCGGACGAATGAAGAGCTGCAGACCGTCAAAATAATAGCACTGGCAAACCAGTTGAGCAGTTCGGAAGCGACGGCTTTGCTGCAGAAGGGGTTCGACGGCTACGTGTCTAATCCTGCGGACGTCAATAAAGCGGTCGAAGAAATAGAAAAGGCAACAGCGATTATTTACTAACGCTGTTTGGCTGTTTTATCATCTCAGACCGCCGCAAAATCGCACAACACCGAATCGGCTATTGGAAGTGCCCCGCGAGTAAGAAATATTCGCCCATCGGTATTCTCAATCAGTCCCATTTCTTTATATCGCTTAATCGGCCCTGCAAAAAGTTCAAGGGCATCGAAACCTGTGTGCGTTTTAAATTCTGTCAAATTAATTCCATTTCGTCGCCGCAGATTAAGGACTGCTGTTTCGCAGGCGATTTCGACGTCATTCGGAGTTTCACTTTCCACAACGGCACTACCGCCCTGCTCAATCATCTCTATATATTTTTTTATGTCGGCGATATTGCTGCTGCGTTTGCCGTGCCAATATGAGGCTGCCGCAGGTCCTATGCCGACATACGGCTTGTTTGCCCAGTAAACAAGATTGTGGCTGCATTCGAAACCGGATTTTGCAAAATTCGATATTTCATACTGCCGGAAACCGGCTTTTGCCAGCTCATCGATAGCCATTTCATACATTGCCCTGTCGGTTTCCTCATCAATGGGTATAACCTCGCCGTTTTCCACCGCTTTCTGCAGCGGCGTTGCCTTTTCGTAAGTCAAACTGTAAGCGGAAATATGCTGAACATCCGAATCAACGGCTGATTTAAGAGAATGTCTCCACGATTTCAAAGTCGAGTTGGGAACAGCAAAAATCAAATCCAGGCTTATATTTTCAAACCCTGCTGCTTTGGCCTCTCGAACTGTCCGGTCAATATCATTTACAGAATGGCCTCTGCCGAGAAAAACCAGTTCATTTTGATTGAATGATTGTGCGCCGATTGACAGGCGATTTACGCCGAGTCGTAGCAATTGACTGAATATCTTGTTCTCAACCTGCCCCGGATTAACCTCAATGGTAAATTCTTCCGCTGTGGGACATTCTCTAAGCAATCGAAGCAATTGTTCCTGCGGCAGGCAACTGGGACTTCCTCCGCCGATATAAACTGTTTTGACGGCTTTGCCCAAATCATATTGGGACATCTCCCTGATAATTGCAGAAACAAGTCTGCCCGAATCATGGTTTGCTATCGGCTCAGAATAGAAACCGCAGTATCGGCATTTTACTGTGCAGAAGGGAATATGCACATATAAGGCTGTCTCATTCGTCTTATCTGTCATTTGCAGAACGATTTTTTTGTGCTTTTAAAACCGTCTCCAGCAGTTGGCGAGTTTTTGTTTCGTTAGGGTCGATTTTCAAAACCTGCTGGTATTCTTCTATAGCTTGCGATATTTTGCCCTGCCGTTCCAGCAAAATTCCCAGATTGCGGTGCATTTCAGCGTCACGGGGACTAGCAGTCAGCACAATCCGAATTTCTCTTATCGCTTCATCTATTCTGCCCTGCCCTGCCAGAACCATTGCTAATCGACCGTGTGCGATTATATTGTGCGGCTCAAGCTCCAGAGTCTTTTTGTAATATTTGACCGCCTCATCGAACTTGTTCTGCCCGGCCAGTTCAAATCCCAAATTACTCAGTGCATCTGTATTGTCCGGCTCCAGCCGCAGCGCTTCAAGATATTCCTCGACAGCTCGGCTGGTTTTACCTTGTTTAGCCAGCGCCGCCGCCAAATTATAGTGTGCCTCTGAGAATCCCGGTTGCAGGTCTATAGCCTTTTCATAATGCTTAATCGCCTCATCTATTTTACCGACCTTCACCAACACATTGCCCATATTTGTGTGAACTTCAGCGGAATACGGGTTAATTTTAAGCGACAGATTAAGCTGCTCAAGAGCCTTATCGAATCTGCCCAAATCGCCAAGGACGTTGGCATAGTTGTTGTGCATTGTGTAATTATCTCTGGTTATTGTCAGGGTATGCTCAAACAGCGTCAAACTATCTCGCCAATATCTCAATTGAAATGTTGTTTTAATACTCAGGACCAGAACCACCAATACCCCTAATACTGTCAGAAGAGTTTTGCCAGCCCGCCGCCTGCCGGCCAAATCATAAATTCCCCACACGGCCATAATGAAAATACCCACGGACGGCACATACAGCCACCTGTCTGCCATCGCAGGCCATAAACCTATCTGAACCAGTCCCAGCACAGGCACTAATGTCCCTGTATACCATAGCCAGCCTGTAACCAGATAAGGCTTCTTTCTCATCAGCAAAACCACAATCGCAGATATACATATCAGCAGCAACAATGAACCGATGGACTGCCAGGCCGGCACGTAAGATGGATACGGATACAAAATGGCCAAATCCGTGGGCCAAAACAGTTTCAAAATGTATTTAATATATGAGACAAGAGCATTGGCTAACCGCAACTCCATCGGCATAATCCGCGTATGAGGAGGGTCTTTAAATGAGAGAGAAGACAAATACATCGAAGCCGCTGACAGGGCAAACAAAGGCAGTTTTTCAACGATAATTCCGGCTTTACGACTCATCCTTCCCAGCGGCCAATAGTCAAGCAGCAAAAGCACAAACGGCAGCGTTATGAGCATAGGTTTGGATAACAATCCGAGAATGAAAACCACAATCATCAGTAAATATCTAAAAACGTTTGGTTTCCGAATATAATAAACATAAGTCAGCATCGTCAGCAGCCAGAAGAAGGTGCTGAGGAGATTTTTTCGTTCAGCCAGCCAGGCGACGGAATCGACGTTAACGGGGTGCAGGGCAAACAGTGCCGCCGTGAAGGCGCTCGGCCAGAATGTGCCTGTCATTCGATTGAGGACTGCAAAAAGCAGGATTGTGTTTGCTATATGAATAAGCAGGCTTGTTAAGTGGTGCAAACCCGGCTTTAAGTCGAACAAATGGCAGTCGATGATGTGGGACAGCCAGCTTAAAGGCATCCAGTATACGATTTCAGTGAAACCAAACGCCCACCGAACGTTTTTCCAGCTTAACCCTGACCGGACGTGCAGATTGTTGGTTATGTAAGTGTCATCATCAAATTTAATAAAATCACATTTGGTGACCGGCTCGTATACAACAAAAGTGCATAAAATCAGAAAAACAGATATTAAAATAACCTTATATCTGTAGAGCAACTCTATCATTTTTTACCGGATTTGAAACCGCAGACCTCGGTTAAAATGGTTCGAACTATGCCTTGAACTTTTTACCAGTCAATTTCTCATAAGCCTCGATATACTTGGCGCTGGTTTTCGTTACTATCTCTTCGGGCAGTTCAACGCCCTGACCTGATTTGTCAAAATTTATACTTTCCAAGTAATTTCGCACAAACTGCTTGTCAAAACTTTCCTGGTCTGTGCCGGGCTGATATTTATCCTTGGGCCAGAAGCGAGATGAATCCGGCGTCAAAACCTCGTCAATCAGTATAATCTTATCATCAGCGATACCCCATTCAAATTTCGTATCGGCGAGAATTATTCCCCTGCTCTCGGCATATTTGCCGGCCTCTTCGAAGATTTCCATGCTTTCATCTCGCACATAATCAGCGGATTTTTTGCCGAGAATTTTAACACTTTTTTCAAAACTGATGTTTTCATCGTGCTGTCCCAGTTCGGCCTTTGTGGCGGGCGTAAAAATCGGCTCAGGCAGTTTCTCACACTGCTTCAGGCCTGGCGGCAGTTTCTGTCCGCATACAGTGCCGTTCTCTTTATATTCCTTCCAGCCTGAGCCGGCCAAATATCCCCGCACAACGCACTCTACAGGCAGAACTTCGACCTTTTTGACCAGCATACTTCGGCCGGTGAGCTGTTCTTTGTATCTGCAAAACGGCTCAGGAAAGGCGCTCACATCGTCGCTGATTAAATGATGCTCAATCTGCGGGCTTAAAAAATCGAACCAGAAGCGTGAAATTTTTGTCAGCACAATTCCTTTATAAGGAATGCCGTTGGCCATCACGACATCGAAAGCGCTTATCCTGTCGGTCGCAACGATTAGCAGTTTATCGCCGAGGTCATATATATCTCGCACCTTGCCTCGTCTCGGTTTTTGTCCTTTTATCTCTGTCTGTAAAATAATGCCGGCCATAAAAAACCCTTTCCGCATTTCAGCTTTGCTTACTTTTCATCCTTAATTTTTTGTTCTATATACTCAAATATCTTTTTTCCGACCTTTTTTACGTCCGCAGTCTGAGGCAAAAAACTGATAATTGTCTCCATAAACCTTCGTTTTTTTATTCTTTTCAGTGTCGGCACAAAATTCACATCATAGACCCATCCGAGCTGCAAAAGTTTCATATCATTGAAAGTCCGCAGTCTGCTGTAACTTGTCCGCCTGCCATTCAGAATATCATCAACCACTTCAGCAGAATAATTCCGGTTATCCGGAAACTCCAGTTCAAGATTAAACTTCTTCGGATTTTTTTTAAACTGCCGGTAATACGATATCACCGTATAAAAGACGTCCAGCTTGTCTGCGTCTCGAACCAATTGAGCAAACAGCAGAGGCTCGCCGTTGAGAGTTTTCGGCAGTTGTTTCTCACCGTGATATTTAACTGCCTTTTCTATTAATTGTTTTTCTCCTGCACTGAGGCCGGTGAGAATTTTTGTTTCCCGAAGCACATCCAACCCTAACAAACAATGGTTTGTGCTTCTGCAGTCGTTATAGGTGCGATATTTGACGAATTGCTTGAATCGCCCGATATCGTGGAAAAGTGCTGTAACCTCCGCTATTCGTCCCTGATTGACAGAAAGACCAAGCTCATTAACCAAATACAACATCTCTTTATGGACCCGCAGGGTGTGTTTTTCCTTCAGCTTGAGATTGGCGTTGACGAAACTGTCTCTGCCGTAAAAGCCCGCAACATAATCGCAAAACCACTTTTTGAATTTTCCCACCTGTCCCTGCTTCATAAGCCTTCGACATCCTGAATAGTATGAAATTTTCAGCCGGTAATTTATAACAACTGTCGGGAAAAATTGCCATTGTATATTCAAAAACAATCTGTGTATAATCACTGTGCAGTAAAAGGAAACGGTAAAATCCGGAATAGCAAACATAGGAGAATAAAATGCCCACAGTTAAGGATGTAATCGTAAGAAAGCCTTCCGATAAGGAAATCACTACCTGCAAAACCTGGCCTATCTGGAAATGCCAGCCAAGCACTTTTGACTGGGAATACACAGAGAAGGAGACCTGCTATATAATCGAAGGTAAGGTAACGGTCTCGGACAAACAAGGGACGATAAGTTTCGGTCCCGGCGACCTCGTGATTTTCCCGGAGGGATTATCCTGCACGTGGCAGGTAAAAGAAGTGGTCGTCAAACACTATAATTTCGGCTGATAAATACCTTTATCGCTTCTGTGGTCTTTTTGAGGCAAGATTGCCGCATCATCCCTCAATTTATCAGGCTGAGAACTCCTCGCAGCAATAACATAGGGGGCTTTTTTACCTACAAAGAACCGATACACCCAATCTAAATTAAATATTTTTTTATCCTTGACAGCTTTAATCTGCAACGTTAAATTGGGTCGACAAGGCAATTTAGGGAGGCCTTGAATCGAAAGGATTTGGTTAAAAAAAAGGAATGGATAAGATGAAGGATTTATTTACTACCGGTGAAGCCGCAGATATCTGCAAAGTAAGCCAGCAAACAATTATCCGCTGTTTCGATGCTGGCAAACTCGAAGGATTCCGTGTTCCGGGCTCAAAGTTCCGCAGAATACCACGCCAAAGCCTCGTCAAATTTATGAAGGAACACAGCATCCCGCTGGACAGCCTTGATTCCGGCAAAAGGAAGATTCTTATTGTCGACGACGATGCAGAAATAGTTGAGCTTATGGTCGACGTGCTGATGCGCGACGGGAGATTCGAATTAAGAACGGCGTCGAGCGGTTATGAGGCCGGAATTCTGACGCAGCGGTTTCGGCCTGACCTGATACTGCTCGATTATATGCTGCCGGACATCAACGGCAACATCGTATGTCAGACAATAAAAAAGAACCCCGAATTTGAAAACACAAAGATTATTATAGTAAGCGGCGTGGCAAAACCGGAAGAGATAGAAATGCTTTTAAAAGCCGGCGCCGAAGATTTTATAAAGAAGCCGTTCAATATCGTAGACCTGACCGACAAAATCGCCAGCGTTTTACAAATTAAATAAATAGCTGTGCCAAGGTAAGGAGGAATGTGCTGTCTGTCAAATCAGACGGTATTTCTGACAACCGAAAACCAGAAAAATAAATAAGGATGTGAGGGTAATGAAATGATGGAAAAGCTTGCTGATACAACAGCCGCCCAGCGGGTGGAATTGGCTGTGTACCAACTTGAATCACTGTCAACGCTGCCGCCGGTAGCGGCACGTTTCTTTCCGAAACTTATGCAGCCTCAATTTTCCCCTGCGGACCTGGCGGAAATAATCGAATCTGACGCCGCACTTGCCGCAAAGATTATCACACTGATGAGCCGGCAGCGTTTAATTGCCGCCGGGGAAAAATTCTCGATTCGCCAGGGTCTCGACAGGCTGCCCGCCCATCTTGTCCGCAACGCCATTCTCTCCGTAAAAGTATCCGGAGATACAGATTCCAGTCCCGACAATTACAGGGCGCTGCCGAGAAAACAGCTTGCCCTTCATAACCTTGCGGTCGCCTGCTGTGCGCGAAACATTGCCGAAATAATGTCTCCAAAAACCGACTCGCAGCTTGCGTATACGGCAGGTCTTCTGCACGACATAGGCAAACTTGCCCTCGACGAGGCGATGCCGAAAAGTTTTACTCGCATCATCAGCGACGCCAAGACACAGAACGCATCGGCATTGAGCGTCGAGCAAAAACAACTGAATACCGACCATACAATTCTCGGCAAACGGCTCGCCCAGAAGTGGCATCTTCCCGAACAATTCACTCTGGCAATCTGGCTTCATCACAGCGACACTACGGCGATTGCTCAAAGTATGCCCGAAGCAAAGATTGCCCAGATTGTGCAACTGGCGGACCTTGTTGCCAGGCAATGCGGGATAGGACAATCGGGCAGTTATGACAAGCCGACCCTGCCGGACCTGCTGGCAAAATCGCTCGCAATCAGCGCCGAGCAGCTTAAGCAAATTCGCCAGAGTCTTACCGAGCAGGTGGCACAGAAGGCCAAAGTGCTTGGGCTGGATTTGCCCGCCGTCGCGGCAACATACGGCGATGCCGTCCACTCGGCTGTTTCGCAATTAGCCGAAGATAACAGCAAATTATCGCTGGAAAACCGCAGGCTGCAAATGGATTCGGGGCATTTCGATTTTATGAAGGACTTCCTGGCAAGCGTGGATTCAGCCGTTTCGCCGGTTTACGTAGTCGAAAAATTCGCCGGCCAGTGGCAAAAATTCTATCAGACAGGAAAGGTTTGTTTGTATCTGGCCCCGGAGGCAGACTCGCAGATACTCGAAGCTGTCGTTGTGGAAAATCTATCGCAGAGCAGAATAGTTTACTTAAATCCGCCGACGGACACGCCTGCAATACCAAAAGAGATTCAAAACGATTTTGCGATTCTCGATGCCTACGGTCATACCGACTGGCTGTTTGAGCAGTTAGACATCGATTTCGATTCGGACCACGGAAAACTTATTCCCCTGCTGTCGAGAGGCAAAGCACTGGGAGCGATAGTCTTCGAACTGCGTTACCCCGGCGACGCAGAATTATTCGAGAGAAATTTCAAGACAGCGACGTCCATTGCGGGTGCCGTTCTGGATTTGGTTTTAGCATCTGCCGACCGGCAGCGATTCGCCGAGCAGTTCGTTCAGCTAATCAGTCAGCCTGCACAACAGCAGCCAAAAACACAACAAGGGGACACTCCCCTGCTCGATGCTATGGCGGAAATGGCAGCCGGCGCCGCTCACGAATTAAACAATCCCCTGTCGGTAATATCAGGCAGAGCGCAGCTACTGGAGAAAT
>Ga0315276_10004590_pt1 | contig 12693 bp, 7 predicted proteins | sample YL17G05_0_MG_FD_204542 | JGI IMG/M metagenome (GOLD analysis project Ga0315276, IMG submission 204542) | Sediment microbial communities from Yellowstone Lake, YNP, Wyoming, USA - YL17G05_0 | ecosystem: Environmental > Aquatic > Freshwater > Lake > Sediment | place: USA: Wyoming | collected... | reverse complement strand
CATGAAGATCATTTTATTATGCTATAGATGGAAAACTAGTAAATAATCGCACTCTGTCATAGAGAATCGCACTCAAATGAATGATTTGAGATTCCACTTAAAATCGTTAATACTTAAGCAGAGAAATTTCTAAATAGTGTAAGCGCCACTTACTGTATCGAAATAATAACAGAATCGGAAGCACTGGGATACATAGACAACACCATCTACAGGACTATAATATCACTTCACCAAACAGGAGAAAGCACCATGGCGAAAAAGCGCGGCCAAAACGAAGGAACGATCTATAAACGCAAGGATGGAACCTGGGCTGCTCAGGTGTCGATACAGGGCAGGCGGCTTACTGGGTATGCAAAGACCCAATCAGAAGCTCGTGCCTGGTTAAGAAAGACGCTTAATCAAGTTGATAGCGGGATCACTTTTTTAGGCGCCCAGATGGAATTGGGTAAATACCTGGAGCAGTGGTTAATTACAGTAAAAACATCAGTTAGACCAAAGACTTATGATCAGTACAAGCAAATAGTGACCAATCACATTGTCCCAATATTGGGACGCATCAAACTGAAAGATGTGCGCCCGGATCATGTACAGTCTCTGTATAACACCAAGCTCAAATCAGGAACCAGCAATCGTACGGTAAGAATGATCCACGCTGTATTGCATGTGGCATTGAATCAGGCTCTCCAGATGGGCATAATCAGCCGCAACCCATCGGATGCGGTTATAAAACCCAAGTTGATCAAAAAGGAAATGAAAACCCTTACGGATACCCAGGTGCAGACACTGTTGCTGGCGGTCCGCGGAACGCGATACGAAGCCCTATATCTGCTGGCAGTGACAACCGGGTTACGTGAAGGAGAATTGCTGGGCCTGAAGTGGTCCGATCTCGATTGGATCACGCGGAACTTGAGTATCCAGAGACAGCTTCAGCGGCTTTCAGGGCAGGGAATGGTCTTCAGCGAACCCAAAAGCGCCTCTGGAAGACGAGTTATTGCGTTGGGGTCTGCAACAATTGAAAAACTCCGAGAACACTATAAACACCAGCAGTTAGAAAGACTAGCTGCTGGAGAGCGATGGATTGAAAACGATTTGATATTTCCAACAATCATTGGTACTCCGAATGAAGGCAGCAACCTTATCCGGAACTTCAAAAGTCTTTTACGTGCATCAAATTTGCCTATCATCAGATTCCACGATTTAAGGCACACTGCAGCCACGCTCATGCTCCAGCAGGGCATCCATCCGAAGGTCGTCCAGGAACGGCTCGGACATTCACAGATTTCTCTAACGCTAGATACTTACAGCCATGTCCTGCCTAACATGCAGGAAGAGGCTGCCGAAAAGATAGACGAATTGATCATTCCGGTGGCTCTAAGGTTGCGATAAGAGTAATAAAAAAGGGCAATAAACAAACCGAGCTCCTGAGGTTACTTAGGCTGGAGAAGTGCATATCCCATTACGGCTGGAGCCTCCCTCAGGATGAAAGGCAATTGAAGAGAAACATAACCCCTGTATACTTAAATCTGGCATATTCCGACACATTTGCTGTACTAATGTGGCAACTTACATTCCCCATATTATCCATATAGCTCAACCTGCAGCGCCGTAGGATAGGCGCATTATGCCCTCATCAGTGCAGGTGCAAATCCTGTTAGGGATAAGTACCCGGCAGTGTGTGGTAAATCCGACCATGTCTCAGAAAGGAGATACTTGAACTGTCAATTGTTGCCTGTAAATCTGCCCCTGTGATCGCTTTTAGTTCCGGTGGCGTTACCGTCTTTGACTCGGGTACATTTGCTTCGTCAATGTTCTCTAATACTTCTGTAGTCATTTTGGATCTCCACATTTATACTGCGGTGCAGTTATCCCACTATAAGTGGTTGGGTTGTATCCATGGTTTCTGATTAGAAACCATGGTTATTGTCCTATGCTGATATTGGTAATATGTACGCTTGTGTGTCTTATCTGTTCGGGTTCTTCTTTAGCATTCACTCGTCAATACTTGCTCATAAACCTTAAGTACTCTCGAGTAATCTCTTACCAACTTCTTTTGGTTTTGGTTTTTGGTTTTTCTGCCCCGCTTTTCTCTTTCTTTAATGTTTTGACTTACGAGATATGTTAGTCCTTTAGCTTTCAGTTTAACACCCCTATGCCTGATCAAACTGATATTGAGCAACTCGACATGTTGTGCTAAGTGCCCATGCTATCTGTTATTCGCCATCGTATTGTGATGGCGCAGCAACTCGTAACCCAAACGTATTGGGCCGTTCAAGGCTGAACACCCCATACTCAGGGTTGAGCGTGGGCTGTATATACTGGGCCCAACACTGGGCTTAGTTGTTGCACTATCGACACCACTATGAATGATCATAACGATGATGTATACACTGTAGGCGATCATAACGATGGGTGTACGCATGGTGATCATAGCCAGGCTGTACATAGGCAGTTCGGGTATATTCGGGCCAGGTAAACGTCACTACAGCCCATCCTGATACGTTCAACCTTGAACGCACCAAGCCTGTCCTCCCCCGCTCATCCTCTGTACTCAGTGGTTATCCTAACATACGGATAACCACACATGATGATTATGTCTTATGTTCCCTTAAGAGAATTAAGGCTTGTACGTCGCTACGTGGATGAACCCATCTTTGAACGACGTACACTATTACAGGTATTTCTATACATGTTAGGCTTTACACCTTATCCCTTACATCACCCCTATAGATGTTAGGAATATTAGTGGTTACACTTTTGCTACCACTATCTTACATCGATGGAATTGAGAGGGAGTAACCTTTGGACTAAGCCTTAGGCGTTTCCTCTCATCGTGATTAAATATGGTCTGGTCTGGTCTATTCTGCTAAAGGAGGATGGATGATTGCATTCACGACATCGGAATCACTGTACATTTGTACTGGTCACTGACACATGACCAGCACAAGAGGAGACTAATAATATATTATCGGAATGGATGACTCTCCATTCCGACAAGAGGAGACTATATTATACACAAGAGGCACAAATATAATAACATCACTTTCTTTTCCCAATACGGGGTCATTGGTAGCAAGTCAAAGCTAGTCAGCGTGGAATACTTCTCCCAGCATACGGAAGAAGCTCCTGAAAAGAAACATGAATTGACCTTTCCGGTTGCAGTAAGGTTGCAGTAAACCACTAACTCACTTAAAAACAATACCCCCATATATGACATTATGGGGGTATATTTATTGATTAAGGCTGTATATTAGGCGCCCCCGGCGGGATTCGAACCCACAACCGTCTGATCCGAAGTCAGATGCTCTGTCCATTGAGCTACGGGGGCATTTTTGTATTATACACTGAGTTATCAGGCAATTTATATATTTATTTGATAGGGTCCAGATATATTCATGTTAAAATGCTATAAAGAGTATTAATATGCAGACACAGTTGAAACAAAAAGGGAAGTTATTAGATTCAAAAGGTAGTTTATCCCAAGTCGGCTGGTCACCCCAGCCATTATTGGATTGCAACCTTGAAAACGCTCGATTTTACACCTTTCGAATGTTTCAGCGTTTTCGGATCAAACGATGGGATTATTACGCCATTTTCACCCCGCGCCTCTTTTTTTCGGCTACGATTGCCGATTTAGGCTATGCAGGAAATATATTTGTCTATATGATCGATTTTTCCAAGATCGAGTTGCACGAAGAGGGATTAGTGATCCCGTTCGGCCGTGGTATCAAGCTCCCGCGGAATAGTGATCAGGGAATTAGCGAATTTGGGGATAAACGCCTGCAACTGCATTTTGAGGTCGTACCTGAAGGAAGGCATATCCAGGTATCCTGGCCAGCATTTCAAGATGGGCGAGGTATTTCTGCTGATATTTTACTCCACCAAGCACCTGAACATGAATCAATGACCATCGTTATCCCGATCAAGCAACACCGCTTTTATTACAATCGTAAAATAAATTGTCTCCCAGCTACCGGCAGCCTTAATTATGGCGACCTACATGAGGACCTTTTGCCAGAAACCTGCCTTGGGTCATTGGATTGGGGTCGGGGTGTTTGGGAATATAAAAGCTTTTGGAATTGGGCAAGTGCCTCAGGCTACTTACCGGATGGACAAACAATTGGGCTTAACTTTGGCTGTGGATTTGGTGATCTATCGGCTGCTACTGAAAATTGTCTCGTCCTAAACGGAAAGGTTCATAAGCTTGCTCAGGTGAATTTTGGGTACAGCTCGAGTAATTTCATGCATCCGTGGAAATTTACTGATTCTGAAAATAGATTGAATTTAGATTTCACACCTCTCAAAGAACGCCTGGCAAAAACAAACCTTGGGGTTATTACCAGTGACGTTCACCAGATGTTTGGCAGATATTCCGGCACTGTTATAACAGACGATGGCAGAACGATCAATATCAATAATCTGATCGGTTTTGCAGAAGAGCACCAGGCACATTGGTAACCTGAAACTGGATGGGAGAATTATATAAATGGGTAGCATGGATGGAAAATTGTGTATGGTAACAGGCGGTACCGCAGGGATAGGATATTACACGGCCTTGGAGATTGCGAAAATGGGTGCGTCGGTCATTATTATCGGGCGCAACCACACAAAATGCATCACAGCTATTCAAAGGATCAAAGCGGTAAGCGGGAATCACCTGGTGGATTGTCTTGAGGCTGACCTCTCATCGCAAGCTGAAATTCGAAGAATTATTCATTTATTTTATGATGCTCATGACCGACTTGATGTATTGGTTAATAATGCAGGTGGATTTTTCCTACATAGAAAATTGAGCGTCGATGGCATCGAAATGACCTTTGCGCTCAATCATTTAGCTTACTTTTTATTGACCAAATTGTTAATGGATGCCCTCAAAGCCAGCTCAAGTGCCAGGGTGGTCAATGTATCCTCTGGAAGCCATCTCCATCAACATTTAGATTTCAACAACCTGCAATTAACCCGGTTCTATAATCCGGTAAAGGCATATGGACGATCAAAGCTGGCAAACATCCTATTCACCTATGAATTAGCGCGCCGGATGGAGCGAACGCAAGTCACTATCAATGCACTCACACCAGGTATGGTTGCAACCGAGATCTGGATAAAAGGTGATTGGTGGATGACTTATCTGATCAATCCAGTGATCAAATGGATCGCTCAAGCACCTTTGGAAGGTGCTCAGACCAGCATCTATCTCGCCAGCTCGCCTGAATTGGATGGGGTTACAGGCAAATACTATGCCAACAAGCAACCTATCAACTCCGATCCGAACTCATACGATAGGTTAGCAGCCCAGCAGCTCTGGCAAAAGAGCCTGGAGCTAGTAGGTATAGGAAGCACTAACGATTAGGTTACGTGAAAACTGCTATGGAGTAGGGATGTTGTAATAATTATAGATCGCTCGCGACAGGTTTTTCACGAGCTCGTTGGCCGGGTCAAAGACGATTTGGACTGGGTGATACATATAAACTGTAAAGACGTAGTCTCCCCCAGGTGAGAACACGATCGCTGCATCACTCAAATCATGAATGATCCCATACATATCAGTCACCCAACCATGCTTGTGAGCGACGTTTGTTCCGTCAGGGACACCGGCTTGTATTAAAAGTGCAATTCGATCTTGAATGAGATAATTGATCATGGACTGACATTCGGTTTGGGTGATCTCAGCTGGGAATGCCGCAAACAATGATCCGCCACTGATATTGGCACATTGGTAAATGTCCTGCAATAGCTGTCCAATTTCTAAAGGTGTCGTTTGGCTATATGGATCGGGATCAGTGCTGACATCTGTGCGTTGATTGGCCGATGTGGAATATACATGCAATAGAGGTGCCCCGGGATAAAAATGTCCTGCAAGGAAGGTGTTGTTCAAGCCTAAGGTCTGCATATCTTCAGTTACTAAAATGGGACCATTATCTCGATCAATTTTATTTTGCATAAGCCAGTCAGAGGCTGAATTAATGGATTTAGCAATCATATCTTCAAGATTTTTCACTGATTCTGCATCAATATTTTCGCCAATGTGCCGAAAGACCGATACCATGATCGGAATTTTTATTGTACTACTAGCAGAAAACACGACATCAGGAGGGGTAGCAACGTGAGTTCCTTGATCCAGGATGAAATTGATATCTTGTCCGGTTTGTAAATCCTCTACGTAAATCCCAATCACACCATCAAACCCCGAAAGATCGATGATTTGACGCAGGAGGACCTCCAAATTCTGGAAGCTGGGGTGGGAGGGAGATGTTTTTTTTATGGGTAGGACCAACGAGCGTTGGTTTCTTGAAAATAAAACTGTTTCGATTAACGGTATCGAGCGCTCTATATCTAATTCCGAACCAGGAGTCCCAACCTTGAAATTTGTGGTTCCGACTATTGGAAGTGCTGGTGTCGCAGGTTGGTCGTAACGGCTGGCAATTTCAGTTTGTAAATACGCTCGTAATCGATCATCAGAATATGAAGCGCGCAAAGGGATATCTACCGGCTGGACGGGTCTATCCCATAAATAATTCCAAAAAGCTTCCCAAAAGGAGGTAAGTGTCCGTTCTTGTTCTGCCGCTGCCAGAATAACATCAGTATCCAAAGCGAAACCCACCGCTGTCGGATCCAATTGTATGATGGCTTCGTTGTAATAAAGCTCAACAGGCTGTGAATAAATCGTTAGCAGCCTTTCTATAGCTTGTTGACGTGTAAGCTGACCAACAGGGATACCAGCAATGGATAAATTCGAGGGGAAATTGATCCAAAGCCGGCTAAATCTTACCAGCTGCAGAGTAGTTACTACAACAGCAAGCAGAATTAGAACTAATGATCCCCATCGAAAGAAAGATAATGAACCTCTATTCCGCAATCTTACTCCGGATGTTAAATAATTTCATAACAAAAAAGTCGTTTAAATAATACCACGAAAGGTTGTTTATTTTAGTAAGGTAATTCTGGAATGGTTAGAATTGATTAATGTGAGACAACCATTTTTACTATTTTTCCCCCTTCATCCAGTGTGAGACGGGCATATTGCCTATGAATGTGCTCAGCCCGCTCGAAATTCTTGCTCAAAGTCACGACACGCCGTTGGGATTTAATTGGTGAATTATATTTCACATTTTCGTGAGCCACACCATATTTTTTACCTGCCTTGCAATTGATGCATTTATTCGAACAAGATTGCCGCTCTTGCGAAAAACTAACCTCCGCATCACTCATACCTGGTAAATACTGTGCAACAATACTTTTAAGGTGCGAGATTGTTTCGAGGGAGACCGGGATCTCTTTTTCATCCTCACACGAATGCTCACAGACCGTAGGGACAGGTACTGTTGAATCGGACAGATGGGGTGTGGTCTTAGGGCTGGTTTTGTTGTGGAACGGCTGTGCCAGTGGATCTCCAAACAGCACGAAAGAAATGAGGGTTTTTTGATCCTCTGCATCAAGGAAACCCTGGCGATTATTCATCTCGCGAGTGAGATGGATCTTTGCCCTTCGTAGAGATTCACCGGCAGTAAAACCTTCTTGTAAAAGACTCCAAAAAACCCGCCCAAGCAAATCAGCAGAGCTTAAGGGTGTTGCTAGTGAACCATAGGAAATACAAGTGGAACCTATCACCGCTTGTGTACCTGAAGAAAGGAATTTTAATGAAATGGCTTCATCAACCATCTTCCCGGCAATGTTTGCACCATAGCATGCTTCAGAAAAAACCAAGCGGGGGGCTGAACCGCTGTTTTGGATGTCTTGTGGTCGTAATGCAATCGGGTAATCTGGACCTTCCTCAGGCAGAGTCGGATCAGATTGTCCATACCATTCACTACCATCTGGAACACCATGGAGATTAAAATATCCAAGGTGGGCCTGTGGCAATAAAAGGCATGTGTCTTTAGCGGTTATATCTTTCATGGGAATGCTTTCAGTCTCAATGGGATCTGGAGATTCACACGCATGGGTAGGCGGTGAAACCAGGAGATCGCCTGGATTACCGATGGATCGAAAAACTGCTAAAGAAGCTCGACGCCATACAGCAGCTGTATATCCGAAACTTGACTGTTTCTTAGATATACCTCTTCTAAACAATTCATGAATATATTGGCCTATTCTGTAATACCATGCAAACTTCTTTGCCCGCGGATCATATCGATGGATTACATCCTTTATCATCGCAATCAGATAACTTGCATCATTTCCTGATCCTCCAGAGACCCTACCGACAGGCCAATCGCTTATGAAATAATTGTTATCCTTTGCGGAATAAGGATTATCAGATGGAACATCGGTGTCAGCATCCTCCACGGGATTTGGGAGATTATGGAAAGGGACAATTTCCGGACCACCAACAATTAGCAAAGCACCAATGCGCTCCCCATGTTTTTCCAGTGCAGCATCCAAATTAGAAAGGATTAATTTCAATTGCCAAGGATCATTTGGTGGGGCGGGTTGAAGCTCAAAGGGTTGTAAACACGCTAAATCGTCTGCGTAGCATAACAATGATCCCCAATATTCCTGGTTGATTTTTCGACCATGGATAACGCTAGCCAACTTTTTTAATTCTAGGTCAATTATCTGAAAAGTAGACGAATCATATTGCGATTCCAAACCGCCTCGAGTGGAAAATATCACATAGACTGGAAAACGACCATCTTCTCGTGCTAGATGTGGTCTTTTAAGTTCATCAGCTAGGCGTTCTAATTCATTTTGAACGGTCTGAGCCTGTTCACTCAATGGATGGGGGCCGGTTTCATTTATGAAGGAATGAGTTACGTAAGTGGATTTAAATAATGTCGGATCAATCTTTATCTGTTCCGATACCTCGGGAAATGAACGATCATCTGATGGCAGATTTTCGTTTGAACCAGGATTCATTGGCGCTAGCTGGTTCCAACCTAACATTGAAGCCACGGCTGCAGGTATGGGAATGTTTTGCGGACTGTTTGGACCTGTATTCATTGCTTCTAAACTTACTGGCCAAATCGATGCATACTGATGCTGAATCCCCCACATTCTTCTTGGTACCTGCCCTGAGATATCTTTCGATACAGCCTGGTGGAGCATATTAACTGCAGTATTAGATTCACCCGATTCCATTAATTCATTAGCGAGAGTAAGTTGAAACTGAAGACAATCAGGCCAACGTTCATGATATATCTGTGCCAGACTGTGAACAGCCATTTTTGGCATCGAGGCTTTTGACTCAATCAACCTTAAGTGAATTACTGCCGCCAGGGGCGTATCCGGATTTTCAATCAATGCCTTATGGATAAAAAACTCAGCTTTTTCAACCTGCTGGTAATCCCCCGATCTGACATTATTCATAGCAGTGCGGGCTTCATACACATATTTTGCCCAGGAAGATAACTCTCCATTATCCCCGGTTTTTATGGCATGGCCATGAGTCAAAGCGTTTGCACAGGCTTTGGCGACTACGTGATTGTTTGAACCTGCAAGTTGTCTTACATCGGCAAGTAATTCCTGCGCTTCAAGATACTCTGGATCAAGCTTGCATATGTCTTCAAGAATGGGTAGCGCATTCAGCTGTAGCTCAGTTGTATTTTCTTTATAATATGCGCGGGCTTGAAGTAGATTTACTTGAAGATCCCCTGGATATATCGCCAACCACGCAGTGCACAGTCTGCGTGCATAACGTAGCTCCCCAGTTCGTAAAGCAGCATCGAGGAGAGTTAAGAGAAGGTCACGGGACATTGGTTGATTGGAAGAGGGGGCAGTCTGCGATATCCCGTTCATATACCTTAGTTCCTTCCAGTTCGGGGATTATGGACGAGGTTTAGTGCCACAACTGCAGCTAGTTGACGACGAATATTTAGATCATGGGGAGCTAAATTTACCGCGCGCCGAAGCATCGTTTCAGACGACTTGTAATCCTTGCTTTCTTTAAAAGCTAACCCTGCCTGATACACAGCTCTTGGATCATCTGGTGCAATCGAAGTAGCTTGTTCGAATATCTGAAGAGCTTGTTGATATTCGCGCCTTTCTTTGCGAGCCAAGCCGAGCTCAAGATATGGTTCCAACCTGTCAGGTGCAAGTTTGATTGCTTCACTTAGATGGTAGATTGATTGGTCCAATTGCCCTATTTGGCGTAACACCTGCCCGATAAGCAAATGTAAATTAGCTTGCTCATTTCGGGGTGTTTTATCTGTTCGAGCTTTTAATGCCTGTTGAGCGGTGGTGATTGCATTTTCTGTCTCACCAAGTTCTACGTATGTTTTCGCCAGTGTGTTTAATATATTGAAATCTTCTGGATAAGTAATTAACAATTTTTGAAGTTCATCCAGCCCAGCTCTTGTTCCATTCATTTTTCGTAAAATGCTCACTCTTTCAAGTTGAAGTATTCTCGAGTCTGGAATTGTGGGAAGTACGGTATTTAATTTGGCAAGAGCTTCATTATTCCTACCAAGACCTGATAATGATCGCACTAGGATAATAGTCGATTGAAGGTCTTTCGGGCTGAGCTGGATGGCGTTATTTACGTATTCATATGCTGCCTGGTAGTCGGTTTTTTTAAGTGCTATTTCGCTCAAAAGCTGGTATATATCCGCTCGCTTTGGAGCCATCAATAATGCATTTTGCGCATTAAACTCAGCATTTTCAAGGTCATTCAGAAAACATTGGGTGTTTGACAGAAGTATTAATGTTTGAACATCCTTTGGCTCAATCTCAGCTGCATTCTCGAAGGATTTAAGTGCTTGTTTGAGTATGTGTGGGTCGTCATCACCATTGTCGAAATATGCTTTACCTAGTTCCAAGTGGTATGAAATATTTCTTGGAGCAATCCTGGTTGCTTCCAATAAATGATTAATCGCATCATTTGGTAAAGAGGAGCTCTTATAGATCTGGGCTGCTAGAAAGTGCCAATTAGGTTCATCCGGCCAGATGTCAATAGCATTTTCAACTGCTGCCTGGGCAATAGCATAATCTTCAAGATTCAAGGCGATCTTAGCTAAAAGAATGTTGCAGAATGCGATGGTGGGTCCTTTGGAAAATGGATTCTGCTCCAAGATAGTCTGAAGCGATTTCATCGCATCTGCAGGATTGTCATCGTGAATAGCCAACGCTACCTGGAGCAGGACAGCGGGGTTTCTTGGGTAAGAGCGGGCAATCTTTATTATTCGGTTGATCGAATTACTGTCAGGAACATGCAAATCGATTTGGTGTAAATGATAGATCATTGCTGCAGCATCGGACGGAGTGCATTGGTGGGTGAGGATATCAACTGGATCAGAGTTTATGTCTTCGTATTGTTTAAAAGCGATATCAGCCCTAGCTTGCCACCTGTAGATTTGTTCATCATTCAGCTCATTTCCATTGATTAATAGTTCGGTTTTATACGGTTCCAAAATTGACTTAACATTATCTAGATATTTTTTGAACTGGGAAAGGGTTTCTATTGAAATTGCATCTATGGATGGCTTATGTTTAGTGACATCAGTGATCTCACAGAGATTTAAGAATTCTGCCTCAAGAATGGTTGCCTTAATAAGGTTTAGATAGGATAAGGGTTCGCCAGAGGAGGACTCCGTGATTCGTAGGGAAGCACTCACTGCCTGATCCCATAATCCAAGATCGAGAGCCGTCTCGATTATGGAATTCATTGTTAAATATTTTGAATATGAAACCGACCAAATGGGAAGGCTGGTAGTAAAGTCGTGTTTAATATAATTGTTAATGGCAATTTGAAGGATCTGCTCTGCTTGTCTATAATTACCAGCTTTGTTCATCAAGCGTGCTTTAATCGCCATTAGTCGGGAGAAAGATGGATTTGATATATCGAGTTGTAAATCCTGGACATCCGGTCTAATCTGGTCTCCGGTTTCCAAAGCCAACTCAGTGCGCAGACAAATAAAATCGAGATATTCTTGTTCATTACTAAAATCAGAGGCAGTTATTTCCTTTGCATTTTGAATTAACTTATCAGCTTGATCTGGCTGTATGAGTGCCCGGTAGATTTCACTGGTTTGTGTTTGATATGGGGTAGGTAAATTGGAAAAATCTCCTTCACTTCTATCTCCACAAGCCATCGTGATACCTTTTTGGGCGTATTTAACTGCGGCATAGAAATCACCTATTGAGCGATTAATTTTCGATGCAAGGAATAGGAGGTTGATATTGAGTTTTTCATTTGTGTTGGTCTGAATGGCGATTTCGATACAATTCAATGCTTCAATAGGTTGGCCTAATTCTAATAGTATGTCAATTTTTTGCGAGACCAACGAGCCTTCATCTGGAAAGATTTCAATCGCTCTATCCAGCGCATTAATTGCGGATGTGGAATCGTTATTTTTTACATACTCTTGTGCTAGACTGGCATAAAGCGATGGGTCGTGCCTTTCACCAGCTTTCTGATCTTGTGAGACAGCATTTTCAAGACAAGCAATTGCAGCATTGTTGTTTCCAATTCCGCCTAAGTATTCAGAAGCACTTTTTAGATCATCAATGGTTGCAAAATCAAGCAATGCGATTGATGCGAATGTCTCCTGGGCTTCAGCAAGAGCACCAATTCTGGATTGGAAATTTCCCAGTTGGATTAAAAGATCAGTCCGTGTGGGCGCTAATTGAATTGCTTTTGTTAGGGCATTCAGAGCCTCTGATGGAACTGTTTTGGAAAGCGAAGCAGGGGAAATGGTGAAATCTGATTGTTCGTTGTAAATAATGTTGGATGCTTGCTTTGCAAACCAAGCTAGATTATTA
>Ga0315276_10004588_pt1 | contig 12694 bp, 8 predicted proteins | sample YL17G05_0_MG_FD_204542 | JGI IMG/M metagenome (GOLD analysis project Ga0315276, IMG submission 204542) | Sediment microbial communities from Yellowstone Lake, YNP, Wyoming, USA - YL17G05_0 | ecosystem: Environmental > Aquatic > Freshwater > Lake > Sediment | place: USA: Wyoming | collected... | reverse complement strand
CTCCGCCCGCCCCGCCAGCCGCGCCTCCGCCAGCGCCGCCCGCCCCGCCAGCCGCCACGATAGCCTCGCCGCCCGCAGTCGCGTCGCCCGCGCCCCGTGCGCGACCTCCGCCAGCGACAGCTCGATCAGGGCGTGGCCGACGCGGGCCAGGCGCAAGATGATGAGGCCCAGGTTCGCGGTCACGGCCGCCGACCCGTGCAGGGCGACCTCCAGGCCGAGCGCGACGCCGACCAGCCAGGCGTCCACCCAGTGCTGCCACTTGGTGAAGAACCTGAGCGGGCCCAGGATGAGCGCCCGGGCGATCCACTCAACGTTGAGAACGACGAGCAGGGCGAGCGTCGCAATGTGCAGGCCCTCCGAGGCTAGCTCGGCTGAGCGGGGCCGCTTTGCGCAGGCCTCTAGCTCAGGGTGCGCGTTTGATAGGGCGACCTCCGCCATGACTACCGCCAAGTCGGCGACGACGAAGGCGATCACGGCGAACTTCCAGGGCCTGCTCTCGACCATTCTTTTTAATTCCAGGCGGACGGCAGTGGCGCGGGTGGTGCTGGTCGGGAGCGAACAGGTCTTCGGAAGGGGTGGGTCTTCAAGGTCTGCCGCGGCGTCGGGCGAGGCCTTGCCACCCCGCCCCACGGCGCGGGTGGGTGGGGGCGGCATGTGTTGTGGGAACCCTTTTTGAGAGAGAGGCCTCTAAAAAATGAAGGAGTGACCCGATGCGTACTCCGCGCTTTTTTTTGTTTCTCCACGCCGGCCAGGAGAGGACCAGGTGAGGGAGACAGCCGTGCATGCAGCCCTTTGGCATCGCCCGCCGCCCAGGGTCACGTCTCGACCTGACAGGCACCGGATCAGGTGGTTGGCCGGCCATGCAGCCACCCATCACAAAGGCGCCGCGGCGGACGTCCATGCCCGGCCCGCACGCGCCTTGGATCGTCATCATTAGGCACCACCTCGCTGATTACCTCGCCCTCTTTATTTTGGCCGCGATCGCAATTTTGACCGAGCACGCCCAACCCTTCATCCGCCCCATCTACGCGGGTCCCGACGGCAAGGCGGACGAGGAGCTGTGGCGCTACTCATACCCACTCGTCGCGCGGTCTGCGCAGAGAGTGCCCGCCTGGGCGGTGCCGACGATTGCGGTCTCCATCCCGCTGTCCCTGGTCCTGGCCCATCGCGCGGTCTGGGGCTGCCCGCGCCTGGAGTTTCACGCCTCCCTGCTCTCCCTGTTCAGCGCGATCTTTGCGGTCGGCGCGGCGACCAATACCCTGAAAATATCCGTCGCCCGCCCGCGCCCCAACTTCGTGGCCCGGTGCTGGCCGCACGGGGCGACGCCCGTGTTCGATGCGGCCGGCATAGCCATGTGCGCGGCGGACGCGATCTCGCCGCTGGAGGGGCGCAAGTCCTTCCCGTCTGGGCACACCTCCTGGACGGCCGCGGGGTGCGGGTGGGCCGCCTTCTGGCTGGCCGGCCGCCTGCGCGTGTGGGACAGAGAGGCGGCTGGTCACCCGTGGCGCCTGTGCGTGGCGGCCTGCCCGGTCGTCCTCACCGTCTTTGTGGGCGTCTCCCGCCTGCAGGACTCGTGGCACCACCCGACGGACGTGATGGCGGGCGGGGCGCTCGGCCTGGGCCTGGCCTACCTCTTCTACCGCCAGACCTTCCACTGTTTCACCAGCGGGCGGGCGGGGGAGGCGTATGCTGGTGGGGGTGGGGGTGGGGGTGGGGGTGGAGGTGGGGCAGAGGAGGCGGGAGAGAGTGGTGGTGGCGAGGGCGCGGCCCTGGCGGGTGGTGGGGGCGGTGGTGGTGGTGACCTGGGCGTGTGAGAGGCACACAAGCACCCGGGAGTCGTCCGTACACTCTCGCACGCACGCACGCAGCTGGTTACACGTTTCCACGCAAAAGAGGCACAATCTCAAAACAGGCAACACACGCAGCACACCGGTCTCATCGTCCCCCCTCCCCGCCGCCACCAGGCACGACCGAGCGAAAGCCGGATGACTCTGCGAAATAGGACGCCGTCCCGTCGCACGCCCGGCCGGCCGCCTCGGCCGCCGCGGTCGCCGCGGCCGCCACGGCTGCCGGGTCTCCCAATTCGATGCCCTGGACAGGGGTGAAGGCCAGGGAGGACGCCAGCCCGGAACCGGCAGCAGTCGCCAGGCCCGACCCACCACTCGGCCCCCCGCCCCCTAACCGGCGCGCAAACTTCTTCTGCTGCTTGGCGCTCAGCCGCACGCCCTGGGACCGGGCCGCCAGGCGCAGCTTGCCACCGCCCGTCCCGCCCCCGCCCAGGGTGCCCAGCCCGACTACGTCGTCATCCGCGTACACCTCCTCCTCCGGCACCCCGAACGCCGCCCGGTTGGCGGCTGCCCGCACGTCGCTCAGCCCGTACCTCTCCTTCTCCTTCCTCGCCCGCCGCCCGCCCCGCCGCTTCTTGGCGGCCGCGTCCGGGGCGGGTAGGACGGCCTTTGTCTTGGCCGGCGGCGGTTCCTGCCATTTCAGCACCTTGGCCACCATGGCCGCCCGCATGCTCTCCCCGGCGCTGCCAGTCGGGTCGGACCCATACGCGTCCACACGGGCCAACAACGCCGCTTTTGCGCCCACCAGCTTGGCCGCCTTCGGCCGCAGGCCGGGCGGGCAGCCCTGGACGATGGGCGAGGCAAAGACAAAGCCCTGGCGCCGGCCAGCGGCGGCGGAGGACCGGCCCGCCAGGGCGGCTCCGGACTGGCCGAGGACGTGCACTGTCGAGGCGGGCAGGCGGGACAGCGGGCCCAGCCCGCCCGCCACGCCCATCAGCTGGGCGGCGACGGCAGGGCCGACGGCGGCCGACAGGTTTGGGGCCACCCGCCCCATCTCGCGCTGGACGAGGCCCCCAATCGCGGCCCGGGCGCCGTCCAGGCGGAGGACCAGGTCGGCCGCGGCCTGGACGCGGGCGGCCGCGCCCTCGCTCAGCGGCACGCCCGCCGTGGTGGACGCCGTCACGACGACCACCATCACCGTCGCCTGGGGCAGGATGCCCTCCAAGTCCACGCCCGCCGGGTCGGGCGCATTGCCCAGGCGGGAGACGACGCGCGCGTAATCGACGGGGTGGACGACCAGGGAGGCGAGCTCGGGGAACTTGGGCGCGTAGTGGTGGCGGGCGAAGGCCGAGGCGGCCGCAATGTCGGACTCGATGTCGACGGCCAGGGCATTGCAGGCGACGAGGAGGCGGTAGGTGGCGTCGCCGGCTAGGAGGTCGTCGTCGCCATCGCCAGGCGCAGGTTGAGGGGCGGGGCCGGGCGCGGGCGCGGACGCCGTGCCCGCGTTGCCCCCTCCTTCGCTCGGCCCCGCCTCCAGCGCGGCCCGGACCTGGGCCATGATAGACTTGTACCGGTCACTCACTTCTAGGCCAGCCACGCTGGCCAGGTCGTCGCTGGGTTTGAAGGCCGCCAGCGGGCCGGCGAGGGGCAGGGACGCCTCGTCGTCAGCGTCGACGGCCATTGCGTCGCCGGCCTCACCGCCCGATGGCACGCCACCACCGACGTCGTCATCGTCCAGGTCGTCCAAGTCGTGTAGGAAGGATTCGGCGAGGGTGGCCATGTCGTGTATGAGTGCGCGGGTGCGTGTGTGCGAGGGTGCCAGCCAGGCTCACACGCTGCACAGAAAAAAAAGAAGAACTAAAAAATGTCGACAGTCTGCCCCAGAACTCGCTCCCTTTTCCACCGCCCAGGCTAGTATACCCACGCCATGCGCCGGCCGCCTCTATTCAGCACCCGCTTCAAGGCCAACCCGGACGCCACCTCCCCAGCTAGCCCCCTGGAGGGTGGCGTCCAGGTCACGTCGCCGTTCCAGGATGCGGCGGCCGCTAACGCGTCGCATGCGAGCGCCAACAACACCGCCACCAACCCCGACCCGCCAACCCCGACCCGCGGAGGGCGGGCCCGGCAGGATGGCGCACGTGGCGCCGCCCGCTCCCTGTCCCGCCTGATGTCCGGCGCTATCGCCGACCTGTCCTATCTGGCCGACCCGGACGGCGCGGTGGAGGGCGGCGACGCGCCTGACGACGGCGACGCGCCGTCCAGCCCGCCCCCGACCACCAGTGGCCCAGTGAGTTTTTCACCCCTCGCGGCCGCGGCCGAGAAGCCGCGGCCGCGGCCTCTCGAGAGGGCGACTCTCGAGAGGGCGACTGCTGCTGCTGCTGCCACAGGCGACGCGCCCACCTCTTGCCACCACCACCACTTCCCCACCCAAAAATCCGTCTTTGTCGCGTGCCTGGTCACCGTCGTGCTCGCAGCCTTCTGGCTGGGCAGCGCGCCGTTCACCTTTTACCGGCTCTACACCCTCGCAGCGTCTATCTTGCTGCCCGCCCGGTGGGTTGCGTACCGGAAGGATGGCGCACATTACTATTTACTTGACCTGTGCTATTTTGGCAACGTGCTGACGCTCTACTCCATTTGGTGGGCGCCCGCGTCCCTGCATGCGCGGCACGCGGCCTTTGCGTTCGGGGCGGGCCCCCTCCTGTGGGCGATCCCGGCCTTCCGCAACGCGGCCGTGTTCCACGATGCCGACAAGATGACGAGCCTATTCATCCATGCCGGGCCGGCGTTGGTTGCGTGGGCGGGGCGGTGGCGGCCCGGGCCGCTGGTGGGCTTGGCACCAACGGCGGCCGCGGCCGCGGCCGCGCGCGCGGTGGCGGCCAAGGTGGGGCTGGGTGGCGGGTGGGGGCATGCGGCGCCCCGTCCGTCCGCGCCCTGGTGGTCTTGGCGGTCGCCGCTCCACGCTCCCGCTGTCACTCTGCCGGCCGGGTGGGAGTCAGCCTCGCCCCGCGACCTCCTCGCCGCCGCCGCCCCGATCTACCTGGCCTGGGCGGTCCCCTACTCCCTCTTCCTCTTTGTCTTTGCGGCCAAGCGCATCAGGGCCCGCGGCTATGCGACGCTCTACGGGTACCTGACCCGCAGCCCGGAGGGCGCGGTCACGCGCATGGTGGCGGGGTTCCCACCGGCGGCACGCCCGGCCGCGTTCATGGGCGCGCACGCCCTGGCCACAGCTGCGTCTGTGGCCCTGGCGTCCTTCCTGTGGGATTCTTACGTCCTCCACACGGGCGCCCTTATCGCGGCCGTCGGCGTTTCGGCCTTCAATGCGGCCAGCTTTTACGAATACCTGATCAACAAGGCGGCGCGGGCAGGCCAATGTGTATTGTAGAATGTGTTTCTATGTAACCTTTTGTATCACCACCGTGTTTTTCCTATGTCACCTTTCGTATTACCACCGTGTTGATGTGGAGATTGAGAGTGTGTGGAGATGGAGAGTGTTCGTCCGCTGGATGAGAAAGAAAGGGAGGGATGCCAGGCGCAGGTTGGTGGGCGCCTCCACCACCCTCCACTCCACTCCACTCCCCCTCTCCTCTCTCTTCTTTCCGTGCGGGCTTCACACACCACATACACCGCCACACCACACCGCACCATGCAGGCCCAGCATGTATTTGACCGCCTGGCCACCCTGCGCCGCCACCTAGGCGTGGGCGGTGAAGGACACGGTGCGTCTTTCGTTTTGTGTTCCTCGGCTACTTTTTCAATGCCGCTGCCGCTGCCAGCGCGCCGAGAGCCGGGCTGCCCGCCGCCCTCTCTCCCGCCCCGCCTGGCCGGCTGACCCTACCAGGCGATGGAGAGACTGATGCCGTATTCTCACACACACCCAAAACACAGCAGGCACCCCCCTCGTCGCTCCCACCCCCACCGCCTCGACCGCCGGTGCCGCCCGCCCCATTGCCGGAGGCGGCCCAGGCACGCTCACCCTGGTCGACTCCCGGACGGGCAAGTCCTATGACGTCCCCATCCTGGAGGGCGGCGTCATCCGGGCGACCGACCTGAAACAGATCAAGGCGGGAGGGGACGGGGTCGGGCTGCGGACGTACGATCCCGGGTGAGTAAAAAAAAGGGATGGGAGGAAAAAACGACCCGGCTTGTTCGCTTAGGGCGGCATGCCTTGGCCGGTTCAGCTCTCATTTTCTCTCTCTCTCTCTCTTTCCCAGGTACATGAACACGGCCGCCTGCCGGTCGTCCATCTCCTACATCGACGGCGAGAAAGGTGCTTAAAAATGAGGAGGGAAAAGGTGGAGATTTGTGTGCGTGCGGGACCTTCGTCTCCAACGCCCACATCATCTCATCCATCACCCATCTTTTCTCTCCTCTTCCTTATTGCACGTCCCAGGCATCCTCCGGTACCGGGGCTACCCCATCGAACGCCTGGCTGAGGCAGCGACCTTCCCAGAGGTCGCCCACCTGGTTATCTACGGCCGCCTGCCGACGGGCGGCGAGCTGACGGCCTGGGAGGACGCGCTCTCCCGCCACTCGGCCCTGCCCGCGCCCGTCCTCGCCGCCGTGGACGCCCTGCCCCACGACGCCCACCCGATGGGCACGGTCCTGACCGCCCTGTGCGCGCTCTCCACCTGCCACCCGGAACAGAACCCGGCCTTGGCGGGGGAGGGCGTGTACGCGGACACGGCCGTCCAGGACAAGCAGATCGCGCGGCTGGTGGGCAAAATGCCGGCCATCGCGGCCCTGGCCTACCACCGCGCCTCCGGCCGGCGGGCGGCCCCGCCCAACCAGCGCCTGGGCTACGCCGAAAACTTCCTGTACATGCTGGACAGTGGCCCGGGCGCCAACCCGGCGTACCGGCCCCACCCGGCCCTGGCCCGGGCGCTGGACATCATGTTCACCCTGCACGCTGAGCACGAAATGAACTGCTCCACCGCGGCCGCCCGCCACCTGGCCTCCTCGGGGGTGGACGTCTACACGGCGGTCGCGGGCGCGGTGGGCGCCTTGTACGGGCCCCTGCACGGCGGCGCCAATGAGGCCGTACTCCGCATGCTGGCCCGCATCGGGAGCGTGCAAGCCATACCGGCCTTTTTAGCGGGCGTGAAAGCCAAGAAAGAGAAACTGTTTGGATTCGGGCACCGGGTGTACAAGAACTTCGACCCCCGGGCCGCCATCATTCGCAAGGTGGCGGAGGAGGTCTTTGCCATCCAGGGGTCAGACCCGCTCATCGCGGTCGCCGTCGCCCTGGCCGACGCCGCCCGGGAGGACGCCTACTTCAAGGACCGGTCCCTGTACCCCAACGTCGATTTCTACTCCGGCCTCGTCTACCGTTCTCTGGGCTTCCCGCCCGCCTTCTTCACCGTCCTGTTTGCCGTCCCGCGCGTGGTCGGCTACCTGGCCCACTGGCGGGAGCAGCTGGTCGACCCGGACACCCGCATCGTCCGGCCGCAGCAGGTGTACGAGGGCGACTGGTTGCGGCCGGAGGTCGAAGCGTTGGGTGAGCGGGCACCGCCGCCCGCGCTGCCGGCGGCCGCCTCGAAAAAGCCTGCTCTGGCCCCTGTCTTTGGGGAGGTCCCGCCCAGTAATGCTTACCGGCGGCGGGTAGCGGGCACGAACTGGGCGTGAGAGAAAAGGGAGAGAGAATGGGAGTGAGAGCGCGTGTGTGTGTGTGTGTGTGGTCGGGGGAGGACGGATGGGTGTTGCTCTGCTGTGCCGTCTCCGCGTGTAAGCGCGCGCGCGCGGGGGGGCATAGGGCTCGCGTCGCGCCGCAGAGTTTGCGCATGGGGCCGAAGGGGCCCCCTCGCTGTGTGACTTTAGTGCTGGTTTCCCATTTTTTCATCACGACGTCTGCTCTCCCTCCTCCCCACCCCCCTCCTTCCCGCCACCGCCCAGCTTCCACGCAAAGACGGCGGCCAGTAAGATCATGTCTGCCGAGTACACGGCGGCAAAGGACTTGTACACTAACGGGAGGGTGACGTTGACGAGCGGGATGGCCTGTGGAATAGAAAAATGGATGGGGAAATGATGAGAGAAGGTGGTTGGGTTGGTGTCTTCGAGGGCGTCCTCTCTCCCTTCTTCTCTTCTCTTCTCTTCTCTGCTCTCTATCGCATCGCAAGAACGCGTGTAGACAAATGCTTGCCAGAGAAGGGCGGGCCTCTCCCTGAGAAAAATGTTCGAGACGAGAGAGAGAGAGAGAGTCTCCCATCCATCCATCCATCCATCCATCCATCCACCCACCCCCTTCGGCTCTCTTCTCTCTCGATTCCCCCCCTCTCTTACCAAAAATAGCAGGTTCAACGCTTCCTTCTCGTCGGGCGTGCACTCCCGGGCCCGCAGGGCCGGGACGGTGAACATCCAGACCGACCACATGCCGACCAGGCGGGCGATGGAGGGCTCGTCGGAGGGGGCCAGGAGGTTGAAGGCCAGCAGGCCGCCCACGGCCGCCGACACCCAGGCTTGGACGCCGAAGATCTTGTACAGGGTGGACCCGAACACGGCCGGGTTCTTGCCGGTCGCGCCCGAGGCGCGCGGGGCGAACGTGGAGGCCGTGTTGCGGACGAGACGGGAGACCTGTGAGGATGAAGGCGTGGAGAGAGGGTGGGAGAGGGCCGAGCGGGGGGGTGGCTGGCTAGGGTGGGTCGGGTCGAGAGAGAAAGAAAGAAAAGAGCGCAACGTTGCGCTCTTTTGAGAGGTCGTCGCCGCGCTATCCACGATACACCAGCCCATCTCCCTCATACCTCCTTCTCCAGGTCGGGCGCGGCGGCCGATGGGCTGGCGGGCGTGGAGGGCGTGGCGGCGGGAGCGTCTTCGGCGAGGGGCGGCTCTGTTTATGTTTTTTTTTGGTGTGGGGTTGAAATCCATGAGTGGTGCGTAAGAGGGAGAGGGTATGCTATGGGCGTGTTTAGTGTTAACGCATGCCCACACTGGGGTGAGAGTGGGTGACGAAGGCGGTGCGCGTGGCGCGCCGGGGGCAAAGTTCAGCGTCGCAAGGCGGCAGCGCGACCTTTGAGTAGTAGAACAAGCCACTCACCAGCCTTGACGACGGCCACGCCCGCCCGCCGGTTGGTGGGGGCCTGGTCGCCTCGGCGGGCACCGGCCAGGCGAGCGGGTCGGAGGAGGGAGGAGAGGGCGGGCGGCATGGTCGGGAAATGAAAAAGAGTGGAAAGAAGGAGATGGACGCCAGTCTTTTCAGAGCGCGGACCCGCGCTTCCTCTCACAGCGCGCGCGCGGCATTTCTCCACACGCACCACACCCACACTCACGCCATGGACGACCCCCTCTCCTCTAGCATGTCGGCCGCCGCCGCTGACACTGTAAGAAAGGAGGCTAGGCGCGGGGGCCGCGTTCTCTTATCTCTTTCTCTTGCCTTTTTGGTTCTCAATGCTCTCTTTTCCACCCCACAGGCCGCCGCCGCCCTGTCCCCGTCGCCCACCGCCTCGCCCAGCGGAAGAGATGTAGCCATGTATGCACCTGCTGAGGTGAGTGTTGGAGAGAGGCGTGTTGTGTTGCCCTCGGTCTATTTCACGCTCCCCATTCTCAATGCCTTTCTCTCTCTCTCAACACTCTCAACACAGTCCCCGCCCTCCGTCGCCCGCCTGCCTCGCCCAGCCGACGGCGGCCTGACCGCGGTCGCTAGCTACGGCGACCTGCTGGGCGGGGGTGGTGGAGAGGATGACGAGGACGGCGACGACGACCCGCTCTCCCCTCATCATCACCCCCCCGATCGCCCAGGCGAAGCCGCGGGCGCCAGCCCGGCGCCGGCGCCCACGCCCGCCGCTGGGGGCGGCCGCCCGGCCGACCTGCCGGTGGCTGGGTCGACCACCAAAACAGTAGCTGCTGCAGCACCTGAACATCCCGGCAAGGAGGAGGAGGAGGACCTGGACCCCCTGTCCGCCGCGGCCGCCGCGGACGCGGGCGACGACCCCCTCGGCGCCTCGACTGCTGGTGGCGCCCCCGCCGCCTCCTCCTCCGCCTCCCTGCTCCTGGACCGGGGCGCCTTGCCGCCCGCGCCGCCCGGGCCTGCGACCGGGCCGTCCGTGGCTGCGATGCCGGCGGGGCTAGGGGCGGCGGCGAGCCCGTCACGGCCTGGCGTTGCTGCTCAACCACCGCCCGCCTCCACCGCCGCCCCTACCGGCCCCCTCCCCCCTCCCGCCTTCCCGCCCTGCCCCTACGCCCGCATCGCGGTCACCGACCCCGTGCACCGCGCCGAGGCGGGGCCCATACCGGGCCTTAACTCGGGCTACTGGACTTTTCGGGTGACGAGCGCGACCAAGGCGCCGGCCGAGCTGCCCGCCTCGTACCCGCCGGCCGTGCCCCGCCCGGCCACCACCGCCGCCGTCCGCCGCCGGTTCCGGGATTTCGTGGACCTGGCGGACCTGCTCAAAATCAGCCACCGTGGGTGGGCCATTCCTCCGCGGCCGGACAAGGTGGCGGGCCTGGCCGGCGACGCGCTGAGCCTGGGCGGCGGGAGTGTTGGGAATGGGGGTGGCACGGCCGCGACCACCTCCACCCCGACCTCGCCGCTGGCCCCGTCGCCTCCCTCCACCTCCTCCAGCCCGGACTGGGTAGAAGCCCGCCGGTCGGCGCTGGCCACGTACCTGGCCCGCCTGGCCGCCCACCCGGCGATCGGGCCCTCCCAGCAGCTGGCCGTCTTCCTGACGGCGGAGGGCCCGCTCGGCTCGGCGCCCGCCTGGACCGCCCTCCTCCCGCTGCGGGCCTCCCTGTTTGAGGGCGTCGCCCGCCTGCCCGGCCAGCTCATGGGTACGGACGTGACACTGCCATCCCCGTCCGACGTGGGGCGGTCCGCGGCGGCGAGCGGCGACCTTTACCGCCGGTTGAAGGAAATGGGCGTGGCCCTGCGAAACGAGTTGAGGGACAACGCGGGGGTGGTCGGCGGCGGTGACGGCGGCCCGGACGTGGCTTCCCCATCCTCGTCCACCATCCCGCTCCCGCCTGGGGAGGCCGACCTGAGGGCCGTCCGCTCCTCGATGGACGCCCTGGGCGAGGCCCTGGCCACCGCATCCCGCAAGGCGGAAGCCGTGGTGGCGGCGTGGGAGGCGTCGGGCGCGGCGCTCGGGGATGCTGGGCTGGCCCTGATGAAGCTCGCAAAGGGCCAGGACGCGGCCGCGTCGTCCGCCGGCCTGTACACACCCGCCTCCGCGGCGGCCGCCCGGGTGGCGGCCGATGCTCGCCGCACGGGCACGACCGCGCTCCGGCTGTCCCGTCTGGCCAAGGCCGCGACGGCGGAAGCGGCGGGCGCGCTGGAGCCCTTGCACTCTGCCCTGTCCATGGTGCCCCCCGCCGCCCGCGCCCTACGCGAGCGCGAGGCCGCCGCCCTCACCTGGCAGGCCGTCCGGGAGGAGCTGGACGCCAAGAAGGCGGTCGTTGAGGCCGCCCGGGCGGCTGAAACCGGCGGCGGCGACCCGTCGGCGGGGCGGCGGGCGAGCGCGGCTGCCGACGCGGTCGCAGCCCTCACGCTCGCAGAGACTGCGGCCGCGGCCGAGTGGCGGTCAGTCGCGGGCCGCAACCTGGCCGACCTGGCCCGCACGGCGGCCGATCGCCGGGTTGGGCTGACCCAGCTGGTGGGCGCACTGGCTTCCGTCGGCGCCGCGTACGAGACCCGGGCGGCGGCCGTGTGGAAGGAGCTGGCCGACCTGGGCGCGAGCGCGGCCGCGGCCTTTGAGCGGGGTGGGGACGGGCCGGATGGATGAATGCATTTTTGAGGCGTGTAGAGAGGGTTTGTGGTTTTCTTGGTTTGGCTGTCTCTTGTCAAGTGGAGTAGAGTGCGTGTGTGCGTCTCGCACGCAACCAAAAAGTAGCAAGTATGTATAACACAGCAGCCCCAGGGAAAAGTGGCGCACACACAACCCTCCCTTTTTTTTTTCCATGCTCTCCATCCCATTCCACATTCCAATTTCCATCCTTTCACCTTTCAAGCCGCGTACTGCGACCCCTTGCGGGGCACCGGCGCCGCGGCCTTGGCCTTGCCCCGCATCATCACGCAAAACTCGTCGTAATCGATCAGGCCGTCCCCGTCCGTGTCGGCCTCGGCGACGATGCCGTCAATCTCATCGCCTGTGATGCCTGCGGCGGCCAGGCCCTTGACGAGCTCTTCCTTGGTGATCGACCCGTCCCCGTCCACGTCGAACGCGGCAAAGGCGCGGACCATGTTGTCCTCCTTGTCCAGCTGGGACTGGTGCAGGGTGGCGGCCAGGAATTCCTGGTAGTCGAGCGTGCCTGGAGAAAAAAATGAAAGGGGAGAAGGGTTGTGAGTGTTTTTGGTGTGTGAGATGGAGCTCCTCTCTCTCTCTCCTCGGGCGGCGGCGGTGGTGGGATGCGCACACACACGTGCACACCCACGCACGCAAAGTCTATGCCGCCTTGAGCGGGGCAAAGGCCGGGGAGCGGGCGCCGGGAGAGGCACCCTTTCTGCCATCCCGCACCACCAGACACGCGCGCGCGCGTGAGCACACCCTCCCCTCTCCTCCTCGACTCACCCGTCGCATCCAGGTCGATGCTCGCCAGCAGGGCCTCCATCTCCGCCCGCGCGACGGCCGACCCACGTTTAGCCATAGCGGCCTTCAGCTCGTCCACCGTGATGGAGCCCGACCCGTCGGCGTCGATCTCCTCAAACAGGACGCGCAGGCCCGCAATCTCTTCGGGCGACATGCCGCCCGCGATGACTTTCAGGGCCTCCTTCTTCAGCTTGTTCATGCCGGCAAAGCCGCGCAGGCGGGTGAGGACGACATTGTCTAGGGGCGTGTCCCGTGCGGACCCGTTCTCTTTCATCCAGTCGTGCTGGAGGACCGCGTCGGCAGTCGCGCGCACGCGCGGGTCCTGGGTCAGCATCTTGCGGACGCATTCCTTGGCGGCCTCCGAGATGGAGGGCCAGGGGTCGGACGCCAGGTCCA
>Ga0315276_10004586_pt1 | contig 12694 bp, 11 predicted proteins | sample YL17G05_0_MG_FD_204542 | JGI IMG/M metagenome (GOLD analysis project Ga0315276, IMG submission 204542) | Sediment microbial communities from Yellowstone Lake, YNP, Wyoming, USA - YL17G05_0 | ecosystem: Environmental > Aquatic > Freshwater > Lake > Sediment | place: USA: Wyoming | collected... | reverse complement strand
AAAGCCCATGCCTGCGCGGCTCGCAGCAGTGCGATCACGGCACGCGGCGAGAGCCCGGCTTCGAACTCCGGAGCCTGTCTCGTGTAGCGTGCCACCGCCTGCACGTAATCGAGCAGCGCTGCGGACGCGTGCACCTTCGGCACGGCACCCTGCAGGCGCAACAGCTGCTGCGGTGTAATCGCGGCCGTGAGTTCGGTGAGCAGGTCGCGCCGGTCGCGACCGAGCAGCAATTGCCGCTCGAGCGATGCAGCCGGGTAACCGAGTTCGATGCGCATCAGGAAGCGGTCGAGCTGCGACTCCGGCAACGGGTACGTGCCGACCTGGTACGAGGGGTTCTGCGTCGCAATGACGAAGAAGGGTTCCGTGAGCGGATAGGTCTGACCGTCGGCCGTGACCTGGTGTTCCTCCATCGCCTCGAGCAGTGCGCTCTGCGCCTTGGGCGTTGCCCGGTTCACTTCGTCCGCCAGCACGAGCTGGGCAAACACGGGTCCGCGATGGAAGCGGAACTGTCCAGTGTCGGCCTCGAAGACCGAGACACCGATGATGTCCGCCGGCAACAGGTCGCTCGTGAACTGGATGCGCTGGTACGAGAGACCCAGCGAACGGGCGAGGGCGTGGGCCAGCGTGGTCTTGCCGACCCCCGGGATATCCTCGATCAGCAGATGTCCCCGTGCGATCAGGCACGCGAGGCACAGGCGGACCTGCGTTTCCTTGCCGAGGATGATCTCGTTGAGACCCGCCACGGCCGCATCGGTGAGCGCATTCAGCGAAGGCTCGGTGGTTGCGACCGGTTTGACGGGAGCCGACACGTCAGCCGCCCACCGGCGTTGCCAGCGCCGCCAGCCGCCGCATCTGCTCGCCCAACTGCCCGAGCTGGCGTTCGAACTCGGCGCTGCGGTCGCGTTCCTGCACGACGACGCTCTCCGGCGCATTGGCGACGAAGTTCGCATTGGCAAGCTTGGCTGCGCACTTGTCGCGCTCCTGCTGCGTCCGGGCCTTGCGCTTCTCGAGCCGGGCCAGTTCCGCCGACACGTCGTCGACGAGGCGGTCGAACGGAGCGAGCACGGTGCGCCCGGCACTGATCGCAATCGCGCACGGCGGCAGGTCGGCTTCCGACTGCACGAGCTCGATCGACTCGAGGTTCGCGATCTTGCGGATCGTCGCGGCAAGCGCGCGGATTGCTGCGGCGTCGCCGGCCTTGTCGCTGCGCACGTACACCGGTGTCGCACGCGAGTGCGGCACGTCGAGTTCGCCGCGGATCTGGCGGATGCCGAGCACCACGGCCTGCAGTGCCGCGATGTCGCGCTCGGCCATCGCGTCGGGTGCGAACTCGGCGGCCGACGGATAGGGTTGCAACATGATCGTGCCGCCCGTGCGCCCCGCGAGGGGCCCGACCTTCTGCCAGATCTCCTCGGTGATGAACGGCATCAGCGGATGCAGCATGCGCAGCGTGCCTTCGAGCACGTCAAGCAGCGTGCGGCGGGTGCCGCGACGGGCCGCGGAATCCGCTTCGGCGGCTTGCAGTGCGGGCTTCGAGAGTTCGAGGTACCAGTCGCAGAATTCGTACCAGACGAATTCGTACATCGCCTGCGAGGCGAGGTCGAAGCGATAGGCCGCGAGGTTCGAGCGCACGCTCGTAACCGCGGCGCCGAGGCGGCCGCGGATCCAGCGGTCTGCAACGGAGTACTCGCACGGGCCGGCCGCGAGGTCTGCCGCATGCTCTTCGGTGTTCATCAGCACGTAGCGCGCCGCGTTCCAGAGCTTGTTGCAGAAGTTGCGGTAGCCCTCGACGCGGCCGAGGTCGAAGCGGATGTCGCGGCCCATGGTCGCGAGCGCCGCGAAGGTGAAACGCAAGGCATCGGTGCCGAAGGACGGAATGCCTTGCGGGAACTGCTTGCGCGTCGCCTTCTCGATCGCGTTCTTCATCTGCGGCTGCATCAGGCCGGTGGTGCGCTTGGCGACCAGCGTCTCCAGCTCGATGCCGTCGACCAGGTCGAGCGGGTCGATGATGTTGCCCTTCGACTTCGACATCTTGTTGCCGTGTTCGTCGCGGATGAGCCCGGTGATGTAGACCTCGCGGAAGGGCACCGCATCCTGGAACTTGAGGCCCATCATGATCATCCGGGCCACCCAGAAGAAAATGATGTCGAAGCCCGTGACCAGCACCGCGGTGGGGTAGAAAGCCGCGAGTTCCGGCGTCTGCCGTGGCCAGCCGAGCGTCGAGAATGGCCACAGCGCGGAGCTGAACCACGTGTCGAGGACGTCTTCGTCCTGGCGCAGCGCCACCGGCTTGCCGTGCTGCCTGGTGGCGACCGCCTGCGCTGCCTCCTCGCTGCGGGCGACGAAGATGTTGCCGTCCACGTCGTACCACGCGGGAATGCGGTGGCCCCACCAGAGCTGGCGGCTGATGCACCAGTCCTGGATGTTGCGCATCCACTGGAAATAGGTCTTCGACCAGTTGTCGGGCACGAAGCGGATGCGCCCGTCCTCGACCGCGGCGATCGCCGGTTCGGCCAAGGGCGCGATGCGCACGTACCACTGGTCCGTGAGCCACGGCTCGAGCACAGCGCCGCTGCGATCGCCGCGCGGCACGGGCAAGGTGTGCGGATCGATCTTTTCGAGCAGACTGGCGGCCTCGAGGTCTGCAACCACGCGCCTGCGGGCCTCGAATCGATCGAGCCCTCGATACTGTGCCGGCACTTCGTCGTTGAGGGTCGCGTCGGCCGTGAAAATATTGAGCAGCGGCAGCGAATGGCGCTTGCCGATTTCGTAGTCGTTAAAATCGTGCGCCGGCGTGATCTTGACGCAGCCGCTGCCGAACGCCGGATCGCAGTAGTCGTCGGCGATGATCGGCACGAGACGGCCGGTGAGCGGCAACCGGACCTGCTGGCCGACGAGGTGCTGGTAGCGCTCGTCTGCGGGGTTAACGGCGACGGCCGTGTCACCGAGCATCGTTTCCGGACGCGTCGTCGCGACGATCATGTGGCCGCTGCCGTCCGCGAGCGGATAGCGCAGGTGCCACAGGCTGCCGGCCTCGGGCTCCGCGATCACTTCGAGATCGGACAGCGCCGTGTGCAGCACCGGGTCCCAGTTCACGAGGCGCTTGCCGCGATAGATCAGACCGTCCTCGTGCAGGCGCACAAAGACTTCGAGCACGGCTGCCGAGAGCCCTTCGTCCATCGTGAAGCGGTCGCGTGACCAGTCGACCGAATTGCCGAGCCGGCGCATCTGGCGCGAGATGGTGCCGCCCGACTCCTCTTTCCATTCCCACACGCGCTCGACGAATTTCTCGCGGCCCAGGTCGTGCCGCGTCTTGCCGTCGGCGGCGAGCTGGCGCTCGACGACCATCTGCGTGGCGATGCCCGCGTGGTCGGTGCCCGGTTGCCAGAGGGTGCGATCGCCGTCCATGCGGTGCAGCCGGGTCAGCACGTCCATCAGCGTGTGCTGGAAGGCGTGCCCCATGTGCAGCGTGCCCGTGACGTTCGGCGGCGGGATGACGATGCAGTAGGGTGGGCCGTCACCGACGGGCGCAAACCAGCCGGCCGCTTCCCAGGCAGCGTAGATGCGGGATTCGATGTCTCGGGGGGAGTAGCTCTTGTCCATCGACGGCCTCGTGCACGAACCGTCGATTATAGCGGCAGTCCCGCGGTTGCCCGGCTCAGTTCGTGAGACCCGGGCCCCGGAAATGCTCGGCGATGACCCGCGAGATCAGCCGCGGCAGCTCGGCCTTGAGGCGGTCCGAGACCTGCTCGAGCAGCAGAGCCTCCATTTCGCGCAGTGCGTTGTGGACCAGCTCGTCTGCCTGCTCGTGGACCACGGCCGCCAGGTGCGCTTCGAGCTCGCCCAGGAACCGGCTGGTGTCGTTGATGAAGGCCGAAGCTGAACCGATGTTCGGTTCGACGATGTCCGTCAGGACGGGGATTTCGTCGGTGGGAAGTTCGTTCATGGTGCAGCGGAACCTCGCTCAGAGCGGATGCGCCTCGGGGGCGCAGCCTGCGTCACGGTACGTTCGCCAGCGGTGGCGGCCTGCCTTCCTGGCGTCTTCATCGCCGCCGACCACTTCGCAGATCCGAGCATAGGCGGAAAAGTCGGCGGGTGCATCGGGCGCGAGGTTGATCAGCACATCGCGGTGACTGGCGGGAAGGCTGGAACTGCCCACCACGACCGGAGTGGCCGCGACCACTTCCGGCTCGGTCGGCCAGACGACGTGCGGCACGAAGCTGCGGTCGGAAAAAGTCCACAGCAGCTCGTCGAATTCCGCGGTTTCCGCGGCACCGGCCGTGCGGATGGCCACTCGCAGGCCCTGGTCGCAGGCTTTTTCGGCGAGGCGACACGCCGTGACGAGGCGAGCCCGGCGATCGGGCTCGCCGAGCGTGTAGAAGTCGACTTTAGGCGCGCCCACGGTGCGTGCAGCGCGGTATCAGGCCCGACCGAGCAGGAAGTCCAGCAGCAGGGGCACCGGGCGTCCGGTGCTGCCCTTGTGCGAACCCGTGAGGTACGCGGTGCCCGCGATGTCCAGGTGGGCCCAGTGCAGGCCGTCCGTGAACTTGGCGAGGAAGCACGCGGCCGTAATGGCGCCGCCGTCGCGGCCGCAGGCATTGGCGAAGTCCGCGAAATTGCTCTTGAGCTGCTCGTGGTATTCCTCTGCCATCGGCATGTGCCAGCAGCGGTCTTCCGCGCGCAGGCCGGCTGCAGTGAGTTCGCCCGCGAGCTCGTCGTCGTTGCTCATGACGGCGCTCAGGTGCGCGCCGAGCGCGATCACGCAGGCGCCCGTCAGCGTCGCGATGTCGACGACCGCCGCCGGCTTGAAGCGGCGCGCGTAGGTGAGCGCATCGCACAGGATCAGGCGGCCTTCGGCGTCGGTGTTGATCACCTCGATGGTCTGGCCCGACATGCTGCGCACGATGTCGCCCGGCTTGGTTGCGCGGCCGCTCGGCATGTTCTCGCAGGCCGGAACGATGCCGACGACGTTGAGCTTGAGTCCCATCTCGGCTGCGGCCTTGATCGCGCCGAAGACGCTGGCAGCGCCCGTCATGTCGAACTTCATTTCGTCCATGCCCGGCGGCTGCTTCAGCGAGATGCCGCCGCTGTCGAACGTGACACCCTTGCCGACCAGCGCGACGGGCGCCTGGCCCGCGCGACCGCCGTCGTAGCGCATGACGATCAGCTTGGCCGGCTCGTCGGTGCCGTTGGTGACGGACAGGAACGAACCCATCTTGAGCCGCTTCAGGTCGCGTTCTTCGAGCACCTGCGTCCGCACCGACTGGTACGACCGGGCGAGTTCCTTCGCCTGCTGCGCGAGGTAGCCCGGGGTGCAGACGTTGGCCGGGAGGTTGGCGAGATCGCGCGTCAGGGCGGAGCCCGCGGCAATCGCCTGGCCATGGTCGAGGCCGCGCTGCGTGGCCGACTTCTGGCCGGCCTCGGCGATGGCGATGCCGAACGACTTCAGTGCCGGTTCTGCCGGCTTGCGCACGCTGCGGATCGCGGGGACACGGTAGAGCGCAGCGCCCAACGCTTCGGCGGCGAGGCGGGCGTCGTAATAGGCATCGGGCTCGGTGACCGATTCCGCAAGGTAACTCACGGCGTCACGGGCGCCGGTCTTGGCGATCGCGCCCAGCGCGGCGAGCAGCGCCTTGCGGTACTGCTTGCGGCCAAAGGCGCCTTTTTTGCCGAGTCCGACGACCATGACGCGCTGGCAGTCGGCGCCGTCCGTATCGATGAGGCGCAGTTCGCCGGTCTTGCCATGCACGTCGCCGCGCTTGATCAACCGGCCGAGGCGGCCTTCCAGTGCGGAATCGAGTGCAGCGGCCGCACCCGTGAGCCCGCCGCTGCCTTCATGCAGGCCGACGATGGCGCAATCGGTCTTCTGGCGGTGGGGAGCGGTGGTGGCGACGAAAAGGCGCATCGGTCAGTCCTCTATCCTTAAGGTTTCCGGCGCGGGTCGACTTTGTACCCGGTTGCCGGTTCGCCCGTTAAACTGAGCGGGCGAGTTTACCGATTCCCGCCGAGGCCCGCGAATTTTGCTCAGTCGCCTGGACCGCTATCTGTTGCGCGAAGTGACCGTGACCTTCGTCGCGGTTACCGGCGTGCTGCTGATTGTGCTGCTCTCCAACCAGTTTGCGCGGGTGCTCGGGCAGGCGGCAGCGAGCGGCTTTCCCGCCAGCATCGTGCTGACGCTGATCGGCCTCACCACGCTGCAGCAGCTGACGGTGCTCGTGCCGATCGGCCTGTTCCTCGGGATCGTGCTGGCGCTCGGCCGCCTGTACCACGAGAGCGAAATGACGGCGATGACGGCCTGTGGCGTCGGGCCGTTGCGGATCTACCGGCCGATTGCGCTGCTGGCGGTGGTCGTGGTGGCCTTGCTCGCGGTACTGTCGTACCGAATCGTGCCGGCGGCCTGGATCAAATCGAACGATCTCCGGCTCGAGGCGACGCGGGCTGCGCAGTTCGGTGCGCTCGAGCCGGGGCGCTTCCGCAGCTTCGCCGGCGGCGACGCCGTGTTCTACGCCGAGCGCGTCGAGAAGACGGGTGAGTTGTACGGCGTGTTCGTGCAGCGCAGCGTCGGCGACAAGATCGAGATTGCGATGGCCGAAAGGGCGGTGCAGCGCGGGGCGGGCCAGCCCGAGCAGTTGTTCATCCTGTACGACGGGCGCCGTTACGAAGGCGTGCCCGGCACGCCGAACTGGCGCATCGTGGAATTCCGCGAGCACGGGATTCCGGTGCGCCTGCCCGAGGCGAAGGCGGGCAAGAACAAGATCGAGATGATGAGCACGGCGACGCTGATGGCGTCGGACGAGCCGAAGGATCGCGCCGAGTTCGCGTGGCGCACGGCGGTGCCTGTCATGGCGTTCGTGCTGATGGTGCTCGCGGTGCCGCTCGCACGCCTGCGCCCGCGCCAGGGGCGGTTTGCGCGCGTCGGTTACGCGGTGCTCGCGTACTTCCTGTATTCGAACATGCTGGCGGCGGTGCGCGTCTGGATCCAGAAGGATTCGGCCGGCGGGCAACTCGGCCTCTGGTGGGTCCATCTCGTGCCGCTCGCGCTCGCCGCGTGGCTGCTGTGGAGTGAACTCCACCCCGGCAAACCGTGGCGCATCCCATGGCTACGGCGTCCGGCCAGCGCCCCGGCGCCAGGCTGAGGTCGCGCCACCATGATGGGAGTGCTCAGCCGTTACCTGATCCGCACCGTGCTCGGGTATACGGCGCTGGTCATGATCGTGCTGCTCGCGCTCGGCGCGCTGTTCATGTTCATCGGCCAGCAGGACGACATCGGCGTCGGCAACTACACGGCCACGCGGGCGCTGCTGTTCGTCGCCCTGAACCTGCCGAGCTACCTGTTTCAGTTGTTGCCCGTGGCGGCACTGATTGGCTCGCTGCTCGGCCTGGGCAACCTGGCGCGTGGCAGCGAACTCATCGTCATGCGCTCCTCGGGTGTGACGACGCTGCGATTCTGCCTGTGGCTCGGCACGGCCGGCCTGATCCTGTCGTCGCTGATGTTCTTCGTCGGTGAATACGTCGCTCCGCCGCTCGGGCAATACGCGCGGCAGCTCAAGATCTTTGCCAAGTTCGACGAGTTCGCCCTCGCGGGCAACCGCGCGACGTGGGTGCGTGACGGCGACATCATCATCAGCGTTGACCAGCAGTCTGCCCGTACTCGCTTCGGCGGCATCAAGGTTTTCCAGGTCGATCGCGCACGCAGGCTCGTGAGCGTCGGCCGCGCCGAGTCGGCGAGCGTCAAGGGTGACAAGGTGTGGCGGCTGGAGAAATACGTGGGCACCTCGTTCGCGCGAGATTCGCTCACGGCCACCGTGGATCGCGCAGGCGAGCGCGACGTGCGCACGTCGCTGTCGTCGGAATTCCTCGGTCTCGCCATCATGGAACCCGACACGATGGGATTGCGTGACCTGCGGGATTACATCGCGCACCTGCAGCGCAACGAACTGCAGTCGGGCCGGTTCGAGGCGGCCTACTGGTCACGCCTCGCGCGGTTCGTTGCCGTGCTGCTGGTGATCATGCTCGCGCTGCCGTTCTGCGTCGGGTCGCTGCGCAATTCCGGGCAGGGCGCGCGCACCGTGATCGGCGTACTGATCGGTGCGGGATTCGTGCTGCTGAGCCAGACGCTCGAGAGCAGCGGTGAGTTGTTCAGCCTGCCTCCCTGGATGGTGGGCTGGCTGCCGACGGCGTTGCTCGGTGTGGTGACGGGCACTCTGCTTTGGCGTAATCGCTGATTCGCGGTTCGATTTGCTGCCGTCGCTGAGATGCTTGCGTTGTGCAATTTTCGGCTGACGGAAAGTTGCTGCGATGGCGCGGGCTCAGGGCGCTCCGGTGGGGTTGTCTTTCTGCACCGCGGAAAGGCAGACACGCGGTGCAGAAAGACAACCCCACCGGGCGCTGACAGCAGGCGCCTGAGCAAATTTTCGGCGGACCGAAAATTTGCACGGCGCAGCAGCGTCGCAGCGGTGCTGAGAATCGATCGCGATGTGCCGGCGGCACGCACGGTCAACCCAGATGAAGGTGTCAGCGACTGCGTTGCATCACCACGGGTACGCAACGTTTGTCGACGTTGGAACTGGTTCGCGCCACAACCCTCGGGTTGACTCGATGGGTGCCGCGTATCTCGAAGTGGAGCGCCGTCTTTCTTGCGTGAATCCACTTGCGCCGTGCGAGTCGTTCGGGCCGCCGAACGGCTCGCTCAGGCGCGGCATGTCGAGCGTGCGATCCGGTTCATTTCAGGAAATTGGGGAAATTGGGGACGGGAAATTGGGGACGCTCACCTATTTCCACCTATTTCACCTATTTCGACGGAAATAGGTGAGCGTCCCCAATTTCCTGAAATGAACCGGATCGCACGCCTGTCACTTCCCCGCCTTGTGCCTCTTCGGCAACACAACGACCCGCGAGTGCGAAAGAGAGTCATGCCAGGTACGGCGCTCACGATCGAACAACGCCCACAGCCAGCCGAGACCGGCCGGCAGCCACGAGAGGAGACTCGCGCCCAAGCGCACCACCACGTCCCGCCACGTCAACAGGAATCCGTCGTCACGCTGCACGCGCAACCGCCACGACGCCATGCCCAGCGTCTGCCCGCGCTGGGTCCACGGCAAGCCGAAGTAGGCGACGATGGTGACGACGAGCGCCGCCCAGTACGGCAACGCCAGCAGCGGGAAGCTGTCCCACGTCACGGCTTCGCCACCGGTCAACGGCAGGAAGCACGCGGTGACGATCATCAGCGCCGCCAGGACCAGCAGGCCGTCGTAGACCATCGCAGCGAGTCTGCGCAGCAGACCAGCCGGCGGCAGCGCCGCCGCAGCGGTGGCGGCGGAACTCACGGAGTCTTGGTTACTGCCGGTCACGGCGTTGCTGCGTTGCGGTCGGTGGCAATCAGAACTTGTCGGATCGCAGCACGCTCACGTCTTGCAGAAACAAGATCATCGCGTAGTGATCATAGAATTGCTCGCGCACTCGTGCGGCGATCCGGTCCGCGACGGCCGGATCGCAAATGACTTCGACCCGGATGTTGCCTTCCTGCGCCCAGTCGGACTGGCGCAGCCCGCGGCTGCCCTTGCCGCGTGCATCGGTGATCGTGAAGCCGTGGACGCCAAGCGATTCCAGTTCGGCTATCAGCGTGCGCTCGAGCGCGGATTCGGTGACGATCGTGACCATGCGTCGCGTGTAGTGCTGCACTTGGGTGGTCTCAGAAAGAAGCGACCAGCGTCGCCAGCCGATGGTAAAGCGGAATGCCGACGATGATGTTGAACGGGAACGTGATGGCGAGCGACGCCGTGAGTGACAGAGCTGGATTGGCTTCGGGCACTGCGGTGCGCATCGCGGTGGGCGCGGCGATGTATGAAGCGCTCGCGGCGAGCGTCGCGAGGACGAAGATGCCACCCGGCGACAGGCCGATCGCGCGGCCGAGCAGGGCGCCGACCACGGCACCGAACAATGGCATCAGCACGCCGAACAGCACCAGGAACACGGCATTGCGCTGCAGTGCGCCGAATTGAGTCGCGGCGATCAATCCCATCTCGAGCAGGAACAGCGCGAGGATGCCCTTGAACAGCCCGAAGAACAGCGGCTGGATCGAGGCGGTGCCTGCAGGCCCGCTGATCCAGCCGATGGCGAGGCCACCCAGCAGCAGGACGATGCTGCGACCGAGCAGCAGTTCGCGCAGCAACGGCCGCCAGGCGACGTTGCCGCCGAAGCCACGTGCCAGGACGATGCCGGCAAGTATCGCCGGCACCTCGAGTACCACGACCCACACCGGGGCACGCGCCTCATACGGAATGCCCTGCACGGCAAGGTAGCCGATGAGGACCGCGAACGTACCGACGCTCACGGAGCCATAATGCGCGCTGAGGGACGCCGCGTCGGCACGGGTGAGCCGCCCGAGGTAACGCGCGACGAGAAAGGCGGGGATCGGCAAGCCGAAACCGAGGGCCAGCAGGGCCGCGAGTTCGACGGGGGGGATGCCTTCACCGGCTCGCGCGAGTTCGACGCCGCCTTTCAGGCCGATCGCGAGCAGCAGCAGGGTGCTGACGAAATCGTAAATCGATGCCGGCAGGCGCAGTTCGGCCTTGGCCAGGCCCGCGCCGGCGCCGAGCAGGAAGAACAGGATGACGGGATCCAGGTTTGACATGAAGGTTCGTTCGCGGCGTGCAGGACCGGTGCGATTGGAGCGCAACGGTAGGCGAAATTGCGGCGCGAGTCACGATGTTCCAAAGTGGAATCCGGCTCTTGCCCAGGGACGAGCCAGGCCTCGATGAGTCTCACTCCTGCTGACGGCTCGGCGAACGCGACAGCGCTGGTCTGGGACTGGCCGCTGCGCGTTTTTCACTGGTCGCTCGTGCTTGCCGTCGCCGGTTCGTTCGCGACGCACTATGCCGGGATCGAGTGGTTCGAGTGGCATCGCCGCTGCGGCTATGTCGTCGTGGTACTGATCGGATTTCGGCTCGCCTGGGGTTTCGTGGGTCCGCAGTACTCGCGGTTCACGTCGTCCCTGCGCGGACCCGGCGCGATGATCGAACACCTGCGTGGCCGGCAACCGTACCCGCCAGCGGGCCACAATCCCGTCGGCGCGGCCAGCGTGCTGGCGTTCCTGGGGTTGCTGGCAATACAGGCAGGCACGGGTTTGTTCGCCAACGATGAAATCGCGAACGCGGGTCCGTTCTATGGGTGGGTGACGCAGGAGACCAGCAACCGACTCACCGCGGTGCACGATCTAAATTCCAACCTTCTGCTGATGCTGATCGTTGCGCATCTGCTTGCCATCGCGTGGTACGACGGGTTGCGGCGGATTGGGCTGGTGCGCGCGTTCTGGACCGGCCGCAAGGCAGGGGCGCAGGGCATCCGTTCTTCTCGCGGCGGACTCGCGCTCGCGATCGTGGTCGCGCTGATCGTCGCCCTGGCGCTCGCGCTACGTGCGGCGCCAGAGGCGTCGGTCAGTTTCTTCTAGCAAGAACGCCGCACCACGTACCGCAAGAACTCCGTCATTCGTTCTTGTACTTCTCGTGGCACGCCTTGCACGCGTTTGCCGTGTCGAAGAATGCCGCCTTGCTCTGCGCAAAGTCGCCGGTCTTCGCCACGGTCGCCAGCGTCGCACTGCGGTCGACGAGGTCCTTCATCTTCGCGTCGAAGTCCGCGCGGTTGGCCCACATCGCGGGCTTCAGCTCCGAGTTCGGCATGTCCTTGGATTCAGCCGGGAACCCTTCGCTCAGCATCGGTGCGATCAGTGCGACGCGGTTGGCGCGCTGCGCGAATTCCGCGGCGTCGTAAGGCACCTTGCCCTGGGCCATCGCGCCCATCGGGCCGAAGTTCCAGGCCATCACCTGGTACAGCGACTTGCGGTACTTGAGCGCCTGCTCGCCCTTCGACGGTGCGCCCTCGGCCTGCGCGGTGCCAGCAAACAGGCACGTGGTGGTGAGCAAGGCAATTGCGGACCAACGGAAAATCTTCATGGGTGGGGCGCTCCTTCAAGCGGCAGTCCTTGGGGAACCGCGAAGGTACCGCAGGCCGCGTGACGGTGTCACGACGGCAATGCCGGCAATCAGCCCGTGCGGCGCGACGCGGCGAGGATGTCGTTGCGATACGCGCGCAGGATTATCCAGACCTCGTTCTCGGACGGGCGATCGGCCATCCGCGCGATCAATCCAGCGAGCGCCGGCCATTCGCGTCCCCACTCGAGCATGCGAACCGCATCGGCGATCACCTGTCGTGTCATCGCGTCCTTGGACCGGGGTGGCGATGCCGGAGCGGGCTCGGGACGAGCAGCGGGCTTTGGAGCGGGTGCAGGTACCGTGGCGGTACGCGGCCGTGTCGGCCGCTTGTGCGATCCGGTGGAAGATTTGTGGGTCGCACCGGCCGGGGTCGTTTTCGTTGAGCCGGGCGCCGCAGCGGTGCTGTTTTTTTGGTTCGAGCCAGCCTTGGCCGCGGCACGAATCCGTGGTTGCTCCACCGTTGCGGACATGCCCGCATCGGGTGCCTTGCCGGTTGCCAATGGGATGAAGCGCTCGATGTGTTCCGATCCGAGCAGGCTCGTCAGGAACGACATCAGCTCGAGCGACTCGGCGAATTTCGCATCACCCGCGTCGCGGCGCTCGTGCAGGTGGCGCGTCAAATCCAGCAGGCGGGTGCGGGCGAGGTTCACGACCAGCGCATTCGGGCGCTGGTGCTTCGGCCAGGCTTCGGCGCGCGCGTAGGC
>Ga0315276_10004581_pt1 | contig 12700 bp, 6 predicted proteins | sample YL17G05_0_MG_FD_204542 | JGI IMG/M metagenome (GOLD analysis project Ga0315276, IMG submission 204542) | Sediment microbial communities from Yellowstone Lake, YNP, Wyoming, USA - YL17G05_0 | ecosystem: Environmental > Aquatic > Freshwater > Lake > Sediment | place: USA: Wyoming | collected... | reverse complement strand
CCTTCGAGGAGCGCGATGTCCCTCCCGAGGAAGAACACGAACCCGTCCGTCGGGTCCTCGAGCCTCGTCAGCAGCCTCCCGGTCGTGGTCTTGCCGCACCCGCTCTCGCCCACGAGGCCGAGTATCTCGCCGGACCTGATGTCGAAGTTGACGTCGTCCACGGCCTTCACGATCGGTATCTCCCCGCCGAACGAGAAGAATCCCTTCTTGAGCTCGAAGTACTTCTTCAGGTTCCTGACCTTGACCACGACCGCGCCTGTGGGCATGCCTACTCCACCTTCCTGAGCTTGTCCCAGAGCTCTCTGGCGAAGTGGCAGTACGAAAGGTGCCCCGGCTCGATCTCTATGCCCTTCGGCCTCTCCTGCGAGCACAGCGGCTGGACATACTGGCATCTCGGGTGGAACGGACAGCCCGGGGGCGGGTTCACCAGGTCCGGCGGGAAGCCGGGTATGGAAAGCAGGCGCTTCTTCTTGCCCTTGATGGACGGGAATGAGCCCAGCAAACCCTGCGTGTACGGGTGCGCCGTGTTCTTGAACACCTGCTGGGTAATGCCTATCTCCATAAGGAGCCCCGCGTACATCACCCCGATCTTGTCCGAGACCTCGGCGACCACGGACACGTCGTGCGTGATGATCATCATGGCCATGTTGAGCTGCTCCTGGAGCTTGCGTATCTCAACCAGGATGCGGTCCTGCGTGATCACGTCGAGGGCCGTCGTCGGTTCGTCCGCGATTATGAACTTCGGCTTCAGGGCGAGCGCGAGGGCTATCATGGCCCTCTGCTTCATGCCCCCGCTGAACTCGTGCGGGTAGTTGCCTATCCTGTCAGGGGAGATGCCCACGAACTCGAACAGCTCCCTCGCCCTCTTCCTGGCGGCCTCGTCATCCACGTCCTCGTGGAGCTGTATCGCCTCGACGATCTGGTCGCCGATCTTGAACACGGGGTTGAAGGCGTTCATCGCGCCCTGGAATATCATGGATATCTGCGTCCAGCGCATCTTCCGTATCTCCTCGTTGTAGTCGTCGAGTGAGCCGTCTTTTCGCTTGGACTTGCCCAGGAGATCGTACGAGTATGTCAGGGCAGCGAGCCTGTGCCTGAGCTCTACCGCCTCCTCGCTCTTCGAAGCCCCGAGCGCGTTGAGCCTCTTCCTGATCCTGTCGATCTCCTTCGCCCGTGCCTTCCCTGTGAGCTTCGCCTTCTCGTCGTACTCGGCCCTGAAGGCCGCCACCTCGGAAGGCTCCTTGAAGAGTATCATCCCGCCCTTGATGTACCCGTTCGATGGCAGGAGCTGGGTGATGGCGTACGCCGCCGTGGTCTTCCCGCAGCCACTCTCCCCGACCAGGCCCATGGTCTCCCCGGAGTCGATGGTGAAGCTTACCCCGTCCACGGCCTTGACCCAGCCGTTCTGGATTTTGAAGTGCACTTTCAGGTCCTTCACTTCGAGCAGGGTCATCTGGTCACCTCTTCCTAAGGCGCGGGTTCACGACCTCGTCGAACGCCCTGCCTATGAGGTAGAATGCGAGAGAGAGGAGGGTGATCGCTATTCCCGGGGGCAGGAGCCACCAGGGGGCGTCGAGGGAGTGTCCGCTGATCTGCAGGAACTGCAGCATCATTCCCCATGTGATGTTGTTCGGGTCCCCGAACCCCAGGAACGCCAGGATGGCCTCGGTCACAATCGCCCCGCTGACGTTGAACGTCATGTACAGGAATGTGTAGGGGAGCACGTTGGGGCCTATGTGCCTGAATATCAGTCTGCTGTCAGAGGCACCAGAGACCATCGCGGCGTCCACGAATGCCCTCTCCTTGATCGAGAGCGTGACCGACCGGATGACCCTCGCTATGCCGGCCCAGGACAATATGGCGAAAATGATGATGATGTTCATCAGGGAAGTCCCGAAGGTCGCGGCGAACAGGAGCATGATGACCAGATACGGCAGGCTCAGCATGACGTCCGTCACCCTCATGAGCAGATCGTCGACGAACCCGGAGTAGAACCCCGCCACCAGTCCGACGATAGTGCCCACGACCACGGAGAAGAACGCAGCGGTGATGCCCACGAGCAGCTCGGCCCGCGTGCCGAACATGACCTGCGTGAGTATGTCGTGTCCCTCGTAGTCGGTCCCGAGCGGATAGTAGTTGCCGGAGGGGTACGTCCCCGGCGGCAGAGGCGCGATGTTGACGCCCGTCAGCGTCTCCATGAAGAGCGTGTTCTCTTCCGTGACCACCCCGAAATAGTTCCCCGTCTTGGTCATCTCGATGTATATGTTCCCGAGGAACACGACCGGGGTGACAGCTCCTCCATTCGGGGCGCTGAAGGTTGCGTTAATCCTCATGAGGTCGGTGACCAGGTAGATGGTCCCCTTCTCGGTGCTGAAGACGTACCTGAGCTGACCGGGGACATACTGGGGCTCGCTGTCGATGTACCCATCGACCGTCGAGTACATCGTGTTGTTGTTCCCGACCCTGCCAGTCTCCGGAAGGAGCCCCGCCATGATCCCTCTCTCGCCGGTCTTGCCGACCATGACGAGACTGTCCGGGGACGAGAACAGTCCGCTGATCTCGAAGTCCCTTATCCCGGCCAGGATGAGCTTGGTGGACCAGGTCGCGTTGCCCGTCACCCTGTCGTAGGCCACGACCTGTCCGTCCGTCGATGCGACCGCCACCCATTCCTTGCCTATCGCCGTGGACGGGGAATAGGGGTACTGGAAGGCCAGCATGTTGTCCCCGGTAACCGGCTCGAACTGCACCCCGTCGATGGAGTAGTTCCTGATCCACGCGAGATCGCCGATCGTTATGTCTAGTATCCTCGCCGTCACGTTGTGCTTCGTGACGTTGAGCGAGTACGCCCTTATGCCCAGGTCGGTGGGAACGAAGAGCATGCTCCCGTTGTCGAAGTCGCCGTCGACCACCAGCGGGTTGCCGATGATCGTCGCGTTGCTGATGGTGATGTTGTTGATGTATGTGATCGAGTCGATCCCGGGCTCGTACACGGTCGCGGGACGCTTGTTGATCATCCAAAGGTTGTGGTCGTCCGCGAAGGCGAGCGCGAGCCTGGCGTTCTGGACGACGAACGAGTACCCGTTCCACAGGTTCGAGTGGTACTTCGGGATGAACGGGATCACATGCTCCCTGGTGTACTCGAAGACGTAGCTGTATTCGTACAGGGTCGAGGTCGTCCCTCCCGAGCCCGGTGTCTCGTTGAGCGCGAACAGGAACGATGTCGAGAAGTGGGTCGACGTCAGGTAGCTCGCATTCGCAGGGAGGTTCACCGTAGACGGGTTCCCGATATCTATGCCTATCTGCCCGGTCTCCTCGCTTATGCCATAGGTGACCGGATACACGATGGCGGTCCCTTCGTCGGAATATGCCAGGACCCTCTCGAGGGGGTGGTCTCTCGTGGGCGATGTCAGGCCAAGGATCATGCTCCAGTTGAGCTCCGCGGTGAGGTTCCTCGAGGCATAGTCCGCTATGAACGTGTCGATCGCGGGGGCCTTGAAGTCACTGCCATAGGGTGCGAGCCAGGGCGCGAAGATGGCGACGATCAGGAACCCCAGGGCTATCGAAAGCCCCGCGACGCCGGTCTTCGACTGCCTGTAGAGCTTCCAGGTGCTCAGGAACCCCTTCATGATCCTCAGGACTGCTCTCTGACCCGCCTCCTGGAAATCGGCGGCGCCTGGCTTGCCCTTATCCTGAGCATCCGTCTTGTCGTCCTTCCTGTTCACATCCGCACCCTCGGGTCAAGGTATCCGTAAAGCAGGTCCGCCGCGAAGTTGCCCAGCAGGACCATGAGCGTGATGATGTACAGTGTGGCCTCGGCAACGGGGAAGTCCAGCTGGAACAGCGACTGGATGTACAGCTGGCCCATCCCGGGGAAGCTGAACACGTTCTCCAGCACGACCGCGCCTCCGATGGCGAACACGAACGCTATGATGAACGAAGTGACGACCGGGAGCATGGCGTTCCTGGCCCCGTGCTTGAAGAGCACCTTGCTCTCCGACAGACCGATCGCCTTCGCGGTGACCATGTAGTTCTCGCCGATCACGTCGAGCATGGCCGTCCTCATGAGCAGAACGGTGCCCGCGAGGGATAACAGCAGCAGCACGATCATCGGGAGCGACACGTGCCAGAGGACGTCCACAAGGTACGGCAGGTTGTCGGTTGGATCGTACCACCCCGTGAGGGGGAACCAATTGAGCTCGGACGCGAATATCACCAGGAATATGAGCCCGATCCAGAACGAGGGCATGTTGTAGAACACGAGGCTCACAACGACGGTCCCCCCGTCGAGCACCCCGCCGCGCTTCCACGCAATCAGCGCGCCAAGGTAGATGCCTATCATGTAGGCGAATATGGTCGCCCCGCCGAACAGCAGCATCGTCCTGGGTATCCTGTCCTGCAGGATGTCCCAGACCTGGTCCGCCCTGCTGAAGGATATGCCGAAGTCGAACGTGAGCATGTTGGTCATGTACAGGCCGTATCTCTCGAGGACGGGCCGGTCGTAGCCGTACAGCGTTGTCATGTAGTCGATCTGGGACTGCTGGATGTTGGGCGCGGTCCTTAGCAGGTCCTGGGGCCTCGCGGGAAGCGCCTCGAACATGATGAAAATCAGCGTGAGGATAATCAATAGGGTGACGAAGGTCTGTATGCTCCTGGCCACGACGTAGCGTGTCATCCCGGCCATTCTGGCACCTTTTCTGGGAAGGGGTTTATTGATGCGTGAAGATTCGGTGCGATATTAAAACTTTGGTCAGTAACGGTAAGGGCATCGTACCGATAGAACAGGTTCGCAGGTTATAAGGCCCTGCCTCTCAGAGAGGAAATGAAAACGATGGAAGAGGTTTCAGGGAAGTTGTTTCGAGACCCGTCTATTCCTTCTTCTCCTCTTCCGCCTCGGGCGCTGGAGCCGGTTCCTTCGGCTTCCTCATCTTGAGGACCAAGAACACCAGCACCACAGCGGCGACAATCCAGCCTGCGGCTGCAAGGCCCCAGGCGAGCAAGTCTGCCCCTGCCTCTTCAGCGGCTACGAGGGTGAAGGACATCTCCGCCTCGCTCGATATGCCGAGCGAGTCCGTGGCGGATATTGTCACAGTGTGCTCGCCCTCAGCGAGGCCAGAGAGGACCTCAGAGACCGCGATCGCGATGGATCCCTCGGTCACCACTAGGTCTATCGGCGTGCCATCGTCTACCACCAGGGTCGCCTCAGCAATGCCGTTCGCATCGAAGATGCCGCCAGTGACGGTCGCATTCGGTCCTTCGACCTCGGCGTCCGCCGCAGGCCCGGTGATCTCTATCGAGGGTGCCTCGTTCATCAAGGCCACCATCACCCTGCAGGTGCCGCCCTCAGGCGCACCGCTGGTGATGAGCGAGACCGCCAGGAACGCTGCCGCGGCGTCCGCGATGCCAGATGTGTCTACTCCCAGGGTCACCATGCCTTCCGCGTCCGTCCATGTGTACGGTGTGGTGATCGTCCCGAGGTTGACGGCTATGCTGACCGGCAGGTCGGCGTAGGGCTCCCCGTCCGCGCCCAGGACCTGGGCGGTGACGACTACGTAGTCGCCTATCGCCTTCACATCGGTGACCGGCTCTGGCACGATGTACACGACATCTCTCGTGGGCTCGACGACTAGCTGGGTCTGGCTGATCACCGTCAAGTACCCGGCTACCCTGGCCCTTATGAACATGTCCGGGTTCACAATCGCGGTCAGGCCAGCGGTGTAGTCTCCATCGGCCACACTCCACGCGACCGTTGTCACGGTGAAGTTGGCCATGCCGGTCGTGTCAGAGTAGACCACCGAGGTCTTCCTGCCAGTACACGGGTCGACCTTGTAGTCGTTGTTCTGGAGCGACCCGCTCGAGGAGGTCGTCTGGTATATCTGCACGCTCGCGCCTTCAATCGGCGCGTTCGCTTCGTCGTAGGCCGTCACATGCACGATGGTCGTGTCCGCAACGCCGCCTTCCGCCATGAGCACAGGCGTATCGATCTCGTACGTCACAGTGGCGAGGCTGTACGCCCTGCCGTATCCGAGCGAGCTCGATATCAGCGACGGGCCCCAGAAGTAGAATGCCAGCGGCCATGGGCCCCCGTCATCCATCGAGCCTATGGGTTCTTTGCTGTCGAACGTCGCGTTGCACCATGAGCCCGGCATCACGTAGATGTCGGTTATCAGGTCCAAGCTCGCGATTGCCCCACCGTACAGGTCCATCTCGTAGACTCCTCCAGTGAGGGTTACTCCCACCGGGACGTAGCCGTAATACAAATCCATGTATTCTGCAGCTCTGCCGGCCATCGGCGTGTCGCAGGCTCCGGTCGCCGCGAGGCTCTGTTCGTCTGCCGTGGTCGTGAGGGTTGCGCCCACCCACTCCCAGAGCGGAGTGAACTCGTAGGGGTCCCACTCCATCATCTGGCCGGCCGCTGCTGCGGGTACGATGACGGTAGCGTTCACTCCATCCGCTGGAGTGCCGTCCTGGTCGAACACATATGCCGTCACGTGGATCCCGCCCCACGCCTCGACGAACTTGGTCAGGTCGTACTGTATGTACCCTCCGTAGTAATCGGTGGCCAGTACGTCCGCCGGGTCCGCGTAGGTCAGCGTGACCGTGTCATGGATTCCGTTCGGCGCGGTCATCATGCCCATCGTGACCCTGATGCCTCCGGACTCGCCGGTGTCGGCCGCAGTCACATCGATGCTGGTCGTGCCGTCCGCGTCCGTCGCCGGGGTCGCGAACACTGGGCTATCGACGCGTGACTCGTTGCTGTACTCCACGTCGAGCACCTCACCGTCGAGCGGGTTGCCGAGCTCGTCCGTCAGCAGCACGGTTATGGTCGCCGTCGGGTCCGTCGGCGTCAGCGCGGTCGTCGTGACCGAGTCGATGCTCGTCAGGATCCAGTCGGGAGCCGCGGCGTTGTACACGACGATCTGGCTCACGGCGAGATTGATCCTGGTGTGCTGCGGGTGCGATACAGCTGCTGCGAGCTGGACCAGCATGTGCTGGTTCAGCAGGTCGTCGGCCGGCGCAGTGTACGTCATCGTGCCTGTCCCGTCAGCGTCCGTCACTATCGAGGTCGGGCTGATCGAGCCGTACCCTAGCAGGTACGGGTCTATCGACACCGTGGCTCCCTCGAAGGGGTCGCCCGTCACATTAGTCACGAGCAGGTTCACGTCGATCGACTCTCCAGCCGCGACAACGGTCTTCTCGGGCGTGACCTGGACCGCCAGGCCTCCGAGCGTGCTTATCAGCAGGGTGGCCGTGTCCGATGCCTCAAGGGTGCCGTCCGTCACGTTGACCGTCACGGTCGTCGCGCCAGCGGCCTCTCCTAGGACTTCGAACTCGAACAGTCCGTTCGCATCGGTCGTGCCCGTCGCTGGGTCGGCCGAAGCGATGTCGCTTCCGAAGTTGACCTCCACGGTGGCTCCGGAGGCTGGGGCACCGAGGTTGTCAATCGCCATCACGGTCGCTGCGACGCTCTCGCCGCACCCGACCTTCTCGGCCATCGTCAGGCCCGCGCTCAGGCTGGTCGTGACCGCTCCTCCGCCGCTAGTCTCGGCGCTTGCGTATTCAAGCACGCAGAAGCAGTACGCGTTGATCAGCGAACCGGAGAATACAGTCCAGTTCGTCCAGACCTTGTTGTGGGCCTCGACGTTCGTCCTGTAGTACAGAACGTTGCATGGGATCGCATCGGCTATGATCTCCTGGCCCTGCTTCACGAGGTTGATCTGCTCCGTGGTGTCAAAGCTCGCCCTCGCGTCGTTCTCGAGCGCGAGGAACTCGTCGGCATAAGCCTGCGTCGTCTCATCGGCCAGGGTGCTCACTCCTCCGACCTCCGAGTAGTACGGGTTCGGGTTCGTCTCGGACCAGAAGGCCCAAGAGTTCGAGCCCTCGAGCGGGCCGTATATGTCGAACAGCAAGCTCACGCACTCCGTGTATCCGGTGAACCTCCAGCCGAGGTTGAGCATCTGGTAGTCGAAAGTGTTCACCTTCGCGACGAGCGTGTTGAAGTCGATCGGCTTCGCCTCTACGTTGATGCCAGCGCTTCTCATGTTGGTCGCAAGCATCTGACCGGCCCTGATCCTGATCGGGTCGTAGTCCGCGGGCGGGGTCAGCAGGGTGATCTTCTCCATCAGGCTGCCATCGGGCATGTCCCTCCAGCCGTCCGCGTTCTCGTCTGTGTATCCGGCGTCGTTGAGGAGCTGCTCAGCAATCGCCATGTCGAAGGAATACTTCGTGACTGCCGGGTTGAACCACTCGCCGAAGTACGGCGGGACAGCGGCGGAGCCAGCCTGTCCGAAGCCGCCCATGTACACGTCCACGATCTGGTCCTTGTCGATCAGGTGCGAGATTGCCTGCCTGAAGGTCAAGTTGTTCATCGGCTCTCTCTTCATGTTGAACGCGAGGTAGAAGTACCCGCTGTCGGACATGTACTCAAGGCCGATGTTCGGGTCGCTCTGCAGCGCGGGGACACGGCCAGCTGTGACTGCCCATGCGATGTAGTCGACATCGCCGCCCTGGAGCGCCAGGATGGCTGTGTCGATGCTGCTGTAGATCTTGTAGTGCAGCGTGTCGACGACCTTCGGGAAGGTTGGCCAGCCCGCTGGCGTCATGAAGTCCTTGCCCCAGTAGCCGTCGAACTTCTTCATCACTCTGTAGGAGTTCGGGACTCCGTCGGCGTAGTAGAACGCGCCTGTGCCCCAGGTCATGTCGACCTCGCTCATGGTCACATCGACGACTCCGTCAGGGGTCAGGTAGTTCTCCCAGACGTACATCGGCATGATCGGCACTGCGAGCGTGTTCGAGAAGAACTGTCCGAACGGTTTGGCCATAGTCATCGTGACCTCGTACTCGCCAGTCTTGACGACGTGGTCGAGGAGTTCATCCTCGGTGACCTTCCCGATCGACGCTAGGTCGTCGGTGTCGAACGCATTGGCGATGTTGGACGAGTAGGTCGTCCCAATCCTCGCCATGAGGTATGAGAACACGACATCGTCCGCAGTCATCTCAACGTTGTCAGTCAAATCATCCGGGGTGCCATCGTGGAACAGGACGCCCTGCCTCAGGGTTATAACGATCTCGAGGGTGGTCTCGTTGAAATCCCAGTCCTCGGCCAGCGAGGGGATGGACTTCAGGTCCATGTCCGTCGCGGACAGCGCCTCGAAGCCAAACCCTATGACGTTGGCCTTCCAGACGCTGTTGGTGCCCAGGTTGTAGTTGTTGTAGTCTGGCACGTCTTGCTGCATAGCTATATACAGCACATCATCCTCTGCTGCCGCGGCCGCTGACACCGTCGACGCGGGTATTACCGCGAACGTCGTCAGGACCATCAGCAGCATCACAAATCCTGCTAGTATGGTTCTATTTTTCATGTCTCCTCATCCTCCGTGTAACCCCTAAATCAGGTTAGAAACTCGAACACGCAAAGGGATTGGTACATATATGAAACTTGGGGGCTATTGCTGCGTGAATTGTGTAGCATGCTGGGTATAAAACGAAAATCGGTTCTCGTCATTACTGACAAATCGACTGGGTCCATATGTGCGGATGTGCAGCCTGAACAACTGCCTGCCCGTCACTTGCAGCCGCGGCCGCCCCGAAATGGGTGGGATCCGCTCCCGGCGCTCCACCCGCCCTATCTCTTCCGGTTCTCCTTCATGACCTGCTCGACGGCCTTGGGGTCGGCGCAGTTCCACTCCCCGCAGAACGGACATCTCGACTGGTTGTCGTCGAACTCGATGTCTTCGATCTTCCCCGAATAGTTGATGGTCGCGGGGTAGGAGTTCTTGCACTTCTTACACCTGTACTCAAGCTCAACCTTCGGCATCGTCCGTCGAACGTCCTGCGGGAGCGATATAGTTTTTCGAAGACGCCGTTCGGTTGTAGGTTCCGAGTCCTCGGGAAGGTATTTGACCGCAGAGATAGCTCCCCGTCAGGCTTAGAGGGAGTGGACGGTAGTGCTGAAGACGGGCGACGGAAGGGTCATCAGGGAGGTCTCGGCCTCGGGCAGCCACCATCAGATCGGCGTGTCCCTGGGGAAGCAGTGCAGGGACCAGGCGCTGCGGATGGAGAAGAGGTTCCGGAAGAACGTGGAGGCCGCGCCCGGCCTGACCCTCGAGAAGGCCCTGGCGCACTGCCGCAAGACCCTGCCCATGACCGAGAAGTACTACCCAGAGTTCGTCGACGAGCTGAGGGGGTACGCGGAGGGCTCGGGGATCAAGTTCGACCTCGCCTACGCCGTGCTCTGCGACGTGCCCGAGCTGGGGAGGAGGGGGTGCACGGACATAGCCGTGAACGCCCAGTGGACCAAGGACGATGTCGTCTACGCGGCCCACAACGAGGATGTGTCCCCGTTCAACTTCGACGATGTCGCGATCGCGCATGTCAGGCCCGATGACGAGCCGGGGTACATAGGCGTGAACTACGGGGGCATCATGCCCACTGTCGGGCTCAACTCCGCCGGGATAAGCCTAACGGGCAACGCTGTCGTCCCGAACGACACCCGGCTGGGGATACCCAAGATGATCCCCGTCAGGAAGGTGCTCAGGGAGAAGGGGATATACCAGGCGCTGATGGCCTCGATGCCCGAGGGCAGGGGGCACAGCTTCAACAACATCGTGTGCGACCCGAACGGCGAGATATACAGCATGGAGGGGTCGGCCACGACCTTCGACGCCCTCTACGCCGAGGACGGATGGCTGGTGCACACGAACCACTACCTGTCGCCCAAGATGTGGAGGTTTGAGGACAACATGCACACTCGGTTCTCGTCCGTCGTCAGGTACAACCGCGCCAAGAAGCTCTTCAAGCACGAGCTCGGCCAGGTCGATGTCTCGACATTCAAGAAGGTGTTCTCGGACCACGTCGGATATCCGGAGAGCATCTGCAGGCACCCCGACCCCGCCCTGAGCGAGGATGAGCAGACCATGTCTATCTTCTCGGTCGTGTTCGACCTGACCAACAAGGTCGCATGGATATGCGCTGGGAACCCCTGCGAGGGCGAGTACAAGAGGTACGAGATCTGAGCCAGGTCAGTGCCTCAGTCAGGCCTGTACCTGATCACTTCGCCCGCGAGCACCTTCTTCTGCTTCCCCTTGTCCACCGCGACGGTCCCGTTGACGACCACGTACGGTATCCCCTCGGGGTACTTGTGCGGCCAGTTCTTGTAGGGGAATTCATGGGGCCATCTGTTGGTCGCCCTGTCCTTCAGCCTGGGGAGGTCGATGACCGCTATGTCGGCCCTCATGCCAGGTCTCAGAACCCCCCTGTCAAACAGCCCGATCTTCTGCGCGGGGAAGCTCGTCATCCTCCTTATCATGTCCTGCAGGGTCGTGATGGGCTCGTCCCTTACGTACCTCTGTAGTATACCGGGGTACTCCCCGAACGCGCAGGGCTCGTACGGAGCCGGGTCCGTCATCGGACCCTTCTCGGACCGTGTCGAGCAGTCGGATGATATCATCATGTTGGGATCGCGCATCAGGGCGGCCACGTCATCCTCGCTTATGTAGTCGAATATCGCCACGATCTCGTCCTCATGCTCCAGGATGAGGTCGAAGTACGTCTCGAACTGGTCCTTGCCGCGCATCTCCGCGATCTGGGCGACCGTCTTCCCGACCAGCGTGCGGTCCTTCGGGCAGTGCAAGAGGAATATCCTGTCGAACCTGCCGTGCTTCAGGAGCCCGCAGGGGCCGAACGCCGGGAGCTTGTCCTCGATTATCTCGTTCCGGATCCTCTTCCTGTCGGCGGGGGACCTCATGAGCTTCAGCATGTCCTCCTTGCTCAGCTCGTGCAGGTACTGCGGGAGCGCATGGGCCAGCTTCGGGGCGAGGTCAGTGTGCATGTCGTTGTCTATCGTGACATCGAACCCCCTCTTCCTCGCTGCTTCCACGAGCCCGAGGGTCTCCTTGGTCCTGCCCCACGCGCCGTACTTGGGACAGTTGTGGGATATCTGGACCCTGACGCCACTCCTTTGGCCTATCAGTATGGCCTCCTTGATCGCCTCGGCGATGGTCTCCCTCTCTCCCCTGATGTGCGACGCGTACATCCCGCCGTACCTCGCGACGACCTTGCAGAGCTCCACGATCTCGTCCGTCTTCGCGAAGGAGCCCGGCGGGTACACGAGCCCGGTGGACATCCCGAACGCCCCCGACCTCATCCCCTCGTCCACGAGGTCCTTCATGAGCTTGAGTTCCGCCGGCTTCGGGGCGCGCCTCTCGGCCCCGAGCGCCGCGGTCCTGACGGCCCCGTGACCTATGAGCGCGGCTATGTTGTGCCCTATGCCCTTCTTCTCCAGAGTCCTCAGGTACTCGCCGAACGTGCGCCATGTGGCTTCGATATCGGAGCCTGTCCAGCCCCCCCAGTATGTCTTTGCCAGGTCCAGGTACGGCTCCCGCAGAGGGGCGATCCCCAGCCCGCAGTTGCCTATGAGATGAGTGGTCACGCCCTGCCTCAGGGTGCTGTCGCACCCAGGGAACACGAGCGCCGTCAGGTCGGAGTGTGTGTGTATGTCTATGAACCCGGGGCAGACGAACATGCCCTTCGCGTCTATCGTCTCTTGGCAGTCCTTCCTCTCCACCATGCCGATCTTCGCGATCCTCTTGCCGGCGATGCCGAGGTCCCCGTGGTACCACGGGTTGCCCGCGCCGTCGACCACGCGCCCGTTCAAGATGCCGAGATCAAACTTCATGATGCCCACTGCGCGGCGTATCGGGAT
>Ga0315276_10004577_pt1 | contig 12706 bp, 9 predicted proteins | sample YL17G05_0_MG_FD_204542 | JGI IMG/M metagenome (GOLD analysis project Ga0315276, IMG submission 204542) | Sediment microbial communities from Yellowstone Lake, YNP, Wyoming, USA - YL17G05_0 | ecosystem: Environmental > Aquatic > Freshwater > Lake > Sediment | place: USA: Wyoming | collected... | reverse complement strand
CGCCAGCCGCACGATCTCGCATCCGGCGACCTCCAGGGCATTGATCTCTCTCAGGGTTGTGTCCGCATCGCGCGTGTCCGTCTTGGTCATCGATTGCACAGAGATCGGGGAGTCTCCGCCTATCGCAACCCTGCCCACCCAGAGCTTTCTGGTTTTCCTTCGCGCAATGGGGATCAGGGGTACGCTGGGAGGAGAGTCGAGGGGGGTAAGATTCGGGTCCGGTTTGTTTTTCAGGTTTCTCACGGAGACGTCCAGAGGCGGAAGAGGTCGTTGTAAAAGGCAAAGATCATCAAGGCCACCAGGACAACGAGCCCTATCTGTTGTGCCAGCTCCCGCTTCTTCAAGGCGATCGGCTTTCCCCTGATGGCTTCGAGGGTAAAGAAAAGGAGATGACCGCCGTCCAGAACGGGTATCGGAAGGAGGTTCAAGACGGCGAGATTGATGCTCAGCAGGGCCGTGAAGAGAAGTAGATTGATAATCCCCATGCGCGCCTGCTCCCCGGCCAGCTGGGCCACCAGAATGGGGCCTCCAATGGTCTTGGCCGGGATTTTTCCCTGGATCAACCGGACGATGGAAAGGACTATCAATTCGGATACTTCCCAGGTGCGGGTCAGACTCAGGGTGAAGGCCCGGAAGGGGCCGATCCTTTCCACCACAAATTCCTGGCCCGGACTGATTCCCAATAGGCCGACCTCCACCTCGTCTCCGAAAAGGGTTTTCTGTTTGGTGGCCTGCGGGGTAATGATCAGCTCTTCCCGCTTTCCATCTCGCTCTAACGTGATGCGGAGTGGCTTGCCCGGAGAGTTGTGAATCCGAATGGCCAGATCGTTCCAGCGTTCCGTTTTCTCCCCATCCGCGGCCACAATTCGATCCCCGGGCTTGATTCCTGCCTTGGCTGCGGGAAATCCTTCTTTTACCTCGCCAATCTTGGTCGTAAGAGCCGGGATACCGATTACGAAGCAGACCCAGAATAGCAGGACTGCCAAGAGGAAATTGAAGGCAGGACCCCCGAAGACGATGAGGGACCTGAGCCAAACGGGCTTATGGGAGAAGGACTTCTGAGGATCGGGCGCTACCTCCTGGGGGTCTTCCCCCACCATTTTTACATATCCCCCCAGCGGGATCGCCGAAACGAGATACTCCGTTTCTTTCCTGCGAAACCCAAAGAGCTTGGGACCGAATCCGAGGGAGAATTTCAGAACGCCCACCCCCGATCTCTTTGCGAACAGGAAGTGTCCGGTTTCGTGGGCAAAGATCAGGACACCTAAAACCAGGATAGCGGCAAGGATGCTCATAGGTCCTCATACTCCACGTCCATTTGCTGGCGGACCTTTCGGTCAGCCTCCAATATATCCTCAAGATCTTTAACCGGGCGGGGTGTGTGGGAGTCTAAAGCCCGGCGGATGAGAAGGGGGATTGCGGTATAGGGTATCTTCCTTTTCAGGAACAGGCTTACTGCCTTTTCATTCGCCGCATTGAGCACCGTGGGCATGGAACCCCCCACGCGTGCTGCTTCACAGGCATAAGAGAAGCAAGGAAACCGGTCCTCATCCAACTCCTCAAAGGTGAGAGGAGATAGCTTGGAGAAGTCGAGGGTCCCTCTTTGGCTGGGGAGCCGATGGGGATACGACAGCGCGTAAAGGATAGGAACTTGCATGTCGGTGATGGCCAGTTGGGCGAGAACCGAGCCATCGACAAACTCCACCATGGAGTGAATGGCGCACTGGGGGTGGACGAGAACATCGATCTGGTCGATAGAAAGGTCAAAGAGCCATTTGGCTTCGATCACCTCCAGGCCTTTGTTCATCAGGGTCGAGGAATCGATGGTTATCTTCCTTCCCATGCTCCAGGAGGGATGGTTCAAGGCTCGCTCCGGGGTGATCTCCGAGAATTGCTCCTGCGGTAAATTCCGGAAGGGCCCGCCCGAGGCAGTAAGGATGACGCGGCGGAGGTCCTGCCTGCGCCTGCCCTCCAGACACTGGAAGATAGCGGAGTGCTCACTATCGATGGGGAGTATCTGAACCCCCCTCCGAGCCGCCTCCCCCATGATTAACTCCCCGGCCATCACCATGGCCTCTTTGTTGGCCAGGGCGATGTCTTTTCCGGCCCCTATTGCCTCCAAGGTGGGAAGGAGACCCGCTGCTCCTACGACCGCCGAAAGGATCAGATTCGATTCCGGATGGGTGGCCACCGCCAACAGCCCCTGGCTTCCCCACTCGACCTGCAAGGGGATCGGGTGATCCTTGAGGCGAAAGGCCAGCCGGTCCGCAGCATCCTTCGTTTCGAGAGAGACCAGTCGGGGTGAAAATCTACGGACCTGCTCCTCCATCAGGGCAAGATTCGACCCGGCAGCCAGAGCGACCACCTCGAACTGGTCCGGGTAGAGAGATACCACCTCCAGGGTCTGCTGACCAATGGATCCGGTGGAGCCCAAGAGGGAAAGCTTCTTCATTGGATTCTCCCGTTCCCCAGCGCTCCCGCGGATATGGCCTCTCCGCATCGGCGAAGTTTGTCGAGGAAAGAAAGCCTGCTACCCAATCGTGATAAAACAGGGAAGGGACATTTTAAGTTCGAAATCCCACGCCCGCAATAGCCAATTTGCATGAAATTAAAAAAAAGGATGGGTGGGTGGTTTCAGGCAGGCTTAGGAGGAACCAGTCAATTCCCCGGAGGCTCCTTTTTTCAGGTGCCGCATAGATCAAGGATTTCCTCTGAGATCAAAACTGATAAACCAACTCTCCTGGCTTCACTAAACGCAATTCCTCTCTGGCAGCCTTTTCGATCTTCCCGTAATCCTCCTGCCAGGAGGTAACTTCCTGCTTGAGGGCCGCGTTCTTTGCCTTTGACTCTTGAATCTGGAGGCGCAAATGCTGTTCGGTGCGATAAAGCCGGTAAAGACTGATAAGGCCTCGGTGACTGAAGAAGGAGAGGAGAAAGAGCAGGAGGAGAAAGCTCGCTACTGCCCAAACATATCGATTCCTGCCCTCTTGTCTTTTCTCTTTGGAAGTCACTCGCTGCCCCTGATTTCTCTATTGCGCCACCATGCGGTGGGAAAAAACCTCCAACCCGCGGAACTTGGCCACCTCTCCCAATTCTTCTTCGATCCGCAATAGCTGGTTATATTTGGCGATGCGGTCGGTACGGGAGGCGGATCCGGTCTTGATCTGACCCGCATTTGTGGCTACGGCCACATCAGCAATGGTGGAATCTTCCGTTTCCCCGGAACGATGCGATACAACCGTGCCATAGCCGGCCCTCTTCGCCAACTCGATCGTCTCCAGGGTTTCGGTCAGGGTCCCGATCTGATTTAGCTTAATGAGGATGGAGTTGGCTATTCCCCGCTCGATGCCTTTTCTCAAGATCTTGGGGTTGGTAACGAAGATATCGTCACCCACCAGTTGGATTCTGTTTCCCAGCCTCTGCGTCAAGAGTCTCCAACCCTCCCAGTCGTCCTCCGCCATCCCGTCCTCGATAGAAACGATGGGAAATTTATTGACCAAACCCTCATAAAAATCGACCATTTCCTCAGGGCTTTTTACCTGCTGCGCTTCCGCCTTCAAGAAATATTGTCCCCCCTCGTAAAGCTCACTGGCGGCGGCATCCAGGGCCAGGAAGATTTCCTCTTCGGGGCGATAGGTGGTCTTCTGAATGGCCTCCATGATCACTTCCAAGGCCTGCATATTGGAGGCCAGGTTGGGCGCGAACCCCCCCTCATCTCCCACCCCGGTGAAAAAGTTTTTTCCCTTTAGGACGGCTTTGAGGGCATGAAAAACCTCGGCCCCCATGCGCAGAGCCTCGGTAAAGGACTTGGCGCCGAGGGGAACGATCATGAATTCCTGCAGGTCCACATTATTGTCCGCGTGGGCCCCGCCGTTGAGGATGTTCATCATGGGAACGGGTAGCTCCCTTGCGTTCACCCCTCCGATATACTGGTAGAGGGGAAGGCATGCTTCCTCTGCGGCGGCCTTGGCGACAGCCAGGGAGACCCCCAGAATGGCATTGGCGCCTAACTTCTCTTTGTTTTCGGTGCCATCCAGGTCGCACATGGTACGATCGATCAGGGCTTGCTCGCTCGCCTCGTATCCCCGGATCTTGGGGGCAATGATCTCATTGACATTTTCCACTGCTTTTGTGACGCCCTTTCCCAGGTAGCGATTCTTATCCCCGTCTCTCAATTCCAGGGCTTCGCGACGGCCCGTGGAAGCTCCGGAGGGCACCGCTGCCCTGCCCATGGCCCCGCTCTCCAGATAAGCGTCCACTTCCACCGTAGGGTTTCCCCGGGAATCTAATATCTCCCGAGCTGATACATCAAGGATTTCACTCATCGTCCTACCTCCAGATCAGGAATAAATGAAGTGCTTCGCGGCCGCGACCAGGTGATTCAGTTGAGAATCATCTCTTGCCTCCACATAGAGGCGAACGACCGGTTCCGTCCCCGAAACTCGAAAAAGTACCCAGCTGCCATCATCGAGCAAGAGCTTCATTCCATCGAGCTCCTTGGCATCGACCACCTTCTGCTCTCCGAAGACAGGAGGCGGCCAGCGGAGCTTATCCAGGAATCGCTCCAGAATTTGCTGTTCCAGATGCAGGTTTACCCTTCGCGTGAGTATACACGCCCCCACCTCTGAGAATAGATCCTGCAGCAGATAGCGTAATCGAGCCTTGTTCGCGCGGGTGACCATCTCGGCCACTAGAAGACAGGCGAGGATACCGTCTTTTTCCGGTACATGTCCTTTGATAGAGAGTCCCGCGCTTTCCTCTCCGCCCAGGATGAGGAGGTCTTGCGCGATGAGATCCCCGATATACTTGAAGCCCACCGGGGTTTCGATGACAGGAACTCCGTATTTCTCGGCGACGAGATCGATGAGATGCGTCGTGGCCACGGATCGGGCCACCGCCCCTTTCCATTTGCGGGTTACAACGAGATGCTTGAGCAGGAGCGCCAGGATATAATTGGGCGCGATGAAGGTCCCGTCGGCATCCACGATCCCGAAGCGATCCGCGTCTCCGTCGGTGGCCAAGCCAAGATGGGACCCCGTTTCCATCACGTTGAAGATCATCTCTTTCAGGTTCCCTTCCGAGGGCTCAGGAGCTGCATTGCCAAAATAAGGGTCCCTCCAGTCGTGAAGGGTTTGAACCCGGCATCCTGCTTTGCTGAGCGTCTCTCCCAAATAGCCCCGGGAGGTTCCGTAGAGGCAATCGACCACTACTTTCAATCCGGAGGACCGAATGACTTCAAAATCCACAATCTCCTCCAGCCTCTTCAGATAAGGTTCTTTGAGATCCACTTTCTCCAGCATTCCCTTTTCTTCCGCCTCTTGTATCTTCATCTCTTTCAGGTCTTTCAGGCCTGAAGATGCGAGAAGTTCCTCGGCGCGAAGCTCGATCCGGAATGTAATCTCAGGAAGTGCTGGCCCGCCATTGTCGGAGGAAAATTTCAGGCCGTTATATTCCGGGGGGTTGTGGCTGGCCGTAATATTGACTCCCCCTCCAGCTCCCCTCCGGATGATTCCATAGGAGATGGCGGGGGTGGGAGTTTCCCCGGTGCACAAGAGGGTATGGATGCCATTCGCGGTGAGAATTTTGGCCACCTGATGGGCGAAGGCCTCCGAAAGAAATCGAGTGTCATAGCCTACTACAACTCCCTTGGTCCCCAGTCCTTCAGAGGAGAGGTATTCCCCGATTGCCTGCGCTACGACTCGTACATTGGTGAAGGTGAAAGTATCTGCAATCACCCCCCGCCATCCAGAAGTGCCGAATTTGATCTGTTGCATGAGGGGCTCCTCTCGAGAATCTTGTCTGCTACTACAGCCAGCCTTTAATCTTTTCCCGGAACTGCTGTATCAAAGCCTCTGCGCGCGCCTCTGTCTCTGCCTCGGCCGCGAGATTGAAGAAGGGTTTGTCCTGATCGGGGAAAAGGAGCACCCACTCTTTTCCAAAATAGATCTTGATGCCGTCTATCAATTCCACATTTTCCCCCTGAGTCGCTTCGATGAGGTTGCGCATCACGGTCCCCTTCGATTCCCAGGGGCAAGGCATTTGATCTCGCAGAAGGAAGCGTTCCGGGACGGAGCGCATGAGTTGGTAAAGGTGTACGCCCTGAGAGGCCATCATCTCCAGCACCTTGAGGGTCGCCACCATTCCGTCGAAGGCCGGTTGGAATTGGGGGAAGATAAAACCTCCCAAGGCGTCCCCCACGAAAGCGACCCCTTCCCGCGATGCGGCCTCGGTGAGGGATCGAGGAGCGATTTTGGTGCGAATCACCTGAAATCCATAATGTGCGGCCAGATCCTCGATTACGCTGGAGGCGATGACCGGAACTCCTATAACGGCTGGGGGATGCGTGCGGAGAACCAGTAAGGTGACTAGGGCCAGCGCCAGATCATCGGAGAGGACATCGCCCTTCTCATCCACCAGGAAGATCTTCTCCGCTCCCGTATCCATCATGATTCCCAGGTCGGCATTGAGAGTCCGCACAATTTCAGCCAGCCACCGAAGAGAACGGTGAAACTCTTCTGCCGTCTTGGTGATCTTAGTCTCGTCCATATAGGCATTGAGGGCAATTACCTCGCAGCCTATGTCCCCCAACAGGGAAGGGAAAATCGTGGACGAGGACCCGAAGGAATAATCGATGACAATCTTGAACTGGGCATCGCGAATCACCTTCGAGTTGATGAACCGTTTCACCCCCTCTTGGTAATACTCGATGCCGTGCTCCAAAATGGCGAGCCTCCCCGTTCCTTCTATCTTTGCCCGCCGAAAATCCTCACGGAAGAAGAGCCGTTCAATCGTCTTCTCCTTGGCCGAGGAGATATCCATCCCTCGTTCGTCGAAGAACTTGATATCTATGAGCTCCGGATCGTAGGGCGATTTACGGACGTGCACACCGCTTACGGCCCCCTGAGCATCCATTTGAAAGCGAACTACAGGAATCGGGATGACCCGGAGGTCATGCACATTCACCCCTGCCGAGAGCAAACCGGCGATAATGGCCCGATTGGTCATCCGGGAGGTCTTGTGGGCATCCCGACTGGTCCGAACGATGGTGTTCTCCCGCAGCGAAGCGCCAAAAGAGGCCCCCAATTTGGCGGCGAATTCCGGGGTAACCTCTATATTGGCCAGGCCCGTCACCCCATGCCCCCCGAAGATAGATTTGGTCCATTTCTCGCCCCAGATCAGAGAGGTGGCCAATGTCGCCCCGTCCTCTACCACTTTGTAAGGCCAGACCTTGACATTGGCCTTCAGGACAGATCCTTCTCCGATTTTGCAGTGGTCCGAAACCACCGCACCCTCAAAGAGAGAAGCGAAGGCCTTGATTTCACTCCCATTGCCAATCACGTTTTCCCGCAGAGAGGCGCCCTTGCCGATGTAAACCCCGTTCCAGACGATGGAATCGGAAATGGAAGCCCCCGGCTCGATAATGCAATTATCTCCGATGACCGAGTTGACAATGGTCGCCTCCGCACCCACTTGAGAATTCTTTCCGATCAAGACGGACCCTTCTAAGACCGCGGTAAAATCGGCCTTGCAATCCTGGTCCAACCAGATCTGCCGATCGGGCCCCTCCAGCTTCTTCCCCGGCATCTTGACCTTGACAGCTCCGGAAAGGATGTCACGGTGGGCGATTCGGTATTCAAAGAGGTCGCCGACATCCCGCCAATAGCCGGAGGCCACGTAACCATAGAGCGGGACTCCGGTCGCCAAGAGATGGGGGAAGAGATGTTGACTGAAGTCACATTCCTTTTTGGGGGGAATATGCGTCAGGATCTCGGGTTCCAGGATATAGATCCCGGTGTTGATCGTATCGGAGAAGACCTCGCTCCAGCTCGGCTTTTCCAGGAATCTTTGGATACGACCCTCCCGGTCGGTAATCACCACACCGTATCGGAGGGGGTCCGGGACCCGGGTGAGAAGAATTGTGGCCAGTGACTCTTGCGCACGGTGAAAGGCGATCGCCTCCTTGAGGTTGAAGTCACAGAGCACGTCGCCACTGATGATCAGAAAGGTGGAATCCAAAAGATCCTTTGCCAATCTCACCGATCCGGCCGTGCCCAGATCCTCCTCGGCCGAAATGTAGGAGAACTTGACCCCAAAATCCTCGCCGCCCTGAAAATATTCCTCGATCGCCTCCGGGTGAAAATAGAGCAAACAGATTAGGTCTGTCATCCCATGGGCCTTCAGCAACTCCGCGATGTGTTCCATCATCGGCCTATTGGCCATGGGGATCATGGGCTTGGGGATGTTATTGGTAAGGGGCCGGAGACGGGTACCAAATCCTCCAGCCATAATCAAGGCTTTCACGGGCCACGCCTTTCCTATCCAACAGTACTATCGGCTAATATAAGGGCTCCAGGGCTTTAACGTCAAGATTTTTTTGGGTTGAGATGATGTGGGGCCTAATCCGTTGACAGCAACCCGGAAGAGTAGGGGAGAATCTTCAAAGGGTAATAATAGATTAGAATATGCAAAAATATAAGAAAAGACGGCAAACCTGGACGCCAATCCTCTTCAGTTTGGTAGATGGGGTCAAAAATGCCAAAATCTCGGCATTGAAATTCGGCGAAGTTACGCTATGCTGATTAGCACTCATCTGAGTTGAGTGCTAACAATCGCTTTTAAATAGTTGTCGTCTTTGATTTTCTCGAACGACCAGGCTAAGGAGGTGAACCACCAGAAGCGTAGACTTATCTCACTTATGAGATGGGTTCGACTCAGATAACGAAACATCCATGTTGGATACCATCATCATGTCATGTAAGGAAAGGAAAGGAGCGTTTGATGAAAATTCGACCCTTACAGGATCGCATCTTGGTAAAGCGGTTAGAAGAGAAAGAGGTCAAAAAGGGCGCGATCATCATTCCGGATACTGCAAAGGAGAAGCCGCAGGAGGGAGAGGTGGTTGCCGTCGGCCCTGGTAAGATCGGGGAGGATGGGAAAAGGCAGGCCATGGAGGTCAAGAAGGGAGACAAGATCCTCTTCGGCAAATATTCGGGCGTCGAATACGAGGAATATCTGATTATGCGAGAAGATGACGTCCTGGGGATTATCGAAAAATAAGGATTCGTTTTGGACAAGGAGGAGGTAAGGTATGGCAAAGCAACTGGTTTTCGATGAAGAAGCAAGGCGTGCCATTGGCCGCGGAGTGGATAAGCTGGCCAAAGCGGTCAGTGTGACCTTGGGACCGAAGGGTAGGAACGTCGTACTCGATAAGAAGTTCGGGGCACCCACCATCACCAAGGATGGGGTGACCGTTGCGAAAGATATCGAGCTTGAGGATTCCGCTGAGAATATGGGCGCCCAGATGGTGAAGGAGGTGGCCAGCAAGACCTCGGATGTGGCAGGGGACGGGACGACGACTGCCACTGTACTGGCCCATTCCATCTACCGGGAGGGATCCAAGAACGTGACTGCAGGGGCAAATCCCATGGCCCTCAAGCGGGGGATCGACCAGGCGGTCAATGCGGTGGTGGCCGAGCTCAAGAAGCTGAGCACCCCCATCAAGGCGCGGAAAGAGATCTCCCAGGTGGCCTCCATCTCCGCCAATAACGACAAGGCGATCGGAGAGCTGATCGCCGATGCGATGGAGAAGGTGGGCAAGGATGGGGTCATCACCGTGGAAGAAGCCAAGAGCATGGAGACGGTCTGCGAGACGGTCGAAGGTATGCAGTTCGATCGCGGTTATCTGTCCCCTTATTTTGTTACGGATCCGGAGCGGATGGAGGTAAACCTCGAAAATGTCTCCATCCTCATCCATGAAAAAAAGATCAGCAATATGAAGGATCTGCTGCCTATCCTGGAGCAGATCGCCAAAATGGGCAAGCCCCTGTTGATCATCGCCGAGGAGGTAGAAGGCGAGGCGTTGGCCACTCTGGTGGTGAACAAGCTACGGGGTATCCTGAGCTGTGCCGCCGTGAAGGCCCCGGGTTTTGGAGATCGGCGCAAGGAGATGCTGAAGGATATCGCCGTCCTCACGGGAGGCGAGGTGATCTCCGAGGAGCTGGGAATCAAGCTCGAGAACATCAAGCTCCAGGATCTCGGGACAGCCAAGCGCATCACCATCGATAAAGACAACACCACCATCATCGAAGGCGCGGGCGAAACCAAGGCGATTGAGGGTCGCATCAAGCAGATCAAGACGCAGGTCGAAGACACCACTTCGGATTACGACCGTGAGAAGCTGCAGGAGCGTCTGGCCAAGTTGACGGGCGGTGTAGCAGTGATCAAGGTCGGCGCGGCCACCGAGATTGAGCTGAAGGAGAAGAAAGCTCGCGTGGAGGATGCCCTGCATGCGACGCGGGCGGCGGTAGAAGAGGGCATCGTTCCGGGCGGCGGCGTGGCTTACCTGCGTTGCCTCCCCGCCATCGACAAGCTCGGCCTGGAAGGGGACGAGAAGGTCGGGGCGAACATCGTCAAGCGGGCCTTAGAGGAGCCTATCCGCAAAATCACTGAGAATGCGGGCGCCGAGGGTTCCATTGTGGTGCAGAAGGTCAAGGAGGGTAAAGGCGCCTTCGGATTTGATGCCGAAAGCGAGACCTACGGGGATCTAATGGAAGCGGGGATCATCGATCCCACCAAGGTCACGCGAATTGCCTTGCAGAACGCGGCCTCCATTGCTTCCTTGATGGTGACCACCGAGGCCCTGGTTACCGATATGCCGGAGAAGGAAAAGTCCCCGCCCATGCCGCACGGCGGTGGAATGGGTGACATGTATTAAGAGATCTGAGGGGGGCCAAGAGCCCTCTCAAACCTCCGAACCAGCCCATTTTCCTGGGCGGTTCAGGAGAAGGTGGTTTTTCTCAGAGTCAGTGGTCTAGTGGTCAAGTGTGTGAAGAGGGCCCCTGTCCCTATTGGGGGGAGGGGCCCGGTTTTTATCTTGACAGCGGCTGTTCTTTAAAATATTAAGTTTAGCCGGAATCGCGTTTCCTGCCGATCCCGCGGCGGTTTCCTTATTGGAAATGCATGGTGAGCATAATCCCCGCAGCCTTGCTGCGAGGAATCTTCAGACCCTTCAAGAGGAGCGAACTTGGGAGATCGTTCAAAAAAACTTTTCGAGGAAGCGAAGCGCTATTTGCCAGGTGGAGTTAATAGCCCGGTGCGATCGTTCAAGGCCGTAGGCGGAGCCCCCCTCTTCATTGAACGGGGCAAGGGGTGCAAGATCTATGATGTGGATGGGGGAGAGTACATCGACTATGTCTGCTCCTGGGGTCCTCTCATCCTGGGGCATGCTCATCCTGTGGTGGTGAAAGCCCTGCAACAGGCGACAGAGAATGGGACCAGCTACGGGGCTCCCACGGAGAAAGAAACCATCCTGGCCCGGCTCATCGTGGAGGCTATGCCCTCCTTAGATCTGGTTCGCCTGGTGAACTCGGGGACCGAAGCGGCGATGACCGCCATCCGCCTGGCACGGGGGTTCACGCGAAAGGATAAGATCGTCAAATTTGATGGCTGCTACCATGGCCATGCGGATTCCCTTCTGGTCAAAGCTGGTTCGGGAGCCCTTACCTTTGGGATCCCGGATAGCCTGGGCGTGCCTCAAGACATGGCAAGGAATACCTTCTCTCTCCCTTATAATGATATCGACTTGGCGGCCGAGCTCTTGCGCTCCCATGGTGAGGAGATCGCTGCCGTGATCGTGGAGCCAGTAGCCGCCAATATGGGGGTAATCCCTCCGTGCCCCGGTTTCTTGGAGGGCTTGCGGGAGCTGACGCTTCGACACCAGGTCTTGCTTATCTTCGATGAAGTGATTACCGGTTTTCGCCTTGCCTATGGGGGAGCACAGGAGGTTTACGGGATTAAGCCTGACCTTACCTGCCTGGGAAAGATCATTGGAGGTGGCCTGCCAGTGGGGGCATTTGGAGGAAGGCGGGAGATCCTGGAGCGCCTGGCTCCCGTGGGGGAGATCTATCAGGCAGGGACCCTTTCCGGGAATCCTCTTTCCATGACCGCGGGCATTGAGACCCTGAAGATGCTCCAGAGGCCAGGCTTCTACAGGGAATTGGAGGAAAAAGGCCGCAAGCTGGCGGAAGGCCTGCGAGAAGAAGCGCAGCGGGCCGGCGTTGCAGCTCAAGTGAATCAGGTTAGTTCCATGCTCACAAGCTTCTTCACGGAGCGTCAAGTAGTGGATTACACTTCGGCCAAGACTTCCGCCGTGCCGAAATACGCCCAATTCTTCGGCAAGATGCTCGATCGGGGAATCCAATTGGCCCCCTCTCAGTTTGAGGCCGCCTTTATCTCCTCGGAACATCAAGACGAGGATATCGAAAGGACTATTGCCGCTGCCAAATCCTCCCTTGAATTCCTGAGGGGGATTTGATGGAAGCTTCCCCCAGCTTGCTGGGGGAGCTTCCAATGCAAGGAATTCTTTATCTACATATCGTTCGCTCGCAAACCCCGCAGCAAGCTGCGGAGATTACGCTCGCTCTGCATTTACAAGACATCCCCCGCCCTCTTGTCATTAGATGAAGACAAGGGGGGTATCTTCCTTCCAACCACATCTGAGCCCTTGAGCCGTCGCTTTCCCGGAAAGAGGGATTCTTCGATGGCCGGGCGAGTCCTTTCCGAAAATCTCTCCTTATCAGGATCTCCCGTTTTTCCAGGAACGCATGTCAAAGAGTTGCCGGGTCGCATGAGCTCCAGAGAAACACCAACCAGCCTCCTCTGTCTCTTCGGCGATTAATTCATTTTCTGTCGAAGGCGCGCTTCAGCG
>Ga0315276_10004576_pt1 | contig 12706 bp, 8 predicted proteins | sample YL17G05_0_MG_FD_204542 | JGI IMG/M metagenome (GOLD analysis project Ga0315276, IMG submission 204542) | Sediment microbial communities from Yellowstone Lake, YNP, Wyoming, USA - YL17G05_0 | ecosystem: Environmental > Aquatic > Freshwater > Lake > Sediment | place: USA: Wyoming | collected... | reverse complement strand
CCCTGGTGAACTTCCCCGAGCAGACGCGGAGAAACGCGATCCGGTCGCGGTGGCGGGGATCCATGTTCGCCTGGATCTTGAAGATGAACCCGGAGAAGGAAGGGCTGTCGACCGGCACGATCGCCCCTCGGCTCGTGCGCGGCCTGGGGGATTCGGCGTAGGCGAGGAAGCCGTCCAGCAGAAGCTGGACGCCGAAGTTGTTGCGCGCGCTTCCGAAGAACACCGGGGTGATTTCTCCGCTGAGTACTTTGGCCGGATCGAAAGCAGTTCCCGCCGTATCGAGCATTTCGATCTCCTCCAGCAGCCTGCCGTGTGAGTCCCCTTCCAGGCGCTCGCGCACGACGGGATCCGAAAGGGTCGAGATCTCCACGGGGGCGCGGTACGCCCCCCCCGCGATCAGCTCGAAGAGGTGTACTTGTCCGGCCAGCCGGTCGATGATCCCCCGGAACTGGAATCCGGTACCCAGGGGCCAGTTCATCGGGTACGCCCCGATCCCGAGCACGCGCTCAAGCTCGTCGAGGAGCTCAATCGGGTCCCGGGTGGGCCTGTCGAGCTTGTTCATGAACGTGAAGATAGGAATGTGCCGCCGCCGGCAGACTTCGAACAGCTTCCTGGTCTGCGTCTCGATCCCCTTGGCTGCGTCGATGACCATGACGACGGCATCGACGGCGGTGAGGACCCTGTAGGTATCCTCGGAGAAATCCTGGTGTCCCGGCGTGTCGAGAAGATTGATGCGGAACCCGTTGTAATCAAACTGAAGGACGGTCGAGCTGATCGAAATCCCCCGTTTGCGCTCCAGCTCCATCCAGTCGGATGTGGATTGACGCTGGTTCTTCCGTGCGGTCACCGATCCCGCGAGCTGGACCGCCCCGCCGTAGAGCAAGAACTTCTCCGTCAGCGTCGTCTTCCCCGCGTCGGGGTGCGAGATGATCGCGAACGTTCTCCGCCGCAGTATTTCTTCCCTGATACCCATGGTCGCCGTGTGGAAAAATTCAATTCATCAATATACGGAAATTTCCGGGCAATCTGAAACGGGCCCGGTGACGTGACCGGTTCATTGACTTTCATCGCCGCAGTCGGTAGCTTATCGGAACACCGCTAAAGTCCCACACATGGCCTTCCGCCTCACGGACACATGAAGAAACCGGGGTCCACGCGCGCCGTCGCGCTCATCCTCGCCGTCCTCGTCCTGCTCCCCGCGCTGTTCTACTCGGGCTACGAAATCAACGCGTTGAGTTCAAGCGAGAGGATGGTCGCCGATGTCTACCGGCGGCAGCTTGACGTCGCGCTCTACTCCATCAACCAGTATGCGTGGGATGTGGTCAACAATTGGGCGAGCGCGATGACGATTCTGTGGAACGAAGCCGATCCGGCGTCGAAAGATCCCGCGGGCATCCTCGCTCATTTCTTTGAGAAGCATGCCGCTCTTGACGGGGTGTTTCTGGCCGATTCCACCGGGGCGGGACTCCGCTGGTTCGCCTCGCGCGGTGCGGGGGGGGGCGAGGCCGGGGTGCTGACCTCCCTGCTAAAGCAAGAACCGGAAAGGGTGGAGCGGCTTGTCCGCTTCAGCAGGCAGGATTACAGGAAGCTCGAGTCGCTCACTCCGGGCGACAGCGGAGCGGAGAAGAAGGATGTGCTCCTCCTCTTCGTGTTCCAGGACCGCCGCGGCACGCCGCTCCTGGCGGGCATGCGTATCGATGAGACCCGGTTCGTGAACGAGGTCCTCTCCGCACGCCTGAGGGAAGCGGCCGCGGAGGAGTTCACCCTCGCGGTCATCCGCCAGAGCACGGGGGAGCCTCTCTTTGCGACCGACGCGGTGCCGCCGGCGGAACTGAAGCAGCGCCGGCAGCTCTGGCTCTTTCCGGACCTTGCGGTCGGGATCCGCCTGCGGGGAGCGACGATCGAGGAGGTCGCCCGGTCGCGATTCATGAGGAACGTCGAACTCATCCTTGGTCTCGACCTCGTCCTGATTGCGGGCGTGTTCTTCGTCTACCGCAGCATCCGCCGGGAAATGGCGTTTGTGCGCATGAAGTCGGATTTCGTCTCAAATGTCTCGCATGAATTGCGTACCCCGCTCGCGCTCATCCGTATGTACGCCGAGACCCTCGAGATGGGACGGGCGCGGGGCGAGGAGAAGAGACGCGAGTACTATTCCACCATCCTCAAGGAAGCTGAGCGTCTGACGCGGCTGGTGAACAATCTGCTGAACTTCTCCCGGATGGAGGCGGGGCGGAAGCCGTACACTCTCGTCGATGCGGATCTCAACGACATCGTGGCGGCAGTCATGGAGACATTTGGCCCGCACCTCCGGAACGAGGGATTCTCTCCCTCGGTTGTCCTCAGCCCTTCAGCGCCGCGGGTCAGGGCGGACGCGGAGGCGGTCCAGGAAGCGCTGATCAATCTTCTCGATAACGCCGTCAAGTACGGAGGCACCGAGAAGTTTCTGAAAGTGGCGACCGGGAGCGCAAACGGCGTCGCGTTTATCAGCGTCGAGGACCACGGCATCGGCATCGCGCACGAATACCACGGGAAGGTATTCGAGACGTTTTACCGCGTCTCCGATGGGCTCATCCACACCGCAAAAGGGAGCGGCCTCGGCCTTTCGATCGCAAAACACATCATGGACGCGCACGCGGGGAGGATCGACCTCAGCAGCGCTCCCGGGAAGGGGAGCACGTTCCGGCTGGTCTTCCCCGCTTGGGGGCCGCACCATTCAGCCACCGAAGGGTGAATGCCGCTCCCCTGTTGAATTTCTGCCACAGGTGAAAGACCTATGCCTCGCATACTCATCATCGAAGATGACCCCAAGATGCAGACCGGCCTCAGGGACAACCTTGAGTACGAAGGCTACGACGTCGATGTCGCCGGTGACGGGAAGAGCGGTTTGCAGACGATGACCGACAACTCCTTCGACCTCGTCATCCTTGATGTCATGCTTCCCCAGATGTCGGGTTTTGACGTGTTGAAAAAGGTCCGCGAGAAGGGCAACGCGACGCCGGTCATCATGCTCACGGCGAAAGGGGAGGAGATCGACAAGGTGCTGGGCCTTGAGCTCGGCGCCGATGATTATATGACGAAGCCCTTCAGCCTGAGGGAGCTCCTCGCCCGCGTGAAAGCCGTCCTCCGCCGCGGGGAAGGGGGGGGGGGAACAAAAATGGGGCTCGGGGGATTCGAGGCCGACTTCACGACGTACAATGCGACGCGTGACGGCATCGCCGTGGCAATGACCCCCAAGGAATTTGACGTGCTGAAGTTCCTGTGGCAGCACCGCAATCAGACCGTCAGCCGCGACCAGCTTCTGACGAATGTCTGGGGATACGACGAAACGGTCAGCACACGCACCGTCGACAATTTCATCCTGAAACTCCGGCAGAAGATCGAAGACGACCCCGCACGCCCCGCACGCATCATCACGATCCACGGAACAGGCTACAAACTCATCGTCTGACCCCCCCCGGTGACATTCTTTTACAATTCCTGACGCGCCCACGACATCTTCCGCATGCTGTGGGCGTATCATTGTCTGGGAAGAGAGAGAAGGGAAGATAAGTCAGGAGAGACCATCACGTATTCACCATGGAGGATGTCATGAAGCGCTCTGCTCTCGTTTTCGCCGCGGCCCTCGCCGCCTCCGTCACCGGCGGTTTCGCACAAGCCAACGATACACCCCCCTGCTTTTCCGCACCGGAGAAGTACCAGAATGCCGATTTGGGCCGTCTGGAAGTGGCCTACCTCTACAGCCTCGGCTCGGACAACAACGGTGTCGTCGAGTCCGCCATCGCCCAGGTCGCATGGATGCAGATGGCACGCCCGGACGTTCAGGTGAATGGGCTCAAGGCCGCCCTCGGCTGCCTCTCGGTGAACGGCCGGACCCCGTCGATCAGATTCAAGGCGTACCTGGCGGGACTGGTGATCGACGACCCGTCGATGTTCGCCCTGGAGGGTGAGGGTGAATACGGGACCGACGGGGAGCTCTTTTCGGCCCTCTCGGGGCGTCTTCAGAAGGCATTGATCGGCCAGAACAGCACGTACGTCCGCCCGGAGTGACGCTGACAACTTTTGACAATTCATGACGCGGACGAAACACATCACTCGGCTGAATGTCTTAAATTAGAATCAAGCGGTCCAAGAAGAATACGGGGATCCGGTCATGCGGACGAACACTTTGCTGGTCTCTCTTCTCCTGACGGGAATGCTGCTTCCGGCCCTGCCGGCGACAGTCCTCCCGCAGGAGAGGACCGTCATTCAAGACCTGAGGGGACGCTGGCTCTTTGAGATCGGGGATGACGAGTCGTGGGCGGATCCGAAATTCAACGATTCAAAATGGGATGGTATCGCCGTCCCTTCCCCCTGGGAGGACCAGGGGTACCCTGGATATGACGGCTATGGATGGTACCGGAAACACTTCCCGGCGAAGCCCGAATGGAAAGATAAAGTCCTCTCTGTCAACCTCGGCACTATCGATGATGTCGATGAAGTATACGTCAACGGTCACTTTATCGCTTTTTCGGGGCTATTCCCCCCCCACTATGTAACCAACTATTCTTCGACGCGTGAGTACCCTCTGCCGCAATGGTGCCTCAACTACGGCGGTGACAACGTCATCGCCGTCCGCGTCTATGACAATGAGCAGGCGGGGGGTATCACCGGCGGGAGGGTTGGCATCTATGCAGAGCGAGATCCGCTCCTTCCGGCCCAGTCACTCGCGGGGAACTGGAAAATAAGAACCGGCGACGATTTCTCCTGGAAGGAGGGGGGGTACGACGATAGCGGTTGGCGCTCGATCCCTGTGCCGGCGTACTGGGAGACCCAGGGAATGAAGGGCTATGACGGGTTCGCCTGGTATCGCTTCGACTTCCGTCCCTCCCCGGTCCTCGAAGGCAAGAAGCTCATACTCCTGCTGGGGAAGATCGACGATCTCGATGAGACGTATCTGAACGGAGAAAGGATAGGCCGGACAGGAACGATGTACTCCAAATCCGACCGTATAAGCGCCGACAATGAGTACCTTGACCTGCGTGCCTACACCATTCCTCCGGGGACGCTGAAAGCCGGCGAGGACAATGTCATCGCCGTGCGGGTGTTCGATAAGATGCTGCACGGGGGGATCTATGATGGGCCGGTCGGCATCATCACCCGTGACGATTATCTTCTCTGGAAAGCACACCATAAATCGCGCAAATCCCCCTGGAACTTCTTCCAAGACTGGTCGTGGTGACTATCGATTGATGGATGAAGAGCTCCTGACGCATCTTTTGACTCTCTCCGCTCGTATAAAGGTACACATCCGTCTGGCCCTGGTGTCCATCCCGACCCGGGCTTCCACACCACCAACATCGTATGGAGCACCGATGAAAATTGTCCACGGCAGGCGCCTCGGCGCTTTCGCGCTGGCGTTCACGTTGGGCTGTGGCATCCTTGCCGCCCAGCAAAGCTCTCCTCCTTCCCCAGTCCCCCGTGGTCTTGACCCGAAAAACCTCGACCGCACGGTCAACCCGACGAACGATTTCTACAGATTTGCCAACGGCGGTTGGCTGGCAGCCAATCCCATCCCGCCGGAATATGCCCGGTGGGGGAGCTTCAACGAGCTCATTGAAAAGAACCTCCGCGATCAGAGAGAGATCCTCAACGAAGACGCCGCGATGACCGACGCACCGAAGGGGAGTCCGACGCAGAAAATCGGCGATTTCTACGCGAGTGCCATGGATTCGGCCGCCGTTGAGAAGGAGGGACTGACGCCCCTGGCAGGGGAGTTCGACCGGATCGAGGCGATCACGTCCTCTTCGGGCCTTGCCGCGGCGCTTGCGCACCTGCACGTCAGGTTGGCCAACCCACTCTTCCAGTTCGGCTCCTATCAGGATGCCAAGAGCACGACCGACGTGATCGCCCAGTTGCAACAGGGGGGACTCGGCCTTCCCGACCGCGACTACTACACCAAGGAGGATGACCGGTCGATCGAGATTCGCAGGGAATATCTCTCCCATGTCCAGACGATGTTCCAGCTCCTCGGCGACGCCCCGGCGGCGGCGGAAGCGAACGCGAAGACAGTGATGAGCATCGAAACACGCCTCGCGAAGGCATCGATGACGCTCGTGCAGCAACGTGACCCGAACGCGACCTACAACAAGATGAGTCTTGAGGAATTAAGCGGCCGTGCCGCCGGCCTCGACTGGAAGGGGTACTTTGCGGCCATAGGCAAGGCGACGCCAGGACCGATTAACGTCGGCCAGCCGGAGTTTTTCAGGGAAGTCGGAAAGATGGTGCAGGAGGTTCCACTCGCCGACTGGAAGACATATCTCCGCTGGAACGTTGTCAGTGCCGCGGCGCCGTGGCTTGGCGCCGCGTTCGTCGCGGAGAACTTCCGGTTCAACGGCGGGATCCTCACCGGAGCCAAGGAGATCCAGCCCCGCTGGAAACGCGCGCTGAATCTGACCGATGGCGTTCTGGGAGAGCTCCTCGGCGTTGAATACGTGAAGCGACATTTCAGTCCACAGGCGAAAGTCCGTGCAAAAGAGATGGTTGAAAAACTCCGCACCGCGTTCCGCGAACGGATCATGACCCGCGACTGGATGAGCGATGCAACAAAGGCGAAGGCGCTCGCGAAGCTGGATTCCTTCAAGGTAAAGATCGGCTATCCGGACAAGTGGAAGGATTATTCCTCACTCACTATCGATCGCGGCTCCGTGATCGCCAACCTGACGCGGGCGAGCGCGTTTGAATTCAACCGTCAGCTCGATGACATCGGAAAACCCGTGGACCGGACGAGATGGGGAATGACCCCACCGACCGTGAACGCCTACTACAATCCCCTCATGAACGAAATTGTGTTTCCGGCGGGGATTCTGCAGCCGCCGTTCTTCGATCCGGACGCGGACGACGCCGTGAACTACGGAGGCATGGGGGCGGTCATCGGGCACGAGATGACCCATGGGTTCGATGACCAGGGAAGCCAGTTTGACGCCAACGGGAACCTGAAAGACTGGTGGACGCCGGATGACAAGAGCGCGTTCACTTCCCGTGCGGGGCGCGTGCAGGATCAGTTCGACGGGTTTATTGGCATTGACACCATCCATGTCAACGGCAAGCTGACCCTTGGCGAAAACATCGCGGATCTGGGGGGGCTCACGATCGCGTTTGCTGCCCTGAGCAAGGCCCAGGGGGGGAAACCACCTGTACCGGCAATCGATGGTTTCACGCCTGCCCAGAGGTTTTTCCTGGCATGGGCGCAGATCTGGCGCGCCAACTACCGGCCCGAGGAAATTCGCCGCCGGCTGAACCTTGACCCTCACGCGCTCAGCAGCTTCAGGGTGAACGGCCCCCTTGCGAATATGACCGAGTACGATGAGGCGTTCGGCGCAAAGCCGGGGGACCCCATGGTCCGTCCGGCGAATCTGCGGGCCATCATCTGGTGATGCACGGGGAAGGCCTGCACCGGCGGTCGTCGACAGGGAGGAAGGGACGTCTATGCTATTTCTTCCTCCCGGTTGATTTTCTTCACTCCTCTCCGTAGTATGGAGTTCATCAGGGCCGACGTCGGCCGCATTCTCCCCCAGAAGACTATCAAATGCCCAGCAACTATTTTGACCCGTTAAGAGAGTCCCTGCGGAATCGTGGATTCAGGACACAGGCGCTGGTGACCCTCCTGGTGTTCGTCCCTGTCGTCTTCGGCCTGACACGGTTTCTCCAGACCATCGAGCAGCGGCAGGGAGTTCTCTTCGCGGATCCGGTGATCACCCTGTTCCCTGCGATCAACCTGACCTGGCTCATCTTCTGCGTCATCTACGTGGGACTCATCTCCGCCGTCGTCGTCCTGGTGCGGCACCCGCAGCATCTCCTGTTCGCACTGCAAACGTACACCCTGCTCGTGATTGTCCGCATGGTAGCGATGTTCCTCCTGCCGCTCGACCCGCCTGCCGGCATGATCGAGCTCAGGGACCCCTTTGTCGAATTCTTCGGCACGGGGCAAACACTCTCGCGGGACCTCTTCTTTTCGGGACACACGGCGACCCTCTTTCTGGTCGCTCTCGTTGTCCCCGGCCGTCCCATGAAGATCATCTACATGGTCTGCACGCTCGCGGTCGCCCTCAGCGTCCTTCTCCAGCACGTGCACTATACGATCGACGTGTTTGCCGCCCTCTTCTTTACTTATGGATGCTACCACATGATCTACGCCATACGTGCGATCTTTGTGCGCACCCCGGGCTCGGGGTACATCCCGTGAGGATGGTAGGCGTGCTGGCTTCCGGGGACCTGAGAACATGAAGAGAGCACTGAACCGGTTTTTCTGGGCGATCCTCATTGTCGCCGTCGCGGGCTATGGCGGTCTTCTCTGGTGGTTCGGGGAGCATCAGAGCGAGCTGGTGTACCAGCCGGAACGCGGCTCCCGGTTGATTCCCGACAGTCTCGGCCTTTTTCCGCAGGAGGTCAACGTCACGTCCGCGGACGGGACTCTGCTTGTCGGCCGCATCTATCGGGGCATGCGCCCCGACTCCACCGCGACCTGGGTGCTCTACTTCCACGGCAACGCCGGGAACGCATCCGCCCGTTTCATGTTCCACGCCCAGCTCGTCAGGCTGGGTGCCAGCGTTCTTGTTGCAGAGTACCGCGGGTACGGCCCGAGCAGTGGGAGTCCGGATGAATCGGGGCTCTATAAGGACGCAGACGCCTTTTATGCCTACGCCCGCACGACCCTCGGCATACCGCCAGGGCGACTAGTGATCTACGGACATTCGCTCGGATCCGGAGTTGCGATCGATCTCGCCTCCCGGGTCCCGGCTGCAGGGCTGATCGTGGAGGGGGCGTTCACGTCTGTGGTCGACAGGGGTCAGGAGCTTTACCCGTACCTTCCCGTCGCATGGTTGGCGACGAACCGGTTTGACTCGCTGGAGAAGATTCCCCGCGTGAGGATGTCGAAGCTTTTCATCCATGCCATCGATGACAGGGTCATTCCCATTGCACACGGGCGGAGGCTTTTCGATGCCGCCGCGCCTCCCAAATTCTTCCTCGAGGTCCGCGGGGGACATGATTTCGCCTATAGCGTCGACCGGCACATATTCCTCACCGGTCTCGGCGCTTTTCTGGAGCGCGCACGCCGGCCCGATCAGTTCTGAAGGTTGCAGAAGAGCCGGAATTTCATTTAATTGACTCTCTGTATCGCCGTTACCGTTTTTTCCCTACGGGAGCAGATTTCATGCCTGACAACGCAATCCCGTCCCCCGCGCCGGCACGGGCGAAGAAACGACCCAAGGAGCTCGCGGTTGTAAACCAGGCCGGCTGTACGGGGTGCGAGGTCTGCATCGAGTTCTGTCCGGTGGACTGCATCCTGACGGTTCCCGGACCGGAGTACGATCAGCATAAGAAGCTGGTGGAGATCGATCTCGATATCTGCATCGGTTGCAAACTCTGCGTCAAGTACTGTCCTTGGGAGACGATCGAGATGGTCCCGAGCGGTGAATCGCTGCAGGTGGCGGCGGAATGGACACAGCGTTCGGTTCTCCCCCATGCAGACTGGATAGTCAACGCCCATGGTGTCGAAATCGTCCAGGAGGGTCCCCTCCCGCTTCCTGGCACGAAGCCCGTCTGAAGGGTGTTAAATCTCACGGGATCCGGGAAGACACCTGCAGAATCCCTTTGACTCACGAAAGGCCCGGACGATGTCCGGGCCTTTTCTCATGCGCTGACTTCGCTGCGCCTCACCGGTTCCCTCTCCGCTCTGCACGCTCGAGGGTGTCACCGGGTGTTAACGGTTGAGCCGGATGTCATCCAGATAGAAGGTAACCGACTTTCCCCCGTCAGCGAATCCGACCGCAAGGAACGAGGTTGTCCCCGCAAGCGATGATATCGGTATCGTCTGCTGGACCCAGGTGTTCGCGGGGATGTTCGGCACCGTCACCGTCTTGATATTGCTCCCCGAACTGTTGAGACACGACACCACCAGGCCGCTGACGCCGGCCGTCCCGCCATTGATCCAGAAGCTCAACGCGGTGTAGTTCGCCGGATTGAACGTGGGGAACGTCCCCCATGTCCCCTTGCTGAACTGCAGTGACGCCCAGGGCGCGTGAACAACCTTCAGCGAGCGGGTGCCGCTCTTGACCGGACTGGTGTTCGTCGGCGTAAGTGTCACCGACCATGAGCGTATGGTGTTCCAGCCGTTTTGATAGGCGTCATCGTAGATCGCTTCGAACGGCGGGGGAGGGACCGCCACCGTGACGGTCACCGTTGAGGTGGCCGTGCCCTGTGAATTGGTCACCGTGAGTACGTACGTCGTCGTCACGGCGTCCGTGACAAGGAGGGAATCAATCAACCCCACGGTTCCTATCCCCTGATTGAGGCTGGCCGTCGAAGCGTTCTGTGACGACCATCGGAGCATCACCTGGCCACCGCCGACGGGGAGGCTGACCGGCGTTGCGCTCAGAGTCGCCGTGGGGGGGGGTGGGACTGCGACGTTGACGGTCAGAGGATACTGTTTGGTTCCACCTGGACCCGTCAGCGTCAGCGTGTAGGTTGTGGTTGCGAGGAGAGTGAGGAGCGTTGAATCGCTCAGGCCAACCGTGCCGATCCCCTGGTTGATGGATGCGTTTGTCGCATTCTGCGATGACCACGCGAGCATCACCTGTCCGCCCCCCACGGGAAGGCCGGGAGGTGTCGATGTAAATGTCCCCGCCGGAGGGGTTGGGGGAGCAACGGTGACCGTGACCGAATACTCCTGACGTCCGCCGGGTCCGCTCAGGCTCAGCGCATAGGTGGTTGTCGTCGTCACCGTAACGAACGTTGAATCGTTCGGTCCGACGGCTCCGATCCCCTGGTTGATCGTGTCGGCGGTCGCGTCTTGTGATGTCCATTGGAGTTTCACCTGACCGCCGCCGTAAGGGAGGTTCGATGGTGTGGCCTTGAATGTCCCCGTCGGCTTCGGGGGCGTTGCGACCGTCACAGTGACCTGATACTGCTGGGTTCCTCCCGGTCCGGTGATGGTGAGCGTATGCGTCGTTGTCGTCGTATCCGTGACGACGGTCGAATCATTGAGTCCGACAGGACCGATCCCCGTGATCGAGTCGCTTGTCGCGTTCTGGGATGTCCATGCAAGCTTCACCTGGCCTCCCCCGTACGGCAGGGTTGCCGGCGTTGCGGTGAATGTCCCGGTCGGCTTCGGGGGCGTCGCGACTCCCACCGTGAGTGTATACTGCTGGCTCCCGCTGATACCGGCGAGCGTCAGGACATAGGTCGTTGTTGCAGCGAGACTGACAGTCGTCGACCCGTTCAGGGGGACGGACCCAATGCCCTGACTGATGGATGCCGACGTGTCGTTCTGCGACGTCCAGCTCAGCGTTGTCTCTCCGCCGCCGATCGGGAGCGAGGAGGGGGTGGCGCTGAACGTCCCCGATGGCCGGGGAATGGCGGGTCCGCCGCCAGGGAGAGGGAACGTGCTCGTTGCTGCATCGGCCACAAAGACCCAGTCTCCGGTCGCCGGCGGTGTGAAGGAGAGGGAGCCTTTGGGGAATGTACCAAGGCTCGTCACCGCGCCGCTGGAGGGATTGTACCAGTAGCAGGTGACCGAGCTGCCCGAGAGGCGGGCGAGGGTCAGCGTGATCGCTCTCCTGGTCGGCAGGTACGCGACGATCGAAGAACTGTCGCTCGTCCAGCAGGCTGTGGCGTACGACGTGGAGGAGCTGCGTCCGGCCGTGATGATGGTGTTGTTGAAATCCGGAACGAGCTTGTACCAGTACCGCGAGTTGAACAGAAGCGTCAGATATTTCATGCTTGTCGAGCCGGCACTGCTAAGCGCCGTTTGCCATCCGCTATCAAAGAGCCAGATGGGTCTGTTGCCAAAGAGTTCGCCGCACGCCCCGGTAAGTATGCTCCAGTAGGCCTGAGCGCGCAGGGATTGCGCCGTGGAATTGTTCTCCCCCTCGTACGCCGACTCGATCAGAAAATAAGGCATCGTGGGGACGTACTGATACGCAGTCTTGCCTTCCGTGTAGATCGTCTTGCTGTAGGAGTACACATCGTTCAGGTTAAGCCAGTTTGCGCCGCTCCACGGGGTGACCGCAAACTGCGAGGCGTTGTTGTGCGCTGTAAAGATATGGTTCGGGTCATATGCGCGGATCGAATCGACGACGGTCTGGACCTTCGCCTTGACCGCGGTCGGGTCGGTATCCCCACCAATGCACCAGATGATATTCGGGAACCTCGCGTAGCGTTTTCCGAGGAAGCTCCCCCATGCGCCGAGTTCCACCGTTGTTGCTGCCGTGACTTCCGCACACCATCCCTGGTTGCCGCACGCATATCCCAGATAGAGCGGATCGAGAAGGACGATGATTCCATAGGAGGCCGCCATGGAGATCACGCTGTCGGCGTATTGAAAGTAGGCCGGGTTCGGGGTGGCAAAGGGTCTCCCCGCAAAGGGGGCGACCCCGTAGATGTTGGCGGGGGCGTTCGAAGAAAACAGATGCTCGATGAGATTGACCAGGACGAGATTGAAGCCCAGCTGCGATCTGTTCTGGAGATAGGTGTTTGCGTCCGCGGCGTTGAGTTGTGCGATGAGCGACCATGCCGCTTCGCCGGAGAGGAAGACGGGGTTCCCAAACTGGTCGACGAGGTAGCGCATGCCGTAGTCGACTCTGAGCGGGGAGAGAGAGGATGGAAATGACACTCCTGAGGGGAGAGCTTGTTTGGCGCTGACTGGCCCGGTGCGAATATCGGGGGCCAG
>Ga0315276_10004574_pt1 | contig 12708 bp, 9 predicted proteins | sample YL17G05_0_MG_FD_204542 | JGI IMG/M metagenome (GOLD analysis project Ga0315276, IMG submission 204542) | Sediment microbial communities from Yellowstone Lake, YNP, Wyoming, USA - YL17G05_0 | ecosystem: Environmental > Aquatic > Freshwater > Lake > Sediment | place: USA: Wyoming | collected... | reverse complement strand
GGGGGGGGGGGGGGGGGGCCGGGGGGGCGTCCGGGGGGGGGGGGGGGGGGGGGGGGGGGGGTTGTGGGCGCCGCGCGGCGCGGCCGCCCCCCCCCCCCCCCCCCCCCCCCCCCCCCCTCTCTCTCGCACCGGGTCGCCGCGTCCGCGCCGTCGTCCGCGCCCGCGTCGTGCAGGAGGAGGTAGGCAGCCGCCTCGGGCGGGTCGCGCCCCACGGCCGCCGCGGCGGCGCCCGCCGCGGCGGCCAGCCCGCGCAGGCCGGCCACCGCGTCGGGGTCGGCCGAGTCGGCCATGAAGAGGGAGGCGGCCGGGGCGTCGAGGCCGCCGAGGCCGGGGGCGGCGACGGAGAGGCGGAGTAGGGACGCGGCCCACGCGGCAAACCAGGGGGCGGCGGCGCCGCCGCCGCCCGCGGCGACGCGTACGTCGAGGGAGGTGGACGCGGCGCGCACGACGGACGCGAGGTGGGCGTCGGCGGCCTGGGGGCGAGGGGGGCGGGGCGCGGCGTCGGCCGCGACAAGAAAAAGAAAAAATGCGTCCGCCGCCCTCCCTCCTCCCCCTCCCTCCTCCTTACCTCGCCGTCGACCTCCACAAGGGCGTCGGCATCGTAGAAACGCAGCGTCAGGTCGCGCAGGCGGTAGGACGCGTCGCCGACGGTGCGGACAGGGACTGAGATGGAGGGGAGGGGGGGTTGATCGATCGCCGGCCATCGCCGCGGGAAAGGGCACAATGTGAGTGATCGCCTGGCGCCGGCGGCGGCGCGCGCGGGCGCCAAGCGCGGGCGCCAATCGCGCCCGCCGGCCCGCGTCCACCCCGTGCCCTCCCTCCCCTCCACCGACCATTGAGCTCCAGCCCCACCCCGGCCGGCCGCAGCAGCTCGGCCGGCGACAGCCCGGTGGCGGCCGCGAGCGCGGCCTCGACGCGTGGCGTCGCGTGCACGGCGACCGGCGGGCCGAAGCGGGCCACGGCCGCGTCCCGCCAGGCCGCCATGATGAGGGCGGCCGGCCGCCGGGAGGCGGAGGGGTCGGGAGAGTGTGGGGGAGAGTTCTGCGGCGGCGCGCGCGCGCGCTCCTGTCGCTGCCCGCGCCCCCGAGCGGCTGCGTTTGATGCCGGTGTTGACAGTGTCGAGCAATCATGATCGTGCGTTTGGCCTGGCGGTCAGGCGGCCGCCGCCCCGTCCTTGGGCAGTCCCTCGTCGGGCGCGCCCCCTCCCTCCGCCTCCCCTCCCTCGGCCTCGGCCGCCGCGTCCTCCGCCTCCAAGTCCCGCATGTAGTCCTCGAGGTCGAGATCGTCGTCGCCGCCGCCGCCGCCAGCGGCGGCCGAACCGCCGCTCCCGCTTCCTCCACCACCACCGGCCTCGCTGCCGCCCGCGTCGGCGCCCAGCTCCTCCAGGTAGCGATCGAAATCGTCGCCCGAGCCATCGGCCGGCGGCGACAGAGGAGGGGCGGTGGCGGCGGCAGGGGCAGCGGCCGGCGCCGCCGCCGCACCTCCACCACCCACCCCCGCCGCCAGTGCGGCCAGCCTCGCCCCCAGCCCCTCCTTGGCTGGCTCCCCCGCCCGCCACGAGCGCGCGGGCGGCGGCGCGTCCGGGTCGAACGCGGCGGGCGGCAGGCGGTCGCGGGCGAGAGAAAAGAATCTCGCCCAAAACGCGCCCTCCGCCATGCGCTTGGGCACGAGCACGAACCGCAGTTCGTCCACCTCGGGCACGGCCTGCACGAGGAGCAGAGCGTGGCGCGCTTGCCAGGGGGTGAGAGGAGGGGAGGAGGAGGAGGCCGCGGCGCCGTTGCCGCCCTCGTCCTCGCCTCCTCCCGTGTCGCAAAACTGGGCGTACGTCAGCGAGCGCGCCCAGGCGGCGTAGGCGTCGTCGATGCAGGCCCCGATCAAATCGCCGCGCGTCGGCAGCGCCGCGTCGGCGGGCAGCGGCGTGTGGAGGACGCCCGCGAGGGCGGCGGCCGCCCCGGCGCCCATGGTGGACACGTCGAGCGATGCGAACTTGGACGCAACGGCGTCCAAGCCCCCCCCAGGCGCCCGCGCCGCGGCGAGCGACGCGGCCGCGCGCTGCTCCAACCCCTTGACCGCGCCGCGCGCGTCGGCTGCCGCCGCAGCCGCACGCTCGCCCACGCGGGTCGCGGCGATCGTCGACGCAGCGGCCAGCTCGCGCGCTTGGGCCGCGGCCGCGTCGCGCGCCGCGCGCGCGCCCGCCGCCAGCTCGCGCGCCCGGGCCGCGGCGGCGTCGGCGGCGGACGCGGCGTCCGCTTTGGCGACGGCCAGCTTGGCCTGGAGCCAGTCCATCAAGAGGAGAGGAGAGGAGTGGTGCGGGCGGCCATCGCGCACACCTCTGCGCCGCCGGCCGCCGATTGTGAACCCCGCCGAGGCCCCGCGCGGACCTCAGACCGCGTCCCGCCGCGCCCAGGGCCGAGAGAGCCGCCGCCTGGCCGCCGCCTGCACGCGCCGCGGCGCGGCCCTCTGAAATGGCCAACCGCCAGGCGCCGTCGGCGCCCACAAAGACCGTGTTTGGTGAGAAAAGAGGGACGGGGAGGTGGGAGGCGGCACAGCGCGCCCCCCGCGCGGCCGCGGGCGGCCGCCGTCCGGCGGCGCGGCCCGACCCCTCGACCCTCCTCCCCCCAGTCGGCAACGTGCCCTACAACATGACGGAAGAGATGCTGGCCGAACTGTTCGCCGAAGTGGGGCCCGTCAAAGCCAGCCGGTGAGAACGGGGGGGACGAGGGACGCGGGGGGTGGAGGGCGGTGTTCGGTGGTTGTTTTTCACCCGCGAAACCACCCCTCCCCTCCACCCCCCTGCACAGCCTGGCCACCGACAAGGACACGGGCAAGATCAAGGGGTACGGCTTCTGCGAGTTTTACGACCTCGACACGTCCATCGCCGCCCAGCGCGCGTTCCACGGCCGCGACCTCGGCGGCCGCGCGCTGCGCGTCGCGTTTGCCGAAGATTCCGCCAACCCCGGCGGCGGCCCCGGCGTGCGCATGGGCGCGCCGCCGCCGGGCGCGGTCGTCGGGGGGCAGCGGGCGGCGGTGCCGACGGGGGCCGTGTCGGCCGTGCTGGGGGGGCCTGGAGGGCTGCCACTGATGCTGCCGCCGTTTGGCGGCGGTGGTGGGGGGGGTGGGCCACCGTTTGGGGCGGCCGCCGCCGCGGCCGCCGCGGCCGGCGCCGCCGCCCTCTTGGGCGCCCCACCCCCCCCTCCCGGCTCCGCCTCGGACGCCGTCTCCGCCGTCCTCGCCCGCGCGTCCCGCGGCGACCTGCTCGCCGTCGTGGGCCAGCTCGCGGAGATGGCGTCCCGCGACCCCGGGTCGGCGCGCGCGCTGCTGGTGGCCCACCCCCAGCTCGCCGCCGCCCTCTTCCAGGCGCAGGTCATGCTCGGGTTGGTCGTGCCGCCGCCGCCGCCGGGTGGAGGGGTGGGGCCGCCGCCGCCGCAGGCGCCGCCACCCTACCCGCCGCCGCCGCAGGCGCCCTACGGCGGCGGCCCGTCCCCGATGCACCCGCACGCCGCGGTCCCGCCACCGCCCCAGCCGCCGTACGGAGGCGGGCCGTCGCCGCTGCACCCGTACGGCGGCGCCGACCCGCGCTTGCACGCGCCGCCGCCGCACCACCACCACGCGCCCCCCCCCCCCACCTCCACCCCGGACGCCGACCAGCAGGCCGCCATGCTGGCCCAGGTCATGTCCTTGACCGAGGCCCAGGTGGCGGCGCTGCCGGCGGAGCACCGGGACCAGGTGGTGGCGCTGCGGGCGCACGTGCGCGCGCGGGGGGGGGCGTGACGCACGGAGAGATGGTTGTGGCGCCGTGTAGCCACCGCGCGTCTCCACTCCGGCGGGCGGCGGCGGCGTGTGTCGAGAGGCGCGCCCGCGTCGCCGCCGCCACTCTCTCTCCCGCGCCCTCGCCCGCCCGCCCCGCAGCCTCGGATCCGCGCCCAGGAGCTCCACCCCACCCCTTCTCGACATGGAAGGCGGCAGACCCGGCCCGCAGCGCGGGTTTGGCGCACCCCCGAGCGGCGAGCGCACGCCGCGCTCCCCCCTGGTCGCCACCGCCCCGCGCTACCCCCTGTTTGTGCGGGGCGGCGCCGGCGGGACTATTGGCGCCGGTGACGGCCCGCCCGAGGGGCGTCACAGCGCCGAAGCGGCCGCCGACGCGTGGCGCTCGTCTCGCGCGCACGACGCCGCCCCCGAGGAAGGCAGTGCGCTGCTGCTCGACATCACGGCGGCCTCCATCCTGCTGCGTGCCCTGGACGCGCGCGAGGCGTCGAGCGCGGCGCCCGCCTCCACGCCGCCGCCGCCCGTCTTCGCTCCGCGCGCCCGGCGCGGCGCCTTTGCCCTCTCTCCCACCGCCGTCCTGGGCGCCGTCGGCGCACGCATGGATGCCGGCGCCCGCTTCGACGAGGGGGCGCCACCGCCGCGCCGCGCGCGCGCAGCGCCGGCCGCGCCGCCAGCGTACCGCGCGAAGGAGGGCCGCCCCGCCCGCCTGCCCGCCGCCGCCCCCCCTGCCAAGCGCCACAGCCCCACTTTGGCGCCGACGTCGACGCCTCGGGCTGGCGCTGCGGCCGCGGCCGCGGGCGGGGCCCTGTCGGCGACGCTGGTGCTCAACGCGGCGTCCACGGCCTCGGTCCCCGTCGGCGCCGCGCTCGCCGCCTGCCTCCCCAACCGCGGCGCAGACCTCCACATGGTCTCCGTCGCCGCCGCCACCGCCGAGCTGACCTTTGCCGCGTCCGGCGGCGCGCGCGGCCGCCGCGCCACCGCCCCTTCCCGCCCAGCGCTCTCCTACCCCGTGTCCATCGTGGACGCCTCCACGGGCGCCCTCTACGACGCTCTTGAGACGGTGGCCGCGGTCGGGGACCGCGTGCACGGCACTCTGGCGTGGGGCGGACGCTTTGCGGCGCGCCTCCGCCCCGGCGACCGCCTCACGCTCGCGCCCATGGGCGGCGACCCCGAGTCCGGCGTGCTGGTGGTGACGCGGGAAGCGGGGGGCGGGCGGCGCGGTGGGTGAGGGGAGGAGGGGAGGGGACGAGCGGAGGACGAGGGCGACGCGCCGCGACTGCAAACAACGACGGCCCCACTCACAATTTCGCGTCCCCCACCACCCCCGGCGGCACGGTGTCGGACAGCTGAACGACCACCTTGCCCGCGGACGCGCCCGACTGCAGCCGCGCGACGGCGGCCGGCACGGCCGCGACGCCCCGAAACGCGACCCCGTCCAGCGCGACGCGCAGTGTGCCGGCCCCGACGCGCGCCTCGAGGTCGGTGAGTGTGGCCTGAAACGCGGGCGCGTGGCGCAGCAGGAAAAAGCCAGAGGCCGTCGCCCCCTTCCACAGCAGCGCCTCGGGCAGCCGCGCCCCCGACGAGGGCACGTCGCCCCAGCCCTCGTCCGCGTACGCCGACATCATGCCGATGATGACGACGCGGCCTCCGGGCTTCAAGGCTTTGACCGCGGCGTCGAACGTCGACCCCCCGACGCTCTCCCACGCCGCGTCCACGCCGCCCGGCGCCACCTTTTTCAGCTCGGTCGCCAGGTCGGTGGCTTTGTAGTCGATGGCGGCGGCGGCGCCGAGCGAGCGCGCGAGGGCTGCTTTGGCAGGCGAGCCGACGACGGCCACGACGCGCGCGCCGGCCGCCGCCGCCAGCTGCACCGCAAACTGGCCCGTCCCCCCCGCGGCCGCCGTGATGAGCACGGTGTCGCCGGGGCGGGGTTTGAGGGCGAGCTTGAGGGAGAGGGCGGCGGTGAGGCCCGACGTCAGCAGGGCGACGGTTTCGCGCGACGGCGCCCGAATCCGCAGCGCCCTCGACGCGCGCACGACGCCGTACTCGGCAAAGCAGCCGTAGGAGAGCTCGGCGACGGCGTCGCCGGGGGACCACCCGGCGACGCCGGCGCCGACCGCGGCGACGGCGCCGACGGCCTCGAACCCCGCGGCAAACGGCGGCACCCCCGGCGCCCCAGCGCGCGCGTAGCGGCCGGCCGCGAAATTGACGTCGGACGCGTTGACGCCGGCGTAGGCGCGCCGGACGAGGAGGTGGCCGGGGGGAGGGGTCGAGGGCGCGGCGGACGGCGCGATGTCGACCGCGCGCCCAAAGTCGGGCGTCAGGCGGACGACCATCGCGGCCCGGGTGGCGGCGGGGTCGCCGGCGGCCGCCCACGCGGCGCGCGCGGCGCGCAGGGCGGGGGAGGGAGCAGGGGCGCCGGCCGCCCCCCCTGTCTTGGCCACGCCAAAGCGCTCGCTCACGTCCACGAGCGCCCCCTTGCCCCGCCTCGCTTCGTACAGAGCGCCGGAGGACGCCACCATCAGGGCCGTGCCAACACAGGAGGCGTCGGCGGCGAGCGCGACGGCCGCCGCCGCGACCTCGCCCGCGCCCAGCAGCCGCGGGTAGGCCGCCAGCAGCGCCCTGCCCGCGGCCGCGGTCGCCGGGTTGGACGCCAAGGACGCCGAGGACACCATCGCCGTGTCGACCGGCTCCGGGCAGAGCGCGGTGAGGCGCACGTTGCGCGCGGCCGCCAACCCGCGCGCCGCCGACCGGACGTAGTGCACGACGCCGCCCTTGGACGCGGCGTACACCGGTGCGGCGGGCATGGGGTAGAGCCCGCCCGCGGACGCGACCGCGACGACGGCGAGCGGGGGGGACGGGGGGGGCGCCGCGGCGCGCGCGGCGTGGCGGACGCCGGCGATCACGCCCGTCAGGTTGACGTCGAGCGGCTTGCGCCACGTGGACGCGTCGCCGGCCACGACGTCGCCCGTCTCGTAGACGCCCGCGTTGAGGAACACGGCGGCCAGGCGCGCGCCCGGAAACGCGGCCGCGTGCGCCGCAAAGACTCTGCCGTACCCGCCGTCGTCGCGCACGTCCAGGGACGCGCCGCGGGCGGGGCCGGGGCCGGGGAGGGCCGCGGCGGCGGCGGCCGCGGCCGCCGGGTCGAGGTCGGCGAGCTGCGAAGAAGACAGAGGGGTGCGGTCGGGCCCGCCCGCCGCCCGCCCACGCTCCAGCACCCCTCTGCGCCTCTTCCTCTCCCCTCTCACCGTGACCGCCCACCCCGCGCGCGCCAGCCGCTCCCCAATCGCGCGCCCGATGCCGGCCGCGCCACCCGTGACGATGGCCGACCACTGAGGGGGCTCCATGAGGGCAATGCGGGCGGATGAGAGAAAGAGCGGGGCGGGAGCCCGGCGCGGTGTGTGGCGGCAGCGGCGGCGCTCGGTGCAGACCCCGCCGGCGTCCCCCTGCCGCCATGGCCGACCGCCTGCGCGTACTCGCCGCCCACCTGGGGGCTGCATCTGCCGCCCCCGCGGTCGTCCCGGCCCCGGCCGCCGCGCGCTCCCTCCCCCCCGTCGACGCTGCCACGCTCGAGGCTGTGCTCGACCCCGACGCGGCCAAGCGGTCCATGAAGCGGGACGTGTATGCCATGTTTGCGGCGAGGCCGGACCTGCTGGTGCCGCACGTGGAAGGGCTGACGAAAGGTGAGAGGGAGCAAGGGGCCGTGTCGTACGCATTGCGGCGCCCGCGCGGCGCCGGGCGGGGGTCGCGTCCCCTTCCCGCCGCCCCGACAGACGGCTGGCCAGTCGTTCCACTGTCGCGGAGCGACTGAGGGGGCGGGCAAGCCCTGGACGCGCGCCGGCGGCCGCGCGGGCATGGGCGCCCGGCCGCCGCGCGACGCAGCGGCCCGCGGCGCGCCCGCCCGCCGCCCCGCCCGCGCCGGCCATGTCGCGGGCGCGTGCCGCGTGCGCCAGCGAGGCGGCAACGGCAAACACGCCGACCCCCACCCCGCGCCACCCGGCCTCCTCTCCTCCCTGCAGAGCAGCACCGCGACCTCGTGCGCCGCATCCTGGCCGCCATGGTCGACGCCGGCCACCGGCCGCTGTCGCTGTACGACGCCGACCTGTCGACCTATTTCTTCCTCGGCGAACTCCTCGCCCTCGTCGACCTCTCCGCCACGATCAAGACCGGCGTCCAGTACTCTCTGTGGGGCGCGTCGTTGCTCAACCTGGGGACGGCCAGCCACCGCGCGCGGTGGGCGCAGGGGGTGGACGAGATGCGGATCCCAGGGTGCTTTGCGATGACGGAACTCGGCCACGGCTCCAACGTGGCCGGCCTCCAGGTGGGAGGGGAGGGGCGTGGAGGGGGTGCGTGCGCGTGGTGTCGGGGTCGGAGGCCGACCGGTGGAAGCTGCCGCGCCGACCGCCCTCTTGCTTCTCCTCTCCCCCTGTCAGACCGAGGCCGTGCTCGACCTCGCCACCGACGAGTGGGTCGTCAACACGCCCGACGACGCCGCGCTCAAGTGGTGGATCGGCAACGCGGCCGAGGACGGGCAGATGGCGACCGTCTTTGCGCGCCTCAAAATCCCGTCGCCGGGCGGCGCGGTCGCCGACCACGGCGTGCACGCCTTTGTCGTCCCCATCCGGGACGGGCGGCGGGGCGAGGCGGGGCTGCTGCCGGGGGTGCAGATCCTGGACTGCGGATACAAGGTGCGAGGAGGGGAGGCAGGGAGAGGGAGGGGCGTCAGGGAGCGCGCGAGGGGCGCCGCGTCGGCGGCGCGAGGGCGAAGGGCGCGGCGCGCGCCCCGCCAACCCCTCACCCCCGCCCACCGCGCCCCCCCTCGCCAGGTCGGCCTGCAGGGCGTGGACAACGGCGCGCTGCGCTTCACGGACGTGCGCATCCCGCGCGACCACCTCCTCGACCGCTTCGCCACCGTCGACGCGCGCGGCGCCTACGCCTCCCCCCACACCCCCGGCAAACGCTTCGCCGCCACCCTGGGCGAGCTGACGGGGGGCCGGGTCGGCCTCACGGGGTCGTCGGTGGCGGTGCTGAAAGCGGCGCTGACCGTCGCGATCCGGTACTCCGCGACGCGCGTCCAGTTTGGCCCGCCCGGCGGCCCCGAAGTCGCGGTGCTCGACTACCCGTCGCAACAGGACCGGCTGATGCCCGCGCTGGCGACGGCGTACGGCCTCCACTTCGCGTCGCGCACGCTGGTCCGCCTCTACGTCGCCGCCAAGGCCGCCCCCGCGGACGACGCCGTCGCCGACGTGCACTCGCTGTCGGCCGGCTTGAAAGCGTACGCGACCCGGTTCACGGCGGGCGCGCTCTCCACGTGCCGGGAATGCTGCGGCGGGCACGGCTACGCGGCGGCCAACCGGATGGGCGCGTGGCGGTCCGACCACGACATCTTTCAAACGTTTGAAGGGGACAACACGGTGCTGCTGCAGCAGGTGGCGGGGCTCCTGCTCAAGCGGTACAAGGACCGGTTTTCGTCCCACCCGCTCGCCGCGTCGACCGCGTACGTGCGCGCGTGGGCCGGCCGCGCGCTGCCCGCCAACCCGCTCCTCGCGCACGACACGTCGCCTGCGCACCTGCGCGACCGCGCCTTTCTGCGCGCCGCGCTGCGGCACCGGGCGCGGCGGCTGCTCTTCACGGCCGCCGCGCGGCTCGCCAAGCACACCAAGCGCGTCGGCGCGTTTGCCGCCTGGTCCAAATGCCTGCCCCACCTGCTGCACCTGGCCACCGCGCACGTCGAGGCCGTCATCCACGACGAGCTGGCGGCCGGCGCGGCCGCCGCGCCGACCGCGGGCGGCGCGCGCGCGGCACTGACCGCCGCCGCCGACTTGTTCGCCCTGGACCGCATCGAGGCCGACATCATGTTTCGCAACGACGAGTTTGTCGCGGCGGATAAGGCGAAAGCGATCTCCAAGGTGGCGACGGCGCTGAAAGCCCAGCTGCGCGGCGCGGCGCTCCCGATGGTCGCCGCGTTCTCGATCCCGGACGCCATCCTGCGCGCGCCCATCGGGGTCACTTCCGTGCTCACGGACCCGTACAAGGCGTACCTGCGGTCGACGGGGTTTGACTGCTGATGGGGAGAGGGGAGGGCGGGTGGGGGTGGTGGTTGGGGCGGCGGCGCCCGCCCCGGTCTCTCGTTTCGTTTCCCCCGAGTCTTTGCCGCGCGCGCTAGGCGCCCAACTCCTTTTGTGGCGGGGGCCACCCCCCCCCGCCCGCCGCCGTGTGACCCGAGCGCGACGGTCGCGCCGCGCGCGCTCACACCCCGCGCGTGGCCCGCCACGCCTCCGCCCCTCCCCCGCACCACCATGGCGGCCTGCCGCCCCGACGTCGCGTCCGCGTTCGCCCGGCGCGGCTTCGCGCTCCCCGCGGGCGGCGACGCGGCCGCCGTCGCGGCCAAGCTCGCGGCCCTCGCGGGCGACGCCGGCGCCGACGGCCTGGCGCGCGAGTTTGAGGCGTACACCATGGCGGCGTGAGTGGGAGCATTGGGAGGGGGAGGAGGCGCGGGCAGCGGCGCGCGCGATGGGGTTTGGATGGTGGCGGGCCGCGCGGGGGGGCGATTGGCGGCCGCCGATGCTCGCTCCCGCCGCGGGCGCTGCGCGCATTGATTCTGCCCCCATCGCGCGCGGGCGGGAGCCCCACCACCACCCCGCCTCCTCTCCCCAGCGGCATCGCGCCGTCGGAGCTGACCCCCGCCCTGGTCGCCGCCTTTGAGCGGGAAGCGGTCGTCGCCGCCGCGTCCGCGTCCAAGCGGCCGAGCGTGGTGGGGGGGCTGAGCTGGGACGAGTGAGTCAAGGAGAGGAGGGGGAGGGGCCCGGCGGGCGCAAGATGGGCGCCCACCACCCCCTCTCCTCTGCAGCGCCGCCGACGCGCTGGCCGACGGCACCAACCTGCACATGTTTCGGCGGCCGGGCGCGGCCGCCCGCACGCCCGCGCCCAAGCGCGGCGGCGCGGCGCTGCCGCGGTCGACGCCGCGCGCCGCGCCGACGCCCACCGCGCCGACGCCGGGGTCGGCCTTCGCCACGCGCACGCGGTCGGGCGAGGTGGTGGCCACGCTCAACGGGCACCTGGAGGCGGCGCCGGCGGAGGAGAGGGCCGAGACGGCGCGCGCGGTCGTGCGCGCTCTGGGCCCCCCGCTCCCGACCCCCGCCCGCACCCTGACCGACGGACTGGCCGATCGCGCGGCGTACATTGACGGCCGGATTGCGACTTTCGAGGCCGCCCTCGTCGCGGCCGGCGCGCCGGCGGCAGACGCGGCGGTCGGCGTCGCCGCGCACGCCCCCGGCGTGTTCGTCGGCCGCGTCGCCGCCGACGCCGACGCGGCCGGCCGGCTCGACCCCGGGTCCGTCTGGCTCGAGGGCGGCGTCGCGCGGTCGGACGGGCGCCGCGCCCGGCTCGACCTGTCGGCCGTCGACGGCGCGTGGCGCGTCTTCCCCGGCCAAACCCTCGCCGTCGCCGGCGCTTGCCCCGCGGGCCACACCCTGGTCGCGGCCGCGCTCGCGCCGTCGGCGCCGCCGCCCGCGGCGCGGTCGCGCCGCGGCGAACTGGCCGGGTTTGCTGCGCGCGCGGGTGGCGCGGGCGTCCGCGTCGTCGCGGCCGCCGGCCCCTTCACCTCCCCCGCCGACGTCGCGTTCGAGGGCCTGGACGCCGTCCTGGCGGCCGCCGCGGGCGACGGCGCCGGCGGCGGGCGGCCGGCGGACGCGGTCGTGCTCGTCGGGCCGTTTGTGCCCGCCGACCACCCCGCCGTCGCGCGCGGCGCGCTCGACCGCACCCTCGACGCCGTGTTTGAGGACGAGGTCATCGGGCGCCTCGTCCGCTTTGCGGCCGCGTGCCAGGCGGCCGGGAGGGCGCCGCCGCCGGTCGTGCTGGTCCCGTCGCCGGCCGACGCGGTCGCCGCGCCCGTCTTCCCCACCCCCCCGCTGACCCTCCCGCCGACCACCCCCCCCAACGTGCTCGCCCTCCCCAACCCCGCCACCTTTGCCGTCAACGAGGTCGTGATCGGCGTCACGGGGCACGACGTCCTGCGCGACCTGTCTGGCGCGCAGGCCGAGTCGGCGCGCGCGCGCGCGGGGGCCGCGGGCGCGCCCGCCCTCCCGCCCCGGGACCGCCTCGCCTCGCTCGCGGGCGCCCTGCTCGAGCAGGCCTCCTTCTACCCGCTCTACCCGCCCGCGCCGGGCTCGTTCCTGGACGCGGGCGCCGCCGCGGCGAGCGGCGGCCTGCGGATGCGGGTCGCGCCCGACCTGCTGATCCTGCCCTCGGCCCTCGCGCCCTTTGCCCGGGTCGCGACCGCGGTCGCGCCGCCGACCGCGGGCGGCGGCGGGAGCGGCGCTTCCGCTGTCGCGGTCAACCCCGGCCGTGCCGTCGCGCCGGGCGGCGGCGCCGGCACCCTCGCCCTCCTCACCCTCGCCCCCCTCGGCCTCGCCCCCGGGGGCGACCCGGACGACGCCGCGCCGCACGCGGTGGGGGACCGGTGCCGGGTCGAGGTGGTGCGGGTGTGACGGGGGAGGGGCGGCGGGGGAGGGCGCGGGACACGGGGCGCGGCGCCGGCGAGCGTTCCCGGCCGCGCGGGCGATCGTGCAATGCTGCGCGCCGTCACACGGGAGGGGAGGCGCGGGAAAGGGCCGGAACGGGCCACGGAAAACCAGACACCCCCCCCAACCTCCCTCACCGCCCCGCCGCCGGCTCGGGCGCCCGCTCCAGCGTGTTGTAGTTCAGCAGGCGTTCAATGAGGTCCACGTGCGTCATCAGCATGCGGCGGCAGCAGTAGCGCGCGAGGCCGAGCGCGTCGAGGGCGTCGGCCTCCGAGTACTCGGCTTGCAGGAGCTCGAGGTAGGTATCCCACTTGTTGCCGATGACCTGGTGGGGGGGGGGGGGGGGCGGGGCGGGGGGGGCGGGGGCGGCGCGCGGCGGCGGCACCGGCGGCCGGCGGCCGCGCCGGGGCCCGGCGCCCCGGCC
>Ga0315276_10004573_pt1 | contig 12708 bp, 9 predicted proteins | sample YL17G05_0_MG_FD_204542 | JGI IMG/M metagenome (GOLD analysis project Ga0315276, IMG submission 204542) | Sediment microbial communities from Yellowstone Lake, YNP, Wyoming, USA - YL17G05_0 | ecosystem: Environmental > Aquatic > Freshwater > Lake > Sediment | place: USA: Wyoming | collected... | reverse complement strand
TTCCTCTCGGGGGTTCAGCAGCAGGCCGAGGTCGTCTACCTCCAGAAGAGGGCGTTCGACGGCAAGTTCGGCAGCAAGCAACCATACCAGTTCAGGGACAAGGACTTCGGCATGGTCAACCTGCGAGTGTTCGGCGAGTTCAGGTACAAGGTGGCGTCGCCGGAGAACTTCGTCAACCAGTTCGTCGGCACTTTCAACTACGCGACCAGCGCGGAGGTCGAGGACAGGATCAAGGAGCAAGTGGTCATCCTCATCTACGACTCGCTGGGCGACATGAAGCAGCAGGGGATGGGCGTCGCGGACATCGCGGCCAACCTGACGAACCTCGAGCAGAGCGTGCTTTCCAGGACCAACGATCACTTCGCACTCTACGGGGTCTCCGTCGAGAAGCTCTCCGGATTGTACATCTCGTTGCCGGAAGACGTCCAGAAGGCTGTCGACACGAAGTCTTCGATGACGATACTGGGCGCGAACTACATGCAGTACCAGGCCGGACAGGCCATGCGCGATGCAGCTCAGAACCCGTCAGGGGGCACTGCAGCTGCTGGCGTGGGACTTGGAGCCGGGTTGGGCATGGGCTACACAATGGTCGGCGCGATGCAGCAAGGCATGGCCCCAGGACCGGCACCGGCTCAAGTCGCAGCCGTGCCATTGATCCAATGTGCCAAGTGCGGCACAGCGAACCCGCCGACGAACAAGTTCTGCGCGTCATGCGGAGTCAAGATGGGCCCCACGACGGTTCCATGTCCTAAGTGCAATGCGCAGGTGGCAGAAGGCACCAAGTTCTGCCCCGAGTGCGGCGGCCCGATGGCGGCACCGGCCACGAAGAAATGCCCGAACTGTAGCGCGGACGCACCGACCACATCCAAGTTCTGCCCAGGATGCGGAAAAGCCATCTAGCCTGGACAAGCAGACGGGCAGAGAGACAAGTCCGCAGGAGTTGAGTCAGCTTGGCATCCATAAAATGTCCGAAGTGTGCGGCCCCAGTGCCTTTCGACACGGGGGTCAAGTTCGTCAAGTGTCCGTACTGCTCGTCCCTGGTCTACATCGACAGGACCGGCGCAGGGTTCTACTACGCCATCCCGTTCATGGTGAACGAGAACGATGCCGTTGGAACGTTCCGACGGTGGGCGGCGGGATCGACCAAGGCGAAGGACCTGGACAAGCTGGCCCAGTTGGCTGGGGTCAAGAAGAAGTACTTCCCCGTCTACATGTTCAAGAGGGACGTGAACGGCGTGGAGCAGGTCTTCATCGAGACCGCCGGCTCGACGACGTTGCCCGGGCTGCACAACCTCAAGGTGCCCGCTGGTGACCTCAAGGTGTACGATGCCACGTTCGATGTCGGCGGCGCTGAACTGATCAAGCCCGACATCGAGATGACGCCTTACTTGAATTCCCTTCCAGGAAAGCCGAAGGAGCAAGCCCTCGTCTTCTTCCCGATATGGACCATCGACTACGTGTTCAACCAGAAGAAGTACGGGGCCGTCGTCGACGCGAGCTCGGGAGAGGTGTTCTCGTCCGAGTTCCCGACCAGGAGCTCTAACGCTTACATGGCAGTCGCGGGCGCCGGATTCGTCGCTTTCATAGGCGAAGGATTGCTGGCCACGTCCATGCTCATTCCGGCGATCGCCCTCATGGCGGTCACGGTGGTCGCGGTGTTCTACGTCGGACTGCAAGTCGCAAGGAGGATGTGATCATGAGCGATGGGATTTCAGTTGGCCTTAACTGCCCCGCGTGCGGCGGTGCCATTTCGATGGCCGAGGGCGAGAATGTGGTCCTGTGCCAGTACTGCAGCTCGGTGCTCGCCGCAGAAGGAGACCAGGGCGTCCACACGGTCGCGTTCAAGAACAAGACACTGAAGGATGCAGCCATGGGCGCATCCCAGCACTGGTGGACCCACGGCCTCAAGGCCAGGGACCTGAAGACCACAGGGAAGATCGTCGAGTCGTATCCCATTTATCTGCCATTCTGGAAGACCACCACGCGAGTCGCTGGATGGGTCTGCGGATACGAAGAGAGGAGACACACGGACCAGAAGGGCAACGTGACCGTCGAGAGGATACCGAAGGAGGTCATGGTTCTCCAGGACTTCACGTTCTCCGAGATAGCGTGCGACCCGGGCGATCTCGGCATAAGGACCATGAAGAACTTCATGGGTGAGACGACTTTCGCCAACTTCGAGGAGATCCCGACATTCGAGTCGACTACGAGCAAGGACGACGCCGCCACGCGCGGATTGAACGACTCGCTCGCGAAGGCAAGGGCAAACGCCCATGTGCCGCAGGTCACCCTGGACACGCTGAAGGCATTCAACAAGGGCCTGACGCTGATATACTACCCTGTCTGGGTCGTGCGGTACAACTACAGGGACCGGATGTACATGGACACCGTGGACGGAGTCACTGGACAGGTCCTGTCCGGAAGGGCTCCTGGAGACCCGCTCTTCCAGAGCTTGGCCATGACCGGTGGGACTTCGGTGGGCGGCCTCATCGCCGCGGCTGGCATCATCTATGCCCAATCCGCTAGCGACATGAGAATCGCCCTCGGAGCGGTGGCGGTCGGAGCTATCATACTGTTCCTTACGTACAGGTTCTTCAGGCACGGCTCCGAGATCATACAAGGCGAGTTCAAGGAGAAGAAATCGATCGCGAGCGCGCTGAAACAGGTCCAACAGGTGGGCAAGGCGCTGGAGGGATTGAGATGAAGATAGTTCAGGTCAAGTGCCCGTCGTGCAACCAGGCCATCATGATGAAGGAGAAGGATAAGTTGTTCTACTGCGACAAGTGCAACGTGATGCACATACGCGAGGGCGGCGCTCCTGAGAAGGTCGATTTCGAGATAGCGGAGTTCAACCAGAAAGCGCAAGGTGAGAAGGTGTACATGCCTTTCTGGCGGCTCTACACGACATTCATCGTGCGGTCCAAAAACGTCGAGGGCGGCACCATCTTCAAGATGAGCCAGTGGCTGAAGGGGGGAAGCGACAGCGGGAACATGTTCATCTACATCCCGGCGTCGGAGCTGGATGCCGGCACCTTCAGGAAGCTCTCCACCATGTTCACGGGCGCGGCCCCGAGATATCCGACCCGTCTCAACTTCAACAACGTGAGGAGGCTACCAGGCACGCTACCCAAGCAGGAGGCGGCCCAGCTTGCGGACTTCGTCGTCGTGACGATGGAGGCCGAGCAGCCGGGTGTCCTACAGAAGCTGGACTACTCGTTGACGGTCAACGACACGAAGCTGGTCTACCTGCCGTTCGTCATGACCCCGCAGGGCCCCATGTCGGCGCTGTAGATTCAAACCGCACAAAACTCATTTTTCTCTTCTCGATTTCCTCTTTTCCAGGAAATCCTCTATTATTCTTCCGTGGTCGAAAGCGAGTCTGGGCAACTTGTCAAGCGGGATCCAATCGGCCGCGCTAGCGTCATCACCACCCTTGAGCGTGCCGCCGATGAGTCGGAGCTGGTAGACAGCGGTCACGACCTGCCCTCTCGGGTCCCTTGCAGGGTCTGAGTAGACACCGACCAAGTCGATTATCTCCGTCTTCAGTCCTGTCTCCTCATAGACTTCCCTTACTGCACAATGCTCGAGAGTCTCCCCATGTTCCAGGAACCCACCCGGAAGGGCGTGTGCTCCCTTGAATGGCTCCTTCCCTCGCCTCACTAGAGCGATTTCATGGTTCCTGAGGACGATCCCGTCTGCAGTGACGGACGGCTTTAGCCAGTGGTTCTCGAACTGGCTCCGGAGAGAGGCCACCTTGTTCTCGTACTCCCTGAGCACTTCCTCTCCGAAGGGCGTGAGAGTCGTGACGCCACCCTCTTTGCCGCCACGGGTCGAATTGACGACCTTGCCCCCAGCGTTCTGGGCGATCCGGTGGATGATGCCCCAGGCGTGCCTGTAGGACATCCCCATCTCCTTGGCGGCCTTGGACAATGAACCGGTCTTCTTGACCTTGCTGAGGAGCTCGGCTCTTCCCTCGCTGACGATGAACCTCCCGTCTCTCTCCAACCATATTCTGAGCTTGAGGTCGTACATGGCGCTTCGTCCAGCGAGGCTAAGCATATGCAGCTCGAATATACTTTCTTCGGATGGGGGCTACAGCCCGATCAGTTCTTCCTCTATCTTGTGGAAGCAGTATGGGTCGTTGTGGAACTTGCCTGTCAACGCGTTCGAGACGGAGTTGCACCCTCCTCCGCACTTGAGCCCATACTTGCACCCGCGACAGTTCTCCCCTAGGTCATCTTGCTTGAATCTCCTAGTATAGGCGAACGCATCTGGATTCGTCCAGATATCCCTGAAATGCGCGTCTCGAACGTTACCCTCTATGAATCGGTCGTTTCCCATTGAAAGGCATCCGACGACACCTCCATCACTCGTAATCCCGACCGTGGACATGCCGGCAGTGCAACCATTCCAGACGCATCCAGGAAGTACCTTGGAGTTGTACCCGTAGCAATGCGCTCCCACGACAGGCATGTCCTCGAACCGGTTGCTTATCCGTTCCTTTGCGATGAACATCGCTGTCGCATAGAACTCATCTCTAGAGAGCGTCAGTTCCCTTCGGAAGGAGCCAAAGGGCATCGCTGTCTGAATCTGCCAGTTCACGCCCTTGCCCTTAATCAGCTCTCCCATCTCGGGCAGATCTTTGAAGTTGATCTTGCTGACAGTCGTAATGACTGTGGTTTGGATGTCGTTGTCCCTGAGCAGTTGAATCGATGCGACTGCCTTGTCCCACGTCCCCGGTCCTCTTATCTTTTCGTGGTTCTCCCTCATTCCGTCAACACTCACACCTACGACCTTCGGCTCAAGCCTTCGCAGGTCTTCGATATGCTTGTCAACGATGGTGCCGTTCGACACGATGGAGAGGTTGAGGCCAAGGTCCTTCGCACATCGCGCGACGGCAGGGAAATCGTCTCGTAGCAGAGGTTCGCCGCCCATGATCGCCAGATCGCGGCAGCCTGTTTCTGCAAGGGCCTCACAGAGCCTGAAACTCTCCTTTGTATCTAGTTCGTGTTCGCGCGGCTGCCCTGCAATGGACCCACAGTGCGAACACCTGAGATTACAGCCGAGGGTGAATTCCCATATCGCGCACTCAAGCCTTGGCACATCAGGACCTTCTGTTCACCGGCCAAAGACGCCGTAAAGCGTATTCGACACTTGAGGCTGCCCATGAGGCGGCCATTGCATCATTATGATTAGAAATCCCCAGATGAAGGCGACTGCCGAAATCGACACCACGCCGACAATCTTTGCTCGCCCTCTTGCGCCGCTTATACCAAGGACAGGGAGGGCGGCGGCATAAGGGTAGCTGCTTCTACTTGGGGTCATCGACTCGCTCACAGCCGCCCCAAGGATGAATGATGCCACAAAGGTGATCAGAGAGATCATTGCAAATCGCAGCCTCTGTCTTCTTCCTTCTCGCCGGATCCGCCCAAGGTCTTCGGGGCTGACACCCAGACCCCCACCCAATCCCTCAAGTGTCTTCCTTGCCGCAGGCTCCATTTCACTCAGAAATCGAAACGCCTCTGCTCTATTTCAAGTCTCTCTTTCTGCTGACTTGGTCGAGACTAGTCCAAATCCCGAACTTCCCTGGGAGTACACTCCGTACTTTGGCGTTGGTCCATACACTGGGTGAGCCCCTCCGATGAGCCATCCCACGATGAATCCCGTAACAGTAAGCACGATGACACCTATCAGGGGCGCCCTCCGTTTCAGTCCTTCCCGCGAGACCATTGCGGCTCGGAGCCTGGGGTCAATCGGACCCGCAGCTAGAAGGACGGACGCCAAATAGGGGTACATCGAGACGGGAGGTTTCGGCAGCGTGCTCGCGCCGTAGAGAAAACCCAGAACAATCGCGACCATCGGGGAAAGCCCGCCGACTATCAGCTTGAGGAACCTGAGCCTATTGGTCCTCTTTCTCATCCTGCCTATGTCTTCTGAATCTACACCTAGGGCCGCACCAATTTCCTGCAATCGCCCCTTCGGCTCGCCATTCATCCGCTACCTTTATGGAAGTTGGTGCATTAGAATGTATTGTCAAACTCTCAGTGTTCAGATATCGGAAATGGTGCCATCGTAGCATCCCCTTTCGCGACTAACTCTATCTCAAGTTCGATCGTTTTTCCCTGCTTTTTGCCAGCAAGCTCCTTGGCCTCACCCAACAAATCGAGGGCCTTCCGATTCTCTCCCCGAAGCAGCGCCAATCGTGCCAGGTTCCAGTGGGCGCGGAAGTTGTTTGGATTGATCCCAATCGATTCTTCGAATAGAGACTTGGCTTCCTGCAACTCTCCAGAGGCAAATGCCTTCACCCCCAGATTGAATCGTCTCCGCGCCTCGACCATAAGGATACTGAAATCGAGTAGCCCAATGCGCTCGGGTTCCAGCGTATTCATGTATTCGAAATCCTTCGCGGGGTCGGATTCTCCCCTGAGCTCGCTGAGCAAAGGACGCTCAAGCCTCCCGGTGAACTTGAGGAATTCCTCCTCGAGGTCCCTTCCCTTCCTGCTCCTCATCCAGACCGCTGCGGCTCTTCCGGTAATGTCTATGGAGAGGAGATGCCGAGCAAGAGCAATCCGGCTCGCCGCGCTTTCGTCATCGAATATTCCAGCTTCGTGGCATGCATTCAGGAACGCGAGGGCCGCCCGAGGGTTCACGACAGCCAATCTTGCTGCCAACAGATCCACCCCCGCGTCTTCTGGTACGCTGGCCGTTTCGAGGAAGCCTCTTATGTGATCCTCCAGGGGCACAAGGAAGAAGGAATCTTCAGATCCCAGTTGTCTCCACAACTCCTTCCTGAAGGCTGAGTTCAGAAGTTCTTTCTTCGATGGATTTCCCTTCTCACACTCGATCCTCATCCCCCGCTCGTAGACATGGGTTACTGGGTCGAGCTTTGATATAGACACGAATCCGAGGCTCCTGAGATCGTCCTTCAGAAGGTCGAAGGGGTATCCAGATTTATGCCCCAGGCCGGGACTGTCAAGACCGTAGATCCACTGGAGCATGTTCCTCTTTGAATTAAGACCCGCTGATACGAATTCCTTCATGCTCGCCTTGAGGTCGGGCGTTTCGAGGATCAGTCGTCCGCCCGGTTTCAGAACCCGGAACCATTCATTCAACGCGTACTTCCCGTGGACATAGTCCAGATGCTCGATGAGGTGGTCCGCTTCAATCTCATCTACGGTCGACGGTCTAAAAGGCAATTGTATGACATCAGATACGATGTCAGCAACGCTTCTGTCGTACCTATCGATGTTCAAGTATCCGGGTTTGTACTCGTCCCCACAACCCAGGTGAAGTTTGATGGGCATGCGCTCGTACGACAATTCCTGACCACGTGATTAAACCATCGTTCGCTTGATGATTCTTCCTGGATATGTTCAGCGGTCGAGCATAGGTAGTCTGATGCTGCTTTGCCTAGCCTTCTCGATGGCTTCGGGATATCCGGCATCTGCGTGCCTGATTACGCCCATTCCCGGATCGGTTGTCAGGACACGCTGGATCTTCTCGTCTGCCGCATCCGAACCGTCGGCTACCACGAGCAGTCCGGCGTGGGTCGAGTAGCCGATGCCGACGCCTCCGCCATTGTGGATCGCAACAAGGTCCGCCCCTGCTGCCGTGTTGATGAGAGCGTTTAGCAGAGGCCAGTCCGCTATCGCATCGCTCCCGTCCCTCATCCCCTCGGTCTCCCTGTTCGGCGAGGCTACAGACCCGCAATCCAGGTGATCCCGAGTAATGACGATGGGTCCCTTCAGCTCGCCATCCCTCACCATCCTGTTGATGATCCTCCCGAATCTCGCCCTCTCCCCGAAACCCAGCCAGCATACCCGGGCAGGCAGGCCTTCCCAGGGGACCTTGTCCTCAGCGAGCTTTATCCAGTTGACCAACTGTTTGTTGTCCTTGAATTCCTTCATAACGACCTTGTCGGTCTTGATGATGTCCTCGGGGTCTCCGGAAAGCGCGACCCATCGGAACGGACCCCGTCCCTCGCAGAACATTGGCCGGATGTATAGCGGCACGAAACCCTTGAAATCGAATGCATTCGAGACCCCGGCCTTCAGCGCCTGTCCACGGATGTTGTTCCCGTAGTCGAAGACGACGGCGCCCTTGCGCTTCAGGTCCAGCATGGCCCTCACATGAATGGCGATGCTTTCCATTGAGCTCCTTCGGTACTCATCCGGGTCGGATACCCTGAGCTTGGCGGCAGCATCCATGCTAAGCCCCTTGGGTATGTATCCGCCCAGCTCGTCGTGGGCTGAGGTCTGGTCGGTGACCACATCAGGAACAATGCCCTTGTCGACGATCTTCGGGAGTACGTCGGCACAGTTGCCTAGCAGCCCGATCGAGAGTGGTTTCTTCTCCCTCCTCGCCCTGAGCGCCACCTCCAAGGCCTCGTCCAAGTCCACCATTCTCTTGTCGCAGTATCCGTTGTTCACGCGCCTGTCGATCCTCTTCTGGTCGCACTCGACCGCGAGGCAGACGCCTCCGTTCATCGTCACCGCGAGAGGCTGCGCCCCGCCCATTCCTCCCAGTCCGCCGGTGAGAACGAGCCTGCCTTTCAACGAGCCTCCGAAGTTGTCTCTCGCGCATGCCGCAAAAGTCTCGTAAGTCCCCTGGAGGATCCCCTGTGTGCCGATGTACGCCCAGCCCCCGGCGGTCATCTGACCGTACATGATCAGCCCCTTGGCCTCTAATTCGTGGAAGACCTCCCAAGTCGACCAGTGTGGCACCAGATGCGAGTTCGCAATCAATACTCTCGGCGCGAGCTCGGTCGTCTTGAAGACTCCGACGGGCTTCCCGGATTGGATAAGAAGGGTCTCGTCATTTCCCAGTGTCTTCAAGGACTCGACGATCGCGTCATAGCATTCCCAATTCCTGGCCGCCTTCCCTGTTCCCCCATAGATGATCAGGTCCTCGGGTTTCTCAGCGTTCTCCAGGTTGTTCTGGAGCATCCTGAGGATGGCCTCCTGTCTCCAGCTTTTGCATATGAGCTTGCCGCCCCTTCTGGCCTTGATGTTCCTGCCGACCACGTCCACTGGAAGGCCATTAGCCTGGTTATAGGTTTTTGCATGTCCGTTGAAGCAGAGTATTTATGAGCAACCCGGTTATGGACTTCAGTCGATGTTCGAGATACCCACCGTCCTGACAGCAGACGAGATCCTTGACAAGGCCTTCAAGAGGGCCTCCAAAGTGGACTGGGAAGGACCGACAAGGCTCGAGACCGTCCGTGAGATAAACATCTCCAAGCTGAAGTCCTCGAGCGACACGATCGTCAGCACGATGGGGAAGTACGTGAAGGCGTTCCCCAGCATCGACAGGCAGAGCCCGTTCTACGCAGAGCTCATCAACGTCACGATCGGCAGGGACAAGTTGAAGAAGGCTCTCGGCGCGATCGATTGGTCTAGGGGGAATGTCGCGAGGATAGCCAGGGAGGCGACCAGACAGATGGCCTCAGCGAGGAAGATAGACGTGATAGACGAGCTCAGGCGGGCCGCATACGGCAGGATATCGTCGTTCGTGAAACAGGTGGGCAAGGAGCTGAAGTTCCTCTCGAAAGCAAGGGACATCATGAAGAAGTACCCGGCCATCAACCCCGAGCAGCCGACAGTGGTCATCGCGGGTTCCCCCAATGTGGGCAAGAGCCAGCTAGTTGCGAAGATATCCACGGCGAAGCCCAGGGTCGCAGTCTATCCGTTCACGACTCAGGAGATCTCTGTCGGCACCTTCGAGAAGAAGTACTTCAGGTACCAGGTGGTCGACACCCCAGGACTCCTGGACAGGCCCCTGGAAGAGCGGAACAGCTTCGAGCTGAGGGGGATCCTCGCTTTGAAGCATCTCGCTGACCTCGTCATATTCGTGTTCGACCCGACGGAGACCTGCGGTTATCCCATGTCGGAGCAAGAGCACCTGTTGAAGCAGATACGGGAGCAGTTCTCGACCATTCCAATCATCGAGGTGGAGAACAAGGCGGATCTGACGAAGAGCAAGGATGAGCGTTTGAAGATATCTGCCTCGACGGGGTACAATGTTTCGAAACTAGTCGACAGGATTGTCGCGGCGCTCAAGGCCGAACAACCATTATAGCCGCAGTGACGATTATCTGCCGGGATTGCACATCTAGTCATTCCGAAGCGGGATGAGATGTCGTCATCGGCTTCAGGGGGAGCGTATGAAGACGGTTGTTTGCAGTGAATCCATGGAAGAGTACTTCTCCAGCCTCCAGCGCGAGGTGGATTCCTGCTATGAAGTTGCCAGACAAGCCAGGATGAAAGGTCTGGACCCCGAGATCGAAGTGGAGATCCCCCAGGCTGCGGACCTGGCAGAGCGCGTTGAGAAGCTACTCTTCGAATGGGACGTGGAGGGCATCGCCTCTAGGATAAGGGAGCTGAGCACGGACCACAACCGGGAGGAGGTCTCCATACTGATCGCGAAGGAATACGCCAAGCTTCCAGCGAGATCGATCGAGTTCGCGATGGAAAGGGCGATCAGGGCTGGTCTGGCGGTCCTCACCGAGGGAATACTCGTCGCGCCGCTCGAGGGGATAACGGGGGTCAAGGTCGGTAGGAACTCCGACGGCTCCGACTATCTCACGGTGTTCTTCTCTGGACCGATACGATCTGCAGGCGGAACGGGTCAGGCGATGAGCGTTCTCATCGCTGACATCGTCCGCCGAGAGATGGGCATCGGAAGGTATCTTTCAACGAACGGCGAGGTCCAGAGGCTGAAGGAGGAGATCCCTCTGTACAAGTCCTGCCAACACCTCCAATACACTCCGACCAACGAGGAGATAGAGCTCATCGCGAAGAACGTCCCGGTGTGCATCGACGGCGAAGGTACCGAGGACGAGGAGATCCGAGGCTTCAGGGACCTCCCTCGGGTAGAGACGAATCGTGTGAGAGGCGGAGCGTGTCTCGTCGTCGCTGAGGGGCTCTGCCTGAAGGCCCCGAAGATCCAGAAGCATGTCAAACGGCTGGCCATCGACGGCTGGGAGTTCATAGACGAATTCCTGAATCTCAGGAAGAAGGGGATTGTGGAAGGAGGGTCCGAGGTGGCTCCCAGTTCGAAATTCCTCAAGGACCTCATCGCTGGAAGGCCTGTGCTCGCGTATCCCTCGAAAGTGGGAGGGTTCCGCCTCAGATATGGCAGGACAAGGGCGACTGGATTGGCCGCCCTCGCGATGAACCCTGCAACCATGCACTTGCTCGGAGAGTTCGTCGCGATAGGTACGCAGATCAAGATCGAAAGGCCAGGCAAGGCGGGCGCGATCACTCCCTGCGACACCATAGAGGGGCCGATCGCCCTTCTGGACAACGGGGACCTTGTCTATGTCGATACGATCGAAGAGGCCAGGGCACTGAAGGGCCGCGTCAGCGAGATAGTCGATGTCGGCGAGATACTGGTCCCCTATGGGGAGTTCGTCGAGAACAATCACCTGTTGATGCCAGCCGGGTATTGCGTCGAGTGGCACAAGGAGGAGCTGCTCGAGAGGTGCAAGAGCCTTCCGGAGGGTTGGGAGGATCCAACCTTCGAAAGGGCGGTCGAGATGAGCAGAGAATTCGGCGTTCCTCTGCACCCCAAGTTCAACCTGTTCTGGAGCGACGTCGCTCTCGAGGATATCCTGGAACTGCGAGACCATGTCATCAAGAGCGGCGTACTCGACGGGATATCCCTCGTGATCTCAGGAGATCAGAAGACAAAAGCCATCCTCGAATCGCTTGGCGCCCTGCACACCGTCGCTGGCGACAAGTTCGTCCTCTCGAAGTGCGCCAAACCTTTGTTGCTCGGATTGGGTCTTGATTCTTCCGGACCCACAGTTCGCGCGAACGAAAGAGCAATCCCGAAGTGTGCCAAGTCGCTCGAGCTGGTTTCCGCTCTATCAGGAATCGACATCCGCGCGAGGGCCATCACCCGCATAGGCGCGAGGGTAGCAAGACCGGAGAAGGCAAGGGAGCGGCGCATGAAGCCGCCTCCGCACGGGCTCTTCCCCATAGGGACGACAGGGGGGCCACAGAGGCTGGTCAATCTCGCTGCCGAGACCGAGGCGATAAAACTGGAGCTCGGCGAGCGAGTATGCGCTGAGTGTGGCAGGAAGTCCTTCATGTCGCGGTGCGGATGCGGGGCCCACACGACTCCGACGGGGAATGCTAACATACAGAACGTGCCAGTCGGCCGGATCTTCATGTCCGCCCTTGAGAGCCTGAAGGAGAAACGCTCCGTGGATGTGAAAGGCGTCCAGGGGATGATATCCAAGAACAAGACCCCTGAGGCGATCGAGAAAGGGATACTGAGGGCGAAGCACGAGGTGTTCGTCTTCAAGGACGGCACGATAAGGATCGACGCCACGGACGTCCCACTCACGCATTTCACTCCCAAGGAGGTCGGGATCGATGTCCACACCGCTCGAAGCCTCGGATACGTGAAAGATTTCCAAGGGGACGAACTCGAGAAACCTGACCAGCTGCTGGAGCTCAAGGTCCAGGACGTTGTGATACCTGATTCCTGCGTCGACTACCTCATCAACACTTGCAGGTTCGTCGACGATCTGTTGGTCAAGGTCTATGGTCAGGAGCATTTCTACAACATTGAAAGGAAGAATGACCTGGTCGGACACCTTGTGGTCGGCCTCGCGCCGCACACTTCTGGGGGCGTGCTCGCACGCATCGTGGGCTTCTCCTCGGCACATGCTGGCTACGCTCACCCCTACTTCCACGCAGC
>Ga0315276_10004572_pt1 | contig 12709 bp, 10 predicted proteins | sample YL17G05_0_MG_FD_204542 | JGI IMG/M metagenome (GOLD analysis project Ga0315276, IMG submission 204542) | Sediment microbial communities from Yellowstone Lake, YNP, Wyoming, USA - YL17G05_0 | ecosystem: Environmental > Aquatic > Freshwater > Lake > Sediment | place: USA: Wyoming | collected... | reverse complement strand
GCGGAGATCCAGCGCGCCCCGCCGCGGAAGTACTCCTTGCAGAGGCTCTTGTAGGCGTGATGCTCGAAGTGGCGGCTGCGCCAGCCCATGGGCGCCTCGATGATCTGGTCGCCGATCACGAGCAGCACGTCGCGCGGCATGAGCGCGTAGCACGAGCTGGGCAGGGACCAGCCAGGGGCGGCGATGGGCTGGTCCCAGGCGAAGCGCTCGGGCCGGCGCACGGTGACGCCCTCGGCCTCGAGGATGTGCACGAAGGCCTCTACGTCGCGCTCGGCCTTCTTGAGCATCTCGGCCGGCCAGCGCTTCCCTCCTTCGCTCTTGAAGAACTCCCACTGCGTCTTGTCGTGCACGACTGCCGGCGTGATGGTCTCCCACGGCGGGATCAGCGCGTCCTCGACGATGCCGACGATGATCTCCTCGAGCGGGTCCCACTCGTTGAAGGTGCTGACGGGGCAGGCGGCGGCCGGCGTCTGCGCGTCTGTGGGCAAGGACTCGCTGGGGCTCACGGTCACACTCCTCGGTAAGCTCAGCCGGCCGGCACGATCAGCAGTGGGCAGGGCGCCGCGTCGAGCAGCGCCTTCACCACGGCGCCGTGACCCTCGGCGAAGCTGCCTTTCCACGACAGTACGATGAGCTCGGCGCCGTCTTCGCGAGCCTCCTTGACGATGGTCGGCACGGGCTCGCCGACGCGCATGCACACGCGGTGACGGCCGCCCTCCGGGCACTGCGAGAAGCGCATGCAGAACTCGTCCTGCCAGTCGGACCACTCGTAGTGCTCCTGGTCGACGATGCGCGGCGCCGGGAAGCTGCCGCGTTCGCGTGGCGTGGACTTGGTGACCACGTGCAGCATCACGATCTCGCGGCCGCGGGCGCACAGGGCGTCGTCGGCGTGACGCATGGCACTGGACGCGGAAGGGCTGCCTTCGAGCGGGACGACGAGGCGCCGCAGGGTGGTGAGCGGGCGCATGCCCGGCCTCACCAGCAAGATCGGCGCCTTGGGGTGCGCGAGCAGCGCCTCTGTGACGTGACCCATGCCGGGCGCGGCCGCCGTGCGCAGGCCCAGGGCGACGGCGTCGACATCGGCCATGCCGACCAGCCGCGCGATCTCGTCGGCGGCCTCGCCGACGAGGTCCACGACCTCCAGGTCCACGGTGTCGGCGCTGCCGAGCTCCGGGCCGCCGGCCTCACGCACGTGCACAGCACGTGCGTCCCAGCCGGCGGCCTTCGCCAAGCAGCGGGCGCTGGCCACGAGCTCGCCGTCGGCCACAGTATCGGCGACGGCGATGAGCAGCGTCATCGGGGGACCTCCTGCCATGGTTGTCCGTCGGCGCGCCGCAGGCGGTGCTTGCCGGGACGGAGCTCGCGCTCCACCCCGTCCAGGATCACCCTGAGCGCGGCGCGCTCTATGGTTATACCCACCTCGTCACCGGCCTTGCGGCGCCGCAGCTCGAACTGCGCCCGCGCGCCGCGAAAATGAAGCGGCACCGACACCTTCTTCCAGGCGGGCGGCAGGTGAGGGTCGATGAGCAGCGCTTCGTGGCGACGCTGCAGGCCGGCGAAGCCCATCACCGCGGCCTGCCAGAGGCCGCCCATGGTGGCCATGTGCAGGCCGCGGGCGGCGTTGCCCATGTTGTCGGCCAGGTCGATGGCGGCCGCCATCTTGAAGTCCTCCACGGCGGTCGGCATGTCGCCCAGCCGCGCCGCCACGGCGGCGTGGATGCCCGGGCTCAGGGAGCTGCCGTGGCAGGTGATGGGCTCGTAGTAGTGGTAGTTGGCGCGCGCCACGTCGTCGCCGTATTCGTCGGAGAGGATGTGGCAGAGCATAACCACGTCGGCCTGCTTGACCACTTTGGCGCGCAGAGTGACCTCGCGGCCGAGCATGAGGTCCGCGGCCATCGGGCGAGGGCGGAGCTTCTCGATGGGCACATCGGTCATCTGGTAGAAGCCGGCAAACTGCTCGAAAAGCTTGGTCTCGGGATCAAAGCCGTCCTCGAGGTTCCACATGACCCCCATCCACTGCTCGATCTCGGCGTCGTCGAGGTCGAGCCGGGCGCGGAGCTCCGCGGCGTAGCCGGTGTCGACGTGCTCGAGCCAGCCCAGGGCCTCGACGGCCTTGCCGATGTTCCAGCGCGCCAGCACGTTGGTGTACGCGTTGTCGTCCACGCCCTCGTGGTACTCGTCGGGGCCGACGACGAGACGGATGTGGTGGCGGCCGTCGTCACCGAGCGACGCCCGCGAGGCCCAGAAGCGCGCCGTCTCGAGCAGGATCTCCACGCCCATCGACGCCATGAAGGCGTCGTCTCCGGTCCCCTTCCAGTACTCCCACACGCCCCAGGCGACGTCGGCGGAGATGTGGTGTTCCATCAGGCCGCTGAGGATGGGGACGATCTCGCCGTCGGGGCCCACGCCATACGGCGGCGTCGTCTCGATGCCCTTGTCGGCGGACTCCCATGGGTACAGGGCTCCGCGGTGCCCCATGTGGCGCGCCTTCTCGCGAGCCCCGTCGAGGTTGCGGTAGCGATAGGCCAGCAGCGTGCGCGCCGTCTGCGGGTGCGAGTAGATGAAGAAGGGAAGCACGAAGATCTCGGTATCCCAGAACACGTGCAGAAAGTACGACATGCCGCCCAGGCCGCGGGCGCCCACCGACACCGTGTCTTTGGTCGGGTGGGCGGTGCTGATCATGTGATAGATGCTGAAGCGCAGGGCCTCCAAGTCGCCGGCGTCGCCGTCGACGACCAGGTCGGCGTCGCGCCAGCGTGCGTCCCACGCCGCGCGATGACGGCGGAGGAGCTCGTCGAAGCCGAGATCCTCCGCCCGCGCCAGCGCGCGGCGCGCCGAGTCCGCGGACGGCACCCTCGTGCGCGCCGAGACGAGCGCCGCCAGCCGGTCGACGGTCGCCGGATCGCCTGGTTCGAGGCGCCCGCCGATCACGTCGCGGGCCTGTTCCATGTGGCGCACGACGGGCGAGCCGGGCGCCGGGCGCGTGGTGACCGCGAGCACGTGGCCACCGCCGTTGCGGCCCTTGGTGCGGGCGATGAAGCCGGGCTCGTCGAGCTTCTCGAACTCGGTCTCCTTGGTCGGCCCGCCGGCGTGGGTCACGCCTACCGAGCCGGCCCACACGATGCGCCCGGCAGCATCCTCGGGCGTGGCCTCGGCGCGGATCGCGAGGATCTGCCGGTCGGCCAGAGAGGCGAACCGCGCGGTCCGCACGCGCAGCGTGTGTCCGCTGCGCAGCCGCTGGCGCCAGTACCGGTAGACCACGCCATGTCTCATGTCGAGCACGCGTTCGTGCTCGAGCAGCTCCCCGTTCGAGAGATTGACGACGCTGCCCCAGGCCTGCAGGCGAAGGCCGGTCCAGTCCGGCGCCGGCACAGGCTGCCGAAAGCGCGGCTCGTCGGTGCCGTCGCCGAAGACGCCGGCCACGAACGTGGCCGGCGTCGAGGCGGCAGAACCCTCTTCGAGCGCCCCGCGCGTACCGCTATCTCCATTCGCCACCGTCAGCCAGGTCTCGACCTCGCGCTCGCGGAACGGGTCGAAGCCCTTGACCTCGAAACGCCAGGTCGGATCGCGGATCGGCGCGGGGAAGCTCGCGTACGCGAGGCCCTCGCGATAGGACAGCTGGTCGTGGAGGACGCGCAGGAACTGGTCTGGGCCGCCGCCGGCGTGCAGCACCCGCGGCGGCACGCCGTTGGGCTCCACGCCGACGCTGACGAACGTGGAGCGCCGCAGCTCGGGGATCAGCGTGAGGTAGTCGCTGCCTTCACTGGAGCCGATGGGCCCGAACTCGTCGCCGAGGACGATCATGTCCTGCGGGCGGCGTCCGCGGTCGAGGATCAGCGCCTTCAGCACGTGGCGCATACTGTCGCCCTTGTCGGTCAGGCCGATCTCGATGTGCTTGATGTCGCTGGTGATGCCGGGATGTGCGAGACCCGCTTCGCGCGAGAGAGCGCGTGACAGCTCGATCACGTCGCCGACGCCGCTGATCCCGGCGCGCGCGAGCCGCGCGTCCACGCGCTCCTGCAGCTCGGCGATCTGCGCCTTGGGGGGATCCGGCCACTCGGGGATGAGGTCGACCTTGCGCCGGTTCAGGCGGTCGTAGGCGATGTCGATGTCGAGGCCGGCGGCCACGAGCCTGTCGCGTAGCGCCTCGGCGGCCGCGGTGAGCTGCGCCTCCTCCACCTCCGTGGCGCGGCGGCGCTCCAGCAGCCGTGGCCCGTTGGGGCCCACCACGTAGACCTCCGAGCCCCGCGAGAGAAACAGGAAGAGCCGGCCCTCCACCTCGGGGCGCGCGCGCAGCTGCCCGTCGACGTTGGTGACGTTGGTGCCGCTCACGATGGCGATGTCGACGCCGAGAGCGCAGAGGCGCTCCACGCGGCTGCGGACGGCCGTGCCGTCCGCCTGTCGGTCGGCCACGGCCGTCCCGTCCCAAGCGAAGCAGAGGACCGCGAACTCGCGGTCCAGCGCCTTGCTCATGTCGTCGCGAGGGGGCATGTCGGTACAATCCTGCCTCATTGGCCGACTTCATGCACGAGGTCGCGATACACTGGCCGGGCCGGCCGCGGCCGGCGCCTTGGTACAGGCCCGGCCCGAGGGGAGCCCATGACCCGCTACGACGTCGCCTACGTGCGCAGCCAGTTCCCAGCCCTCAAGCGGACGATCGACGGGCGTCCGGCCGCCTATCTCGACGGACCGGGCGGCACGCAGACGCCGCAGCGCGTGCTCGACGCCGTGCGCGAGTACCTCGTGGACCACAACGCCAACTGCGGGGGCCGCTTCGCCACCAGCGAGGAGACCGACGCGACGATCGCCGAGGCGCACAGGGCCGGCGCCGACTTTCTCGGCTGCGACCCGGCCGAGGTCAGCTTCGGCGCCAACATGACCACGCTCACGTACTTCCTCGCCGAAGCCCTTGGGCACCGCCTGCAGCCGGGCGACGAGGTCGTGATCACGGCGCTCGACCACGAGGCCAACCGCAGCCCCTGGCTGCGGCTCGCGGAGCGCGGCGTCGTCGTCCGCGAGGTCCCCGTGGACCTCGCGACCTGCACGCTCGACTGGACGGCCTTCGAGACGCTCGTCCGGCCGGGACGCACCAAGGTCGTCGCCCTCGGCTACGCCTCGAACGCCGTCGGCACCGTCAACGACGTCGCGCGCGCGGCCGCGCTGGCCCGTGCCGCCGGCGCCTGGAGCGTCGTGGACGCCGTGCACTACGCCCTCCATGGCCCCATCGACGTGAACGCTGTGGGCTGCGACTTCCTGCTTTGTTCCGCGTACAAGTTCTTCGGCCCCCACGTCGGCCTCATGTACGCGCGCCGCGAAGCCACTGCGCAGGTCGAGCCGCTGCGCCTGGCCACGCAGACCGCGGAGCCGCCGTACATCTGGGAGACAGGGACGCTGAACTTCGAGGGCATGGCAGGGACGACCGCAGCCATCGACTTCATCGCCGATCTCGGCGAACGGCATGTGGCCATGGTGGAGGACCGCCTGCCCGCCGGCCTGAAAGGCCGGCGCCGGGCGGTCGTGGCCGGCATGCTGGCCGGCGAGGTCTACGAGCAGCCCCTGGCCAAGTGGCTGCGCGAGCAGCTCGCCGGCATCCCCGGCGTGACGCTCTATGGACCGCCGGAGGGCAGCCCGCGCACGTCCACCGTGTCGTTCACGCTCGACGGATTCCTGGCCGGCGAGGCCGCGAGGGCGCTCGGCGAGCGCGGCCTGTTCGTCTGGGACGGCGACTTCTACGCCGCGCGCCTCGTCGAGCTGCTGGGCCTGGCCGCGCGCGGCGGCCTGATCCGCGTGGGCCTGGCCCCGTACACGACGCAGGGCGAGCTGGAGCGGCTCGTGACGGCGGTCGGCGACCTCTCACGGTCGGTGCGATGAGCGCGGCCGGGCAGCCTACGGCCGCCGGCCTCCGCACCGTTCGCCTGTGCCTGCTGGGCTTCGGCAGCGTGGCGCGCGCCTTCTGTGCGCTGCTGACGCAGCAGGAGCGCGTGCTGGCCGACCGTCACGGCCTGCGCGTGCTGGTGACCGCCGCCGGTACACGTCACGGCAGTCTGCTGGCGCCGGAGGGCATGACGCCGGCGGCCGTGCTGGCAGCCGTCGGCGAGCGGCCGGCCCCGCCGCAGGCGGCCCGGCCGGCCGGCGAGCTCCTCTCGGCCTCCCGGGCCGACGTCCTCGTGGAGCTCACCATCATGGAAGAGGAGCTCGCCCCCGTCGCTACAGGCCACATCGAGGCGGCGTTCGGCTTGGGCATGGACGTCGTCACGGCCAACAAAGGGCCCATCGCCTGGAACTGGCGACGCGTATCGGCGGCCGCCGCGGCCGCGGGCCGCCGCATCCGCTTCGAGAGCACCGTGATGGACGGCCTGCCCGTCTTCAGCCTGCTCGAGCTCGCGCTGCCGGACTGCCGCCTGCTCGGCTTCGCGGCCGTCTTCAACGCCACCACCAACTACATCGTCGATGCGATGGGCACGGGTCGCTCGTTCGACGAGGCGCTGGCGCACGTGCAGGACGAAGGCTACGCCGAGGCCGACCCGTCGCACGACATCGACGGCTGGGACGCGGCCTGCAAAGCGGCCGCGCTGGCCAACGTCGCCATGGACGCCGGCATCACCCCGGCGGACATCGAGAAGCAGAGCCTCCGCGACGTGACGCTGGAGCGCATCCTGCAGGCGCGCGCCGCCGGCAAACGGCTACGCCTGGTCACGACGGTGTGGCGCGAGACGCCTGACGGCGTCGCGCCCGAGGCCGGCCCGGCTTCGCCCGCCGGCCCCGTCCGCGGCCGCGTGCGCGCCGCCGAGCTCGACATCGAGCATCCTCTGGCGCCCGTGGGCAGCGAGTCGCTGGGCGCCATCCTGCACACCGACCTCATGGCCGACGTCTTCGTCTGCGAGATCGCCGCGCTCGTCCCGCAGACCGCCTACGGCGTGTACGCCGACTTGCTGCACCTGTGCCGGAACCGCTGACAGGCGCCGGCGTTCCGGACGCCCTGCCGAGCGTGGCTTCGCCGCTCGGCCCGGGCGCCGGGACCAGGCCGCACCTGTCGGAGGCGCGCGCCTTGCTCCTCACGGCGCTCGTGCTGCTCGTCGGCGTCGTTCTCGGCGCCGCCGGCTTCTTCGTGGAGCGCGGCCTGTCCACGTGGCGCCCCGAGGTCACGCGCACGGCTGACGGCTGGCGGGTCGTCCAGGCGCATCGCGCGCCACTCGTCGGAATGGCGCTCGGCGGTGACGATCTCGTGTGGGGCTGCGGCCCCTCGATCGTCCTCATGGACCTCCGCTCCGGCCGGCTGAAGCTGCTCGGTCCGGGCCCTGAATCCCGGACCACGTGGGACCCGGCCGCCTCGCAACGCTACGTGGTCTGGTTCGAGGCAGCGGCTACGAGCGCGGGCGAGGCGTCGGCGTGGGTCTACGACTCCGCCACGAGGCGGCGCCGCCGGCTCGCCGTGTTGGGCGATGTCCTGTCTCTGCCCTCGGCTTCGGGGAGCCGAGCTGCCTGGTGCACCACGACGCGAGGCGGCGGTCCCGGCATCGTCGCCGTGGACATCCCGACCGGCGAGCAGTTCTCCGTGGCGCCTGAGTACGGGGTACCTGTCATCGACGGCGACCTTGTGACGTGGCCGACGCGGACGGGGCCCACCGGCCTGCCGGCCGCATGGGCGCTCGTCGACCTCGCCCGGGACCGCCGCTGGTCGATGGTGCCGGCCGCGACGCTGGGCAACGCTCACTTTCTCGGCTACGACCTCTCGGGTCGGACCCTCGTGTGGGGAGAGACCGACGCGGCGAGCGGACGCGGCCGGGTCGTCGCGCAGAACGTGGACGACGGCGTGGCCCGCGTCGTCGCCGAGGTGGCCGACGGCGCCTCGCTCACGTCGACCCCGGCGATCGACGGCGATCTGGTGGTGTGGGCCGAAACGCTCGCCGCGGGCACCGGGAGTCGCGTGATGGGCCGCCGCCTTGGCGGCGGCCCCTCCTTCATCTGTCGCGAAGTCGACGGCCACGTGCTCTCGACGGCGGCCGGCGGCGACACGGTCGCCTGGCTCGCGCAGCACGGGCAGACCACCTTCATTGAGACGGCGCAGGCGCCCCGATGACCGCCTGGACGCGCCGCCGGACGCCTCTGCTTGGCCCATTCGGGGTGAGGGTGCTGTTCTGGCTCCTCGTGGAGCTGTGGGTCCTCAACGTCGCCGACCTCCTGCTCACGCGCTACTCCCTGTCACTGGGCTTCGCGACCGAATCCAACGGCGTGATGGACTACTTCTTCAAATCGGGGACGGTGCCGACGATCGGCTTCAAGATCGGCATCGTCACCGTCGGCACCCTGCTGCTCTGGCGCCTGCGCCGCTACCGCACGGCGCTCATTGCGGCGGCGCTGCTGACCGGCGTCTTCGCCGCCGTCGTCGCCTATCAGGCGCTCTGGGTCCTGAGCTTCTGACGGCGGGGTGGTGCTGCGCCGCCCCGCCCGCTCCCTGCCCATCGTCACCTTGTCAATCGTGCCCGATGCCATCATACTGGCAGTAGTGCCATCATTGTGACCAAGGAGTCAGCCATGGTCCGCATGCAGATCCAGTTCACCGAGGAAGAGGTCGAGGCGCTGCGGCGCGCAGCCGCGCAGCGCCACATGTCTATCTCCGCCGTCGTACGGGATGCTGTCGACGAGCGCCTCGACCGCGCGCGACCGGAGCCCTCCCTCGAGGAGCGCAAGGCGAGAGCCAAGGCCGCCTGCGGCCTCTTTCATTCGGGCCTGGGCGATGTCTCCGCCCGACACGACGAGTACTTCGCCGACTCCATCCTCGATTGACCGTCTTCGTCGATACGTCCGCTCTGTTTGCGCTGCTCGACGCAGATGACGTTGGCCACGACCTCGCACTCCCCGCCTGGAACAGCGGGATCGACGACTGTGCGGGGTTCGTGACCACCAACTACGCTGTCGTCGAGACGATCGCCTTGGCCCAGCGGAGACTTGGCCTCCGCGCCGTGCGCACCCTCGTCGACGAGATGCTGCCGATGCTCGACACGATGTGGGTGACCGAGGCGGACCACAGCACCGCCCTCAACGCGTTGCTGGCGGCGGACCGGCGTGGCCTCAGCTTGGTCGACTGGGTCAGTTTCACCGTCATGCGACGCATGGGTATCCGCGACTACTTGGGGCTGGATCCTCACTTCGAGGAGCAGGGCTTCTCGCGATACGCGCCCGTCACCTGACCCGGCCGGGCGCCGGCGTCAGGCCGGCGTCTCGAACAGCAGGCGCTGGGCGCGAGGAACGCAGAGCACGCGCGCGCCGGCCCCGAGCCCGTCGAGCGCCGCCGCGAGGCCGGCGCTCGGAGTCGCAGCCGGCCGCATCCCCAACGTCTCGAGGGTCCGATCCTCTACGCCGGGGCACCAGGCGTGTACCTGCCCGGGGCGGGTGAGGAACTCGGCCAGCACGTAGGCGCCGTTCTGCTCCACCACGTAGTCGGGCCCCCGCAGTGCCTCCAGTGCGCCGGCGGCCGAGCCTGCCGCCGCGAACGGCTCCACCATCGCCGCGGCGCCCACGCCCTCGGCGCAGCCGGCGACCAGCAGCACGCGGGAGTGCGCGTCGACCAGCGGCTGGACGGCGCCGAGCGCCTTCACTGCCTGGTAGAGATTGATGTCGAGCGGGGCGCCGGGGCCCGTGACGACGACGTCGGCGGCGCCGTCCGTGCGGCACACGACCGAGCTCCGCACGAAGCGGACGAGCTCGGCGTGCGCCGCTTCGCACTCGCCGGCGGCCACGGCGGTCGGTCGCAGGAGCTCGTCGAGCGTGACGTTGAGGATGAAGACCGGTCCCACGAGCCGAAGGGCCTCGATCATGTCCTCGTGCACCGGGTTGCCGGTCATGCTGCCGGCGCAGGTGAGAGGATCGGCCAGCCGGTCCACGGCGTGGTTGGCGAGGATCGTCTCGTAGCCCGCCACGCCGGGCACGATCGCCTTGCGCCCGCCGCTGAAGCCGGCGAACTCGTGCGGCTCCACGACGCCGAGAGCGATCCTCAGGTCGGCCTGCGCCACCTGCGGGCAGATCGTGACCGGCGTGCCGCGCGACGTGCGGCCGATCTCGACGAGGTCGGCCGCGTGCGCGTCGTGGCCGATCACGCGGAGCGCCGCCGACCAGCGCGGACCGAGCATGCGCGCGACCTCGACGCCGGTCGGCGCCCGGTGCGCGCCGGTCGCGATCACGACCGTGACATCGTCGTCGCCTACGCCGGCGGCGGCGAGCTCGGGCATCACCGCGTCGAGCAGATCGGCGGTCGGTACCGCGCGGGTCGCGTCGCTGGTGACGACGACCACGCGACGACAACCGGCCGCCAGCTCGCGGAGCGGCGCTGAGCCCGTCGGCGCGGCGAGCGCCGCCTTGGCCGCCGCCGCCAGGTCGATGGGCGGCGGCGAAGGCGAGGCGATCGTGCTCACGTCGTGGCCGCGCCGCCGCGCCTCGGCGGCCAGCTCGGCCAGCGTCGTGGCCAGCGCGTCGGGGTCTGCGGGCGACGTCATCACCAAGTGCCTGACGCCGACGCCCGGCTGCCGCTGGTCGCCCTCAGACTCCGGCCGGCAGATTGCTCAGCCGGTCCCTGACGATCTTCGTCGCCGTGGCGATCACCTCGAGGCTGCGGTCGACCTCGGTCTGGGTGTGCGCCGTGCAGGCGAAGAAACGCTCGAAGTTGAAGTTGTGGAAGTACACGCCGCGGGTCTGGCACTCGGTCTGCAGCATGCCGAAGAAGCGCGTGTCGCTGGCCCGGGCCTGGCGATAGCGCGTGACCGGGCCTTCGTGCCCGAAGAAGATCTGCCACATCGGCCCGACCTGGCTGATGTAGGCGGGCACGCCGTTCTCGGCGAAGATGCCGCGCATGCCCTGGACCATCGCGTTGGCGATCGTGTTGAGGTGCCCGTACACGCGCTCGCGGTCGTTGATGAGGATGTCGAGCGTGGCGTTCATCCCCGCCAGGGTCATCGGGTTGCCGCTGTAGGTGCCGCCGTGCAGCACGGTGCCGTCGGCCTCGAGCGCCATGATCTCCTTCTTGCCGCCGAAGGCCGCCGCGCCCGGGGTGCCGCCGCCGACCGCCTTGGCCACGCACGTGATGTCGGGGATGACCCCGTAGAGCTCCTGGGCGCCGCCCAGCGACACGCGGAAGCCGGTGATGATCTCGTCGAAGATGAGGAGCACGCCGTTCTCGTCGCAGATGCGGCGCAAACCCTCGAGAAAGCCGGGCTCGGGGGGGATGATGCCGGCGTCGGCGAGGATGGGCTCGCTGAGCACCGCCGCCAGCTGATCGCGATTGCGCTTGATGACCGTCTCGACGCTGTCGAGGTCGTTGAAGCAGGCGATGACCATCGTCTCTTCCAGCGCCTTGGGGATGCCGGCCGACGAAGGCAGGGTGCGCGGAAAGCGCTCGGTGCCGGCCGCCCCCATCTCCGTGATGTGCGAAAACGCGTGGCAGTCCAGGAAGCCGTTGTAGCTGCCCTCCCACTTGAGGATCTTGTCCTTGCCGGTGTAGGCGCGCGCCAGGCGCATGGCCGCCTGCGTGGCCTCGCTGCCGGAGTTGGCGAAACGCACCTGGTCGATGCCGGGGACGGCCTGGACGATCTTGCGCCCCACCTCGTAGTCGAGCTCGTGCGGGAAGGTGTAGAGCATGCCGCCCTGGGTGATCTGCGCGACGATCGCGTCGAGGATGGGCTTGGGCCGATGGCCGAAGATCATCGGCCCGTAGCCGATGCACCAGTCGATGTAGGCGTTGCCGTCGACGTCGAAGAAGTAGGCGCCCTCGCCGCGCTCCATCACGATGGGGCGGGTGCCGATGAGGCGCGCGTAGCTGGACTCACCCCCGGAGACGACCTCCTGGCACTTAGCGAACATCTCGCGGGTCTTGCTGAGGTGACTGTCGTCAATGAGGTTGTCGTTCATGGGACTCTCGACTCCTTCACGAACGGCCGGGCGCGACGCGGCGACCCACGGGTATGGGGCCGGGTCCCGGGAGGGTCGTCATAGTCTACTCGATGAAGAGAGGGTGGCGAGCGTGTGGGCGCGGCGGGGAGGGAGGCCGGGGCGGCTTCGCCCGCCGGCCTGGCCACTCACCGGGCAGCAACGTCAACCCTCGCCGCGTTGCTGTCGTGCGGCGGCTCGCGTAGCCTTGGTCGAGCGGCAATTCGAGACGGCCAAGGGGGCGGGCAGTGGGCGACGATCTGACTCCGGTCGAGGGCAGCATGATCTTCTACTCGACCGCCGACGGCGCCGTGCACGTCGAAGTCATGTACGAAGACGAGACGTTCTGGCTCTCGCAGCGACGCATGGCCGAGCTGTTCGGCGTCGACGATCGCACCGTCAGCGAGCATCTCGGCAACATCTACGCCAGTGGTGAGCTCGCCGAACCGGCAACTCACCGGAGATTCCGGAGAGTCCGGCGCGAGGGTTCGCGCGAGGTCAGTCGAGCGGTCGCGTCCTACAACCTCGATGCCATCATCTTCGTGAGCTACCGCGTCAACAGCCGCCAGGCCACCGAGTTCCGTATCTGGGCCGCCCGCACGCTGCGTGAGTATCTGGTCAAAGGCTTCGTCATGGACGACCAGCGTCTCAAGCAGGGCAGGCACTTCGGCAAAGACTGCTTCGCCGAGCTGCTCGAGCGCGTCCGCGAGATTCGCGCCAGCGAGCGCCGCTTCTACCTCAAGGTCACGGACATCTACGAGCAGTGCAGCATCGACTACCAGAAGGACGC
>Ga0315276_10004570_pt1 | contig 12711 bp, 4 predicted proteins | sample YL17G05_0_MG_FD_204542 | JGI IMG/M metagenome (GOLD analysis project Ga0315276, IMG submission 204542) | Sediment microbial communities from Yellowstone Lake, YNP, Wyoming, USA - YL17G05_0 | ecosystem: Environmental > Aquatic > Freshwater > Lake > Sediment | place: USA: Wyoming | collected... | reverse complement strand
GGCGGCTTCGTCGAACAGCTCGTTGGCCGACCCTAGATCTTCGCGGATCTCATCCGCCTTGCGCAGGACGTGCGCGAGAAACGCCAGGTCCTGGTCCTGATCGGTAACGAAGTGGTGCACCGTGACGTCGCGACCCTGGCCGTGCCGGTCCACACGACCGTTGCGCTGCTCGATTCTGGACGGGTTCCACGGACAGTCGAAGTGGAGGACGTACCGCGCCGTGCGTTGCAGGTTGAGGCCTTCGGCCGCAGCGTCCGTGGCGACCAGCACGCGAACCGCGTGTGCTGGATCGTTGAACGCCTGCTTGACCAGGTCGCGGTCGGCCTCATCCATGCCGTCCTTGCCGCCTCCAAAGAGCGTCAGGAGCCGGTTTTGCGCGTACCGTTGGCGCAAGCGGCGCGCCAGGTAGTCGAGTGTCGTCTTGTACTCGGTGAAGACCAGCAGGCGCTCGTCGTCTCGCCAACTTCCATTGGCGCGAACCAGCCGCTCGATCAGATCGACCAACGCATTGAACCGGGCATCGGCAACAGGGTCGAGGTCGGTGATCTGGCCTCGTTCCGAATCAAGGCGCAGGGTCGCGATTGCGGCGTCGATGGCCGCAATCTCCTGCGTGAGGTCGCGAGCAAAGTTCTTGAGCCAGGCGCCCACCACGTTGGCTGCCGTCGCCTCGCGCGACTGCGCCTCGCGATCGTCGCCGGTCTCCCGCTCCACCGTCTTCCGGGCGGCTTCCACGTCCGCCTCGGTCGTCTGTAGCTCGCTGGAGAAGCCCTCCTTGCTCCGGCGCCACGATTCCGCGAATGCCGTCGGGCAACTGAGCAGCCGTTTGCCGAGGATTTCGATCGCGAACGTGCCCGCCCGGCGCCGCGCCGAGCTGGTGTTCACAAGTCGGCGGATGGCTTTACGGAAGCTGTCGAAGGCCACGCTCAACGCCACTTCCTGCGGCGACAACTGAAGGACCAGGGCGTGCGGCGGGTTCCGATGGCAGAACCGGGGCGGATTGCTGCGCGCGTTGATCTCGCGCTTCAGGCGGCGGATGACCACCTGCTCCACCCGTTCCTTCTCGGCGGGTTTCAGTTCGTCCGTCTGGCTGAACCGCACGGGGTCGAGAATCTCGAGCAGCCCGGTGAAGCTGCGCGTGTGGCCGTTGTGCGGCGTCGCGCTCAGAAACAGGCGGTGCTCAAAGCGCGGCGCGATCACGCGCAGCATCTGGCACAGGTCGCTGTCATCGCCGAACGGCGACGGCATCAGGTTGTGGCATTCGTCGACGATGAGGAGGTCCCACGGGAGGTGGGGGGAGTTCTCGGGTGTGTGACACGCGGCGAGGAACTGGTCCAGAACGTCCGGCTGCCGGAGGTAGTGGTACGAAGCGATGATGTGGCTGAAGGACCGCCACGGATTCGCGTCGATACCGAGGCGGCGGCGCAGGGCGTGAGTCTCGGCCCGGTCGATGAGGTCGAACGACAGGGCAAAGCGCTCCCACATCTCGTCGCGCCATTGGAGGCGCAGTGATGCCGGCGTGAGGATCAGCACACGCTGGATCCGCCTGCGCAAGAGGAGTTCCGTCAAGATGAGCCCTGCTTCCACCGTCTTCCCAAGCCCGACGTCGTCTGCGATCAGCAGGTTGACGCGCGGCATGCGGAGCGCTTTCAGCAGTGGGACCAGCTGGAAGTCCTCAGTCTGAATCGCGCCATGGAACGGGCTCGAAATCGGGAGTCTGTCGAGGGGGCCGTCCCCGTCCGGGTCCAGATACGGTGATGCGGCCGTCCAGCGTGCGGCGCGAAGCATGGCATCGAAGTCGACCGCTGGCATCGGGTCGGTGCTGGTCGGGTTCGGCAGCGCCGTCGGCTCGAGAAGCGTCCGGTGCGGCTCCAGCTCCCAGAGGAGTTGCTCTTCTGGCGGGTAATGGTCGTCCTTGTACTCCAGATGCACCAGATGGAGGCGCCCGGCATCGCCGTCGTAGGGCTCGACTGCGGACACGACCCCGCGCCGGTTGCGCACCGTCGCGAACATGCCGGGGCGGGGGATATGCTCTGACACCCTCTACTCCTTCGGCCGGAACCTGGCGAGAACCCGATCGATGGGCTCTGTGAGCGTGAGCAACTCCTCACAGGCCTTTGTCGCGAATTCGAATAGCTTGTCAGGGTCGGCGATCAACTCCACGCGGTCGCGGTCGCTGATCTCGGTGAAGTACCGCCCCAGGGGAGCATCAGCTTCGTCGACATTCTTGTGCGCCCAGTTCTTGGCCACATCGCCGAGCTCCTGGCGCAGGGCTCTCGCGAAGTCTATCCGCTCCGCCTCTTTCATCCGGAGGAACTCGAGGTTTCCCGTGTGCAACCAAGAGAATGGGTGGTCCTCCCGCACCTTCCGAAACCCGAACGGCGCGAACCCGCCAATCTCGAAGCAAATGGCCCAATCGTCTTTGCGCCTATTGAACCAGTTCGCCTTGCCGACCCAGAACGAGGGTGCCTTCGATTCGGACTTGACCTCATAGCCCCGTTCTTCAAGCCAGCGCTCGAGCCTGTTGCCAACGTCATCGATAACTTCTTCCATTCGATCCTGAAGTTCCTCGTGGGCCTCAAGCAGTCCCATGACATCTTGCCATCGGCCAAGTATCAATCGATCGACATCGGTGTATTCGGTCGCCATGGTCCTTGTCTCCTAAGTAGGTGATCAGTGCTCACACGATGTTGATACTTCCGCACGCTTCCCTGAACGCATCCAGGAGATCGCGGTATCGGACGACCGGGTCAACAGGGGCATTGAGCGCTCGCAAGCGAACAAACTCGTCCAGTAATGCCAGGGCGGTAGGACAGTGTAAAGAAGTCGCCACTGCCGACCCGGAGTGAGTGGCAATGTCGGGCCGACCACGTAGCTCTGCAAGCGCGTCGAGCAGGGCGGTGAATCGTTCGAGAAGGTCCTCGACGCGACTTTTTCCACAGGCGGACTCGTCTGTCCCCTGTTCCGGAACAAGGGCACGGAAGGCATCCAGCAACTCGCTGAAACGTCCCAGCGAGCCTGTTGACCGCCTGAACGCGTCAGCGGCTGAGCTTGCCGCCGAGTCCCCGTCCAGCCCACCCACTGGCGCGAGCGACTCGGTCGCGCCGCCGGACTCGTGCCTGCGATCAGACTTCGGCGGACTCAGGTTCATCTGAAGGTCCGCGGCGGCTGCCTTCACCCTCTCGTCGTTTCCAAGGTGTCGGAGCAAGAACGCCACAAGGTCTTCCTGGCGCGCCTGCCCGAAAGCCATGCGGTAGACGGTCAACGATCGCTTCAGGTTTTCAGCCGTTGCCGCGTCACGACTCAGCGGGTAGGCGGGCACGTGGCGTTCAATTCTGGCCCCCCCCGCTGGCGCATAGACCCAGTAGGGGCGCAGGTCAGCGTCGCCGTCACCGCATTCCGTGCGGGCCGCATCGAACATGTGCGCCCACGGGTCGCCGCCTGAAACCGCGCCCTCCATCGCCGACGCATGCTGGCGTGCGACATTCTTCCGAACCGCGTGGCCCTTGAATCGGTGCACCCGGCCTTCTCGCTGTTCCAGGTCAACTGGGTTCGAAGGCAGATTCCAGTGCACAACCGCGTGACAGTACCGGTGGAAATCGAGCCCCTCCTGACCAACTGATGTCGTGCACAGGACAAAAGGCCAGAAGGGAGAATTGAAAGCTTCCTGGAGTTTCCGGTTACGCTCGGCGCTGTCCCCCTCCTCGGCGCGTGCTCCGTACCGGACGGCGTATCTGGTCCGAAAACTGATCTCGTCGATTGCAGCCCGAGGTCGGCCATTGTCATCGACCGACTGCTCAACGAAATCGACGCGCAAGGAGGCGGAACGCAACGTGAGCGTGGCTGTCATCTCGCCGGCGATGACGCCAGCCGTCTCGGCGGCCGAGGCCCCTTTCGCCCCGACTGCATCCGCCAGCAGGTGCGCGTATTCGTCGAGGACCGCCTGGATGCATCCGTTGGCGCAGTACTCGAGCACGCGGCGCCAGTAGGGCTCCTCAGGATTGGCACGACGAATGGACTCGATCAGCTCGAGCTGGTTGAACAGCGAGCGGAACCCCTCAGCGACCTGGCCCGCCGCGTTTCGAACGGCCGGGAACGCCGCAACCGCCATCCCTCCCGTCACCCTGCAGATCGCACGGAGGGCGGCGACTGCAGGCGAACCCACCGCCAGAAGGGCAAGAACTTCTGCCAAGTCAGACGGTTTACGGCCTAACGACGACGAACCGTTAAGCAGTGTTCGCGCGGCCTCAACGTGCGCCGACCAATTGTCATCACGGTCTTCCTCATTCGGCGTGTCTCCCTCTGCCAGCCCCGGAAGAGCTTCACCGCGGGGATCGCCCTGCCACTTGGAAGCGAGACGCGCCTGGTCGAACCATTCCCGAGTTAGCGCCTCGTGACGCTGCAAATCCAGGAGGATGGCGGCCGCCCAATACCAGCGTTCATCCTCTTCACCTTGCGTATCGTCCCCAACCAGGTCGGCCAGAAAGGGCTCGATCCGATGCCGCACTGCGGCAATGACATCGGTGACGGACAGTCGTCGACTCGCGTCTCCCTCGCGCGCTGAGAATGACAGGCCAAGGGGGTCTCCGATCTCAGCCAACGTCAGGGACGGATACAACATCCCGAGCACTGGCATCCCGCTGGGCCGGCCAGCCTTGTGACCGAACACGAGTCGCCTCGAACGCTTCTTCCTTGCCCGGTCGGTGTTGGACTCAGCCGTGCCCTCAGGGAGCTCGCCGAACATCAGGCGTTCCGCCTCATAGCTCAGTAGTGCTCCCACCACCTTTGGAACGACTTGCCACGCCGAGAACACCAGCCGCTTGGTAAAATCCAGAGACTCGGCACTGTCGAAGGGCGCAGCCGGACGATAGTACCAGCTCGATGGGGATAACCAGGCCCATTTCGCGGTTCCCCGTCCGATGGTATCTTCCGTCAGGGCCCGCAGCCGGCCGTTGAGGGGATCAACACGCTTGTAGGCTTCGACGTCGGCCCGTGACAGTAAGGGAGACGTCCCGGTCGACAACGCTGTCAGCGCCTTTTCCACCGACTTCGGTCCGCTGATGGCCCGGACGAACTTCTCTTTCAACTCATAGTCGTCCATGAAGTTGAATACGTAGGGCGCGGATTTCCAATACTCCATCGTGTCGCCGTACTCGACGGCCTTCGCCACTCGTTGCACAGCCATGTAGTGCTGCAAGTCGTCAGCCAGGATGGGTAACCTGAACTCGTGACTGACGAGCATCCCGCCCCGGTCAGGCGTGGCCGCCAACCGCTCAGTTCGCACCATCACCTGCTTGAGGCCGTCTTCAACGGCCAGGCGAGCCTGGAGTAGGGCATCTCGCGATTCGGCGTCGTACCGGAACAGCCCTCGGCGATAAACCTGCAGCTGCTGACGAAACGGCTCCGTCTTCTGCTCGTCGTCATGCAGAAACCGAACCGTTTGGATGAAGTCCGCGAAGTGGTCGTCGCCGCCTTCCTCATCGTGCAGGGTGTACATCTTGTACGGCGTCGCAGACAGGAGCAGCACGCGCGTCTGGCGCCCATCCGGGCCCGAGTACGCGAACAGGTCCCGCGCCAGGTCCGCCGCTGGATCTCCTCCATTCAGCAGGCCCTTGAATCGCTGGAATTCGTCCAGGATGACGAGGTCCGGCTCCAGCGCTCTGATACACGTCGTTGCGAGCAGACTTCTGAGTCGTCCCACCAGCCGCGTCCGCTCGGCCCGTTGCTCATCGCCAACGTCCCTCTTGCCCAACTGCTCGGAAAGTGCGAGAAACCATTCGAAGAGCGTCCGCTCTTGGCCGGCTTCGCTCGCCTTGTCGACATGGTCGAGCGTGCGTCTGAAATCGCTTCGGATCTCGTCGTCAATCGAGTACCAGCGCGAGAACTCGCGCACGTTGCCGGCGAAATTCGTCCGCCTCGAGTCACCGGCCAGCAGCGAAATCGCTCCTTCCGCGTGAACCTTCCATTCGTCCGGAAGGAGCCAATACAGAAGGACCCGCTCTTCATACCGGCCCAGGTTGGACTTCAGGTTGAATGACGTACCGGGCGTGAACGCGACGAAGTTCAGTTTCCGCTGTTTCAGATGCTGGATGTCTCGCGGCAGCAGCGTGATCCGATCCGGCAGATTGTGTACGCGCTCGCCGGTGAGATTGAGCTTCCTGATGTTCTGGCGCGCGATGCCAGCGTTTGAGCAGATGTAGATGATGTCGATGCGCTGGACTCCTTCCTCTTGAAGCCGATCGATCGCTCGCGCGACCAGACCTCTTGCCACCAGCGTCTTGCCGAGTCCAACCTCGTCAGCCACCAGAAAGCGAGTGGCCGGCGGCACGTCCTCATACATCCGCTTGAAGACGTAGTCGACGGTATCTCGCTGAAACACCTTCAGGCCAGGAAGGACGCGCGCGGAGAACGTGGGCTCACTCATCGCGGTTCCTCCGCTCTCATACGTTCTCGAAGGGCCCAGATCGTAGTCCACATGCCTTCAAAGCCCGCGGGGAGAACCGGTTCCCCGTCGCCGGCGGTGCTCCCGACGCTCTTCAACAGCCCCGCGATGTCATCAAGACGCTGCGGGTGGCGATCGAGCGTCCTGACCAGCAGTTCGAACAACGACGGCATCAGATCGTGTGCCTGGCTGTTCCGGCTCTCGTGACCGATGTTCGCGAGAGTCAATCCGGCCAGACCGGCTGCCGATTCAGACGGGTCGGACAGCAACATCCAGAGATACCGGGCGAAGCGCGACTTGTCCTTAATCAGGCTTCGCAGAATCCTGTCATGCCTGTCGGGCGGGGCCCCGTCCAGAGGCAGGTTCAGAACAAACCGCACGATTCGTTGCGTGCCGCCGATCGCGGTGGTCACTTCAACAGCAAGGAACGTCGTCAGCGCATCGAAGGTCACATCCGGAAACCGTGCGATGGTTCCAGTCGAAGTACTGACGGAGACCGCCTGGTCTGCTGAGAGCGTGATCGGCCAGCATCGGATGTGAACGCCGTCGGGACACTGTGCGGCACTTTCAACCGCCTCGACCGCGAGAGCGAACACGTCATCGTGGCTCTCAACCGACAGCGAGCGAACGCTTGTAGCGAACCAGAGACGACCGCTTTCGAGCAGGCGCCCTCCTCGAACCTCGTCGTCTGAAGGAACGTCTGAAGACACCAGGCCGTCGGCCGGGACCAGAATGTCGCGGAATCCGGCCGAGTCCTTGTTGCCCGTCAGGAGCTTGTCGATCCCAATACGGCTCTTCGAGCCCGTCAATTGCACCAGGAACTCGACGTTCTTCTCAAAAGCCGCTTCGGTCGCGTTTGCCGAACCAGTCCAGATCACCGTGCTGCGATCGACGTCGCTCGCGTACAGCTTGGCGTGGAGACCGGCCAACTGAATGACATCCGTTGGGGAATCCGCTGAGCTGTCGCTGGCAGTATCAGACATGTCGGCAATTGCGCGGTCGTCCAGCGTGTAGAAGCGGGAGAATCCCCTGGGCCGGCGGGCCAGTTGCTTCAACGCGTCTTGCGTCGACACGAGCACGGAGTCTCCGCCGTCGCCCGCCAACTTCTCCAATGAACCAAGGGCGAGGAATGGCGAAACCACCATTAGGCGGCTTCCTGCACCGCCAAACGGCCATTTCTGATAACCCTCGAATCCAAGAGGCCACATCCGGAGGGCTTCAAAACCCTCCGGACATTCGAACTCGACGTGTCGCAGCTCGTCGGCTAGACGCTGCGTATCACGCGCTTTCTCGGGAGTCAGTCTCGTGCCCGCCATCCGCGGAAGCGCAGACACGAAGTCGGCGAGCGGAACCGACTCGGCAACTGTCCGGTGTCCGGCGATCTTTCCGTCGAGGGTCAGAATCGTATCCCAGGAGCGAGCCGTGGTGAGGTTGCGACTGAGACACAGCATCCGGTAGACGAGATGCCCGTCTTCGGCTACGTAGCGGAGTGCCCACACTTTCGGATGGAATGCACCGCCACCGGGTGCCGCACAATCCGCGACAGATTCCTCCAGGAAGGCAAGCTGAGGGTAACGCTGCTGCGGCCAGGCAATCCGTCCAGCTTGGCAGAATATCACGAGCCGTTTCGCGTACTTCTGGAGGCCGCCGAGCACCTCTACGGATTCGACCGCGTCACCATCACGGTCACCGCTTCGGTCGAACCAGGCAAAACTGAGCGGCACAGTCAGCAACGTCAGCAGGTCGAGCGAATACGTCGTGCCCACCGCGAAGTCCAACTCGTGCCCGTCCGGGGGACGGAGCGCGGTGGTTAGCAAGGCTCGGTCGCGAGGTTCCAACATCACGCACGCCCCTGGGCAGCCAGAATGTCATTGAGAACGACCTGGGCATCGCCCCATCTGAAGTCCATACGCCCAAGTCCCGTGTACCCGTTCCAGGTTTCGCGCGCATGCTGACTGTGCAGCCGCGCCAGTGACTTCTTTAGGTTCCATTCGCGGTTGCGGATGAGCGTTCTTGCGTCGTCGGAAGCCCACAGAACCGACACCGCATCTGCTCCCAGCGCGAAGTCAACCCAACCGTCGACAAAAGCTCGGGCTCCTGGAGTGGGTCGAGCACCAGACTCGGCCACCAAGGCCCAGAAGTCGTGGCGGTCCCAACTCTGGAGCGCGCTGGACCGCATTCGAATCTCCTTGAACCAGGTCTCGAACATCGATTCCATTTCTTCGCGGCCCTCCTCACGACGAGGTGGTCCCTCACATACCATCCCGTTGTAGAGAATGGCCGCTCCGGCCATGACGTCCGAAAATGCCTGCACGTGAACGACCTGCCGCTTCAGGCGGTCTGGCAGCCGCGGCGCCAAGTCGTGCGCCCACGCGAATGGGGCGTCCGAGGCCTCATTCAGTTGGTCGAGAAACCAAGCGAACAGCGAGGTCCCCACCGTCCCACGAATTCGATCGGCCAGATACTCGGCCTCGTCCGGCTGCAGGGTCAGCGAGACGGATGACTGTTCTGCTCTGGAGCTGCCGATAGCCTCGAAGCCGGCAGGCGCCGGTGGGACCTTCGGATGCCAGTTGGGGTGGACGGGCTCCAGTGGCTCACCGTCGCCTGTCTTCTGGCGGCGCGAAGTGTTGCGGTAATAGGCGTCCAAGGACCGATGGTAGTCGTCTTGCGACCCCTGGAAGAGACGAACCTGGAGTCGACGGAGGCCGTTCCAGTAGATCGATGACGGAAGGCGCTGAAGTTCGTCGCGCGCCCGGGCGCCGATCGTCCTGGCATGGTCCTCGGACTGGAGAACGGCCTTAATGAGCCGCACCTCGAATGCCCTGGCGTTTCGGACGATTTCGGACGACCTGACCCGCGTTCGTTCGAGATACTGGTACATCCAAGGCACGAAGAAGAAGTAGCGAGCGCGCGTCTGGAGAGCGCCCGTCCCGGGAAACAGGAGGTCCGCAAACCCATCCCGAATGACGCTCAGCCCAAGTTCGTCCCGGGTGCCCTGTTCTCGGAACAGATCAATGGCATCGAGCATTTTGCGACGGTGCGCTTCTGAGTGATCAATCCAACTGAAGGAAGATGGCATCCAGTTCTCCAGTCCACTTGAGTGACCCGAACCGGCCCGCCACCAAGTCACTCAGATTCGCACCGTCCCGCCGTGAGCAGCCGACAATCCGACCAGGCCAAATTGCCCTCCATAGTGTCCCATGGGTCTGTGACAGGCCACGGAGGAACTCTTCGACTATATCGGCACGTGCGAAGGAGCACCTACGACGACGCCCGGCCCCTCCGCTGCGTGGGCCCTAGCTTGAACAAACAGCGAGACTCGCGTCGGACGCATAGGCAACCTGTCCACCGAGCTGGATCAAGTTTAGTACGAATGCCCAAGAAGATTGTCTCGTTCAAGAACGTCGGTCGGTTCAAGCGAGCACGTTCGCATTCGCCGAAGTAATGCATGGCTGGGAGTGGGCCTGATCAAGCCCAGGTGCGCAGTACCTTCCCATCTGTGCCTACATCACAAACCTCGCCATACTCCCCTTCTCCGTCGGCACCACCTCCAGCCGCGCGTCGATGCGGCCCCGCAACTCCGGCACGTGCGAGATGATGCCCACCAGGCGCCCGCCCTCGCCGAGCTTCATGAGCGTCTCGAGCGCCTTGTCCAGCGCTTCCTCGTCCAGGCTGCCGAAGCCCTCGTCAACAAAGATCGTCTCGAGGCGGATGCCGGCGGCATACGACTGGACGACGTCGGCCAAGCCGAGCGCGAGGGCGAGGGACGCCATGAACCCCTCGCCCCCCGAGAGCGTGTTCACCGGGCGCGACGTGCCGGTGTAGCCGTCGAGGACCACAAGATCCAGGCCGGCCGCCCGGCGGGCATCCTCGCGAACCCGCTCGCGCTCGAGGTCGAACCGGCCGTTGGTCATGGTCCGAAGACGCTGCGACGCGGCCACGAGCACATCGTCGAGTAGCGCGCCGAGAACGTACCGGTGCAGCGTGATGCCGTGCGCGTTCTGACCGTTGACGATGTCCGATACGTGCACCACGCACTGGAAGTCGGCCAGGGCCCCTTCGCGACGAGCGGCGAGGGCCTTCAGAGCTTCGACAAGGGCCATGAGACGCCGCAGCCGCTCCGTGGCCTCGCCCTGCTCGTGGTTCTTCTGTTCGACAGAGGCGTCCAGTTCCTGAACGCGGGCGTCGAGCGCGGCGACGTCGGGAACGTCCGTCGACGGGCTGGCCTGCACCGCGCGTGCGGCCCGGTCCCTCGCGGCGCCACGGGCCGTCGTAAACCGCTCCACCTCGCCGGCGAGAGCGCTGATGGCAGGCGGGTCGAGCCGCGCGTCGAGATAGGCCTCCTCGGACACGAAGCCGGCGGCCGCGATCCTTGCGGCGAAGTCGCTGGTGGCACGGGCGGCGCGCTCGTCTGCGTCGCCTGCGTGCTTCGTCGCCGCGGCGAGGGATTCAACAGCCGCGGCGTGCTCGCGCGAAGCCTTGTCGGCCTTCGCCCGCGCATCCGCCAGCGCCATGTTGAGACGGTCGAGCCGGCGCCGCGCGGCTTCGATGGCCGCCGCCACGGCGCCTGGCGCGCGCAGCGCTTCGGGAACCTGGCCTTCGAGTTCCGCGACGCGCGCCGCCTCGCCGGCCTCGCTGCGCTGGAGCACCAGCAACTCTTCGGCTCCGGCCTTCAGCAATGTCTGCTTGTCCGCCAGCTCATGCCGCACCTTCGCCAACTTTGCGCCAAGGACGCGGGCCTGCCCGGCCGCACCATCCGACGCCCGGGCGTCCGCCTCGGCCGACTTCAACGATTTCTTCAGCCGCTTGGTGTCGCCGACTCTGGCATCGCCCCTGGTGAGCGCGGCGATGGTCTTCTTGAGTCCCTGCACCTTCGTCCGGGCCGAAGATTCCTCGGCCGCGGCGGCCGCGAGCGCGTCTTGCGCGTCCTTCAAGGCGCTCTGAGCGGCCTCCACCTCCTCTTGCTCCGTTAGACGGCGCTTGCTCCGCGCCGGCCGCGGATGCTCCAACGACCCACACACCGGGCACGGTTCGTCCGCGACGAGCGCCCGGGCGAGAAGGCCTGCCTGACCGGCGACCCACTGGGCCTGGATCTTCTTCCGCTCGGCCTCCGCGCGCGACGCCGCGTTCTCGGCGGCCTGGCGCGCAGCCCCGGCAGCCTTGACGCTGGCCTCTGCCTCGGACACGGCCTTCCGCGCCTGCTCCACCTCTGCGGCCCGGCCGAGCGCGCGCCGCGCGGATTCGACCACCTTGGCCCGGGCTTCGATCTGCCCCGCCAGCAGCGTCGCCTGGTCGAGGGCGGCCCGCACGCCTTCGAGTTCCGCTTCGAGCCGGGTCCGGGCCTTCGCTTCCCTGTCGAGCAGCCCCTGCCTGGCGCGGATCTGATTTCCGTAGTCCGCAGCCTTGGTCCTGGCTCCGTCGAGCGATCTCACCGCGCCGGTCAGCGCTTCCAGAGAGGCGATATCGCCGGCAGCCCTCTCGCGCTCGGGCCCCCGCGCGTCCTCCTTTTTCAGGACGTCGCGGGCCGACGCCTGGGCCTCGACGGCGCTCGCCAGGTCCTTCTCGCGGTCAGTCTTCGCCTGGCGCGCGCCGAGACTCTCCTGCTTCCGAAGCGCGGCGACGCGGCCGGCCTCGGCGATGGGCAGCGCCGCGCGCGCACGCTCAACGCGAGCGGCCTTCTGTTCGAACGCTGGCACCTGCTCTTCCAGGTCCGCCACCTGGCGCTCCGCCTCCAGGCGCTCTTCGACCAGGGATGCCCGCGCGCGCGCCGCCGTCAACTCGGCATCGGCGGCTGACCGGGCAGTCCGTAGCACCGTCAATTCGCCTGCAATTCGTGCACAAGCGGCGACGCGCTCTTCCTGAAGCGGCTCCAACTCGGCTTCCGACGCGACACCGGCATCCTCGAGATGGTGCACGCGTTCCGACTCGACCGCTTCCAGCGCCTGTTTCGCCTCGCGAGCGCGCTCCTTCAGCATCTCCTCGATGCGGCGGTACACCTCGGTCTGGAACAACGTTTCGAGGATCTCCTCGCGCCCCCTGGAGTCGGCTTCCAGCAACTTGAGGAACTTGCCCTGCGGGAGCATCACGACCCGGGTGAATTGGTCACACTGGAACCCGAGGAGCCGCTCGACTTCTGCCGTTACGCGGCTGGCCTGGGTGCCCAGGACCTCGCCCTCTTCCTCCGGGCCAGCTCCCGTGCGGCGCCACAAGTGCGCTTTCGGCTGCTGCGTGGTCGTGCCGGTTCCACGCGCCTTCGGCCGCTCCTGCTCCGG
>Ga0315276_10004569_pt1 | contig 12711 bp, 15 predicted proteins | sample YL17G05_0_MG_FD_204542 | JGI IMG/M metagenome (GOLD analysis project Ga0315276, IMG submission 204542) | Sediment microbial communities from Yellowstone Lake, YNP, Wyoming, USA - YL17G05_0 | ecosystem: Environmental > Aquatic > Freshwater > Lake > Sediment | place: USA: Wyoming | collected... | reverse complement strand
TCGCTGGGCGTTCGCGTCTGGTCGTCGGGGCTGTGCTTCGCGCTCTGCGCGTTCGTCACGGCGACGATCGTCCAGGAGTTCCACCGGGGCGGCATGGTCCGCAAGGAAGCGACGGGGACCGACGCGGTCACCGCGACCATCGGCCTCGTGATGCGCGAGCGGCGCCGCTACGGCGGGTACATCGTGCACCTGGGCATCGTGCTGATGTTCCTCGGCTTCGCGGGCGAGGGGTTCAAGGCCGACGAGCAGATCCTGCTCAAGCCGGGCCAGCAGGCGACGGTCCGCCACTACACCGTGCGCAACGACGGCGTGCAGGTGACCGACGACGGCCAGAAGCAGATGGTGACGGGGCACATCGCCGTGTTCGAGGACGGCAAACGGCTGGGCACGATGTACCCGGCGCGGTGGTTCTTCCGGAAGCACGAACAGCAGCCGACCACCGAGGTCGCCATCCGCCGCACCGTGGCGGAGGATCTCTATCTGGTCATGCCGGCCTACGAACTCAAGGATCAGTCCATGAGCCTGCAGGTCGTCATCAACCCGCTCGTGAACTGGATCTGGTTCGGGTTTGGCATCATGGTGCTGGGCACCGGTATCGCATTGCTTCCGGAACGGGCGTTTGCCTTCGCCCTCGGGAATGTGCCCGCTGAGGAGTCGCCCTCGTAGGACGGCGTACGCCAGGAGTTCCAGCATGGCGCGGAAGACGGGCGAGGAGCCCAATCGAAGCAACCGGGCGGCGACGCCGCCTCCGGAACGCGGAGTGCAGGCGACCGGCGAGGTTGCCGGTCTGCAGCCCTGGCACGTGCTGGCGCTGGCGACCATGGTCGCGATGACGGCCGGGGCGTTCTTCACCACGGGCACACCGATTGTCAACGTCGTCTTCGTGTCGGTGGCCCTCGCCACCTCGGCCCTGGCGGCCGTCGGGCTGTACCGCACGCTCATGCCGCTGGTGATGCCGGATGCAGGCGAGCAGATCGAGATGGTGGCGGGCCGCACCCGCGCGGCGCTCGAGCGCGAGAAGATGCTGGTGCTGCGCTCCATCAAGGAAGTCGAGTTCGACCGCGCGATGCGGAAGATCTCGGACGCCGACTACCAGGAGATGGTGGGACGGCTGCGCATGCGCGCGGCAGGCCTGCTGCGGCAGCTGGACGGCGGGGGGCTCGGCTATCGCGAGTTGATCGAGCGGGACTTGGCGACGCGCATCGGGCCGGCGGTGGCGCGCGCGGCCGTTGTGGTACCGCCGCCTGCCCCGGCCGTCTCGGCGGGCGTGTGCCAGGCGTGCGGCGTCGACAACGGCGCCGATGCCCGCTTCTGCGGGGCGTGCGGCGCACGCGTGGGAGAGACGTCATGAGGGCGCGCGCGTGGGCGATGGTCGCCGTCGTCGGCCTGCTCGCGGTCTCCGGCCTGCAGGCTCAGATGCCGGACCCGAAGCAGATGTCCGGGATCCCGCTACCCAGCAGCGACGTGCCGCCGGGCGGCGTCTCGATCCGGCTGGTCAGAGGGAGTCTGGACAAGCCGGTGACCGGCCACCCGGTCCAGCTGCACGCGGGCGAGACGACTCAGACGATCAAGACCGACCAGGAAGGGCGGAGCGTGTTCAGCGGCGTGCTGCCCGGGCTGCCGGTGCACGTGGTCGCCGAGGTCGACGGCGAGCGACTGGAGTCGCAGACGTTCGGACTGCCGCCCGACGCAGGCATCCGGATGGTGCTGGTCGCCGGCGCGGGTGCAGGCAGGGGAGCCGTCGGCGGTCCAATGGCCGCGCCGGCCCCGGTCCCCGGCGAGGTGGCCTTCGGCGGCGACAGCCGGATTCAGATCGAGTTCGACGACGACACGATCGAGGTGTTTTACCTGCTGGAGCTCGTCAACGCGAACCCGACGCCGGTCAACCCGAAGAACGAGATGATCTTTCAACTGCCTGAAGGCGCCGAGCAGGCCGCCATGCTCGAGGGCTCCTCCACGCAGGCCGCCGTGAAGGGGCGCGTTGTCAGCATCTCGGGGCCGTTCGCGCCAGGCTCGACACCCATCCAGCTGGCGTTCTCGATGAGCCCGGCCGGGTCGAACCGGACGCTCCTCCAGACGTTCCCGATTCCATGGCTGCGCACGCAGGTCACCATGACGCGGGTGGGCGCCGCGGCGCTCTCGTCGCCCCAGTTCAGGTCGGAGAGCGAGATGCAGGGTGGGAGCCAGCCGTTCCTTTCGGGAGTCGGAGGCACACTGGCGCCGGGTCAGGAGTTCTCGCTGTCGCTCACGGGGCTGCCCAGCCGCAGCCGCGTCGGCCGCTACGCCACCATCGTCATGGCGCTCCTGGTGCTCGGGTGGGGCGTCTTCGCGGCGACGTCGGCCCGCGGACACTCGAGCGACCAGGCCCGGAACGCACAACTGCAGGATCGTCGGAACACGCTGATGGCCGCCCTGGTCCGGATCGAGCAGCAGTTCCGATCCGGCACACTGGACGCCGCTCGGCACGAGACGCGCCGAGCGGAGCTGGTCGCGCAACTGGAGCGGGTGTACGGCGAACTCGACCAGCACCCGGGACCCGGCCAGGGAATCTCGGCGTGAGCTTCGACTTCGATCGGCTGGTCGTCGACGATGTCTCCCGTCACTTCGGCCGCCGCAAGGCTCTAAATCGCGTCAGTCTGTCCTGCACCGCCGGCGAAATCGTCGGATTGCTGGGCCCCAACGGCGCCGGCAAGTCGACGCTGCTCTCGATCCTGTCGACGCTGGTCGCTCCGTCGACCGGGCAGGTGCGCTACGGCGATCGGACCGCCCAGCAGGCGGGACCGGCGCTTCGGGCCCGCCTCGGACTCCTCGGGCACGATCTCTACTTGTACCCGGAGCTCACCGCCCGGGAGAACCTGCAGTTCTTCGCGCGTCTGTTCGGCCTGCCGCAGGCGTCGAATCTGGTGGACGACGCGCTGACGCACGCCAATCTCGCCGACCGCGCCGACGACGTGGTGTCGGGCTTCTCGCGGGGGATGCGGCAGCGCCTCGCCCTCGAGCGGGCGTTGCTGCATCAGCCGCGGCTGCTGCTCCTGGACGAACCCTTCACGGGCCTCGACGACGGGTCGGGGCAGGCGCTGGTGGCGCGGCTGAAGGGCCTGCGCGATCGCGGCTGCATCGTCATCGTCGCCACGCACGATCTGGATCTGGCCGAAGGGCTGCTCGATCGCCTGGCCGTGCTGCGCGACGGCCGGCTGCTGCCCGTGGCCGCGTCCTCGGCAAGCCTGCGCGACCGGTACCGCGACACCATTCAGGCGGCCGCCGCGGGCGCGTCGACGGGCCGCGGGCGCCACGGGCAGGGAGGCGCGTCGTGACCGACTTTCTGCGCGTCGCCTGGATCGTGATGCGGAAGGACCTCACGGTCGAAATGCGGAGCCGCGAGATCGTCTACACCACGGTGTTCTTCGCCGCCTCGTGCGTGCTCGTGTTTGCGTTCGCGCTGGTTCGCGAGGGACGCCCGCTCGAAGACGCGGCGGCCGGCATCCTGTGGATCGCCATCGCGTTTGCGGGCACGCTCGGGCTCGGCCGCACCTTCGAACGCGAGCGCCACACGGAAACACTGCGCGCCCTGATGCTTGCGCCATCGGACCGGCCGGCCATCTACGTGGGCAAACTGCTCGGGATGCTCGCGCTGCTGGCCGTGGTCGAGGCCGTGCTCGTGCCGCTGGTCGGCATCATGTTCCACGCGTCGTTCCTCGCCAGCCCGCTGCTAATGCTCGCGCTGCTGGTGACGGGGACGATCGGATTCGCGTCGGTGGGCACGCTGTTCGCGGCAATGCTGGTGCGCGCGCGCAGCCGCGATGTGCTGCTCCCGGTGCTCTTGTATCCGATTACGATTCCAGTCATCATCGCTGGAGTCCGGGGCACAGCGGCCCTGCTGCAGGCGACGCCCGACGAGCCCATGGCGCGGTTCTGGGTGTCGCTGCTGGTCTTCTTCGACGTCGTGTTCGTCACGCTGTCGCTGTGGACGTTCGAACCGCTGATGACGGAGTCGTGATGACGAGGTTTCTCACGCCGCTGGCGTTCCTCCTGATGGTGCTCTTCGCCGCGGCGCCCGTCGTGGTCGCCTACACGCCCTTCGAACAGACGATGGGCCTGGTGCAGAAGATCTTCTACTTCCACGTGCCGTCCGCGATGATGATGTTCATCTCGGCGTTCGTCTGCGGCATCGCGAGCGCGGTGTTCCTGTTCAGGAAGTCCGCACAGGCGGATCGGCTGGCGCTGGCGGCCGGCGAACTGGTCGTCACCTTCGGGCTGATCGTCATGACGACGGGCCCCCTGTGGGGCCGCAAGGCCTGGGGCGTGTGGTGGCAGTGGGACGCGAAACTCACCTCCGCGCTGCTGCTGTGGATGATCTTCATCGCCTACCTGCTGGTGCGCCGGTTCGGCGGGCCGGGCGCCGAGAAGCTGGGCGCGGCGATGGCCATTTTCGGCATGGCCAATGTCCCGTTCGTGTACGTGGCGTCCATGTACTGGCGCACGCTGCATCCGGCCCCGACCGTGGTGCCCTCGCTGCAGCCGGGCATGCGTGGCCCGTTCTGGTTCTGCGTGGCGTCCTTCGCCATGCTCTACGTCCTGCTCCTGACGCTGCGGCGGCGCATCGAGGATCAGCAGGCAAGCGTCGAAGAGCTGTATCTGGCGTTGGAGGACTAGGATGCCGGGCCGAGCCGTGGCACGCGCGAAGCGCCACGGCGAGACCTCGACGAAGCTCGAAGAGCGTAGTCGGGGCGAAGGCGGACCGCACCGCCGAGAGGGATCGAGATGAAACAACGACTCGCGATGGTGATGGTGCTTGTCCTTACGGCCGCCGCTCTCGTGCTGGCGCAGGCACCGCAGCCCCCTCCAGCGACGCCGGACGGCTTCGTCCCTGTCAACTCGCTGCCGCAGGCTGAGCAGCTGCCGGCGGCGCCCATGGTCATCGCTGCCTACGCCGTCGTCTGGGTGGTGCTCATGGCGTACGTCTGGCTGCTCTGGCGGCGGCTGTCGCGCGTTGAACGCGAACTGGCCGACCTCACCCGGCGCGTGCAGGATCGTTAGTCAGGAGGCCGCGATGGGCGAGATGGGCGCCGGACATTTCATCTACATTCCCACGACCATCGTGTTCGGGATCGTGATTGGCTGGATCCTCGGGTCGCGCGCCGCGCGTGACGCGTACGCCGCCGAACTCCGGAAGCGCGAGGACGCGGCGGCCAGAAAAGCCGCCAAGGCCGCGAAAGCGGCCGCTGCGCCGACATCGTAGCCGCCGTCAACGCCCCAGGCGCAGGCGCTGGGCGAGCACGTCGGGCAACCCGGCGTCGATAATCCTCGCCTGGGCCTGCTCGACCGGGTAGGTGACGCGGACGACGTCGATCGTTCCCTGCTCGCTATCCACCACCCCGTAGGCGGCCCTCGGGTCCCCGTCGCGGGGCTGGCCGACCGACCCGACGTTGATCAGATACCGCCAGTCGTAGCGCCAGTCGATCGTCTGATCGCCCTTGAGGACGCCGTAGTCGAGGACCGATCCGTCGAAGGCGAGCGCGGCCGGGATGTGCGTGTGTCCGTAGAGGCAAAGCCGCGCGCGCGAGGCCTGCAGCGCGTACATCGCATCCATCTCGTCGAACACGTACGCGTCTTCGTCGAACGGCGTGCCGTGGCAGCACTCGATGTCGCCGGCGACCAGCACCGGCCCCTTCGACAGGGCGGCCAGGTGCGCCTTGTGCTCGTCGGTCAGGGTGTCGAACGTCCAGCGGGCGCTGTACTTCGCCGCCTCGTTGAATCCTTCCGCGTCATCCAGCGCGGCAGCGACTTTGTCGTGGTTGCCGCGGATCGCGGTGAGCGGACCAACGGACTTCAGGCGCGCGATGACGCCGTTCGGATCCGCGCCGTAGCCGACCAGGTCTCCGAGCAGGAGGACGTGATCCGTGCGGTGGCGGGCCGCGTCGGCCAGCACGCACTCGAGCGCGTCGATGTTGGCGTGGATGTCACTGAGCACAAGGTATCGCATGTCACCGTCCTACGCGCCGAGCCACTCGACGACCTGATCCGCCAGTTCACCCACCGACGCCCGTGCGCCGTCCAGCCTGACATGCGCCTGGGCGTACGCCAGCTGGCGCGCCTGATACAGCTGTTCGAACTGCTGGCGATTCGTGGCCAGCGGACGGCTGCCGTCCAGCGGAAGCCGCTCGATCAGCTGGGCCATGGGCACGTCGATCCAGAACACGGCGCCGTCCGCCTTGATCAGCGAACGGGACTCGGGCTCGACGAACGTGCCGCCGCCGGTGGCCACGATGATATGGCGCGGGACGAGCAGGTCCAGCACGATCGATCGTTCCACGGCGCGGAAGTAGGCCTCGCCGTAGGTCGAAAAGATCGACGCGACAGGCAGGTGTTCCCTTGCTTCGATGCGATCATCCACATCTTCGACGCGCCAGTCCAGCCGACGGCCGAGTTCCCGCGCGAGCGAGGTCTTGCCGGCCGCCATGAAGCCGACCAGATAGATCTTGTCAGCCCTCACCGGCAGAGACCCTCCAGCACGTCGAAGAACCCGGGATACGAAATCGCCACCGCGTCCGCGCCGCGAATCGTGCTCGGGCCGTACGCCCCCAGCGCGACAACGGCGAAGGCCATCGCGAGACGGTGATCGCCGGCCGCGTCCACGTCCGCCCCGGTGAGCCCGTCGCCGGCCGACACGCTGAATCCGTCGGGATACTCCTCCACGGCGGCGCCAAACGCGGCCAGCCCCGTCACCAGGGCGTGGATCCGATCGCTTTCCTTGACCCGCAACTCGGCGGCGCCTCGGACGGTGACGGCGCCCCCGAGCGCGGCCATCGCCCCCAGCACGGGGAGTTCGTCGATCAGGCCGGGGACGTCGCGGGCATCGATGACGACGGCGCGCCGCTGGGCGCAGGCGACGCAGATCGAGCCAACCGGTTCGGCTGCGCACTCGTCGACCACGGCGGTGGTGACGTCGGCCCCGTACCGTCGGAGCACGTCCAGGAAGCCGAGGCGCGTCGGATTCAGGCCAACGCCCTCAATGACCACGCGGGACCCGGGAAGGGCCGCCGCCGCCGCCGCAAAGAACGCGGCCGAGGACGGGTCGCCCGGCACCGTGATGTCCACCGCCTGGAGCGGCGTGCCGCCACCAACGCTCACGCCGGACGCGTCGGCGTGGACATCCGCGCCGAACAGGCGCAACGCCCGCTCGGTGTGGTCGCGTGTGTGCGCAGGCTCCACGACGGTCGTCCGGCCCTCGGCGTGGAGACCCGCGAACAGGATGGCGGTCTTCACCTGGGCGCTGGGCACGGACGGCGCCCACGTCACGCTGTGCAGGGGACCGCCGTGGATCGTGGCGGGCAGGCACCCGTCGGTCGTCTCAATGCGGCAGCCCATGGCCGCCAGGGGTTCCGTCACGCGGCGCATCGGCCGCCGGCGCAGGGACTGATCGCCCGTCAACATCGCGCGGAAGGGGTGGGCCGCCAGGATCCCCATCAGCAGCCGCGCCGTTGTGCCGGAATTGACGGCGTCGAGCTGGCCCGCCGGCGCCTGAAGACCCCCGAGCCCTCGACCGTGCACGGTCAGCGTCCCATCGGCGTTCCCAGCGGCCGTCGACACGCCGAGCGCCTCCAGACATGCGCGCGTCGCCGCGACGTCCGCACCCGGGGCCAGGCCGCGGACGCGGGTCACGCCGCAGGCAAGGGCGCCGAGCATCAGGACGCGGTGCGAAATGGATTTGTCGCCAGGAACCTGGACCCGGCCGCTGACCGTGCGAGCCGGCCGGACGATACGCGCTGTGTCCTGACCCACGTTTGCACTATAGCATCAGCGGGAATCTGGGCTATCGTAGGAGAACCCCGGTGCGCAGGGCCATCCCGCCCCGGATTCCTGGCATGGCGAAACCTCAGAACGGCACCTCCATCCGGCTGCGCTTCAACAGCGCGTTCGAGATGCTCGACATGGTCCAGGTCATCAGCGACCAGCTGGGCCGTCAGCTGCATTTCGACGACGACGCGATGACGTGGATGGAAGTGGCCGTCCGCGAATCGGTCATCAACGCCATCAAACATGGCAACCGCCTCGACCTGAACAAGTTCGTGACCGTCGAGTTCATGACGAAGCCTGCCGCCGACCCGACCGAGTTGATCATTGCCATCCGCGATCAGGGCGAAGGGTTCGACCCCGACGCGCTGGCTGACCCGCTGGCGCCCGAAAACCTCCTGAAGGCTAGCGGGCGCGGCATTTTCTTCATGCGCAGCTTCATGGACGACGTCACCCTGTCCCGGGTGCCGGCGGGCGGCATGGAAGTGCGCATGGTCAAGAAACTCCCGCCCCGGTCGTAGGCTGTCGGTCCCGGCACGTCATGCCCCATGATCCCCGACTTCTGGCGACGGCGATCGACATCGTGTTGCGCGCCGGCGACATTCAACTCGCGCACTTCCGGCAGGACTATGTCATCACCAAGAAGGGCACCATCGATCTGGTGACCGAGGTGGACCTCGAGGTGGAGCGGATGTGCCGCGCCGTGCTGGCCGAGCGTTTTCCGTCACACGAGATTCTCGCCGAAGAAATGGGAGGTCCGGCGGGGGATGCCCGTTCCAGTGAACACTGCTGGATCTTCGACCCGATCGACGGCACGACCAACTACGCCCACGGCCTGCCGATCTTCTGCGCCGCGCTCGGCCTGGAGATCGCCGGGCGGATCGAGGTGGCGGCCATCTACGACCCGACCCGCACGGAACTGTTTACGGCGGAGCGCGGTCAGGGCGCGTATCTGAACGGTGCCAGGATGCAGGTCTCGCAGGCGTCGCACCTGGTCGATGCCGTGCTGGTGACAGGCTTCCCGTACAACGTGCACGAGGACGCCGACGCGCTCCTTGGGCTGTTCGGCGACTTTCTGAAGCAGGCGCGCGCGGTCCGCCGTCTCGGATCCGCCGCCCTGGACATGTGCTACGTCGCGGCAGGCCGGCTGGACGGTTTCTGGGAAGCGCAAATACGCCCCTGGGACATGGCCGGGGCCAGCCTGCTCATCGAAGAGGCTGGCGGGCGGGTGACGATGATGGACGGCTCGCCGTTCGACCCCCGCGGCAGCAGTGTCCTGGCGTCGAACGGCCCCCTACACGCCCCCATGCTCGACATCATTCAGCGCGACTGGGTGAACGAGCGCCGTTCACGAAACCGGACGTCCTGACACCTGAGAGGGACATCGCCGTCGGCCAGGTGCCCGAACGCGGCGGAAAACGCGGGCGGACGTTGGCATCGGTTGTGCTGTGTGGTGGTCGAGGACTGGACTCCCGGGAGGGTGCCTACATGTATCGTCGAATACTCGCGGCCGCGATCCTCGTCACTGCGGTCATCGTCGCGTCGGCCGCTCCGGCCTCCGCTCAGCAGCAGTCATTGACGTTTCAGCTGGGCGGATTCATGCCGCGCGGCGAAGACGGCCGTCCCGCTGGGGACGTGCTCGTCGTGAACCGCCAGTATCTCGTCTTCGATATCAGCGACTTCAACGGGGTCTCCACCGGGGGCGAATGGGCGATAAGCCTGGGCGACTTCTTCGAGGCCGGCGTGGGCGTCGGCTACTTCCAGCGCACGGTGCCCACCATCTACGACGCCTGGGTCAACAACGACGGCAGTGAGATCGAGCAGGACCTCAAACTGCGAATCATCCCGATCACGGCCATCGCGCGAATCCTGCCGCTGGGCAAGAAGCGGGCGTTCCAGCCTTATGTGGGCGCGGGACTCGGGATCTATGCCTGGAAGTACAGCGAGACCGGAGAGTTCGTCGACTTCCACGACAACAGCATTTATCGCGACAGCTACGTCGCCAGCGGCACGTCGGTAGGGCCGGTGGCGGTGTTCGGGGCGCGCGGGCGGTTGAGCCGCAGCTTTACGCTGGGTCTCGAGGTGCGTCTCCAGTGGGGCGAGGCGAATCTGCCCCAGGACTTTCTGGGCGACAAGCTCGATCTCAGCGGCACGAATATCCTGTCGACGTTCACCTATCACTTCTGATAGTTCAGCGAGGGCGGCGGCGATACAAGGCGACGCCGCCGCCTTCCGCCACGCGTGCGTACCCGCTGAGGAATGCGGGGCGCTGCCGGGCCAGCACGGCGAGCATGTCGCCCCCTTCCGCCTGTTCCTCCAGCAACAGCCACTCGACGTGCGGATCCGGGTAGTCGAGCGCCGCCAGCCAGATGTCGCCGTTGCCCTCGTGCAGGAAGTCGCGCAGATCGAACCCGGCGCCTGAGAGCTCCTGCATGAAGTGGGCGAGCGAACCCATGCTGGCCATGACCGGCTGGCCGTCCCAATGGGCGCGCAGGTATGCGGTGACCTGCGCGCGGCCCATGCGATGGTCGTAATCCCACTGCGCTTCGGCCACCATCGGGGCACGGGTATCCGTGGGCCACGGGGCCAGGAGCAGCGCTGCCGCGGCAACCGCCGCAGCCAGGACCCGGGCACGACGGCCGACCAGGCCGACGCCGTAGCCCACGCCGATGGCGACCAGAGGAATCAGCACTACCATGTACCGGATACGAAACGGATGCCCCTCGAAGAAGGCATACCACGGCAGGGCTCCCGCTCCGACCAGCGCGAGCGGCAGCAGATCCGCCGCGCGGCGCAGATCGCGAGCTACCACGACCACCAGCGCTACCACCCCCGCCGCGCCCAGCAGCAGCAGCGGATAGCTGGAGACCTCGTGGACGCCCCACCAGACCGACACGGCGGCCGACCACGGGCGGTGCATCGCGGTGTTCTCGGGCACGAAGAACCCCGACTTCACAAACCATTCACCCACCGTCGCCCGGCTCAGGAGCAGGAAGGCGACGACGGCGCCGGCCGGGTAGGCCGCCAGTCGCAGGGTATCGCGAACCGCCGGCCGCCACCGCTCGCGTCGGCCCAGGCGGGCGAGCAGGCTGAGCCCGAGGAGGCTGGCCGTCACCGGCCAGGCTTCGTACCTGGTGAGGCAGGCGGCGCCGATGGCGAGTCCCGCTCGGTTGCGATCCGCCGGCGCCCCTGAGAGGACGGCACGCCTGGTCCACCACACCGCCGCCATCATCAGCAGCATGAGCAGCGGCTCGGTCATCGGCGTCGACTGCAGGTAGAGGACGTTCGGGTTGAGCAGCAGGACGCCGGCCGCCGCCACCGCCGCAGTGCCCGACGGGGTCGCGCTCATCACCAGGCGGGCGGTGAGCCAGACCGTCGCGGCAAACGCCAGCACGTTGAACCCGACGGCAAACATCCCGGTTCGATAGAACAGATCGATCTGGGTAGGCAGGAGTTGAATCAGATGCGGCAACGGAAGCCAGACCGCGCCAATCTGCATCCACCCAGGCGTGAGGCTGTCGACGATGCGCCGGGCGACCACGAGGTGGCCTTTCGCATCGTAGTGCGACAGCGTCAGGCCGGCCCACGCGAAATGGGCCGCCATGGCGGCGCCGATCACCAGGGCGGCGCCGGCCAGCACGAGCGGCACCGCCTGCCGGCGGGGCTCGGCTATAATCAGAAGTTCGGTTGGTCGTCGGCTCACCGATAGAATCGTACACCACCTTCGGTCCACGCGGCGCCCGGCGCCGGGCCGCGGGCGACTCCGGCAATGCATCGATGAAACGACTGCTCGTCTGGTCCCAGGGGTTCGCGCTCAGCGTCGGCGGGATCGGCCTCCTGCTGATTGCCTTCCTCGACGCGTCGTTCGTGTCGCTACCGGAGGTGAACGACATCCTGATCGTCGTCATGGTGGCCAGGCACGAGTCGTTCCTGTTCTACTACGTCGCCATGGCCACGCTCGGGTCCGTTCTGGGATCGATGGTGATCTACTACATCGGCCGAAAGGGCGGGGACGCGATGCTGCGCAAGCGCTTCAAGGGCCCGCGGGCCGAGAAGACGCTCGACGCGTTCCGGCGGTATGGCGTGGCCGCGGTCATCGTGCCGTCGATGCTGCCGCCGCCCATGCCCTTCAAGATCTTCGTGCTGGGCGCCGGCGTGGCCGGCATGCCGGCCATGACCTTTGCCTCGTCGGTGGCGCTGGGCCGGGGCCTGCGCTACCTGCTCGTGGGATTGGCGGCCTACTACTACGGCGATGCCGCGCTCGACTACGTCCGCACGCACGGTGCCGAGGTGGCCCTTGGGTTCGCCGTGGTCAGCGCCCTGGGTCTGGCGATCTACTACTGGCGCCGGCAGCGGCGTGGGCCTGCCGAGGTATAATCCGGGCTCGACGTGGCTACACCCCATCTTTCCGTCGTCATTCCGATCAGGAACGAGTCGGCCAGCATTCCCGAGCTGTATCGCCAGCTCACCGAGGCGCTGGAGCGCTGGGGCCGTCCGTACGAGATTCTGGCCATCGACGACGGCAGCACGGACGACAGTTTTGCGAAGCTGTCGGCGTGCCAGACGTCGGACCCGCGCTGGCGCATCATCCGGTTCCGCCGTAACTTCGGCCAGACCGCGGCATTCGCGGCGGGCTTCTCCCACGCCCGGGGCGCGCTGGTCGCCACGTCGGACGGCGATCTCCAGAACGATCCGGCGGATATTCCTGTGCTGGTCGACCTGGTGGAGCAGGGCGCGGACATCGCGTGCGGGTGGCGGAAGGATCGGAAGGACACGTTCCTCACGCGCCGGCTGCCGTCGATGATCGCCAACTGGATCATCTCGCACGCCACCGGCGTGAAGCTGCACGACTACGGGTGCTCGCTGAAGGTGTTCCGCGCGGAAGTGGTGAAGCCGCTCCGGCTCTACGGCGAGATG
>Ga0315276_10004564_pt1 | contig 12715 bp, 12 predicted proteins | sample YL17G05_0_MG_FD_204542 | JGI IMG/M metagenome (GOLD analysis project Ga0315276, IMG submission 204542) | Sediment microbial communities from Yellowstone Lake, YNP, Wyoming, USA - YL17G05_0 | ecosystem: Environmental > Aquatic > Freshwater > Lake > Sediment | place: USA: Wyoming | collected... | reverse complement strand
TCTAAGGCAAGACTGGAAGCTGAGGCATTAAAGATAATTGAGAAGCGTGAGCATCCGATACCGGAGGCAGAAGAACCGGAAGACCCGGAGAGTTTGTTTAGCAGTCCTATATTAGATGATTTGGTGAATAGACATGACAAGTCTGGAAATTAACCTGCATGAGAAGCAGTTAGAGATATTCAACTCGTTCCAGACTGCAAGGTTCTTGGTTATAGCATGTGGCCGGAGATTTGGAAAAACTTATTTGTGTGCATTTGTTGTCATATATCAGGCACTCACCCAACCGAAGCAGAACATCTGGATAGTTGCGCCTACGTTCCCGCAGACCGATATACTGTGGGAGATGGTGATTGAGCATCTGCCTAAGGACAGGGTACATAAAATCTTTGAAGGCAAGAAGTTGATTGAGTTACGGAATGGCAGTCGGATATGGGCTAAGAGTGCTGATAACCCGCAGGGGTTGGTTGGGAGAGGTCTGGATTTAATAGTCTTTGATGAAGCCAGCATGTGTGATATAGCAGCGTGGAATTACATGAGACCGGCTTTGGGTGACAGGAAAGGCAAGTGTATTTTTCCCAGTACGCCAAAAGGAAAAAATTATTTCTATGATATTTTCATGAAAGACCCAAGGTTCAACACGGCATCGTCAGACAACGACTACCGTTCGTACCAGTATCCAAGCATGGACAACCAGTTTCTTGACCCGAATGAATTTATCTCAATGACTAAAGATTTACCGCAGTTAATGTATAAGCAGGAGATATTAGCGGAGTTCATAGAAAGTGGCGGGGAAGTGTTCAGGAATCTTAGCCGGGTACTTGAACCGTGTCTTGAAGAGCCAAAGGAAGGGCATTTCTATATAGGCGGGGGTGATTTAGGGAAGTATCAGGACTTCACAGTTTTGATGATAGCAGACCTCGAAACCAACAAAATCGTTTACTACGAGAGGTTCAACAAACTCGACTGGGATTACCAGAAGGTAAGGATAGCGTCAGCACTCAAAAGGTACAATGACTGCACAATGTACATAGATTCCACTGGTGTAGGCGATCCCATTGTTGAGGACTTACAAAGACAGGGTTGTGCGGTCAGGGCGTTCAAGTTCTCTCTTCAGACAAAGAAACAGGCGATTGAGAATTTGATGAAGATGATAGACGATGCAGACATACGGATACCCAATCTTCCTGAGATTAAACACGAATTTGAGATATTTGGGTACGAGCAGACGCAGTTTGGGAACATACGGTACTGCGCCCCGGACGGTCAGCACGATGATATAGTGATAGCATCAGCCCTGTGTGCATGGGGATTAGGCAGGGGAAATTCAGCAAAGGTCGTGGGTGTGCCAGGTGGATACGATACACCAGTACCGGTGAATGAAGAAGAGGTATTCGCCAACTACTACGACGACAAAGACCAGATAATAGACTGGAATAATCCAGACGATTAATTTAATATAGTTCGAGCAATATCTTATGGTATGAGATTCCTGCAAAAATCAAAAACTCCTTTTAACGAAGAAGATTTCCTTACTCTGGACGATAGAATTGTAAAAAGTGCAGCCAGCACATTACCAGACCGGGACATGAATGGAGTACCAATAAGAGGCATATCCAATGGTCTCCCTCCGGAAAGACCCACCGATATACAACTCCTTGAAAATGAAGCCGTCATACAGTCTATATTAATGAAGGCAGCAGGAGAGAGCCAGCACGTACAACCATCATTCTATGAGGGTTCGACAGACGTTTACATTGACAACAAAAAGGTGGTGGACGTAACCGTTACAGAAGCCAACAGGAGAGCAATCCACACCATCTCAAACTATTACAATACGCTCGGTATCTACCGTGACGATTTCGTACAATCAGACAACGATAAACTTGCAAGGAACGCCTACTACGCAATCTGTGAAAAAGCCATGATGGACTATATGCGGTCAGTCCAGTGGACAATAAAAGACAATAAAGACGGAGAACCCGTTGAGAAAGCACTTGACTTTTTTGAAACGCCAAACCCGCAGGACGCTTTTCCCGATATACTTGCCATGTACATCCGTGACCTTACACGGTACGATGCGGCGGTAATTACAAAATCCTTTAACAAGGGTGGTTTCGTTAACGAAATAAAATGTTACTTATCTACGGAATTTTGGAGAGAACAGGACAGGGTTCCGTTCATCATCAACGTACCAGTGACAAACACCGTTGATTTAACAGGCGGTGCTTACGCAAGCCACCAACAGCCGAGTTATCAGGGGTGGTGGTCACACGGTTACACGGAGAGGTTCTGGCAACGGTCAAGAACGGGCGTGTACATTCCCTTCCAACCGGAAGAGATCAGTTACGGTATGATGTACCCAAGGACAGATGGAATATACGGTACGGATTTCATCAAGTTCCTGAAGTATCAGATACAGTACTTAATAGACAGTACCAAGGCGGCAGGCAAAACTTTCGAGAACGGCGTTGTGCCAAGTATAGTATGGGAACACCCGGAAGTCCACACCGTCCAGCAGTTAAAGCAGAGGATAGCAGAACTGAAAACCAACAATCAGGGATGGCAGAGGTTCGGCTCAACGATTCACACCGTTAACGGCGAAAAGGTAACTTCGCTGGCGCAGTCGTTACATGACATGCAATGGCTCGAAGGTCAAAAGTTTGTCGCACAACTTGTATGGGCTATGTGGGGTTTCTCGCCAGAAGAGTTCATGGGTGGCGGCGAAAACCGGGCAACCGCTTACGTGAAAAGAAATATCACAAAGTCAAGATTGCTCTACCCATTAATGACCTTCATAGAGGGCAAGGTCAACAAAGACATACTGCCATATATCAAAGGATACAGGAACTCATGGAAGTTCAAGTTTATCCGTGATATTGACCTTGACGACGAACAGAAGGTATCCACCACAAACTCAATCAAAGCATCCACTTTCTTACAGTACTTCACAGCAGGTTTCCCAATGAAAGCATCCTTTGAACTTGCCGGTCTGGATGCAGATTCGTACAAACTCAACATCGAGGAGTTAGAAATCGAGGTCATGGAAAACCAGATGGCAATGCTCGGTCAGCAAGCCGGGGAAGGTCAGATGGAGCCGGGGGATACTGAAGAGGGCAGGTATAATGGTGATGGTTCTTATGTTGACACCGATTTAGGTACGAATGAACAGGGTTCAGCACAGAGTAAGAACGATCCGAGAGATCCGGCGATTGACGAGGAACAGTACAAGAAGGCGGGAGAACCGACAAAGAGAAAGAAACTCCGGGGTTCTTACGATAAACACGGGGTATGGGAATCTGCTGCCGAAAAAGAGGAAGTGGCTGAGAACAGGAGAGCATATCCAAAATCATCTTATTCTAAAGCCAATATCAAATCCAATGGAAAGAAAGACACAAGAGAGGATATGGACTATCCCCCAAAAGAACTGCACATGGGAATCTCGGTTGAAATGGAACACACCGACGATCCTGAGATAGCCAAAGAGATCGCAAAAGACCATCTTGACGAAGATAAGGAGTACTACTCAAAACTCAAAAAGATGGAGAGCACATTCAAGAAATCCTCTCTTGGTGGAAAACTCGGTGTAGAGAAAGACCTGTACACCGGGTACACTCTTGAACAGAAACGGAATTTTAAGACGGCAAGAGAAGAGGCACGTAAGAAGGAAGCAGTCAGGCAGAAAACAGAGGGGTATGATTCAGAAGAACCCGGTACTGAGAAAGTGTACAAAGACAATAACGGAGTCGTAAAAGCCAAAGTGTACATCGCACATCCAAGTGAAGCACCAAGGGGAAGAAGTGTAAGAAGGGGTGTAAAAGGCGGGTACTACTATATCACGACGGAGCAGCACCGGGGAGGAGAGAAAGGAACTGCCGGTAAACAAATGGCAGCAAAGAAGAAAAAGAAAGGCGGGGGAAAAGGTTGGGAAACCGGCGGCGAGAAACGCGGGGATGGTGCAGGAGAAGTACAGCAACCGCCGGATATAGAAGGAGCCTCTGAAACCATCCACATATCAGGAAAAGGTGTTGGTCTCGCCCTTGGTATAATCGGTGGCAGGCTTGTTGCAAAGAAGTTACCCAATAAAGCCACACAGATATTCATAAAGAAGATGGAACTCCTTGCGGGAGAACGGGCAGAGCCGGAGAAGACAATCGAAGCGGCAATCGCAATCGCAGAGGACGAAGGATTAAAAATATCATAAACTTTTACCCGCACCGGAAGCGTAGGGTGAAAGTGATTATCTTAGGTCTTGTGAGTTTACAGTAGAGCGTTGCAATCTTAGGCTTTGGTAAAGGACAATTGAGGTCAACGCAGAGCGTCCTGTAATTAATGAACGGTATAACATTTTCAATAATTGAAACTATCTCGGAGTAAACACTGATAATCTCGGCAGATACCAACTCGTAGATCCGGACGACTTCTCTAACAATATTTTCAATAGACCAGTATTCAGTCCCGGCAACGGGTTCGGTAATTGTGTCCTGCAACTCGGACGAAAGGGTTTCTGTATTTGAAAAAGATTCGGAATATGCGGAGGCAAGTTCATAGGACTGAGATTCTGATATAACAACAAATTCAGAAACCATGTCCGAAAACAGGGAAGTACTGGATTCCACAACTACCAGAGAATCTGTCATGGCATCAATGAGTTCCCCGTATTCTGTTTCGGAAGCGGGCAAAGAATCCGTATAGTAAGCGTCAAGTTCGCAGGAAGGAGATTCTGTTATTGAAAGGTTCTCAGATAACAAATCTGCATATTCACCAGATACACCCTCTGTACTGTCCAACTCCTCAGTAAAGGCAGATGAATACTCTGAGACGCCGGTTTCCACAAACCCGGTACTATCAGTAATTACATCTTCAAGTTCACCGTAATCGGTTTCAGTAGAGGACAAAACCTCTGAAAAAATATATGATATTTCTGAAAGAAGGCTCTCAATAACGGAGAACGATTCATTAATACTGTCGCCAAGTTCTCCTTCTGCGGTTTCGCTATCAATCAGTGTGTCGGTAAATATATCAATAAGACCTGAGGCAGTCGCCTCAGTAAATGAAACATTCTCTGTCATAGCATAAATATATTCCGCAAGTATCGTTTCGGAACAAGACAGGGACTCTGTTGTAGTAACTGCGCTCTCTACCAAAACCTCTGGTATTTCCAAAGCATCTTCTGAAAGATTGTCAATTATAACAGAACCAATAGTTTCAGAAACAAGGAGTTCGTCATACAACCCGGCAACCAATTCAGAACCAGTGGTTTCAGAAACAAGGAAGTCCTCTACAACAATTGAGATGAGGGATGCGGTTTCAACCTCTGCAAGTCCAAATTCCTCTAATAACGAGGATTCGAGGACACTGGCATCTGTTTCAATTCCTGTAAGGTCGTCAGAAAGTTCATCCGACAACTCACCAACAAACGTCTCGATACCAACCAGACCATCAGAAAGTTCATCTGAAATTTCTGAGGAGTCCAGTTCAATAAAAGATGGAATATCTGTAACCAAAGATTCGAGAGCACCGGTTGTGGTATCACTTGCCGCAAGGGCATCTTCAAGTGTATCTTCTTCGTACCCAATTCCAAACCTCATGTGGTCGAATGTACCGTAAGAGAACTTGCCGCATGTTGTTGATACCATTGTGGAATATGGATTAACTATATATATAAAACCTCACCATACTCTCACATAACATGACACTCGTATATCGCGGGGACATTGGAGTAAGACTTACAATCTCAACAAGTAATACCACAATGCCTGTAACAACTGCACTTTCTCTTCTCATCAAAAAACCAAGCGGGGAACTTGTCACCGCAACGCCATCTGTAAACTGGACTACCGGAGTACTGATCTACGATACGGTATCTGGCGATCTGGACGAAGTGGGGGAGTACAGAGTACAGGTTCATGGCGTGTTTGATGATGGAGATGATCTGCGTTCAGACAGGGATTCATTCATGGTATATGAGAAATTAACTTAGGAGAGAACATGGAAGCAAAAGAAGGCATCAAAATTCGCGGTTGGGTAATTGCGGAAGAACTCGTACCCGGCACAGACATTGTATTGTCAAGAGAAGAAGGAGAAAACATCATCTGCGCCGGTGGTGCGGATGCTATTGCGACAGCACTCACCACAGGAACTTTAACAGAGTTCCCCTACATGGTCACAAGTGACAGTGAGGCGGCAGTTGCAAGGGTAACGGCAGCCATCCCGGCGGTACGGACTATAAGTACATTAATCACACCGACGGTTGACAACACCCCTCCGACCAGTATTACAACGTGGGTGTACACCTTCGCGGCACAAGCCGGTGCAACAACCACATGGCAGTTCGGCATGGAAAGTGCAACTCCGTCTGGTGGTGTTCTCTGGAACCAGTACAAATTCACTGTGGCAAAAGACAACTGGAACAACGACCTGAAACTGACGTACAACGTATCCATCGCACCGTGAGGTAGTTCCTCATGGTTTGGGACGGACACAAGGAAGATGGCGATATCTATTACGCCAGTGACCATAACGATACGATAGACCAGATTAAGGCAAAGGCACTATTGGTAGGTGGTACTCTTGACGGTACAACCATTGCAGGAGCCACGCCTTTAAAATTCGGTCTTACGCCAACAGTTGTAGACCCGATAGACCCCGGTTCAATATACTGGAAAGCAAGTTCACTTACACCGACAATCCAGTGTGCTGTTGATATAGAAATTCCAATAGGACAGAAAGAAGTACGGAGAGTTTACAATCCGTCAGCATCAGCAACAATAGCCAAAGGTTCGGCAGTCTATACCCTGAACACCACCAATGGTTCGGGTATCGTTGCAGTTGCATTGGCACAAGCAAACGCGTTATCAACGTCTGATGTAATTGGACTTGTTGCTGCTGCTATCCCCCCTCTAACTGTTGGGTGGGTGGTGGTAAGAGGCCCAGTCAGTAACTTAGACACATCGGTTTACTCTGCTGTCGGTGTTGCGGTATATTTATCTGAAACGGTTGCCGGGGCATTAACAGAAACCTTACCCATTTCTCCAAACTTTGAAGTCCGATTAGGCAGGGTTCTGATTAAAGATGGCTCAAACGGGAGATACAACATACGAATATTCAGGACACTGGCTCTGGACAATTTAGCCGATGTGTCCGTACCGACACCAGTAGCGAACCAATTATTGAAATTCAATGGTGTATCTTGGGTAGCATCCGACTCTGCAACAGTATCAAGTGCAGGTGGAACAGACTTCTATCCGACCGGAGACCATACAGTTCAGATTGAAGGTTTGGTATCATCCAGTACTCTCACAATAGTAACCGCGACTGCTCACGGTATGCAGACTGGTGCATACATCTTCTTCCGGGGCATTACAACTCCGGCAGCATGGGCGGTTCTCAATGGTTCGACAGTAACTCCAATTACAAACAACCCGTATATTATTACTTATATTGACGTTGACCACGTTTCAATCGCTGTCAATTCTTCTGCATTTGGAGCGTACGTACCGGCTTCAGATGCGGGTACTTATACCTTCGGGAAAATGCAAACCGTTCCCGATGTGGCAATAACTACCCAAACCGACTCTGCCGATTCAACCGGAAACACAGAAGTATTAATGGCATCATTCGTTACTCCTGCACCTTTAGGAAGAACCTCAATTACCGCCGGGGAGTGGACGTTCAAAACATGGTGTTACTCGTCAAGTGCAACTGATGTAAACACTATCGTTATCCACGTATTCAAAATAAATACTGCCGGTACAAGAGCCGATTTATTCACGGTTACTACTGCCGATTTGGGAACTGTAACTTCGCTCTCACAAATATCATCAATTCAAGGTGCATTTACCATACTGGCTACTGACCGATTGGGGATAGCGTATTTTGCTAAATCCGACCGGGGTACAGGAAATTACCGAACCCTGTATATGACCCATAACGGAACTACGAACTACTCGTATGTGAAAACTCCGTTGTCGTTAGGTCATGCAAGTTTAGGACAGTTATTGTATGCAGATTCCGGTCATACCGGGTTCGCACCAATAGACTCACCTTCATTCACAGGCACTCCGGTATTACCGACTGGTACAACGGGAACTACTCAGGCAGTAGGAACGAATGATACCAAGATTGCGACTACCGCTTTCGTAATTGCTAATGCCGGAACTGGTGGTATAACCTGGAACAATGTCACCGGCACTACTCAGGCGGCCGCGGTGAATAGCGGATACGTTGCCAATAACGCGGGACTCGTAACGATTACCCTCCCGGCAACGGCTGCAGTGGGCCAGGGTGTGGCTATATCGGGGTCCGGCGCGGGCGGCTGGAAGCTCGCCCAAAATGCGTCTCAGCTTATCAATTTCCTTGCGGTTGTAACGACAACCGGGACTGGGGGATATATCGCATCGGCTACTCGGTATGATTGCATTGTAGTCAGATGCATTGTGGCAGATACCACATGGGTTGTTGAACAGGCCGTTGGCAACCTGGATGTGATCTAAAATGGTTAAACAAACAGTAATTGGGAAAGATGCGAGCAGCCTGGCCCCGCTTGTATCCCCGACATTCACCGGAGTACCGGCTGCTGATACTGCTGCTGTTGGTACGAATACAACTCAGTTAGCGACTACGGCATTTGTAAAGAACGCAACTGACAATTTGTGGCTTGAAACACCAATCGGAGTTAAATGGAAATCAGATGCTACCTCCCCGGCTCTTACGCAAATAGACGAATTGGGAAATACAATCGCGCTTACGGCAACAGAATGGTTGCAGCACCGTATCTTTGGCGGGCTGCGTAGATGCACCTTAGATTCAACCACCGGCGCAGTTAAACACTATTATGGCGATCCGGCGGTATCATTATCGGATTTCTATGACGGAACGGATGGTCAGGTAATGGTTGAAGTCCCGAAATTCTGGTATAAGGTATCGGTTTCGGGAGTGTATTTCAACTGGTGGGTATCTCCATCAGCAAGAAGAACCGGGTATAAAATCCACCCGATGTTCTTCTATGGGTCGGGGCTAACCGATGCAAAGGAATCCGGGACTGCAACCGGTGGGGCAGCGACAACCATTTCCAACTCAGCCGCACCATGGACTGCATCAGAACTTGTTGGAATGTATGTGTATATTGTTGCGGGAACGGGCATCGGGCAGCAACGAGTAATCCTGTCAAACACAACGACTGCAATAACAGTAGATCCGTGGACGACTAATCCGGACAACACTTCCAAATACGAGATCAGCAGACTGAAAAATTATGTGTATATTTCAGCGTTTGAGGGGTCGTTTGCAGCAGATCCATATAAACTGCAATCAATCGCCAATGTTGCACCGGGAGCTTCACAAACTCTGACAGTATTCAGAACGAGAGCGCAATTAAGAAATGCAGACCCAACAGCACGAGCTGCCGATGGGCAGGGGTGGCAACTGCTTGACGAAAATACCCGGAACGGATTTAATCTACTCTGTACTATCAGGGATGCGACATTAAACTCACAGGCAACATATCTTGGAGTTACAGATGCGGGAAATACGGCGTCTGTTAAAACCGGGTTTACTTCTGCCATCAATGTTGGAACGGGGTATGTTGATCTCGGAAATGCATCTGGTGAAGCTGCCGTGCAGGAAACTGCCGCCAAACGGCCATTCTCGCGGTTCGGTGTGGAGAACTGGTTTGGGAATATTTGGAAATGGGTTGATGGCATCCACATCGCAGCGCGGAGGCAATATATTGCCAGTCACGGATACCACGATACTACTGGTGCGCCATTTACAGCACACCCATATATTGATACAACTCTGGTAGGAGGTGCAACGGATGGTTATCAAATATCAGTATTAGATCCGACAGCAACCGCGTTCGACACGTTAATGGTGCCCAATTCTGTGTCGGGAGGTAGTTCTACAACCTATATCTGTGATTACTACTACTCAGCGGCAGATGTTGACCGCGCGCTGTTTTTCGGCGGCTGTTGGGATAATGCGGGTGATGCTGGCGGTTTCGATGTGAGGGCGAATTATGCGGCGCCGCTTTCCTATGTGACTATTGGTAGTCGTTTGGTTTTTAAATAAGGAGTATCACAATGACAAACTCAGACACAGAACCCGAAGTAATGTTCCTTGACTACGTGAAAGACGGGAAATGCCGATTGCTCGTACACTGGAACATCAAAGAAGTAACGAAAGAAGATCCGATGACCGGGCAACTCCGTACCAGTTGGGAGTACTCTGAGAGAGTAATTTGGTGGATACTCCCGCAGAAGTACGACACCCTGGAAGGGATCCGTGCATACCTTGTCACCGTACAAGACGAGATTGTGAATTGGGCGACAGCTACCGACAATGCGTTCGACGGGACTGATTGTAAGAGTTAGGATATTGAGGATATATGAAACCGAAGTTAGACCCAAAACCAACAGGCAGACCGATTGACTATTCACTCACGAAGATAATGGCAGCAAAGCCAGTACCTTCCGGGTATGTCCGTCCAGTAGCGTATAAGAATCTAAACGCGAAGAATACAGCACCGCGAGACCAAGATTTCCGGGGTACTTGTGTCGGGCAGAGTACAGCATATTGCTATGATATACTGTACATGACTTTAACAAAGGACTTACCGACACCGGCAGACATGGCGAACTTCAAGAAGAATATCGTTGATTCCGTTGGTACTACCCATGATGTCCTGTATCCTCAATCCTCAAGTGCAGAGTGTTTCTACCAGATGAGCCGGTACATTGGTCATGTAACATATCCTGCCGGTAGTGAAACCCGGTTCGCAGCGAGAGCATGGATTAACTACGGAATGAACCTTGAAAGCCAGTGGCACACGGATAAGAAAGGTACAATGGTCTGGATGTACCCTCCCGGTGCAAGAGTAACCGATGATGGAGGTATCTCTGCTATGGATGCTGCTACGTTTGCAACTCCGCATCGTGCCGAAGGATGGGCAATGGTAGGCGATGAGTATGGTAACGCATCATGGGATGAGATATGCGATGCCATTGCTCAGAAAGGATTTGTCCTTGCCGGGATACCAGTCTATGAAAACTACGGAGAGATGGCAGGTGGTAACGGGTTCTTCCCGGAGCCAAGAGGCGCAATCGCCGGATACCATGCCCTCTGTTTCTACGGGTACGACAGTGATTATCTCTACCTGATACACTCATGGGGCGACTGGTGTGGGCGGTTTGGTGGTATCTCAAAGAGTTACTTCAACAACACCATACAGGAAAGTGTGTACTTAACTGTACTGGACTCTCAGGATGTTTTAATAGCAAGGGGAATATATACCTCACTTACTATTAGCGCAGTAGATAAAATCACCAGAGCAGCCATTCCGGCAACCATCACTGTTAATGGTGTAGTTATCGGTAAAGCCCCTGTAAAGATAAGTACTGAACCCGGCAAGACTTATATAATGGAGGCTGCATATCCGGGATACGTTACACAAAAAAAGTCGGCTGATGGGAGTGTACAAGAGCAGGTCTTTGAACTCGACGCTGACCCTGTTCCACAATTAACGTGGTGGCAACGGTTTGTGATGTGGATTCTAAACTTATTTGGAGGAAAGTAACATGGATGTAAATTATATCGTATTGCTCATTACAGCAATCATAATGGCAGTAGTGTATGGAGTTGTCGGATACCTGCAAGCAAAGGCAAAGTCCGGTGCTGATTGGGAGTGGAGCAAATTCGCGGCGACTATTGTTTACTCAGTAGTTGTTGGGTTCGTAGCAGTATCAACGGGGTTGCTCACTCTTCAGAATGTTGATATGAATGTGATTGTAGCGGTTTGGGCAACGTATATCGGTTATCTTACTATGGCTCAGACACTACTGGATGCTATAATTGCGTTCATATTCAAACAGCCATTGGGCTTGGCAACAGCATTTGTTCGGAAGCGGTAGAAATGACAAAACCAGAGTTTACGGTTGAAGTTCTGGATGATGGTGTAGCACCATCCGTCGTTCTTTTTACTGATATGATTGGTAACGTAACTCTATGGGATTTCGGTGATGGGATACTGGGTACTTTCGATGAACCGAAGCAGAGGACTATTGTTCATACGTACAAGAAATCCGGTACGTTTCTGGTGAGGGCTACTGATGCAAAGACGAACGAACAGTCAGACCCGTACCTGCTCATCATCAAATCGGTTGCACCGGAACCGATACTCTCTTTATGGGAGAGGTTCATAATATGGCTGAAGAAACTATTTAGGAGATAACATGGATGCAAAATTAGCAACGTCAAGTGGACTAAAGACTGGTACAACTACGGCATCGTATGTTGTTGCAGCAAAGATTGACACCAGAGGGTGTGGGTATCAGGGCAAAACCCATTTTATCCTTACCAATACTGGTGATACAAACTCAATGTACTACAAGATAACCGGGTATCTTGGTAGTGAGAACGGTACTGCCATTGAACTCAGAGCAGAGACCAGTATAGCAGCAGCCGGGTCGGTGAACGATGTAACTTACATTGTAACTCCGTATGCTGCGGTAGTCTTTGAAGTCAAGAACAACGCCGGTGCAACCGGGTACAGCCTCGAATGGTGCTCGCTTTAGAGTCATCAGAGGGAACACCCATTTACTCTAAGTTTGTGGGGAGATAAACAATGACCGACAAACCAAAAGAAACATGGACGTATAATCCCTCTCCTTTACTGGAAAGTCCACGCAAAGTATCGGGAGTATTCCACAAAGCCGTTGTT
>Ga0315276_10004563_pt1 | contig 12716 bp, 12 predicted proteins | sample YL17G05_0_MG_FD_204542 | JGI IMG/M metagenome (GOLD analysis project Ga0315276, IMG submission 204542) | Sediment microbial communities from Yellowstone Lake, YNP, Wyoming, USA - YL17G05_0 | ecosystem: Environmental > Aquatic > Freshwater > Lake > Sediment | place: USA: Wyoming | collected... | reverse complement strand
TGCGATTTTAGGGCCCTGCGTCAGGTAGTCGCTCCTCAGAGCGTCCACCACGGCGGCGACGTCTTTGTCTGTGATGCATTGACGGCCGTAGGGGATGGGTCCGTGGGCTGGCAGAGGGTGGCCGGGCGACATGGTCGAACCCGAATGAAAAACAGTAAACAAAAAGTTGACGGGCACACTATCGAGAGTGTGGCCCTAAGGAGTATTTTTGCAGATTGAGAAAAAAAAAGTGCTTGTAAAAAATGCACCGCCCCCTGGCCCCTTCTTTGGCCCGCTCGAAACAATAAAATAAATGGCCTTTGTCCTTCCATGCAACAAAACGGTGCGTGTGGCTGGGAAAAAATCCCGCAAGCAAAAGGCATAATAAAAATAATTTAAAGTCAACCACTACTTGTAGTTGGCGTTGCAACACTCATCTGCGATCCCATCCATGATGCCGTCAACGATCAAACAGGTGGCGTTGTGCCTGACACTTTTGAGTCATGTTGCGGCCACATCGCATGCGTTTACAGATGACGTCTGTTTTGACGAGTCGAAACCTCCTTTTCTGAGCACGGACTTTCTGTCAAAGTACAGCGCCCTCCTGCCTGTTGAAGTCATGCACCGGTGGCTGTTCAACTCGGAAAACTATCACGACTGTCGCGCAGAGCAGGTGGAGCGCAGCCAACTGCGTCTCAACCCTGGCCTTCACTTGTTCACCGACCACACTGCCGTTGCGGCTACCAAACACGCGTCGATCGTGGTCATGCATCCCTCAATAGGCGTACACGATTACGCGAGCTCACTCGGAGCCAACGGCGACATGAACAACCTGTTTTGTGTTTCTGCATTTCGCGACGAATCAGACACACGCTACGTTGCTGCGCAGGGTGGCGCTAAAACGCAGACTTTAAATTTCAACGGAAAGTGGGACGGAAGTCACGTCAATCGCATCGGACAGTTTGACCTGCAACAGCAAACGTTTGTGGATGATGTGGGTGGTCCCCATCCGGACGACGAGGCTCGATGGATGACTGGTTCGGTGTATGGACCGGTTGGACACGGCAGCGCCGGCCCGAACGGGGAGCGTTTTGTGCACATTGTCGAGGACAAAGGGTACTACCCAAAGCTGTCGCTCAGTCGCAACCTGGCAAACTGGACAACTTACCGCCTGTGCAATCGCGAGGACTTTATGACGTGGCAATCCAAGGACTACAACATTACCAACGCCAACTTTTTGCTTGGACAGTCTGATTGCTGCATGTCCACGTACGAGATCAACGATGCTCTCTACCTTAGCTCTCGCGCGAGTGTCGTGAGTTCTCCTGAGCAAGAATCGAACTGGGGCGTCAGGTCGACGGGCGTCTTCAAAATCGACGTCACAAAAGGGTGCTTGCAACTGCATGCCGAGTCGTGGTGGTCGCTGGACGACTGCGTCACGCAGTGCTGGTCCAAGTTTCAGTGTCCCGGGCAGATCAAAGACGTCGACCACGGATTCAACTCGACACTTTACCGCGGCTGCCGCGGCAACGGCACCGACTTTGCGCAATGTTTCGGCGAAGCGCTGACCCCGCCCTGGAATGCGAGCTGTGTATCACAGTTCAAGCAAACTGCTACGTGCAGCCATCAGTGTCGTGGGCAAGTCTACGACAGCTTGGTGTCCCAGCTGGAGCCGGGCGTGTTCGTGGCAGCCATTCCTGAGTTTGGGGGCGACAATCGACTGATGCTGTCCACCAGTCGCAACGGCATACACTTTCGTCGACCTGTGACTGTAATGAAACGCGCTGGCAACCCATTTACCGTGCAAGAGCACGGCAGTCCGTCCCCAATTTTTCTAGATGGGCACCATTACCGCACATTTGTGCCTCAGAATGGCACCATCAGACTGTTATCTTGGCCGCGCTACAAGCTGTTTGGCATCAGGGGCCACGCAAACGGCAGACAAGATGGGGAAGTCGTTCTGAAAAATGTTGCAGCCGAGCGCATGTTCGTCATCCACACACCAGAACGCGGCCAAGATGGCAGCTGGTACATGCACGTTCGCGCATGCTCCAAAGCGACTGGAGTTTGCCAACATTCGCATCCGTCTTTGAATTCGTCGCGCTACGAGTTCAATGTGCCGACGCCGGTTCGTGTCACGATCAAATTTCGCGGAACTGCTTTGCATGGCGTTCAACTGAGCAACTAAGAAACAATGCTGGCGCGCACAGTTGATGACGGCAGGTGCACTTTGAGAACAACAATGGTTACGGTTTCTCTCTTCACAGTGCGCGGGGTCGAGCCGGCGATGAAGCGCGTCGCGTTTCAGGTCCATAGGATTGCATTGGATTGTACAAACTTGCAAATTCGAGCGCTGGTTTTACAGCCGCCTGCGCAACGAGTACAGCGCCAAAACCTACATAGTGGACACAGAAGACGGTCTGCCCGTTGGCGTGGGGCGTTTCGACAATGCGGGAGACGGCTCGGAAATCGGGATCGCCATCGTTGCCGCCCGCGGCCAGAGGGCGCAGGTTGGGCGCCCATGTGCTGATGGCTGCCATGTGCCGGCGTCTAGGCCCTGCTCGCCGCCCCCCCCTACGCCGCCCCCGCGTCTTTCCGCCCCGCGGTCTGCGTGCGCTCGGGCAGGACGCGGTGGTCCCGGGCACGGCCAACAGCCCTGGCGACGGCAGGGGGCGCCTCCTGTTGACCTGACGCGCGCGCGCGGCCTCTCAGTGGCCGCGCGACTTTATTTACAAACAGGCTGCGAACGATGCCGACGCCGGCGCGGCCGTCGGTCGTGCAAACGTAGCAAGCTTATCATGGGCGGGCGCGACCTGCACTGCGGCAGAGTCGACAATTGTCACCTTGCACAGTGGCGTCCCTAACCCTAAGGTCTCCTTCAGCGACCTTGAGCTCAAGGTCGCTCAAGGTCGGCGGCGAGCGGGCGGGCGGGCGTTGGCCGCCTCTGCCGACGCGCTGCAGCGCGGCCCGGGCGAGCAGCGACCGCACCCCGTTCCGCCCACGAGGCAGTGGCCCGGTCATCGCAGTCCCGACTACTGGACTGCTGGAGCAGAACGCGTCCGTCAAGGACGCGTCTCAGGCGCAGCCCAACTCCAGCCGCCGTGACCCTATCCCTAACCCTAAGACCCGAGCATCTTCATTCCTATCGAGACGCTCCAAACCCGAGAGAATCCATCGTTCACGTGTTGCGGAAACGCGAACAGTGAGTTGTGGCGCCCAGAAGATGGGAGAATGCGTGGAGGCGTCGCGCGTTGCAAACGGACACACATCGCCCTCGCTCACGAGGTGGCAGAAGTAAAACGCGATCGGCCTCCGCATGGCACGATTTACACGGCCGAGAGAAAAATAAATAGTTCAAGCACTGCGGCGTTTGGCAGTTGAAAAATTCAGTACCATCCAGAATTGCCGTCGAAATCCGCGCTTTTATCAAACACGTTCCATGAACACGCAGCTTCAGCATTGCCCAGTGCCAACCACCTGACGTACGGCACGCTGCCAGCCCAGGCAGCCGTCCACCCGAATCCGCTGCGCGACATGAGCAGCACATCCACTTGGGTCATGGCCGTCCAGTCAACAAATGTTTTCAGCCAGGGATCGTTGCCGCCGTCGGCGATGCTACGGACAGAATCGGGCACTGGTCGGTCGGTGTGCAACACCTCTCCCGTGAACTCAAAAACAGGGGTTGAAGAGTCCGCAAAGAAGCTTTTGAACATCAATGCCGCCGCGGCCGAGTCGGCCGTCAAAAAGATGGCGCAGTACGGCCTGCACAGGCGGCGCGCCTCCTCGGCAAAGCAGCGCACGTCTTCGATCGAATGCTTCGTCTCGCTGTCGATCCAATTTTCGCCGAGCCCGCCAGTCCGGATTTGGACGCCGATGGTGGAGTGAAACGGGCGCTTCGACGCGCGTTTTCCAAGAGAGATGGCGGTATCCAGGTCTCGATGAAGGACTCGATTGACGGCATGCTGGACCGGCGCCGTCACCGAAGGCAGCAGCACCTGCATGCTCAGAACAAACAGATCGTGAAAGCTGAGGCCGGCCAGCCCATAGTATTCTGCGGCGAGCCTTACGACGGGCGAACGCACCAAATGCAACCATTGGTACGCGTTTGTGTGCAGGACAAATGGGTCGCTCATGTCGCGGATGCGCTCGATGTTGGATGCGTCCTTGAAAAAGTCGAACCGGTCGACAGCTTCGATGACAGGCATCTGAGATCGAACCTCCCTGGGCAATGTCACCATGCGTAATTGCGCGTTGAAGTAATCCGTAAGGTTGAAGCCGTGCGGCCAGTGCACGCGAAACCTCTTCGCCGTCAGCAAAGCCGCATGGTGCGCCATGACCATGCCTCGCAGTTGGTCGCCCCAGCCTCCAGCCGGTTCGAATATGAGTTCGACATCTGTGGCGCACTGCGGACCCGCGTCGCCGTCGGGGAGGTCGGTGCGATGAATGTGCGCAGCTTGGGAACCAAAGTGTTCGCCGATGTGAAATGTGTGCATGCTGTGAGCCAGCTTGTCGCGACAACGAGAAAGGGACATGCTGCCGCACGCGCCTTGTGCTGCGAACAACAGGAAAATAGCATTGACCGCACATCGCTTTGCAAGCGGCAGCGCACCCACATGTGTGCGGGGGCGCGCTCTCGATGCCTGCGACACGGGGGACGATTGTTGTTGCGCCAAAACGTTTGCTGACGCGTTGCGTCTTATAGCGCCTTGCGCATACATGCGACGCGCGACAGCGCGCTGTGCCGATTTTGTGCCGATCAATCGCTCGCGACGTTTTTTGCAGGTTGCAAAATCCTTGCAAACTTACTTTATTTATTGTCGAGGACCCACTTTTGCGACGCAGCCTCCTTTTGCGCGCACAATTTTTCCAACCAAGCTTACGTGGCATCGCATGTGTGTAATGACATGTTGACATCATGCTCCTGGTAAGCCTGTTGCTGCGTTTGACGTTGCGCGCAGGCGCCACGGCGTCGACTAAGCCGTCGTCGCAACTTCCAACTCCACGTTTACAATTACAAAAGCCGAGCGCTCCTCTTTTACTCTACATACCGTTCCACGTTTCGGAAAACGCAAGCGCCCTGCAGGATTTTGCTGATTGCACGTTTGACAAGCACCCGTGGCAGTCGACCATCAACAAGACGAAATTCAACGTCTTGCTCGCAATCAGCGGGCTTGCGTCCGACGGTCGCGAAAGGGAGCTACAAGCAATTCTGAAACGGGCTGTTTCCCGTTTGCGACCGCAGCCGCACGTGTTTGTGGATTTTGTGCATTTACAGTCAGATCGTTACGTTGCCGTCATCGACGAGAAACGAAAAGACGCCGACTGGGTGGGCGGACCGAACACCGCTTTTTACGATGCATTTTTGGACGGCCAAATACACGCAAAGTATACTAAGCATTATGCTTTCGTGCAGCAAATGGAGACCGACGTGTGCACTTTGCAAAGAGGATGGCTGGACCACTTGCTGGACCCAATGACAAATTCGAACACGTTGGTCAGCGGGGCCACAATCACGAGCGACTGCGTCTACTCCAAGGGCAACCACCATTGCGAGTCGGTTTACAAATTAAATCCGGATTTGCGACTCCACATAAATGGGAACGCCATGTACCGCATTGGACCAGAGCTGAAGACCGTCCTCAATGCAGCGAAAATGGCTTACGGCAACAGGGAACCGTTCGACCTGGCTCTATATTGGATGATGCGGGATCAAAAGTGGAGGGTGAGTCTTTCATCGCGCCCAGGCAATGAATGAGTGCGCTCGGGGGAGCGGACGTCGTCGCCAGCCACTGACGCGCCGGTGTCTGCCCTCTCACCCAGAAACGACTTCACGCCAATCCGCGGTTTTACAATGTCGCCACCCTCGTCGACGCAGGCTGGATGATGGAGCCCGAGTACTACGGACGCTCGATTTCGATCGTGCACGCGCCCCGCCGGTTGCGGTCTTGCCCGATTGGAGCCGTGGCCATACGAGGCCGCCTTGGCATGCCTCTGACGCTGGTGGTTGTTGATGGGGACGTGCCGACACATGTGCCCTTCCAAAAATCTTTCGACGACAATGAGGTGTCGACCGCCTTTGTGGCCTTGAACGAAGCGGCGTATGTGTCCGTCTCGAAACTTTTTCCTCTGCGAGTTATTCCCGCGTTCGCTAAAGAACGACCCGACGTTGCGCGCATTTTGAACATCGACGACGAGCATGCCGTGCCATCGTCCGCTGTCAGCGTCAAATCTTGCACGGAGTGGCTGGCGGTCGAGTCCGCTGCCGCAAGACTGGTGCACACAGTAGCAGAGCTGCTGCACATGGGTTACGCTCCGTTCGTCGTCCCCGTCAATTCATTTGCGATCATAAATTATGACATGGCCCTAAAGAGGCTCCCATCGAGCGCTATCTACACCATTCGCGACCCGCCAGACAGTTTGTCGCCCGCCTCAATTTTCAACAGCGTCACCTACTTTCCGTTGTCCGAACGCGTCGCTGACGCCACCACGGCTTGGGCGAGGATATTGCTGGTCGACAAGTCGACTTCTTTCACCGTCGCAGAGCGACTGTGCGGGCTTGAACGGACGTGCAATCAATCGGTGGGCATCTGTCGGCTGCCTCGCGACACGTTTGCAGAAGGTGGAGTCAACGTGCACCTGTCGTATCCGTTGAAGCTCGATCATCGCGCCATGTTTGCCGCATCCAGTCACCAGGGTGGTCGCGGGTCGTACGACATGATGCAAGCGGGTGCCATGAGGAACAATGCCAAACTGCAGTGCGCCAACTACACCATGCCGTTTCGGCGATCCATCAGCACGGCTGCAGTCGACTTTGCCGCCGTCATCCGCAAACTGCACGCCGCGTCCGTTTTTGTGGCGGATCATGCCATCGACTGCGTCGTGTTGCCGAGCTTTTCGCACAATGGCGCCTCCAAAGCGACGATGTTTGCCGTGTTTGCATTTGAGGCCGTGTCCAGAGCTTTTGGAAAGGCACGTTTTGCGGCATCGCTGCGCGATATCGACACGCGCAACGCAACGTACGTTGCTGTGAGCGCCGCGCACGGACGCAAAAAGACTGACGCCGCAAGCAACTGCTTCAACAGTTGCGACGCTCGCGCTCTGCATAGTTGTCCGTGCCTGGATGACAGGTTGCGCGCGATTCTGCATTTTGCACGCGGCCAACTGACGCCGAAGTTCGCGTGCTCGGCGGACGGTGGTGTGGAACGCAAAATAGGCACGCGAGGCGTTGGATTGACCCGTGACATATTGCGATCGAAATCGATCAAGGTAATTCGGACGAGGGGGCGGGTGGGGGCACACACAAGCTCGATGTCTTGGCAATGCTGAGTAAAGCGCGAAGCGCGACGGTTTCATGCGGATCGGCACGGGGCAATCACCGACGCGCTCAACCGTGCCCGACTTTCGCAGACGTTTGCTACGGGCAAATGGCGGTATGCAACGTTTGGTGATGCCTCCATCTTTACGTTGACGCGATTGCGATTCGCTTTTGCGCGGATGCATGGCGGCGCAAGACCACCGCTGGCGCTGCAGGAGCTGGCCGCTGCGGACGACCCCATTATGGACGACGCGTGGTCCGCTGTTGTGGAAAACGCCATCTGCGCGGCAGCAAATGCAAATGAGGTCGCCGTTTTCAAAGCTCCCGCGCCTCATGCTCCTATCGTCGAGAGTGAAATATTAAGCGACACGCTGTCGCGTCCTCATCTGGCCACATCGTGGCGCATATTTTGGGACTGGCTCGGGCGGCCAGACAGGCCCAAGCTTCAGGGGCCATTTCTCAGCATGAATTGGCACGTCGCCAACTTGACTTGCCTAGAATGGGCGCGCGCGACAAAAGACCTCGTTATCCTTGGTCGCGCATGGAAGATGCGCTTGGTGTTTGCGCCGCCGCTTCGAGATGAATGCTGGTCGAAATTAAACGTGGAAAGACTACACAAGGAGCTTCCTTTCATGATGCCTGCCATGTCAGTTGCCTGGCTGCAGCCTCGGCTTCTTGAAGGGCTCAACCTGGGCGCAGGCGTGAGCAGCGCTTTCGCAGAGCGCGTTGTTGACGATCTACAGCGACAGCAACCTGGATTGGTTCCGAACCAGGCCTCTTTTTCCAACCTGCGCGCCCGCATGGACAACATCAACTTGTGGCATGCAACCGCAAACGAGGACGTGGGAGGCGTCGTTCGCAGCTTAGGTAACCGAGATTGGGTTGTCCTGCGGGGCACCGCGGCGAGCCTGCGCTTGCTTGCACGCCAATGGCAAGTCAAGGTCGACGCGCCATCAGCAAAATCCATCACGCATGCATTCGCAGAGCACGCAGCGTGCTGCGATGACCCGTTTTGAAGTTACGCTCCTGGTGGGTTTTGTCAGTCTGGTCAGGGTTGCATTAAATGATCAAAACGCTTGGGTAACTCGACATCGCAAGACCACACACACACACACCCGCTCCCTCCTCCCACCCTACCCCATTGCCTGCCACGAATCATGTGGAGACTGATATGCTGTCTTCACAGCTACATATGCGCCCCAAGCGGCGAGAAAAGGTGGACACGGAGTTTGCGGTTGAAGCTGGCGTCCCCGCTCAAGCTGGCGCAGCCGCAGACGGACGGAGTTGGGAGCAGTGTTGCAAAAAAGGTGTCCAGTGCGGGGACTGGGGGCGTGAATGCTCTGCAGGAGCACGCGGCTTGAAGGAAAAGGAGAGGAGGGTTTGGAGCGAGCAATCGAGAGAGGAACGCCACGGTGTAAATAGTGTGAAAACAAAAAGTGTGCACATGCCTCTCGTTTCATTTACATTGTTGAGGGCTATGGAAACGGCGGTCGACATGGCAACGGATTGAAAACGGTCAACTCTTGGGATCGCAGAATAGACACAGTGCAGGAGGATGCGCCTGCGGTCCAGGTGTGGGGCTTGGAGCGGCGTTTGTTTCGGATTCCCTGAGAATGGTCTGGTTCGCACACCCAGCCAACAGGTCACCCGCAGGCACCAGCAGTTAGTTGTCATCGTCAAAGTCCCACACCGTGGTGGCGCCGTGCAGGATGGCGTAGAGATGGCCCACATTTTTGCGGCCGAATTGATTCCACGGTAGACAAAGTCTGGCAACAAAGTCGGACGCGGTTGCCAAGGCCTCCTAGTTGTCCACGCTCATATGAATGGAAGCGCACGGCCATCCACGGGGTAGGCGGGCGGCCCTCTTTGTCCACCAAAATGATTTGTATGACGCCTTTTGCTTGCGGGAATTTTTCCCCCGCCGCACCCACCGTTTCATGAAGCCGGTCCCATGCTGTACAGTCGGCAGGCGCGTGGCAATAATATATGCAAGTCTACGCTTGGCGAGACCAGTCCACAGTCGACTTCAAACGTGGAGCCGCTAGCGTCGTCGGTGGCGACTCGTGTCGTGCGACACGGCTGCTTCCCGTACGCCAACAACTTGACGCCGTCAAAGCATGACCCGGTCTTGCCATGAGACCCACTCGAAATGCGGACCCGGCGAGTTGGTGGAAGAATCATGTTTGACATGACAAGTGTGCTTGTCCGGGAAGGCTTCTCTCCAACCTGAAAAAATGAAAAGTAGGAAGCATTCCAAGTGTGTAAGTACACGGCGCACGTGTCGCTGACGTCTTTGGGGGCGCCCACTGACGCCAGCAACAGGGCGTCTCCCAACTCGACGACCTGAGACGTCACAGGATGCCCGTATGTCCCTACGACGTCGTGCATGGACGCCGCTTTCACGTCGAAGCAGCCAGGGTTCCAGGCAAACGACTTGCTGAGGCGACAGAGCGCAAGCGGACTGGACGCGGTCCGGTTGCGTTGTTGATCGTGTCCTTGTGTGGTGGCATTGTACGATGTGAGCCCAGCTACACCGTACCACTGTCCGTTGACCAAACTTATGGCAGACATGTATATTTGATTCTTAGAGCGACACCTGTGCGCACACAGCAGACCGTCCGCAAACTGGCTCCTCTTGCGTTGCAAGCAGTCGTCACCGTCGTCGCCTGACAGTGCGCCCTTGACGCACTCGCTGTACAGAGTTTCATTGATGGTGCCACCAACCCCGCTGGGCAAACAATGCAACAGGGACGACGCGTTGAGTGCCAGGTCTTGCTTGCAGGTCCGATTCAGTTGATCGACGCACGCCGAGATGCAGCCGTCCGGCGACAACCAGTCCACCAAGTCTGACCGGGTCACCGACGGCGTACTCGTAAAGTTGTACAGACCAATGGACCTGTAACCGTGTCCACTGACGTCGAGCGGCACGTATGGCACGTTGAACCGCGCACTCATCAGCAGGCTTCCGTTTGAACGAAACAGAGACCCGATGTTTTCGCCACCCACCCGGTACGAGGGAGACGGCCGTTTGTCCGTGTAGTTGGCGCCGTCTCGTGAGTACAGGTCGACGTCGTAGTCGTTCCAGCCCATGTTGCCGGCAGCCAAATTGTCGCCCACCAAAAACGCGGCGCTTGGCGCGTGATTGTTGATGGCGTGAAGCCCTGGCGCGTCCCCAATCGACAGGCTAATCGATCGATTTTGGAGCTTTTCGTCGGAGCGCCAAACATGGCAAAAGTGACGCTGTCAGGGTCGGTGCTCAGCAAGGTGGCTGACGTAATGACCGAACTGATGGACTCGTTGGCCACACTGCTTGCTCGCATCATGCACGTCGTGATCGGTGGCTCGTACCGCAGGTCCAGATTGTGCTGAGCCCCAAGCGGCATGAGGTCGTGTGCAAACAGAGTACGATCGATGCGTATTCCCGTGTGCCGAACGTCCTCTGCCCACCTTTTGCTGTTATACCTGAACGACTGACGAAGCAGAAGCAGCAGAGCGTTGTTGACCGTGCAGCTGGCGTCGTCGCCAACAATTCGGACGCCGTCAGTCACAAAAATATCGCTGCAGTTTTTATCGTAGATGCTTTGTCGCCAGTGCGGCGACGTGTACCCATTGTTGGAGATGGGTGCGCTGAGGCAGTATGGTGCCAGCATGACGCTGAAGAAGAGTGCGCGACGCATGATTACAGCGGTGCGCGCAGTCTTGACACGCTCGACTGACGCGGTGCTCCCACCCAACGGCTTTTAATATTCAGATTTAGTGCTCGAAAAAACAAATTGCCATCGATGAAAACGTTTTCTCTGCTCCATACCACAATACGCACCGGTCACCGTCCCATCATGTCGCCTCCAACAGAGCCCCAACCCGCTCGCGACCCCATCCCCTACGGCCGTCAATGCATCACAGACAAAGACGTCGCCGCCGTGGTGGACGCTCTGAGGAGCGACTACCTGACGCAGGGCCCTAAAATCGCAGAGCTCGAGCAAGCGTTTGCCACCTACGTGGGGTCGGCCCACGCCGTCGCCGTGGCTAACGGCACAGCTGCCCTGCACCTGTGCGCCCTGGCGCTGGATGTGGGCCCCGGCACCCAAGTCATCACATCCCCCATCACGTTTGCAGCGTCCGCCAACTGCGTGCGCTACTGCGGGGGCGACGTCTGGTTTGCGGACATTGACCCGGTCACGTACACGCTGGACCTGCAGGCCACGCGGCGCCTGCTGGAATCCAAACCGAAAGGTTTCTTCAAAGGCATCATCCCCGTCGACTTTGCGGGGCTTCCCGTCAACATGGAGGCATTTCGCGTGCTGGCCGACGAGTTTGGGTGCTGGCTGATTGAGGACGCGTGCCACGCGCCGGGCGCCGCCTTTGTCGACTCCAAGGGGGACGCCGTGTCGAGCGGCAGTGGGCGCTACGCCGATCTGGCCATCTTTTCGTTCCACCCCGTCAAACACATCGCCGCGGGCGAGGGCGGCATGGTGACCACCAACAATGAGCACATGTACAAGCGGCTGCTCCTGCTGAGAACGCACGGCATCACAAAGGACGGCGACCTGCTGTCCGCCAACCACGGTGGCTGGTACTATGAGATGGTGGACCTGGGTTACAACTACAGGCTGACCGACATGCAGGCGGCTCTGGCGACGAGCCAGCTGACTCGCGCGGACGCAGGGGTGCACCGCCGCCGCCAGCTGGCCGACCGGTATACCAAAGCGTTCCGTGGCACGCCCATCAAAACGCCGGCCACTCCCCACGGCCACAACCACGCGTGGCACCTGTACGTGATTCGGACACATCGCAGGAAAGCGTTCTACGACTTTATGAAGATCAAAAACGTGTTTTGCCAGGTGCACTACATTCCTGTCCACACCATGCCCTACTACCAGCGGCTGGGCCACAAGCAGGGAGACCACCCGCACGCCGAAGCGTACTACGAGACGTGCCTGAGCCTGCCCATGTACCCGTCGTTGACCAACGAGCAGCAAGACTATGTGGTGGGGTGCGTGTTGGAGTTTCTGGGGGCGTCGTAGGTAGAGAGCGAAAAAAACATTGGGCGGTTCTTTGATTACAGGATTCGCTTTGAATCGGAGGCTGTAATCGCATTGTTGCCAACTGTTTTAGTGCCTACTCGTATTTATGCATGCCGAATTAAGAGGCAAGAACGGCGTCGTTGCGCGTCATGAGTGGAATGCCGTCGATGCTGGCGTACGCAACACCAGTTGCGGGCGAAAACACGACGTCGCCCTTGCGGACCAGTTGAGTGTGTGTCAGAGGGCAGCACCAAACGATGGGGCCGGCAGCGTCGCGTTTACGGTCGCCCCCTGGCCTTCTTCATCACAATGACGCCGCTTGGGTTGAGAGGGTTGACGCGGCCCAGCGGGCCCAACAGACGGTACTCATCAATTATGCAGTCAAGCGTTTCCGCCGT
>Ga0315276_10004562_pt1 | contig 12718 bp, 9 predicted proteins | sample YL17G05_0_MG_FD_204542 | JGI IMG/M metagenome (GOLD analysis project Ga0315276, IMG submission 204542) | Sediment microbial communities from Yellowstone Lake, YNP, Wyoming, USA - YL17G05_0 | ecosystem: Environmental > Aquatic > Freshwater > Lake > Sediment | place: USA: Wyoming | collected... | reverse complement strand
TCTCTCCTGTCCCTCATCACTGCCTCAGAACGTGTGAGGTCCCTGAGGTTTCCTAGCCCCGTGGCGAAGGAGCTTACCGTAAAGGCGGCCCGGTTACTGAAGAGTATCTCCTGGGATGCGAAGCTGAAGAGAAGTGGCCAGGTCATTCTGAACAGGACGCATCAAGACATTGAAACGGGAATTAAGAAGTTCTCCGACGGGCTTGAGAATCTGGACGCGGGTACACTTTCCCTTATGGCGGCTGAACTGCTTCTGCTCCGCGACGGGCTGGAACGCCAGTTCCAGTGGTTTTCGAACAATGCCACCGGAAGCATCGTGCCCGGTCTTGAGAAATCGTACCCTTCCGACGAGCAGATCCGTGAACTTCTTCCTGATCTTGATGAATACTCTGAGGGTCTCTGCACGGAAATCAGCACAGGGTCGAAGGCATCATGGATATGGACCAATCGGGCTGAGTGCCTTTCCAGCGCCAGGTTTTCACAGTACGCGATGGGCCTTTCGACGGACCCGGAGCGCGACAGATCCCATATTAACCAGTGTGAAATCTGCGGCAGGGTCATGGGAACGATTGATATCCCCGGGCTGGGGAAAGGGGAAGGGGAACTTCACGGGCACCCTGATTTTGACACGCTGGAGAAATTCCAGACCGGGGAGATTTCCGGTAAGGAAAGAGGAGACCTGGAGGCGCACATCCACCTTTGCAGCCGGTGCAGCGGATTACTCAGTGGTATAGCCGCCGCGGAGGAAGATCGGAATGTCGTTGTCCTGAATCGGAAAAAAGTTCCCGGGCAGAAGGCCCGGACAGATAAAGAGGGGGCAGGCCGTCCGAGGCAACAGGGTGTGGACATGCTGAATTTACCTTCTGAATACCAGAGCAAGGACTACAGCGAGTCGAACATCGACTCCATACCGATGCAACCTTTCAGCCCTTCAGTTTGGAAAAGCTTGTTTCATGCCGACCTGGCCGCGGCCCATCCGGCTATCCCGTCCATGAAGGAAATCGTCCCCCCGCACTGGACACTCTGGGACGACAAGGGATTCCGCGTAGACCTGTTCCGGCAGGGGAGACGATATGTCTTCGCCGTATTTTCAAAGAAGAAAGGGAAAGTATCGGTCGAAGGCAGGGATGTTTCCGGGAAGGCAGTCGTCTTGGAAACAAGCAGAATGGGAAATGAAACGACCTTCTCCTTCAGTCCGCAGTCACACAGGTTCCCTCTGTCGTTCAGAATCCGCGCCGGCGGATCTGAAAATACATTCATCATCAGGGAATGACTATCGACAGTCATTCATGGCTTCTGCTGGACGCTAACCTTCGTCTGGGAAACCGTGTCCAGGCTCTGGTACTGCTCGATCTCGTCTGTCGGGATTTCCCGGAAGAATCCTTCGAGTGGTACCGCCTTGCCCGTCTTGCTTCCGACCTGCTCTCCGAGCTTTCCTCCATTTATCCCGGTGACGCGCTGCGACGGCACCTCACTGATATCGGGCTTACGGAGAAATGGTTTGAGACATTGATTCGGGGGAAGGGTGTCGGTAAAGCCCAGGACGGCCTGCGTCCCGGAAAAGCGTGGATACCTCTGTTCCATGGTGAGAGCGGTCAGGGGTGTATCGCCCTTCTGACGATAGAGGAGGGGGTGAACCGATACATCGCACCCGAAACGGTGGAGGCTATCAGATGTGCCCACCGGAGCGTGAATCGTTTCCTGTCGAAATCGGAAGACGCTGCCGTTCTGATACCTGAGGACCGGTGGACAGTCAGGATCACGGACCTGCGCGGTCTTCCCGTTCACCGCAGCCACCTTGCAGGAAGTTCGCTGGCACTGCCACTGGCGCTTGCCATGGTGTCCTGGGTCACGCGGGATCCGATATCTCCCGGCGTCGTGGCAACAGGCGGCTTGTCCAACGACGGGAAGATCTTCCCTGTGGGGCACGTCCGCGAGAAATGGTCTGCGGCAAGGCATGAAGTTCCGGGCCTCCGCGCGTTTATTGTTCCCGAGGGGTTGGATGGCCTTGACTCCGGGGAATCCCGGATATTCCGGTGTGCGGACCTGGCAGATGCGGTTTCCCTTGCATTCGGGCCGGAATTCCGCCCGTTCCTCAGGTGCGGGATCGATGTGCAGCACCTCGTTGACTCGGCACGAGCTCTCTACAGGAATGGGAAATATGGCATGGTGGACGATCTTGTATCCGGGGTTTGGCTTCCCCGGAAGACCGTCTCGGATTATCCCGCTCAGCAGTGGGAGCTGGCCGGCATGAAGGCAGCCTCCCTCGCACACCTTGGGAAGACCGTAGAAGCCCTGGCAACGTTTACCGCAGCCCGGAAGTCCGGCGAACCGCTGTTCCGGGCAGGCAGGATCCAGAAGGACCAATGGTTCGCATTCCTCAACCGGCACGCCAGCACGATGACCGCGGACTTCCGGCTGGTGGAGGCCGGGGCTGTTCTCAGGGAAGTGCTGCGTCGTTCCGGACGGACGGGCTACCGTGTGGCGGAAGGGAAGCTGCACGGCACCCTGGGGCAACTGCTGATGTATACCGGGAAGCACAGAGAGGCTGAGAGGCACCTGAGGGCAGCGCTGGACGCCGCCGAGAAGGCGGAACGCCCGAGGAACCTGTGCTACCTGGGTCACCTGGAGGCGAAGCGGGGCAACCTGAACGATGCCCGAAGACTTTTCCTGAAGGCGGAAAGAGCCAACCGGGTGGAAAAAGATCCTTCCCAGACGATTCAGAACCTGCTGTTCATACACTCCGGCATGGCGTCGACTCTGGCTTATGAAGGGAAGTGGCCGGAGGCAGAAAAGGAGGCGCAGGAGGGCCTTGCGGTGTCCCGGGAGAGACAGGAGCGGTACGGGCAGGAGACGTACCACCCTGAGGTGCTCCTGCAGCGGATCCTGTTCCTCTCCGCCCTGCATGGCGGGCGCAGTGAAGAGGCCCGGTTACTGCTCAACTTCACAATTGATCTCGGGGGCAGGTCCGGCAGCTTCATCATCCGGCTGCTTTCGACGGTTGCAGCCCTCGATGCGGCTGAATATCAGATCAACAACCCCGGCGCATTATCCGGCTTGAAACCTGGAGCCCTGACCTCGTCATTTCTCGCCGCCGTCGTCGATAACCTGTGCGCGCGCAGGTGGTTCAGTGAGGAAATACGCGCTCTCAGGCGATTCGTCCGTTCCCCTGAAAGGAACCGGAGGCAGGGGGTCCTCGCAATTGCATCGGTCCGTAACAGGATGCCCTACCTCTAAAATCACACTACGGGCGGAGACAGAGGATGCAGGTCCACCTGATTCGTTCAAGCGATGTCCCCACCAGCCTGTTCAACAGCATCTACGATCTTCTTGTCCGGCATGATGGCCCCATCCGGTTCCACAGGGGAACAACGGAGTACTCCCTCCCCGGGGATGTCCAGAACTGGGAGAGGCTGTTCGGATGCTGCGAGGCGTATCGGGCGGGTTCCGGGGCAGCCGCAACGGATTACGTGATCCTTCTCACTTCAAAGCAGAACGAAAAAAACTGGTTCAGCGCCAGTCAGCTCGGGCATGCGTACAACTCCTTTGTCTCCACGGGCGGCTGGGAGAGCCTCATCACGTTCCCTTCTCAGTACGCCGCGGCATACCTGATCGTTGCCAACGTGCTCCGCTGCCACATGTTCCGGAGCGAGGAGGAGATGCTTGCAAACACCCACGAGCCGCCGGTCGGCTGCGTAAACGACATGAACGTATGGAAACCCGATATCGTGTACAAGTTCCGCACCGCGGATATCTGCAGCGACTGCTGGGAGAGGCTTGGGGAGCGTGGTGCCGACCGGAATGCCGTCAGCCAGCTGGTTGAAACTATGGAGGGCCTGCGGAAGGGAATGCTCTTCCGCCCGGGGGTCGACCGTGCGCACCTGGAACCTGACATGGGTGAACTCCCTTTTCCGGTCGCCATTACGAAGCGGCGGCTTCAGGGGTGCGGGGAGCCTCTTCGCAAGTTCCTGTTTCTGCTGGATCACTTCGACTCGATGGTCCGGACAACCGTTCTTCTCCTCGGGCAGATAGCATACGGGGATGAGCTCGGTCAATTCCTGGTGGATCACCAGCTTTCAGAACGCCCGGCACTGGGGAACTGGGTTAACGCGCTCCGTGACATGACCGGGCGGCTCGGTGAGGGCGGTGGTGAGTGGGGGCTCACCGGGGATCTGATGGACCGCGTTCAGAGTGTCGCCGGGATTGCAGGGGAAGAGCGCGTAGTGTTCCTGAGGAACGAGTACAGGGCCCATGGTTATACCCATCTCCGGGACGACAGCTACCAGGAGCGCTTTCTCAGGTATTCGCCCGTGGTCGATGGGATCGAACGCCTGCTTTCCCCCGTGCTCGTGCGACTGAAGTGTTACTACGTGGTCTCATCGGGCAGGGAGAGCAGAAACAGATTCGCGGTCGTCTGCCTCCCCCTCATGGGGAACCACCCGGATTTCATGGAGAGGACACTGGCGGTTGAAACCGCGGCGCTTGATGATGTGCCGATCGAAAGGCGGGTGTACGTCGTGACCGGGGGAAAATGGCACGACCTCCAAGGCCGCATCACCTACATTCGCTGCCCGGAATGCCAGCACGACAGGGTGCTGATCATGGATGGCCGGCTTTACCTCGATCCATACGCTGGCCACCGCGTAAGACTCGGGTAATGCGCGAAAACACAGCGTTACCAGACCCTCCTTAACCCGCTCCCTGTAAGAAACCTCCTTCATCCACAGTCTGTCATGCAGGAACAGCATTGTTCTGAAGGAGGGCACTATGGCTGCAACTGATACCAGGGCAACCTGGTCTCTGGAGGTGCACGACGGCCACCTGATTGCAGACATCGGCGGGACCCGGGCACTGATAGATACGGGATCCCCGGTCAGTTTCGGGAGAGGGGGTCCGCTGGCCATCCCCGGCAGGAAACACACCCTCAAGCCGGCGCTCGGGTCCATCACGGCAGATCAGATCGGGGGATTTATCGGGACCCCTGTCGACTGCCTGGTGGGCGGTGACATTTTTCATGGGAGGGTCCTCACATTGGACTTCCGGGGGATGGAGATGATTGTGGAACCCCGTGGATTTTCCGACGGCGGGGTACGCGTGCCCATGAGGACGTTCCTCAACGTGCCGGTTGTCCCTTTCGAAATGCGGGGCGGTGTTTACCAGGCGTTCCTGGACACGGGTGCGAAGGTCAGTTTTTTCGATCCCGTGCTGTTTGCAGGTTTGGAACCGGTGGGGGTCCTGGATGACTTCTTCCCGACCATGGGGCCGTTCCGTACCGACCTGTACAGGGTCACCCTGAGTTTCGGTGGGGTGGCATTCAATCTCACCGCAGGAAAACTTCCGGAACAGATCCGAACTGCAGTTTCTGCTTCCGGGGTTCCGAACATCCTCGGGACGGATGTAATGAGACAGCTCGGGCGGATCACCTTCGATTACCGGAACAGGGAAATCGTCCTGTAAGAAACCTGCTTGGCCGTCCGTCCTCTGTAGTGAATCTGGCAGCCCACGATGCCGCGAATACGCCCCGACAGGGGAAGAGGAGGGCACAATGCCCGGAACAAACGTTCATATACTTACCGACCTGAAAATCGGGGAACCAAGGGTTGCGCTGAACCTCACTGTCGTGCCGTTGTCCGGGAATCCCGCTGCCGCGCTTCCCTACCTCCTGATCGACGAAGCGCTGGAGAAGAAAGAGGTGCTGATCGAGGAGATCAGCGAAGGCGGCTCGGTCCCGGAACTACGGCTCACCAGTTTTTCCGATCGGACGGTGCTGATCGTAGACGGTACGGAACTGGTGGGTGCCAAACAGAACCGGATCGTGAACGCCTCCATCCTGATCCCTCCGAAGTCGGTCACGAAAATCCCTGTCTCCTGCGTGGAACAGGGGAGGTGGCGGTATCGGACGCGGGAGTTTCAAGGGAGCAGATTCCACGCGGCGCATCGGCTCCGCAAAATCTCCGTGGAACACCAGAAAGTGTCGCTCAAGGAGAAGCGCGGGTACGCGTCGGACCAGGGGATGATCTGGGCCGCTGTTGGCGACATTGCGAGCAAGGTCGGGGCACACTCCCCGACCGGCGCCATGAACGATCTCTATGAACAGAAAGAAAAGACGATCGACGGATACCTCGGGAAGATCGCCCTTGAGGGTTGGGAGACGGGGGCTGCCTTTTTCATCGGAAGGAAGCTGGAGAGCCTGGAGCTCTTCGACCGTGCAGCGACCTTTACCGGACTCTTCCGGAAACTCCTCTCGGGGGTTGCCGTGGAGGCGATCACCGGGGGAAGCGAGGGGAAGAACCCGGCTCCGGGGAACGCGAAAACCGCTGTCCGGTCACTCCTGAAGGAGATCGGCCTGGCGATGTTCGAGAAGCACCAGACCCCTGTCGGGGTCGGGGAGGACTGGCGGTACGACGGTCAGCAGTCCTTCGGGAAGACGCTGTATTTCAATGGCGACCTGATCCACCTCTCCGCTTTCCGGAAGTAAACGAGGGTGGTTTCCTGCGGGGGGGCGGATATCAGGGCCGCCCTCCCGTTTACTGTTTCCTGGGCAGTTCCTGCCAGTAGTTCAACACCCGGGAAATGCTGCAGAGGATTGCCGTAAGGTCCCCGGGCTGCAGCTTCCTCGGCGTGTACGGGACATCGCCTTTGAAGTGAACGCCCTCGTTCCCGAATACCCGGAGACTGTGAAGGTAGCTGATGATCCATGGGGCCACCAGGTCGGTTTTGCGGAGCGCCTCGATGTCCTCCAGCATGGACCCTTTCCACGGGGCACCGAGGTTGGCGGCGAGGGTGTGGACTACATACTCCACCATCCTTCGCCCCTCGACAGCCACCCGCTGCGGGTAGATACTGCCGGGAGTTTTAAGCTCATCTTGTATGTGGACGAGAACCTCCCGGAGTTCCGGGGAACCCACGGCTTTACACGCCTCGATCCTGGAAAGCAGCTCCTCACGGAGCCCCTGCGTAACGGTCTCCCCGGCTACGCTGACCATGGAACGGCCGAGAAGGGCGTTCATCGCCTCCCCCCATTCCGCTGCGTGGTCGTCATCGTAGACATCGTAGACGTAGAAGTTGACCGTGTGCATATGCCGGGAGATCTTCAACCAGTTGAGGGATTGTCGCAGCAGCTCCTCCATAAGCTTCCCAATCGGGTATCCCCTGGCCCCGCCGAGCACGGACATTGCCATGGTCTGCGGGTGGTTCGACTGTTCGTCCAGCTCCATTGCGGCGAGGGAACCGAACACCGTCCACAGGAGCCTGCTGTAGACCTCTATAGGGTTGCCGCCCCCGCGGAGGACGGAGGACGGCCCAGGGATGCGGACGAGGAGGAGCTGACCGGGATGCGGCAGCCGCCCGGTATGAACACGCCAGGCTCCGGCTGCTTCCTCCAGCAGGAGCAACGGGGAAAGATCGGAAAAATCAATCCCGAACCGGTTGGAAAGGGCGTCTATGACAGCCCCTGCAGGGTAACTCCCCGGGTCAGCGTGCCCGGAAACTACGAGGAGATCGTCCCTGTAGCTGCAGATGTCTCCATGGTGGAGGTTGAAGGTCCGGAACCCGTAAGGGGTTTCCACCGAGACGGAGTTGATCAGTCGCGAATCCGGTTTGCCCATATATCCCCCTGTCTGTTCCTGATGGGGATATCTTTTCACAGAACCTTCCTGCACCAAAGACCTTGCACATCCCCGTAAGGAAACTGGTAAGGAAGCCGTCTGAATTATCAGGATCGGAAGTGGAGCCCGGCCCGTCGCTGGTCAGTGTCGGGTAGAAGTATTTCGCGGAGAGGTTGATATGAATCGTGATTATTACGAGGGAGGATAATATGGATAGTGACGCGGGCAACTGGTATCTGACCGAGGACGGGGAAATGCCTTCCGATGGCGAGCTCGAGAGGAGGTTTCTCGAAGAGCTTGCCGGGTGTCTGGATCAGAGGGATCGGCTCGATTCCCTGATCCGGCTGGGGATCTTCTACCTGGAAACCGGGAGGCCGGAGGAATCGCTGGCGATTTTCCGTAACGCCCATTCCGCTGCAGGCGACCCCGGGAAGAGGGATTTCTGCCGGCAGTCCATCGGGTTCCTGAAGGGTGGAATGGACAGGGGCGATGAGGATTTTACTGAGCATCGCGAAATTGAATTGGCCCTGTGGCGGACCGGCGGGTATTTCTTCGATCGTGGGAGGACTCTTCCGGCGCTTTCCAGTTTCAGGAGGCTTCTGAGATATACTGCCGACCCCGGAATGAAGGCCGCCTGCCTTCTGTCCATCGGGCAGCTCATGGAGAGAACAGGGCGATATGACGATGCGGCAAGGTATTACACCCTTGCCTTCCCCCTCGGGTCCGGCTGCGATGACACCTGGTACTTCCTCAACAACAACCTCGGGTACTGCCTGAACATACTTGGCAGACACGATGAGGCGGAAGCGTATTGCCGCGCAGCAATCGGCATCGACCCGAAACGTCACAACGCCCACAAGAACCTTGGGCTTTCGCTTCTTGGACTGGTAGAGCATGCCGAAGCAGCTTCCTGCTTCATCAAAGCAACAACGATATGCCCGACGGACACCAGAGCATTCCGCCACCTCGAAGACCTGATCGGTCAGAACAGGAACCTTCTCCGCGAGTGTCCTGGTCTTGAAAATAAGATCGAGATGTGCCGGGAAATAATGCAGATAGCATGGAACAGTAGGCCTGTTTAATGGAGGGGATTTCTGATGGCGGAAAATAAGGAATTAACTGCCGGCAGAGTTCACCGTTCTATTTTGCTGCTGCCAGAAACCACGAAACATTTTGAGATAGATGTGCCAACATGGATATTGTATTAGCTCCAGTATCAGCAACAGGCCGCAGTGTGATGACATTTGACGATAGCTGCCTTCCCACCCGAGGCCGGCCTGATAACTTCTTAAGGCTAAGAGGCTTATATGCGTCTGGACGAGAGAGAAAGCGCTGAAGCTATTCTGAACCGGATCTCTCATCAGGGCTGGGCTGTATTCCTGAATTCCGCTGATGGGTCAGAGTTCAGATTGCGGCTCGATTCATTCCGCGGTGTCATGCGCAGGCTACGGATCCCAGGAGGGGTGGGTAAAGGGAAGCCTGTTTCAGAATTTCTGGATGTTTATGGTTCCAGATTTTTATCAGATGAAAGCGTAGGGCCCTGGGTCAGAGAGATGCTCATCCGCGCTCTCCCTTCGAAAGCTTGGAATAAACTGTCAAAGGTATTCAGAGAAACCAGTGGTGAACGGGCAGAGAATTTACATGGCCTCGCAACACAGAGGGGAAAAGGTTCAAGGGTAATGGCCGAGTACTGGCATTCCGGCAGCATCTGGGCCAGGAAGTTCTGCAACATCGTCGGGCTTCCAAAAAACTTTTCACGCTTAAGAGGCAAACCTCATCATGAAGAGGAAGATGTTGTCCCGTTTGATGCTCTGGGCCCCCTGCATGATTTTCAGGAAGAAGTTTACCAGTCCCTGATGGATATGCTGAAAGGCGGATTGGGGCAATCGGCAATGCTTTCTCTTCCGACAGGTGCCGGCAAGACCAGAGCCGGAGTGGAAGCAATATGCGATTACATCGCTGTTTCTTGCGAATCAGGAAATCTGAACGGACGCAATATCGTCCTCTGGATTGCTCACAGTAACGAACTGCTGATGCAGGCGTGGGAATCATTCAAACAGGTCTGGCAGGTGCCACCACGGCGTGACAGGCCTGTCCATCGGCCATCATCGCTGAAACTGATCCGGCTCTGGGGTGGGGCGAAAATAGAAAGTGTTATTGAAAAGATTCAGACAGCCGATTCCCCGGTGATCCTCCTTGCCGGCATAGATCAGTTAGGCAGCTGGAACAGGGTCTATGAAAATCCCGAGGATACCGTGCGGTCCGATCGCATGATCTGTGTGGTGGTGGATGAGGCCCACTCGGCCATTACGAGTGAATACTCCGCTGTACTGAAGAAATTGGGACTGAGGCAGGAACGAGTCTGGAAAGTTCCCCCGAAGGCTCCACTGGTATTCGGCCTTTCCGCGACCCCGTGGCGCAATACCGATGACACGCATCAGTCGCTGATGCGTTACTTCCAGCGCCGCCTCCTGCGGCCGGAGACACTCGGCGGGCGTCCGATTTCGGAGCTGCAGAAGAGGGGGATATTATCCAACGTCAGATGGGAAAAACTGAAAATTACCGATACACCGGCAATGTCACCCGGGCAGAGGCGACGTTTCGTGGAATTTCATGAAATCCCGAAAGATTACCTGGAGCAGCTTGGCCGGGAAAGCTCGCGGAATGCCAGGATTGTCGAAAGGCTGAAAAAATTCCCGAAGAAGAGCAAGGTACTGGTCTTTGCCTGTTCCATCTTCCATGCGGAGATGCTGGCTCTGCTGTTCAACCGGGTCTGTGGCAACGGCAGTGCAGCTGTTGTGACCGGGGAAACCCCGAGAGCGGAACGCCTTGATGCGATCGAGCGTTTCCGGAGTGGCGATCTCCGGTTTCTCTGCAATGTCGGGGTATTGACCATGGGGTTTGATGCGCCGAAAACGGATGTTGTCTGTATAACCCGGCCTACCACCAGCCCGACATTATATGAGCAGATGGTCGGTCGGGGCCTCAGGGGGCCCAAGAATGGAGGAACAGAGCAGTGCCATGTCCTCGATGTTCAGGACGAGGGGTTGCCTGAAGGAATACAGAGTTACGGCCGTGTCAAAAAATTATGGGATTCAGTGGGGCGGAAAGAAGGAGGGCCGAATGGGCATTGATCTGGAAAAACTCTCCGGAGCGGAGTTAATAAAATTTTATGGGGATCTTATCGTTTCCCTTAAGGAAAAGGGGGTCATACGGTCAAAAAATGTTGTTGGTGACATCGGTGAGTATCTGGCACTTGAGTATTATAACAATACCAGGGGATGCGCTAAACTTCAGCGAGCACCAACTGGAACTACGAATGTAGATGCTTTAAGTAGAGATGGGAAAAGATACAGCATAAAGGCTACAACCGGGAATACAACGGGTGTATTTCATGGCCTTCCTGATCCGAAATCTGAAGAAAAACCAGAAAAGAATTTTGAGTTTGTAATTATTGTGAAACTTGATGGTAATTATTCCTTAAAGTGTATTGTAGAGCTGACCTGGGAACAATTTTTTATACACAAGAAATGGCACTCAAGAGTGAAAGCATGGAATCTCGTAATCAGCAAGGCATTGTTAAAGGAGGCAAAAACGGTATACGACTCAGACAGTCCATGATATTTATCCTGATGATGAAATCGTGTTCAGCTCCCAGACTGCCCCTCCCGGCTGAATGAGCCCCGATTTTCTATTCCCCCACGGGACCAAGGTAAGAGTCAGAGCAGAGCGGACGCTTGTCGGGATAACACAGGGGGAGCCAAGGAATATCTCCGGTGAGTATTGGTATGTGGTGTTTTTCGGCCCCGGGAACGAAAGCCGAAGACCGGAAAGCAATCTTGAGCTGTATGAGGGCGAGAGCGACCCGGACTCCCTGCTGTTAAGCGGTTCCTGGGGCGAAAAGGAGACACTGTCGAAGATCGTCTCTTATACCAAACTTTCCACCCCGCTGCGGAACAGCGTCTACGCCTTTCATTCATCCCGCACCAGGTTTTATCCGTTCCAGTTCAAGCCGCTCATGAAATTCCTCGATTCGCCGAAACAGCGTCTGCTCATTTCCGACGAGGTTGGTCTCGGGAAGACAATCGAGGCGGGCCTGATCATCGTGGAGCAGAGGGCACGCCAGGCATTGCAACGTATCCTGATCGTCTGCCCGGCGTCACTGTGCGGGAAATGGCACGAGGAGATGCTCCGGCGATTTGACGAGGAATTCGTGATTCTCGACACCCGTGGATTCCGTAATTTCCTTCGGGAACTGGAAAGGAAGGCGGAATCGACAAGGCTCCGTGGGATCTGTTCCCTCCAGACTTTAAGAAGCCGGGGGATGCTCGAGGATCTCCGGGCCGCGTCACCCCCACTCGATCTCGTCATCGTGGACGAGGCGCACCATATGCGGAACAGCGGTACCTTGACCCATCAGCTTGGGGAAACGCTGACCGATTCCGCCGATGGGATGCTGATGCTGACTGCCACTCCAGTCCATCTCGGGAACATCAATCTCTTCAACCTTCTGAAGATCCTCGACCCTGAGGGTATGGATGATTATGCCGTTTTCGAACAGAGGATCCTGGCCAACGGGCACGTCATCAGTGCGCAGAGGATGCTTGGAGCGGAGCTCCCGTGCGATCTCCACTCCATAGAGCGCAGGTTACTCGAGGTGGAGACGACCCCGGAAAGGAGCAGATTTCTCGCCAACCCGATCTATCACGATGTTCTGAGGAAACTTCGGGAATACGATGGCAGCAGGAGAGACCATGTCGTTGAGCTCCAGCGGGACATGGCCTCAATCAACGTTCTGGCTCACATCCTGACAAGAACCCGGAAGAGCGAAGTTCATGAAAATCGTGCTGTCCGGACTGCCCGGGTGATTTCCGTGACCCCTGCCCCCGAGGAGATGGATTTCTACCAGCTCGTCACCAACTATGTCACAGGGAAATACGGGGAGTACTCCGGGACCGTGGGTGTTCTTGCAGCGATTACAGTCCAGCGTCAGCTGGCCAGCTGCATGCCCGCCATGGCGGAACATTATCTCGATTCGGTAATCCCCGCCGGGCTGGGGCTGGACAGCGAGATGTCCTCCGAGGACGTGGAGGACTGGCTGGAAGATACGGA